>Ga0335081_10002169_pt1 | contig 30786 bp, 38 predicted proteins | sample Lox_Sample_35_FD_206713 | JGI IMG/M metagenome (GOLD analysis project Ga0335081, IMG submission 206713) | Soil microbial communities from Loxahatchee National Wildlife Refuge, Florida, United States - Lox_Sample_3.5 | ecosystem: Environmental > Terrestrial > Soil > Wetlands | place: USA...
TCATCGCTGAAACAGCTTACAAGGAAGCTAAGAATTCGTTCACGATTCCCGGACTCGGCAAGCTCGTTCTCGTTCAGCGCAAAGCTCGGATGGGAAGAAATCCTGCCACAGGCGAGACTATCAAGATAAAAGCAAAGAAGGTAGTCAAATTTAGAGTAGCCAAAGCCGCCAAGGATGCGATCCTCGGCACAAAGTAATCAAGTCTTTCTACTCTCGACGCCACCAAGCCCATTCATCATCGAGTGGGCTTTTTTTTCTCCGGGTAACAAAAAGAGGGAGTGATGACCACCACTGCAGGTGGTGCCCTGAAGCATTCTTGACGACTTTCTCATGCGTCGATATTGAGCCGGGCACGGTGGATATGCTTTAATAAAGGACTCATGATGCTGGCAGCGAAAAATTACGAATAAATGGTCAACGTAGCCTTGTAACGTATGGGATCGTCTCTGCCTGAACATGGTCAACGATGAGTTGTGAAGTTTTCAGGATTTGCATTCCGTGATTATAATTGACAGGAGGTACTCTATGTCAACAGACGATAAAGGAGCTATTGGGCCGGACGCTTTGACTGGAGAATATGTTGCGATAGACTATAAGGCTCTTGGGTCCAAAATCAAGCACGTTCGGGATACTGCTACTCAGGCGGACTTTGCCAAACAATTCGGCATAACGCGGGCGGAGGTCAGCAAGATCGAGCGAGGTGAAGTCCGGCCGACTGCCGAGCTGCTTTATAATATTTGTTTGAAGCATCATCTCAGCCTTGAGTGGATGTTGTCCGGTCACGAACCCTCACCTGAGTCCGCGCAGGAAGAACTTTTTAAAGAAGAGACTGTAAAAGCTGCTCTAGTCAAAGAGAATCCATCGACAGCGTGCGCAACGCAAATCCTTGAAATAACCAGTATAATCGAATGGTTCAGGCTGCACCCGGAAGACCTGTGCTTGGTCAATAAGATGATTCAGGGCAAGAAACTTATGCTGGATTCAATGAAGGAGCTGGAGAAATAACAGGGAAATTACCTGCCTCTTGTTTACCGTGTTTGACCTACCCCCCGGGTATTGTACTAGGTGGAGAGTTGGATTTCTTATTAAAAAAGCAAGGCGTCAATGACAGAATATTCGCAGATTACGGTTGTATCGATGTTTCTCTCATATACAATTTTCAAACTGCATTTGTTCATAGTTTCAAACAAGAGAATTACACAATTGTGAAGTCGGGTTTCATGTAATATTAGCGAAGGTGCAGAATGCATCTTGTATCAATGCATTTTGTGATAAAGTTTTCTGTCAGCAACTCCTTTTTGATATTTGTTAGACATACCTCCTCTGATAAAATCCATTTGACAACATTGACAGCGCGATGAATGAGACATATATTTATTGTAAGAGAGAAGCCGTATTCCGTGCACTCCATCGGAGTGAAGGTGTCTGAAAAGCCTTATTTTTACGCATAGATTCTTCAATAAGAAATGATAAGTATCTTGAGGTTCCCGGGAGAGATTAGTGGTGAGTCTATCTGATGAGAACAGGAAGTCTTTCGATAAGAATTATTTCCCTCAACAAGCGGATGTTCTGAATATAGTACTAGATCATATAACGCAAGGGATGGTTGTCATTGGGCCTGACTATCGCACCCTTGCGTTCAACCGGCATTTCGAGGATATATTTCAACTTCCGCCCGGGACAGTCGAGGTGGGTGTCGATTTTCGGGACATCCTGAAAATATGGGCGAAAGTGACAGGGCAGGACCAGCTAATGCTGGATCGGTCCATATTTCAACTCGATCATCCTACAACATTCGAATTCGAATTTTCCCAACTGATAAAAGGTGAACTCCGCTGGTGTCGACTTACCCACAACCCTTTGCCAAATATAGGATGTGTCAGAATCTTTACCGACATCACTAATAGCAAGTTGGCTGAACAAGCGCTTGCTGAATCGAAAACGTTCCTAACCTCCATCATTGATAGCACGTCGGATCTAATTTGGTCTTTCGATCCTGTAAGCTTAGGCCTTCTCACGTTCAATCGTGCCTATAGTGACCACTTTTTTAAAACGCGCGGTATTCACGTAAAAAGTGGACTCCTTCCTGAAGATCTATTGCCGGCGCCATATGCAAAGCTTTGGCGTGAATGGTATCACCGGGCTCTCAGCGAAGGGCCGTATACTATGGAGTACGTTACTCATGATGGCTCTCGCACGCTTGAACTTAGCTTCAATCTCGTCAAACGAGATAGCACAGTATACGCGGTATCGGTGTTTGGGAAGGATATCACTGAGCGCAAACGTTTCGAACTGACACTGAAGCAGAGCGAAGAAAAATACCGGCGTCTCTATAATGAGACCCCCGTCCTGCTGCATTCCGTAGGCCGGGATTTACGGTTGGTCGATGTGAATGACTACTGGCTAAAAACCATGGGCTATGCTCGAAACGAGGTGATCGGCAGAAATGTTACGGATTTCTACACAGAGGCATCGAAAAAGCATGCCCTTGACGTTGTTCAGCCGACATTCTTCCGTGACGGCATCGTTAAAGATGTATCCTATCAGTTTATAAAAAAGAACGGGGACGTGATTGATGTGCTTCTTTCAGCGACAGCTGAACGGGATGCTGCTGGCAACGTTATTCGTTCCCAGTCTGTGATCCAGGATATTTCCGAGAGAAAGCGGGTGGAGACAGCTCTGCATGAGAGCGAGGGTCGGTTGAGGACCGTGATGGATAATGCTCCTGATACGATTCTGCAAGTGGCCCGGGATGGGACGATCACCTTTATCAACCGGCCGCTACCTGGCTTGTCCAGAGAACAGGTCATCGGCACAAGCGTCCTCGCATGGGTTCCCCAGGAGCAACACTCCGTCGTGCGACACGCCCTCAAGATAGTCTTTACCTCGGGCCAGCGCCAAGAGTATGAAATTATGGGACCGGGGCCGGACGGCACTGTCCGTGAGTACAGCGTGCGGGTCATGCCTGTTATGATCGAAGGCCGAATCGACAGTGCCATCTATGTTGCGACTGACATCACCCAGCGCAAACAGGCGGAGGAGGCGCTGCTTTATTTCCAAATGGCGGTGGGTAGCGCCACAGATGCAATTGGCATGTCTACGCCTGCGGGAAGGCATTACTATCAAAATGAGGCTTATACCAAGTTGTTTGGCTTGTCTGTTAGTGAAGTAGATGGTGTTTCAGGCCCACCTGCAACAGTGTACGCTGATGAAAAAGTAGGACGGAAGGTGTTTGACATAATTATGAAGGGTGGTTCTTATGTAGGCGAGGTAAAGATGTTTGATAAGGATAGGAAAGAAAGGGATATTTATCTTCGGGCATATTCTATTAATAATAAGGAAGGTAAGGTTGTCGGTCTCGTCGGTATGCACACCGACATAACCGAGCGGAAGCGAGCGGAGGAAGTGCTGCTGGAACATCAGGCACGGCTCGACCTTGCGCTAAAGTCCGCACATATGGGCGTATGGCGCTGGGAGTTCAAGGAAAACATGCGCTATTTCGACGATCTGACCTGTCAACTACTGGGGATCGACCCGTTAACATTCAGCGGAACTTTGGAGGAGATTTTGCGGGCAGTGCATCCCGAAGATCATGAGAAGATCAAGACAGCGCTCGCTCGGACCATTGAGCGGGATGTACCCTACGAAACGTCGTATCGCGTTATCTGGCCTGATGGAAGCGTCCATTATATCGCGGCCCGCGGCAGGCTGGGCCGAGACGACAAGGGACAGCCATCAAGGATCAATGGTATCCTATGGGACATTACAGATCAGCGCCTCCTTGAGGATGAAAGGCTCAAGACACAGAAGCTCGAGTCCATAGGCACTCTCGCTGGCGGAATCGCGCATGACTTCAACAATCTCCTGCAGGGTATTTTCGGATACATCTCCATAGCCAAACTGACCTTCGATCAGAAGGAGAAGTCACTCGCCATGCTCACGCAGGCAGAAAAGGCATTGCATCAGTCTGTTAACCTCACTTCCCAGCTCCTTACCTTTTCCAAGGGTGGTAAGCCTGCAAAGAAGGTCTTTGCTCTCAGGCCGTTGATCGAGAACTCGATAGCATTCGCCCTAAGCGGTTCTCGCATCAACTACGAAATAGTTATCGATGATAATCTCCCTACAGTTGAAGCTGATGAGGGACAGATTGGCCAAGTGATACAGAACATTGTGCTGAACGCCGATCAAGCAATGCCGCTCGGTGGCATGATTAGGGTCTCGGCGAGGAACATTCCCGCCACAGCCATTGTACCGACAATCGACCTGCAGGGCGACTTCGTTGAGATATCTATCCGTGACCAGGGCACCGGAATCCCTCCCGAGCATCTGCCGAGGATATTCGACCCTTACTTCACGACCAAAGAGAAAGGGAGCGGGCTGGGGCTCGCCACCGCTTATTCCATTATCAAGAACCATGGAGGTCTGGTCCGCGTACAATCCGAAGTCGGCAAAGGGACCACCTTCTTTATCTATCTTCCCGCGTCTAGCTTAAATGTGGATGAACCAAAAAGCCAGGCAAGACCGGCATTGGTACGAAAGGGCCGGATCCTAGTTATGGATGACGATGAGATAATCAGAGCGGTCGCGGGAGAATTGCTGACCGTATTGGGTCATGATGTCGCATTTGCACAAACAGGCGAAGCAGCGCTGGAAACCTATCGGGCCGCACGGGAAGCCGGTCGTCCCTACGATGTTGTCATCCTGGACCTGACCATTCGGGGCGGGATGGGCGGATTAGAAACCCTGCGAAAGCTATCAGAAATTGATCCCGACGTAAAAGCGGTCGTGTCGAGCGGCTACTCGGATGATGCGGCTCTGTCGATCTATCGAGAGCAGGGCTTCCGGGCCTTCCTCAAGAAACCCTACAATCTAATCGATCTGGAGAGAACATTGAATTTTTTGCTTGTATGAGACACACAAAGGCGGCACCAGAGGATATCGAAGTTCTGGCGATAGTTTGTACTTACGGACAAGCAGCGCTTACTAACCCAACTATTGTACCGGATTAAGAGCTGTATTTTTGGGGTTGTAGGTTCAACTAAACTTGATCCATCTAAAAATGGAAAACTTTGATTGCATGATACGATCAGAATTCTTTACCATCGTCAAAACATTGGCAATGCGAGATTGTAGAATTCGAGTTTCATGTAATATTAGCGAATGTGCAGAATTCATTTTGTATCATTGCTTTTTGTAATAGAGTTTTCCGTCAACGACTCCATACTATATCCGTCAAGGGTTAAAAAATCATCAACACTTAAAGCAGTAGTTATCAGTTAACGGTAAGATGTTCCACGGCAGATATTCTGCAGTAGAAAAACTCATCCTCTATCGACTTAAAACAGGATATAAAACGGCAAAAAGTCAGCTTGCTAACTGTTTGACAATCCTGTATCCTTACTTCGCTGCTTTCCGGTGTGGCTTAAAAGTACTGCGGGATCTCGGAGAATGACATAGCCCGGCTTTATGAAAAAGCCCTTCGGAAAAGATTGTAGTGATGCCTGGGTAAGACAGCCTTAAAGTCGGCGATACAATGGCTCGGGCCGTGCTGATAGTGTCAAATTCTCAGCTCGATTTAGAGCCACCTGTATTTTTGATAGAATATTCTATGAATCCTATCTGCATAGTAGACGACGAATCTTCGATATGTTCAACCATAGCCGGTATCCTGAGGGATGAAGGGTATCAGACCGCCGAATTTACGGATGGCGATAGCTTCTGGAAGAAGCTTGACATCATGGAGCCCGCTCTCGTGCTACTAGATATCTGGCTTCCCGGCATTGACGGCATCCAGCTGCTGAAAAGACTGCGGGACCGGTTCCCGCTGCTCCCGGTCATCATGATGAGCGGCCATGCTCGTATCGAGGCGGCGGTTGCGACCATTAAGGACGGCGCCTACGATTTTCTGGAAAAACCGCTGCATCTTGAAGTCCTGCTCGATAAGATCGAGTCCGCACTGAAGCACCGGCCCGCAAGTCGCGTGGCGGACCTCCCTTCGGACATGAGGCTTGAGACAGCCGAAGCCGATCTTTCGATCTCTGCCGGTACTGTGGAAGTGGCAGATTCCCTCGTACCGCAGCGAACAATCAAGGGGAACGTAGTTCTGAACGGGATAGGACTTCTAAGCGGCCGGAACACAGGAATCATTCTGAGCCCCCTCGGGATCAATGAAGGGATCATCTTTCAGACTCTGGACGGCCAGACCATCAACGGCCATATTACTTCGGTCGAGGATTACTCACAACCTGGATCTACGAAGACCTTCTCGGCCAACTCAACCACCCTGGATAACGGGAGGAGGAGGGTGCGCACTGTTGAACATCTCATGGCAGTCCTTTCCATGTATGGCATCTCGAACGTCCTCATCAAGGTCGACGAAGAGATCCCGAATGTGGACGGGTCGGCCAAGGACTTTTGCGATCTCGTAGAGGAAGCCGGAATCGTCGCACAGGCCGACTCCACCAAAGTTGCTATCATCCGTCGGAAGATAGGAGTGGGGAATGAGGAGCGGCAGGAAAAGCATCTCTACGCGGAGCCTTTTGAAGGATTCGAGATATCGATGCGCGTTGACTATCCACCACCAATCGGTGAACAGATTTTCTCATTCAATCCGGCATGCGGTTCCTTTAAAAAGGAGATAGCCCCGGCCCGCTCCTTCAACACTTTCGAGAATATCGAAATGGCCCAGAAGCTCGGAAAGGTCGGAGGCGGGTACCTTCATTCCCACATTATTATGCACGACGGTAAAGTCATCAACACCGAACTCCGGTATCCCGACGAATTCGTGCGCCACAAGATATTGGATCTAATTGGAGACCTCTATCTTCTGGGCTTGCCCATCAGGGGGCGCATTACCGCCAACATGACGTCCCACGGGTACAATCAGGCACTTGTGCAGCGCTTGTACCAGGCTGTCCAGAGCAGTACCCGGTGACGCGTGGGTGATAGCCCCTTATTTTTCGAGAAAGTCGTCGTCGACTGTTAGCACCGCATTGTGTGCATGTTGCAATCTATAATCGATAATTGTATCGATCATGTTGGAACCACGGATGTGTAGGCGGAGCCGGAGAGCCATAACCTTCAATGCTGCACCATCACGGTGGTCATGCTTAAACTGTATCGAAAAGAGTTGAAAGTACCTTAGAAACATCCACGTCATGTTTCACATCGAAATTCAAAGATGCGGTAATGTCAGAAAACAAAACTATGCAATCTTCGCATATTGCACTAGATTTATTTCCCAACCTCTTCATCCTGTAGGCCGCGAAAGTTGCACATTGTTGAAATTAAAACAGTAAGCTGAAGCTCCGAAGTTTCCATTGTTAATAATAAAATATCAGGCCATAAGTGTTCTTACATTCTGCTCAAAGACCCCTCCAAGCAACAGACAACATTTTTTATTGAAGTAAGGTTTTCAATTCCGAGCGACACATTTCTGCCCATGCAATAGGTGAATAGTTGCACGTCTTTGAAATTGACAAATCTTGATCCTTTTGATCTAATTTAAGCAGTCTTCGATAAAGCCAAACCCTTCGCGAGATGGGGAGGGGAAGGCACGCTCTTAAAAGACAAAGATAGCCGGGTTACCGAAAGATACACTTTGGGCATGCTTGGATTTTTTATTATAGGTGGTGATGTACATGCTGAACCCTCTGACACAGGAAACTCGTTAGCCTTGTTTGGATGAGCGGGTGGATAAACATAACAGCAGAGGAGGCCACTATGAAACGGTTAGCGAGCATTTTGATTCTGTCTTTTTTCGTGGGGCAGGAGCGCCCTGCCCGCAAAACTCCTGAATCTGGAGGTTCATTATGAAAACTTATAAGCTTACTTTGAACGGTCAATCTTAGGTCGTGACTGTGGATCTGGATACTCCGCTGCTTTGGGTGCTACGATAAGAGCTGAAGATGACAGGTACCAAATTATGGATGCGACCGGGGGAAAAAGTGGTTTCTGATAGAGTGCTACAGAAGGCGGAGCTGACCCTGCTGCGTCTTCCCGACGCGACACTGACAGTGCGTTTATCGGGGGAGTGGAAATTGGGGAGGCAGCTTTCGCGGGGTGAGGAGTTTCGGCGCCAGATCGAGTCCGCAGACGCGGTCAGTCGTATCACCTTTGATACTCAGGCTATGACAGGATGGGACAGCGGCCTCATAATATTCCTCATGCGTATCATCGAGATCGGCTCCGAAATGCATATCCCTGTCGAGAAGGATGGCCTGTCGGCAGGTGTGCAGCGGATCTTGGCCCTTGCCTCTGCAGTCCCTGAAAGTAAAGGAGTCCGCATGGAAGTAGTGAAAATCTCCTTTCTGGACAGGGTCGGCGACTCTGCGATCGCTTTCTGGCGCTCTAATCTCGAAATACTCGCTTTCATCGGGGAAGCCTCTGTCGCCCTTATGAAGATGTTCATCGGAAAGGCCCAGTTCCGCCCCTCTGATCTCGTTCTCACGATGCAGGAATGTGGCGCACAGGCGCTTCCGATCGTCTCCCTCATCAGCATTCTCGTCGGTCTTATACTCGCCTTCATCGGTGCCATCCAACTCAAGATTTTCGGTGCACAGATTTACGTCGCCAGCCTCGTAGGGATCGGGATGGTCCGGGCACTCGCGGCTATTATGACCGGGATCATCATGGCTGGTCGTACGGGAGCATCCTTCGCCGCGCAGCTTGGCACGATGCAGGCAAACGAAGAGATTGACGCCATGAAGACTCTTGGTATCTCGCCCATGGAATTCCTTGTACTCCCGAGAATGCTCGCCCTTTTTCTGATGATGCCTCTTTTGAGTCTTTACGCAAATTTGATGGGAATGCTCGGCGGCTTGATCGTTGGGGTCTCGATACTTGACCTCGGTTTCATGGAATATTACAACAAGACTCGGGAATCCGTGAACCTGAATGACTTTTGTGTCGGGCTCTTCAGTGCCGCGGTTTTCGGCGTCCTCGTGGCACTTGCAGGCTGTCTCCGCGGAATGCAGTCCGGACGGAGCGCTCAAGCAGTCGGTGAAGCGACAACCTCTGCAGTGGTAACAAGCATAGTCAGCATCGTTGTGGCGATGGCGGTGATAACCGTTGTTTGTCATATCCTGGATATCTGAGGAGTACAGAGCGGAGATGGAGAAAGCAAAGCCACATATCGTTGTACAGGACCTGACCGTAGCCTATGGGAGCAATGTGATCCTGCATGACCTCACCTTTACCATTAACAGGGGCGACATATTTATAATCATGGGAGTAAATGGTGGTGGCAAGAGCACCGTTTTGCGGAGTATGGTTGGACTCCTCCCGCCGACAAAAGGACAGGTCCTCTATGACGGTCTAAGCTTCTGGTCCGCAGAGCCCGAAGAACAGAAGAGCATTATGAGAAAATTCGGCATACTCTATCAGAGCGGCGCTCTCTGGAGTTCTCTCACTCTTGCTGAAAACGTTGCCCTCCCGCTCCAGCAATACACGGATCTGAGCCCGGGTCAGATTAAGGAGCTCGTCTCGCTCAAGCTCGCAATTGTCGGACTCGCCGGCTTCGAGGAGTATTATCCATCTAAGATCAGCGGTGGCATGAAGAAGCGCGCCGGGCTGGCCCGCGCCATGGCATTAGACCCTGAAATCCTTTTCTTCGATGAGCCTTCTGCGGGGCTCGACCCGATCAGCGCGCATATGCTTGACGAGCTGATCATCGAACTAAGAAATAGTCTCGGGGCTTCAGTCGTTGTTTTGACCCATGATTTAGCTAGCATCTTTGCGATCGGGAACAACTCGGTCTTCCTCGATGCCGGCACGAAAACGATGATCGCTGGGGGAGATCCCAGAAAACTCCTCACCGAGTCAAAGGACTCCAAAGTGATCAACTTTCTGACCCGGGGAGAGGGACGTGTACAAGAAGTGATAAGGTAGATATCGATGATTGAGGAGAAAAACAATGAGTAAACAGGCAAGCAAGACGCTCATCGGCGCTTTTGTCCTGGGCGCTTTGGGTCTCGTCGTTGCGGGGGTAGTCGTTTTCGGTTCAGGCAAGTTCTTCAGGAAGGTCGCTAAGGACGTGATGTTCTTTGAGGGTTCGGTGAAAGGGCTTCAGATAGGGGCACCGGTTGTGTTCCGAGGCGTCCAGATAGGACATGTGACCGACATTGTCATGGAATTCAATGTAAAAGACCTCAGCGCTCTCATCCCGGTTTACGTAGAAATCTATCCGGAAAAAATCGTCCAAATAGGGGGCGATAATAGCTATGACCAATGGCATATTCAGGCATTGATAAAGAAAGGACTGAGAGCCCAACTCCAGTTGCAGAGTTATGTTACCGGCCAACTCCTGGTCAATATCGATTTCTACCCGGATACTCCGATCAGGCTTGTAGGCCTCGAAAAGAAGTATCCTGAGATCCCGACAATTCCTTCGGATCTGGAGCAACTGACAAAAAGATTCGAGGAGTTGCCACTCAACGAGATCGCTAACAGATTAAACGAAACCCTTGCAGGAATAAATAAGCTTGTCAATTCACGGGACCTGCAGACAAGCATCGGCTCGCTGAATCAGTTGCTCAAAAACAGTGATGCGCTGGTGATAAATCTTAGCGCCGAGGTCAGACCTCTAGCTTCAAATATCAAGGGAACAACAGATGCCGCCCGGGCAGCTTTTGCGCAGGCCGAAAAGACACTCAGGTTTGATGAAGGTGCACCCGGGCAGATCGCATCGAGCATCAAAGAAACCCTATCAGCAGCCGACGCCACTCTGAAAGAAACACACACGGCCGTCGAAAATCTCAACGGGATCGCCGTGCAGAATGCAAATCTCGGATATGAGATAGGCAGGACACTTGAGCAAATCACTGAGCTTTCCCGTTCAATCCGTGTTCTGGCGGATTACCTTGAACGTCACCCTGAAGCACTGCTTAGAGGGAAGAGCTCCGCTAAAGGAGAATGAAATGACTATTCGTTTGGATCAGCGTGCGCTCTTTATCCTCACATTATTAGTGGCGATTCTGACCGGATGCGCCAGGTCACCGTCGTCGAGGTTCTTTCAGTTAAACCCGGTACAGAACACGACTTCGGTCAAAGGCGACGGTTCCCCCGATCAAAGACAGGTTATTGCCATTGGTCCTGTTCGCATACCCGACTATCTTGACCGACCTCAGATAGTGACGCGCTCGGGCAAGAATGAACTTAAACTCTCGGAATTTGACCGATGGGCCGGTTCTCTGGAGAGCGATGTCAATCGTGTTCTTGCAGAGGACATCTCTAGCATTCTTCCTTTTGATCGTGGTTCCATTGTGCTCTGGACACCCTATTTGGAGAGTCAGGTGCCCGCTTCGTACGGAGTCGAAGTGTTTGTGGACCGTTTCGAGGGAACGCTCGGTGATTCAGTGCTGCTGCAGGCCCAATGGGGAGTATTCGCTAAAGACAGGAAGTTGCTCCTGAAAAAGGAATCGCGGATCAGCGAACGGATGAATGGCAGCAGTTATGACGCACTCGTTGCCGCGATGAGTAGTGCTCTTGAAAGACTAAGCCGCGATATTTCATGTGGAATCATATCTGTTCTCCATCAGGAGCCGACAAAATAATATTTTTCAGAGCAGGGAATCTACAGATCACAAAAAGCACGTTCAGATATCCTGCCCAATGCTGGTCCGAAGAACGGAATCTGACGTGGTTGCTTGTAACCCTGAGATCGGTTACGTTTATACTCGATCCCCTGGTGAGTGTGCTCAACAGGGGGGATTGCAGTCCTGACTATAAACAGATTAGCTTTCTCAGTCATGCTCTTATTGGGCCTTCCAACCTTAACTCGACATAAAGTCATTCAGATTACTTTTGCGGGTATTACTGTATTAATCATCTCGGTTCGATTCGCACGTTTAGTCTTCGGAGAAAATTGGCTTCTGGCGTAGGACATCTTGCTGACAATCCCTCTCTCATCTATATTCCAAAGGAAGAACCTGCTTGCACGCTTTCGGCGTGAGGTTCTGGGTGTTAAAAAGCATAACGGATAGCTTTTTTGGAATGTGACGCTTTCCTCGAAACCGTCGCGGAGAAACAGCCTAATACTCATTGTCATGTTTCGTGCAGTATTCCGCATTGAATTTTAGTCAACACAGGTGCATGCTCGTAAATGGAGTCGAGTTTCATATAATATTAGCGAAGGTGCAGAATGCATTTTTTTGTATCATAGCATTTTGTTATAAAGTTTTTTGCCAGCAACTCCTTCCCATATGTGTTTCTGCCGCCATTTTATTAACTTTCCAATTATGATGTCATATTCGATAGCCTATCTATAAAGATATTTAATAGTCCAATTCTTGACTACCCTTAAAATACCCAATCGTTAACACAATCTTAACTTGCATCTTAACTTGAACTATGAATAAGATATGACATGATAAAGATATGACATGATAAAGAGAATAATCATCATTAGTGCCATCATTAGAAAGTATTAGAAACTGAAATGAAAGTTGTTAGTCGTGAACTCACACAAAGCAAATCATGTGTCCAAGATGAACTTATTGTATAGACTAATTTGTTCACTGTCGAGTCAGCAACTAATTGGGTTCCAAGAAGTTCGCTGTGTGTTCATGAGGCATTCTTCCTACTTCTATGCTTATGTATGCTTGATACCGATGATTAAATATGGATGCATATTGGACGGCGTTCCGCCAGATCTCGCGACTATTCCAGGGAGATGAATGGTTTTAAATATATATATCGGTATCACGTTCTGTAAGAAGAACGACGCTAGTGACGCTAAATTATGAGATGTATCACACAAGAAACATAGTTATTCGATGCATGTAAAACATACCGATAAGGCTGATCATTATAGCCATCCTCGCCATGACTCCGAACCGGTAATAGACATTCTATTTCTGTAGCGAGATCTCTCAGAATATGTATTCTGGGAATAGATTAGGAGGTTATATGAAGATAGAGAAAGAACCGCGACGTCCCTCAACCGAAATGATAAGAATCGTACAGATTTCAAATAAGTCTGTAAAACCAGAAGTACCGAATCTTCTACCATGGCACGAGTCTTATGTGCTAAATCATTCAAAAAGAATTGCCTATGATTTGCAAATAATTCGAGATGTAGTGCCTTTAGGCTCACGTGTTTTAGAAATTGGCTGTGTACCGCTGCTGCTGACATCTGCACTCCCGAAGTTAGGATATGACGTAACCGGAATTGACATCGCTCCTGAGAGGTATTGTTCGTCACTTCTCAAGCTAGGGTTGCATGTAATTAAGTGTGACATTGAAAATGAGATATTGCCGTTAGAGTCTGATTCTTTTGACGCAGTCATCTGTTTTGAGGTTTTTGAACATTTGCGAATCAATCTAAAATTCACCATGAGTGAACTCGCTAGAGTTCTTAAACAAAATGGCACATTACTGCTCTCGAGCCCAAATCTGAGGTCGCTTGCCGGAATTAAAAACTTCTTGTTTCGTAATCGTGCATACTCTTGTGTTGGAGATATTTATGAAGAGTACGATAAACTTGATAACATTGGACATATGGGCCACATTCGCGAATATACTACGACAGAGATCGTCACTTTTCTGGGGAAAACGGGTCTCAAGGTAACGAAGCTGATATACAGGGAGAACTACGGTGGGTTTAGTGGGCAAATTGCTAGTCTAGTTCCATCATTACGGCCATTTGTGACTTATGTATCGCAAAAGTATGAGTGCTAAGTACAGGCTTTAGTTTTCGATTTCCCACAGCTTGTTTGCTGAGGAATCGAAGTTTCACGCTATTGAAATTACACAGTAGTGTTTGGCAGGCTTGTCAGCGGAAAGCCAGAGTCACAAAAAAAATGAAAACCTCCGTTTGAAGTTTTTATTCAACTCTGGTTCCTGTACTCTGCAACAGTGTATCATTCCAGAAATCCGCCCAGGGCGGAATGCCCCATCAGGTGATCACATAACCTGTTTGTATCAGTTTCTATCATTGTTTTTAGTCAAGACATTCGTGAGGCGGCGAAAACCGCCAAATCAAAGGGAGAGATAAATGACCGTGAAACAGGCGCTTGAACTTAATGCACCCAATATTGATATAACAAAATTATTGGGCGCATCACCTAAGATCATCCTTGATACGAAGATATTGGATCCCAAGGGGTTAACGTATGTAGGTACGATCTTTTTCGGCAATTGTAGAACTATCAGTATTCACGGTCAGTGGTCTCCTGGGAAAGCCCGTCCCTATTGGGGGCCTGCCGGTGATTCTAATACGATGTTTAATGAGGTCCCTAAATGGTCCGCGCTCACGCTTGTACTTACTCAGGACTGTCAGTTTGTGGGCGGAGCATATGGTCCAGGCCCCTTCAAAATCACGAACACACGGGACAGCATGGGTTGGATTGTCTGCGCAGTGATGAATGATAGTTTCTATCCTGATAATTTCAATCATCCCGCTGATCCTATGACAGCCGAATGGTCCTTGTGCGCGCAGGAGTAATAAAAGGTCATAACTACACGAAAGCGGGACCCGACGGCTGTTATGAGAACGGATATCGATATATTAAATCGCTCTTTGCACGGCGAGGAAGGGGATATCATGAAAGCGCTAATTCTGAACTGCGGGACAGGGGCGAATCAGGATATTGCAGCAGTCCATCGAGTAATTCGTGACGAACTGCCGGGCCGGATGGGCTGTTCAGGAATTCGTTCTCAGGAACACAGCAATCGCTGATTGCCGCGGACATGCTCCGGACTTTTGGCCGGGAGAATCATGAGGCATGCGTCGAAACTTCTGTCTGTAACTCACGACAGTTTCATTTTATTTGAACTGTAATTGTCATCTTGAAGTTGTTATCGTACAGCTCAAAAGAAGAATCGAAAATAGGAAAACAGTAAAATGATGAAGAAAGACTGTTACTATACCCGTATCTCGCCGCCTTTGGAACCATGAGATTGCGGGAATATATAACCCTGAAGTCCCTCTTCTCTGATTGTCCCTCTACTTACACACTATTACGACGCTGGTCTACTCGGTGGTATGACTTGGCGCTATTTCAGAGGTACGTCCTCCTCAGGCATCCCTAATCAGCCTCCCGGCAGGAAGAAGAACAGCGCGCCGATCAGGGCATATAGGATCAACAACTGGAGGCCGTTAAGCCAGTTGGTTTCCCCGTCGCTGGACGTAAGGCTCACCAGGACCGCGCAGCCGAACAGTGACACCAGCTCAGCGTTGCTGAAGTGAAGGTCCACCGGATGACCGAACAGCCGGGACGCGAACACCAGCACTGGCACCACCATCAGTATGATCTGGGTACCCGCGCTCATGCCGATCTCATAAGCAAGTTCCATCTTGTTCTTGAGTGCCGCCTGGATAGCGCTCCATATGGCCGAGACGTTGCCAATGGTCCCGATTACGACGATTCCGATGAATAGATCGGACAGGCCGAAGGCGGATTTCACCGTATCCACCGACTCGGCCACGAAATCCGAGAGGAAGGCAATCAGCACGCTGGACAGGGCCAGAACGCCTATGGCTGCTAGCGTTGCGGGGCTAAATTTCGAAGCAGCCTCGTCGTCCGGTTTCGCCACTGACGGATGGCTGGCTACATTGGATCGGGACCGAGTGAACGTAAATACTAAAGACGCGATGTACATTAGCAGCAGCAAGGCTGCCACACATAGCGAAATCTGCCCGGCAGAGTTGGCGCTGGATTTAGTCGAGGGGGCCACGGCGCCGATATACAGGCTCGGCAGGAACATGGCGAGCGACGCTAGGATCAGGTTATTACAGGCATCACTGGCGGGCTGTGCTGGAAATTTCACGGTGCCGTACTTGAAGCCTGCCACCAGCATCGCAGCGCCAATCACGATCAGCACGTTGCCGATGATGGCTCCGACCCAGGCGGCCTTCGCCAGCTCGCCGAGCCCCTTGGAAACCGCGATGAGGCCAAAGATGAGTTCCGGCAGATTGCTGAACGCAGCATTCATCATGCCACCCCACGTGGGCCCCACCACTTCGTCCAAGCTGTCGGTGGCATTGCCGATCCAGGCTGAACAAACCACCATCGACAGAGAGGCCACTATAAACAGCCACAATTCGTTGTGCAGGGCTGGGACATACCCCATGAGGAAGGCGATAGGGATGAAGATTGCTAGCCAATTGATGCTGGGCTTTAGAAAGCTGCGGAGAGTCCATTCGTTCATGGTGGCTTGCCTCGTTTTGGTAACTAAATTATATCGAACACGAACAGATATTTCAATTTTTATTGGGTAGTAGGTTTTATCCGAACAATATGACTTTATGCTATACTGTTTGGAAATGGATATATTATCCGTTTATTATAACTTAGTATGGAGGTTTGAACATGAAGGTTCAAGACATCAAGGACATTGCAAGGAAGAAAGGCGTTAATGCTGGGAAAATGAATAAAACAGATATTATAAGAGCTATTCAGATGGCAGAAGAGAACAATGCTTGTTTTGCTACATCCTCTGTTTCGACATGCGGTCAAATGAATTGCCTGTGGCGCGCAGACTGCAAATAATAATCTAAATTTGCCGCATATTTATGTGCAATATGAAGCAAAAAAGAATGCCAAAGTGATGGGATTCCTTTCTATTGTGGTGAGCTAGGGAGCAAAGAGTTGTTGCAAAAAAGTGAACTCCAACCATCATGACTGGCAACCATGATCTTTTGTTGCAGGCAAATCATTGACCGCCATACACTCTTGCACAATTTCAGGAAGAGTGCCGACTATATATATCTTGAGCAATGTCTAAATACACGATTAAGAATGTACAGTGCCCGACGTGTGAATAGACTGCCGTCTATCGCGACGGATGGGCAAGAACAGGCAACAACGCTACCTCTGCTTGATGTGTGGGATGCAGTTTACCAATTGTTATCGTACGAGAGTCCAGAAGAGACCCTTATGCGTTGCCTGTGGCAGCATCATGTATTTATACAGCTATGACGAGACGACAATACGTTTCAAGTGCTCGAAATATCCTGACTGCAGGACATACACGAAAGTACCAAAAAAGGCAGCCGTCTCGTCGGGCATCAGCCAAGTTTCCGGATGACGCAGCATTAGAGTCGATCCGGTGTTCGAACAGTCGTCTAAGCGGCCAGTTTGGTGGACTTTGGAATGGCGGCGCTTGCTACATCCTTCACGCCTTCTACTACACCGACCAGCATATCCTTGACCGCCTTGACCGCAGTGTTGCCGATGGTCGATGCGGCGTCAATGGCGCCCGTTACGGCAACTTTAGCCACCTCCTCGACGTTCCCACCGACTTCCCTTGTTGCCTCGATAACGCCGTCAACGGCCCGTCTGGCCACCATTGCCACATCCGCACCGACTTCTGCGGCCCCTTTCACTGCGCCCTTGACGATGGCCCCCGAAATGGAGACTACATCGCCACCCACGTCACTCACACCCATAATTATACCTTTCGCCACGCTCTTGGTGCTCAGGATCAACCCTGTTCCGACCTCTTCCGTGGCCTGAATCGCCCCCTTGACTACATCCTTGGTGACCCCGACCGCTTCAATAGCAACAACATTCGCTGCGCGAAGTGTGTTTGATACGGTGTTCCGCACCAAGCTCACGATTTCCGCCTCGATCTCGTTGATACCTTTGAGACTGCTGATAACCCCTTCCTTCACTGTTGTCCCTGCTTTGCCTATTTGCTCCGCCGATGCCGGGTTGCCGGTTGCTTCTGTCTGTGTGTTCGTCATTGCCAGTCCTCCTCTTTAAATAGTACCTTCCTCCGCAGTCTTTCTGCACGGCAGGAATTTCATGCTGTTTGCTTCCCATGTCCACTCAACGATTAAATAATTTGCTAGATCTCTCTTGCAACTATAGTATTTGCTATTCCAGTTTTTTTACCTCTAGATGTCATGGTATGCCGCAACGACTTCTTATTCCGACTATATCAGATTGCAGTCTGATTTAGAGGGTTTCTAGGTATGTAATGAAAAATTAATAATCTTTATAAATAAGCATTCCTTACTTGCTTTCCGTGAATTCTCTGAAAGCGTGAATTCCCCAAATATTCATTCCAGGACATTGCGCTCAAATCAATAGGCTTAAAAACATTGGTCAATGATGATTCCTTCTTGATTTTTTTGAAGTTTCAATCTGTGTAACACTTCAAGTAACCACCATATTTGTCTGCGTCTCGCCCTCCGTAAATCCTCATTTATTTTTCTGTCTTGACAACTTCTCAGGCTACAGGTATCATATAAACAATTTTGTATATGTAAGGATTACATGTTACAGGATTTTGCCCGATCAATTGTTTATTCACTCTTGGGAATGCAGCAGGGGTCGCAGCTTGCCGATGCTCTAGAATTCTTCATATATGACGTAATTAAGATATTTCTGCTGCTTTCTGTCATCATCTTCGTTGTATCAGTCGTCCGTTCTTATTTTCCGCCAGAAAAGACCAAACGCATACTATCCCATAAAAAAGAGTTTATTGGTAATATACTAGCCGCCCTTTTGGGAATCGTTACCCCCTTCTGCTCCTGCTCAGCGGTGCCGCTCTTTATCGGTTTTGTCGAAGCCGGGGTGCCCTTAGGTGTGACGTTTTCCTTTCTCATCTCGTCGCCTATGGTAAACGAGGTCGCCGTTGTGCTCTTGTGGGGGCTTTTCAGGTGGAAGATTGCAGTCCTCTATATGTCTGCCGGTCTATCAGTTGCGATTATCGCTGGGCTTATTATTGGCAAACTGAAGCAGGAGCATTGGGTCGAAGAGTACGTCTATAAAATCCAGTCTATGCATACTGTCTCAGAAATTGCAAAACAGGCTTTCAGGGTGCGGCTTGTGTATGCACGTGTCAATATGGTGGAAATCTTGCAAAAAGTCTGGCTGTACATCGTGATCGCTGTCGGCATCGGCGGCTTCATCCATGGCTATGCGCCTGATGACTTCCTCGCACAATACGCTGGCAACGGGAATCCCTATGCCGTCCCAATCGCCGTGGCGATCGGTGTTCCGCTATACTCCAATGCTGCAGGTGTGATTCCCATTGTCTACATGTTAATGGAGAAGGGGATGATCATGGGCACGGTGCTTGCTTTCATGATGTCGGTAACGGCCCTATCGCTTCCCGAGATGATTATTCTCCGGAAGGTGCTGAAAATCCAGCTTCTAGCAGCGTTTGTAGGGATTATGACAGTCACCATTATCGGCGTAGGGTATTTGTTTAATGCGATTTTATAAGAGGATTGGTTATGGAAATCAAGGTACTTGGTCCAGGATGTGCGAACTGACACAAGATGGAGGAGATGTTGAAGATCGCCGTTAAAGAGCTTGGCATTGCTACCGATGTTGGTAAGATCACGGATATAGGCGACATTGCCCGTCACGGCATACTATCAACGCCCGGCCTGATCGTGAATGGAAAGATTAAACACTCAGGAAAACCACTCCCGAACCTCGAAAAAGTAAAAGAACTGATCAAAGCAGAAGCATAATCTGTATGGTAAAAATGTCTATTATATTCAAGGCGCTTTCGGACGAAACGCGACTCAGGATTGTGAGGCTTCTTGAGCACGGCGAGCTTTGCGTCTGTGATATTGTCGCGGCGCTGGATGTGGTTCAGCCCAAGGCCTCGTTCCACCTCGGGGTGATGAAAGAGGCGGGTTTTATCAAGGACCGCAAGCAGGGCAAGTGGATTCATTACAGCTTGAACGAAGCCGATTTATTCAAGAGGATGCTTATGGTATCGATATGCGAAAAGGCCAGCGGCAGTTTCATAGAGGAAGACCGAAAGCGCCTGGCCCGATTTCTCAAGTCAAAAAAAGCAGGCATGGAGTGTGTTCCACCGAAAAAGAATGCTTGCTCCTGTGAGGTGTAAACTATGAAGATTGCAGTTTTTGGAGATATACACGGGAATATCGAAGCGCTCAAAGCAGCCTATGATGCCGCGATGTTTTTGAAGCCCGACAAGATATATCACCTCGGCGATCTCGGCGGCTATGCGCCCTTTGTGAACGAGGTTGTGGATTTTCTTGTCGAGCACGGCATCGATAGCGTGCAGGGGAACTACGACGAGGTCGTCGCGAACGACCGCGAACACTGCGGATGCAAGGCAGAGGATCCTGTGCAGGACAAAATGGCCAACTTGTCCTTTGCCTGGACGAAGAAACACACATCATTGAAAAGCAAAAATTACATGAAGATACTACCGACGGAGATTACACTCACCGCCGAAGGGAAGAAGGTCTGGTTGTTCCACGCGACGCCGCACAAAAACAATCTCTACTGGTATGAGGACCGCCCGGAGAAGTTCTTTCTTGAGATGGCCGAGAAGGGCGATGCTGGCGTCATGATCTACGGGCATATTCACAAGCCGTACAGAAAAGACATCAACGGCAAAGTCTTCATTAGCGCAGGAAGCGTGGGCAAACCCAAGGACGGTGATGCGAGGGCATGCGTTGCTGTAGCAGACATAACACGGCAGTCGGTTGATTCAAAGTTTATCCGTGTGCCATACGAATTGGAAAAGGTAGCAGGGGCAATAATAACTAGCGGCTTGCCTGCTTATTTCGCTGACAAGCTGAGGCGCGGGGCATGAGCCAGTATCAATATCAGGGAAGAGGGAATCTATGGCGGAATCAGGTAAAAAGAGGTTATCTTTCATCGATCGCTATCTGACCGCGTGGATATTTGCTGCAATGGCCCTTGGGGTTGGGCTGGGGTATTTCGTTCCAGGCACTGAAAAACTGATAAGAAGCTTTCAGACCGGCACCACGAACATTCCTATCGCCATCGGACTTATCCTGATGATGTATCCCCCGCTTGCCAAGGTTAAGTACGAAGAACTAGGCGAGGTCTTCCGGAACAAAAAAGGTTCTGGTCCTGTCGCTCGTCCAGAATTGGCTTATTGGCCCGGTCCTGATGTTTGTTCTTGCTATTATATTCCTTCGAGGCTATCCCGAGTACATGGTGGGTCTCATCATGATTGGGCTTGCCCGCTGCATCGCCATGGTCATAGTTTGGAATGAACTAGCGGCATGGAGGACGTAAATACAAACTGGTTCACTGACACATGTTAGATGCAGCATAATAATATTATTTATAAACGATGGCCAGATCACTGCATGAGATCCGGCTATTTGCATTCTTGAAGGTCTTAAGGACGGACCGGCAACCGTAAATACCTGAAAACAAATAATAATAGTTTTACCTAAAAAAACTTGACAGATTGTAAACGGCTTGCTATATTTGGATCACATACCACTGTAAACAATCTACAGTACAGTGGGCTGAATAGTAGTAGGTAACAACAATGTAATCGCGCGGGAAACTCTTTACACTGCGCATGTGTTTCTGGCCATGAGGGCTCGGACCAGCCAGAACACAGTCATAGGTCGGTGCCCTGGAGGAGGCACCTCACATGGGTAGGTATCGAGAGGAGAACAGCTGGGATGTGGAAATAACACGTGATGAAGTTTTACCATTGACGTGTGTGTGTGATATAAAAAGCTCAGAACAATTTATGTCTGAAGTTGAAGCAAAGGCGTCAGATCCAGCATGGTTCCACATGTTCCCTGTTTTTCTCAGGATCAGAGACACGGTAGTCGGCACACCGGGACACCGAGCAGCATTATTACGATCTTTAATTAAAGAGTTTTCGAATGATATGACGACTCAGGAGTGCATCGCTAAAAAATACGGTTAGGAATGGAGATCTGAGTAACAAGGAGATATGCGGCATGAGACCGCATCACGGGCCGTAGGCGACCATTTACTGCGGCCCGACCTTTTATACTTTTTAAAGTAAATTATGCGGACAGAGGCTCATATGGAACATAACTACACAAAACATCCCGACAACCCTTACCGGCGATATGAAGAAGAGACTAAGAGGAAAAAGCGGAAAAAGGTAATCATCATCCTTGCCGGATACATCATTCTTGTGTCAGCCCTTTATTATTGTGCATACCGGGCTAGCAGTGGCTCGCCAGAAAAAGAAACCACTTGGTTTTCAATTGGGTTGATTTGTGGGCTCCCTTCACTGTGCTTGTTACCCTACATGCTTCAACTTATTCGCACGGTCAGACGCGGCGAAACAAGTTGGTCGGAAATATTTAGACTTAATGGTAGCAGTCACCATGTCAATACAGATGCCAACTGGAATGATTGGATGGGTATCGAATACAACCCCAAGTCTTGGCTGCCACATGACAACAAGGATAAATAAGCACGGTAAAACCCGTATGGCCAAAATATTCGAATGCGCTGTTTTTGTACAATTTTACGACAGCATAGCAGCTACCAAATTCATACGGGTTGACCAGAGCTAGGTGGCCCACGGGAATCTGGTGCTCCTGGCATATATTGAAAAAGTCTATGAAGTACTAAAAAATACTTTGGAAGGTAAGGAATGAAAAGGCTTCGAGACTATTATATCCTTGGCAAGAGAACATCGCAAATTTGATAGTGTCTGGCCACCAGTAAATTTCCAACAGGTTTTGTGTTACAATTTTGTCTTGAGTTTCTCAAGGAGTTGGAGTGTCCTTATATCGTGTTCTCCCTGGAAGTACTTGTCGAGAACACGGACAAAAATGGAGCCCGGATCTGACACAAACGCAAACAGCGTCATCGACGATTTAAGTTTAAAATCGTCAGGGTATCCAAAGATTTCGGTGGCTGACCGTCCCTTAATGGCCAAAACTGCTTCCGCGCATTCCAGCAACCTTGAACCAAGAATAGGGTGGTTCAGATATTTTCGAGCTTCATCAATGCTTTTTATTGCATAGTATCGTGTAGTTGGACTGTGCCCCAACCCATCAATCTGCGGAAATATGAACCACATCCAATGCGTTCGTTTCGTGCCACTTTTTAACTCTGTGAGAACACGATTATAAACTTCGTCTTGTGCAATTATGAAGCGACTTAAGTCAAAAGGGTCTTCATGGTTGATTGTATCATTCGCTTTTAACATACTGAACTCCAAGATTTGCCGATCAGTTGTTGAAGTAGCCCCAATAAAACTAAAAGGATCCGCCTTGATCTCATCGAAGATTTTATTTAGATTTTGTTGTTGTTTTTTCTTTGTCTATTTTGTCCTGATTGTGAGCTCCAACGTGCACTTCTTCCTCTATATTATAACATTCAGCGGTATCTGGCTCTTCACCAGTCTCTATCGGGTCCATAGCTTGGAACCCATCAGCATCTTCAACCTTCCACCGGCTAATCTCAATTGTTTTTCTTCGATCTTTCATATTGCTCCAATCACAGCCTTTATTAGCGATGTATATGTCGATAATCCATAAATCATCCGCGCAGTAAGTCTTTATGGTTCGATCCTCTGAATATTTTCGGGTGTATTAATCTTAGGTGAATTTACTTTCATGGTTACCTCATACATTTCAAGTTCATCGGAGGGGTAAGGTTTCAGCATGTTAAGCAGCAAATCCGGGTCTACAAGATCACTACTTAGCCAGTCCGCATACTTATCATCAGGTAAAATTGCCGGCATTCGATCGTGTAATGGTCGGATAAGATCATTTGACTCTGTCGTGATAATGGTATTAGTGCAAATTTCCTCACCATCGGGTGAAATCCACTTGTTGTAGAGTCCCGCAATGGCGAACGGTTGCTCAGATTTCAACCGGATGAGATACGGTTTCTTGATTTTCCCCTCTTTTTTCCATTCAAAGAAGCCGTCTGCAAGCACTAGACATCGTTGCTTTTGAAAAGCGGTCCTGAAACTTGGCCTTTCTGCCATTGTTTCAGCCCGGGCATTAATCATCTTGTAGCCATCTGATATATCTTTGGCCCAAGAGGGAAGAAAGCCCCAGCGTGATTTTATCAGCTGTCGTTTCCCTTTATTTATCGCAATGATAATGTCCTGGCTCGGTGCGACGTTATAACTGGGTTTATAATCGATATCCCATTCCACAATTCCAAATAACCTGGCAATAATCTCGAGTGGGCTGTGAATTTCGAATCTTCCACACATAGTTCATCCCCAGTAACGGCATCGGAAAATGGTCATATTAACGTCCTTCGTACGTTGAGCTGTGTCCTTGATGTGTGTACCAGTTATCGATATAGATTTTTGCCAACTCTTTCGATTGGATGATAATCAGATTCTCTGCATTATTGCTTTCGGCGGCTTTGGTAAAATTGAAACTGCCGGTTACCACAACATCCTTGTCTATGATCATCACTTTATTGTGAGCAATGGCATGCTCAGCATCAATAAAAGTAGGGATTCCCATATGAGCGGTGAAGTCGGCAGCCGAGTATTTCCTTTTATTATTCCTATTAGATTTATCGAGAATAATTTTGACACGAACACCCCGCTTATGAGCATCAACAAGAGCCCGAGCGATATCTTTTGACGTGAATGAGTATGCCTGGACGAGTATTTCAGACTTTGCCCCGTTTAAAGCTTCAACTATGGCCTCAGTGCAGCCTCCTCGTGGGCTAAAATATACTTGAGTAGGGGCATTGGTAAGCGTAAGGTCTTTTGCGGATAGCGTGATGGGAAGAACGAGAATGAGCAGAAGCCAGATGAGTTTTGATTTCATTGTCATTTCCCCGTGATAAAGAGTCTTACAATTCTACCTATAAAAGCTATCCCTATAGTAATCCCTATCACTACTGCAAGGAAAATAGCAAAATAGAGAGCCAATCTGAAGACCAGATAAAACAGTGGGATTAAAACTATGCATAATATTATCGTCAGGCAACCTGTAGCAAAATCTTTTGTTTCTAACATGGGGTAGCCTCCCCGATCCCTTTTCATGTTGAGCCTATAGCAAATTATAACAGAAGGGGACCGATGAAGGAAGAGGGAGCAAAAACTTGATTAGAATGAACATGTGTGTTAATGTTTCACATGTTACCGGATAATTTCAGGAAGTCAGGTCTAAAAGTATTGATTGACAAAATGCGAGCGTCAGAAAACAGATTATTCTGGACATCAATGAGGAGAAATGACCATGAATAAACTCGGGAACAACATTTTGAATACGATGTCAGGATTAACTTTTTTCTTAGGTATAGTCGAGTGTTTTTTTGGATATAAAATGTTAAAAATAATACTTGGCGTTACGGGCTTTATCGTTGGCGGTTTGCTGTGTGCCGAGCTTGTATATGATAACATGGGAGGGCATACCGTGATTGCGCTAATAGCTGGTTTAGTTGGTGGAGCGATTGGAAGTTCATTGATGATTGGACTTTTTGTCGTTGGATTGTTTATCTTAGGCGCAGCTCTTGGACTATTGGTAGGTGGAGCTATTAGCGCAAGTATATATGGTTCGCCTCATCCAATAATTATGGTTTCGCTTGCACTTGTTGGGGGTATTGCAACGATAATTATGTCCAAAAGCATGATTATCATTTCGACATCTTTTACAGGTGCATATTTAATCGTATTTTCTGTCGGCAAATTTTTAGGGATGCCGAACACAATATTCAGATTTTGGCAATTTAATGGATTACGAGAATCTGGTGGCCAATCCCTTGTCATGTTAATGTTTTGCATTCTCGTAGGAGTTGCTGGGATTTTCGTTCAACATAAATATACATCATCGTCAGCAGGGACAGGAAGCAACTAAAGGCGACAGGTAGCCTATTATCGCGATATATTTACCCATCAGGTTTTGGATTCAAGAACCGATTGAGAAATAAGCCTGCCGACTGTCGCATGTATTTCGCTTGATGTGAACGGTTTTATCAAAAGACCCTCTGCGAGTTGGAGGGCTTCCTGCCAAACTTGTTCTTGACCCTTCGAGATAACCGCAATAATCGGGATATTATTAAAGGCTTCCTGCTCCTTAACCCGCTTGATGAACTCAAGACCGCTCATGTGAGGCATATGCATATCAACAATAAGAAGATTTACGTCGGGGTTACTGGCAAGCTGATTGAGCCCCTTCTGCCCATTAAGTGCTGTAAGAACGGGACATTTGTATCTCACCAATGTTATTTGGTAAATTTGATGAAGTGGAGCCGAGTCATCAACAACAAGAATTTTGGATAACGAACTCAAAATGAACTCCTTTACCATATCGAGTATAAAACCTGCGATTGCAGAGTGGTGGGCATAATATGACTAATGCGATGTAATGTCAATGTTCTTTATAAGCATAATTTATAAGCATAATGGGTCCGACGACGGATTGTTTTAAAATAAGAGGGAAATGCTAATACTTTAAAAAATAGCGCAGGGTTTTGTGAACTATCCCGTTTATTTCTTAATCTCTTCAATTTTTCTGCATCACTTCATCCACCGATTACAGCCCCTTCCGCTAAAGAACATTATGATGGCCGTCTGAGTGAAAACGTTACTTACCAAGATGTCCTCTAGGGAAGTTTCAGTTTATTTTGCTGCGGTTGTTGCCCATGAATACACTCAGTTTGAAGTAACGTTCAAAAATACCGAAAATCTTATTTCGGAACCCCGTCACACCAAGTTCGTTTTTTACATACAGGACAATAGAGATATTTGCGATTTAAGCCTCCATTGATCGCCGTAAGGTTCTGAAGCATGGAAATGGAAAAAATTGTACCGCATTTACTGCACCGCCATTTGAATGTGATGGAATCCCAGTATTTGAGAATAAGAAGTCCTGCTATGCAGCAAATAATGCCCAGCAAGAGGAGCGTAGATTCAAAAATCAATAGAAGTACGCCAGTGATCAATAAAACTATGCTTGTTATGAAATAAAAAAGATTCTTCACGATGCTATCCTGGATTTACGTCTTCCTGATATAAGCATTCAAACCGATAATCACCGGTTTACCATCAATCTTCACATCCATTTCCTTGTTTCCTCTTGTACTCACTACTACAAGCGTTTTCCCCGATGCACTTGGCGTGGGTGTTTCAAGGTCTGCAGTGATGATGAGCTTATTGCCTTCGATTTTTGCCGTGATTGCCATGTGAACCTCCGATATTGAGATGATGGAGGACATTATATCAAAGTTAATTATTTATGAGTAACAATATTTTCATGGGTTGTAGACTGGAGGTGATATTCCTCAAACGATAGAAATTAGTTTTGTTGCCTATTGTGAGAACGCATCTGGAGAGGCCTTGTGCGCCAAGCTTTCCTTCGGCTAATAATTATAACGCAGTGGATTCAATAACTTTCCCTGTGACATCACTTTTTAAGGTTTGTAATACATGAGCTGCCGGGCTAGAGGGGATACATCATGAATGAGCTTCTTCTGCTCCTCCACGGTCATTGGCTCGAATGAATTGGCGAATTCGACATTCTGCTCTAGCTGTGCGACGTCGTCGCAGCCGATGACGACGTTTGTTACGGGCTGGGAGAGGGCGAAGCGCAGGAAAGTCATCATACTAGTGTACCACGGCAAACGCGAGGCGAACCCGCGGAAGTAGACCTTCATACCGATGATTCCCATGTTTTTTGTACGGGCCAGGGGCATGACAACATCGATAAAGCTCTTATACTGCTGTTCAGCAGGATTTACCGGCATCAGCACCGTATCAAAATCGAACAACTCGATACATTTTTTTATAATCGAAGGATCATGATGGCCTGTGACTCCGATGAACCGGGTTTTCCCCTGTTGCTTTGCCTCGACAAAGGCCTCGATAGCACCGCCGGGACCAAAGATTTCGGCTATATCCTCTCTCTCCCTCACGTCATGCACCTGCCAGAGGTCCAAGTGGTCGGTCCGCATGTTTGTCAGTGTTTCATGCAGATGGGTGAGGGCGCCCTTTTTACTCCGGCTATGGGATTTGCTCGTGAGGAAGATATCCTTCCTCCGCTCACCGAGGGCCTTCCCGTAATAGGCCTCGCTTCCCGAGTAAACCCGCGCAGATTCGCAGTAGGTAATGCCTAGGTCCAGTGCTTGGTTTATCAAGGCATAGGCTTCTTTGTCCCTTCCAAAGGTCCTGAGGACACCTTCGCCGCCAAGGCCAAGAATAGTGACCTGGTGACCGGTTCTGCCGAGGATGCGAGTAGGTAGGGACATGACGAGATTATATCACAGACGGTCTTTAATGAACGTTACATTTTCCCCGATAAACCCCAGGGCATTGGTTCAAATCCGGCCCTTGCCACCAAATTTATAACGGGGTACAGTTTGGCTACAGCCCTTTTTCTTCTCTCCGTTTTTTGCAATCCATGCCCGTTGGCAATGCCAGCGAACTAAACACTCATAACTTAAAACTGCAGTCATATCTCACTCCAAAAACATTCGTTGATTTACTTGCGTTTTTTCTCGAATTGTCCTATTCTCGATGTACACTTACTTCTTAATTCTAAAGGACTTATGATAAAACAAGTGGAGTATTTACAGAGGTTGTTTTTCGATATTTGGAATGATTTTGGAAGCGTCTATCTCCTCGTGAAATATTCGAGCAAAACAAGTATCGGCAAACGTGGCTTTACTGAAGAAGAGATGAAAAAAGGACTGATTCTTGTCTTTAATAATAAGACCAACAATAAATTAGACTGGGATGCTGAGGGGAATATCACCTGCGTCCTCGCCTTTGGAACTCGGAAAGAAGACATATATATCCATCACGATGATTTGCTGGGTGTGTATTCACCGGAAGCAGGAGTGCAGTTTCTCAGAAGCGATATAGGCAAAGAACCTGCGGCATCACCCGAAATGGGTGCCGAGCACGATGATAAAAAGCAAGTCATTTCGATGAGCAATTTCAAGAAACGAAAAACAAATGAGCATCATTGATAACCAGGAAAGAAAAGATATTCTTACTTTTTTTATAATTATTTACCTCAATCGTTGTAGTATATTCGATGTCCAATAACACAAAATTGGAAGAGAAGATCGACGCTGCAGCCAAGCACTGGCAGAACGTGGAAAAGAAGAAGATGTTCGGGGGCGTTTGCTACCTGCTCAAAGGCAATATGGCCTTCGGCATCCACCAGGACTTCTTGATCGTGCGAATGGACAAGGAACAGGTGGAACAAAGCGCTTAAGGACGCGAATGCGCACCCCTTTGCAATCACTGGGAAGCCCATGACCGGATGGGTCATGGGCAATGAAGCGGGATGGAAGAGCCAGGCGACGCTGAAAAAATGGATCGATGTTGGCAAGCAGTTTGCGCTATCGTTGCCGGAGAAGAGGGGTAAGGCGAAGGCAAAAAAGAAGACGAAGACATTGAAGGAATATAAAGCTTGAATCTACCACCGTTGAAATGCTGATCGCTGATAGCTTAATCGGGGTTGAATCTTATGATGTCACAAAATCCAAGTCAGGTGATGGAAATATTTACTCGTTTCGAAGTGTTATTTATTGTGCTGGGTTTTGTTTTCTTCTGTGTCTGGCTAATCACGATTATAGATATTGTAAGCAGCGATTTTAAAACTAATGCTGATAAAATCATTTGGTTTTTTTTCACGATTTTAATTCCACCAATGGGGATTTTGCTTTATTGCTTTATTGGTAAGGCACTAAAGATAGATTCGGGTGTTAAAGACGAGACACATCGATCACGTACGCGATATAGGGACATTGGACGAGATTAGAAAATTTGTCATTATATCATGGTAAGTAAGAATAATTAATAATTTGCTTCGCGACCATCATGCCCAGCGGTGGGAAAAAATAATGTCCGAATTAGCTGCTATTAAAAAGAAAATCCTCAACTTTCGCAACCAACGCGATTGGGCGCAATTTCACGATCCCAAAAACCTCGCCGAAGCCCTTTCTATAGAAGCAGGGGAGCTGCTCGAAAACTATCTCTGGAAGACCACCGAGCAGTCACGCAACCTCTCCACCCAAGAACTCAGGAATGTAAAAGAAGAACTGGCAGACATCTTTATCTTTCTCACCTATCTCAGCGTGGAAAACAAGATCGACTTGCTGGCGGAAGTTGAAAAGAAGATCGCACTGAATGAAGCGAGGTATCCGGTTGAGAAGGCGAAAGGGTCGGCAAAGAAATATTCTGAGTTGAAGTAGAGATATTGTTGTGACAGAATATACGACGTCTGCTGAACAGTTTAGGATGTACGAGCAAGCTCAAATTATTGACCATCCTGTAAAAAAAGAGATATTAAGTACATTGAACAAAATTTCGGGACATATTAGTTAACTTATCGGATGGATTACTCTTCCACAAGCTGCCATTCCGCGTAGCCTTCCTTGCGAAAATCAAGCTTTCTTCGCGACAAGCGAACCTTCCTCCTCTGCGGATGGGTTTTGACCGTAATGTAGGCCCGCACAAGGTTCGCGATCGTAGCTTCCTGGAATGTGAAGGATCTGCCGTCATGAAGCTCGATCGTCGTCCTCAGATGCTTGTGACCTTCTGGTATTTCGGCGGTTAGTTCCTTAACTTCTTCATTCGCAATGAGCATGTATGCCTCCTCTCGGGGGATGCTCTAAAGTACGATTACTTCTATACTTAATTATGGCAGGATCAGAAGAAGCCTGCATCCTAGTTGATTTATTCAAGGTTTGTGGACGTTTCTCTGCCTACCCTTTGATTGCTCCCTTTCCAGCTTTATGTTATCATAGTCCAAGTAATGAGCTGCCATAGGTTCGCGGGGAAGGATCACCAGTAAGTTAATTAATTTTGGTGGAGTGATGAATACGTGATGCGGATAATCGTCGACATTGACAACACGTTGTGGGATTTTGCTACTCCATTATGGAAAAAGGTCGAGCATTATGGTGTGCCGAGGCCATCGGAATGGCATTGGGATTTCTGGAAAGCCTATTTCACCATCGAGCAATTCCTGCACTATATCGATGAGGTGCATGAGGAACAGGACGCTAGCGCGCTTCCATTCCCTGAAGCTGCCGATTTTCTTTTGGATCTTAAGAAGGGCGGGTGTCGCGTAACCATTGCAAGCCACAGAAATCCCGCCAG
>Ga0335081_10002170_pt1 | contig 30782 bp, 25 predicted proteins | sample Lox_Sample_35_FD_206713 | JGI IMG/M metagenome (GOLD analysis project Ga0335081, IMG submission 206713) | Soil microbial communities from Loxahatchee National Wildlife Refuge, Florida, United States - Lox_Sample_3.5 | ecosystem: Environmental > Terrestrial > Soil > Wetlands | place: USA...
AGGCCACCGCTTGACCGCCGCCAAACCCAGCCGTAATCATCAGCTACAGCCAACCGCCGAACCGGGCCCCCGGCCCGGTCCCATGCCACTGGCGAAACGCCGGTCCCATGCTCCTGGCGGACGACACAGGGCGCGCGGGCGGCGACGATCGCGGAATCGACCAGCCGGGCGACGATATTCCTCGGCTCGGTGTCCGCCGGGCTGGTGGCCCTCGGGCTGATCGCGACAGCCACCCGCATCGGCACAGCGTTTTACGCCTTCGGCCTGGTGCTCCTCTCGACGCTGTCGTTCGTGGGGTTCGTGACCTTCCAGCGGGTGCTGCAGTCCGGGATCGAAGACCACGGGTACGCGGAACGGATCGCGCGGCTGAGGGCCTACTACTTCGATTGCGTCCCCGAGCTGACCCCCTATCTGGCCAGCGTGCCGCCACCACAGCGGCTGGTCATCCAGGGCCTGCGCGGCGGTTACCTGCAGGGCTTCCGGACCATCGCCGGGATGGTTGGCCTGGTCACCGCGGTGCTGGCCGGTTCGGCCGCTGGCCTGCTCGCCGCCGTGGCTGCTGGTCACTCCGGGGTCGCCGGCTTCGTCACCGGCGGGATCGTGAGCATCGCCGTACTGGCAGGGCTGATGGAGTCTCAGCGCGAGGCCTGGCAGAAGATTCGCCGACACCATTTCTTCGGCGATGATCAAGGCGGGCCGGGCACACGTTAATGGCGGCCGTGTGCCAGTGTCACCGATCCGCGGTGGGCGGGATCCACGACAGGCATGTCGCGGTGGCTTCGTATCGCATCAGACCCTCCCGGCTAGGAGGCCAGCAGGCCGCCGGGGTCATGCACGGGTTTGCCGCCGACGATGGTGAAAGCCGGGGTAAGCTCGGCCAGGTCACCGGGGTCGGCGGCCAGCGGGTCGGCGGGGTAGGCGACCAGGTCGGCGAGCTTGCCCGGGCTGATGCTGCCCAGCCGGTCCTGCTCGTGGTTGAGGGCCGCGGTGCCCATCGTGTACAGCTGCAGTGCGGTGGCCACGCTGATCGCGTGCTCGGGGCCCAGCACGCCGGCCGCCTTGGTGCCGCGGGTGACCATCCCCCACACGTTGGTCATCGGGTTGAACGGCCGGACGATGTCGGTCCCCGCGGCCAGGCTCGCGCCGAGAGTAAGCCACTCATCAATCGGGTTCACCTGGCGGGTACGTTCGGGGCCCCAGGTGGCCAGCATCTCGCTGCCCATGTTCCACAGCAGCGCGTGCTGGACGGTCACGCCGAAGCCGCCTCGGACGGCGCGTTCCCGCTGCGCCGGGTCTGACAGCAGGGCGTGCTCGATGACCAGTGTCCACGGCGGCTGCGGGCCGGTTTCCTTGGCTACCGCCTCGTAGACGTCCAGCAGCGTGCGCACGGCCCGGTCCCCGGCGGCGTGGGTGCCGATCCGCCAGCCCCGGCCGACCGCGTCGGTGCACACCCTGGTCATCACCGCCGGATCCCAGTTCAGGTGGCCGGAGTTGTGCGGGTCATTGGTGTAGGGCTGCTCCAGTGCGCCGCCCTCGACCCCGCCGTCCATGACGAACTTCAGCCCCCAGATTCGCAGCCAGTCATCACCGAAGCCGCTGCGCGCGCCCAGCGCGTCGACCAGCGCGATGGCCTGGTCGCCGGTCAGCTCGCTGCCAACCCGGATCATCGGCCGGACTCGCACGCTCAGCTTGCCCTGCTCGGCGGCGTCCTGATAGGCGAGCAGCTCGTCGGTGTTGATCATGGCCTCCCGGATAGTGCCCACCCCGAGCGCCGCGTACGCGGCCGACCCACGGGCTAGCCCGTCCACCAGCTGGGCCCGGGCCGCGTCCGGCGCGAACCCCGCGACCTGGTACACCGCCCCGCCTTCCAGCGTGCCGTCCAGGTGGCCATCCGGCAGGTGGCCGAACTTTCCGCCCGCCGGATCCGGGGTGTCCGGGCCAATCCCGGCCGCAGCCAGCGCGGCGGTGCTGGCCACGGCGAAGTGGCCACCGCGGCGGGCCAGCACCGGGTGACCCGGCGCCGCCGCGTCCAGCTCGGCGATGGTGGGCAGCCGGTTCTCGGCCAGGTTCGACTCATGCCAGGCCATCGAGGTCCGGATCCAGGCACCGGGCGCGGCATCGCGGGCCGCGGCGGCGACCATGCCGGTGAACTCGGCCACGCTCTTGGCCCGGTCCACCGGCACCAGCAGCGTGTTGCGGCTAGCCTCCATCAGATGCTCATGCGAGTCGGCGAACGCCGGCAGGACCGTCAGATCACCGGCATCAACCACCACGGTGCCGCCACCAGCCAGGTCATCTAGCCCGTCCGGCTCACCCGTCACCGCCACGATCTCCGGCCCGCGCAAGCCCACCGAACGGTAGGTCTCACCGGTCATCGAATGGATAACCCCGGCCCTGATCAGGCGGTCCAGCCGAAGCGGGCCGACAGGTTCACGTGTCACCGGCGGCACCCTTCTCCTAAGAGTGGGTCGTGCCGCAGCCGAGTTCGGCGCCTGCCGACCCACTCGGCCATGGCTTCAGCATGTCACCGTGTGGCCGGAGCGCCCCCCGGGCGGATGGATTCTGACGCCTCTAGCCTGTGACGTCCCGCGATGTCGTGCCAGAATCGGGCGATCTGCCTGCTGCAATGCCCATGCCGCGTTGCGGACTTCAACCATGCCGAATCGGCAGGCGATATGTGTGCCTGTGGCCCTGGCAGCAGGACGGCCGCAATCACCGTCCGTATCCGGCGTGACCGTGACGCAGCAGAAGCAGCTCCCTCGCCGGCCCCGGCCGCGTTGAAGGCGGCGCGGGCGCGCATGGCGCCAAGCCGGCGCACACCGACTCCATGAACTGGTGATCCCAGGGGATGGGCGACGAGGCGATCGCAGCGTGATCAGGCCAGTCCACCGCGGCGCGCCGGTCCCCGGCGGGCGCCGCAGCGCGCGCCGGGTGGCTGCGCCACAATGCACCTCGGCAGAGCTCGGCGCAACGCCCCCTGCCGTAGCATCGGCCACGCCTGCAAGGCCGGCTCGCTCGCCAACGAGCGAGGCGCGGAGTCGGTGCCTGAGGCGCCGGCGGGCCGTGTGGGGCTCGCGCGGTCGCCACCAGATCGCGGATCGCATTGGAGCGCCGGCCTGCCTTCCAGGCGGGATACACCGCCGCGGGCCGGGCGGGTCAGACGATCTGGGGGTAGAGGCCGGCCACTCCGGCGGAGAGCCCGGCGAGGACGTGCCTGCTCGCCTCGTCGGCGATGATCTCGGCGTCGCCGGCCTCGAGGCCGTCGATGGCCAGCTTGGCGATGTCCGCCGGGTCGGACTTGGGGACGTCGAGGCGGCGGGTCATGTCGGTGTCCATGTAGCCGACGTGCAGGGCGGTCACCCGGGTGCCCTGCGGCGCCAGCTCCAGGCGCAGGGCATTGGTTAGCGACCACTCCGCCGACTTGGCGGCGCAGTAGGCGCCGGACCGGGGCACGCTCAGCCAGGACAGTCCCGACAGGATGTTCAGTACCGCGCTGCTGCCCTGCGCGGCCAGCTGCGGGGTGAAGGCCCGGGTCACCGCGAGGGTGCCGAAGAAGTTGGTGTCCATGTCCAGCCGGATGGCGGCCAGGTCCCCGGTCAGCAGCGACGAGCGCGTGTTCGAGCCCGCGTTGTTCACCAGGATGGCCACCGCGCTGGCGGCCTGCGCCGCCGCGGCGACCGAAGCCGGGTCGGTGATGTCCAGCGCGATCGGGGTGACACCGGTCAGGTCCACGGCCTGCGGGTCGCGGGCCGCGGCGTAGACGTGCGCGCCCCGGTCACGAAGCTGCGCGGCCAGATGCCGGCCCAGGCCACGGTTGGCCCCGGTCACCAGCGCGGTCTTCCCTGTGATATCCATGACATCTCCCTTTCTGAGTATGTTTTGCGCAGCCGGATCACCCGCCGCTCACCGAGGATCCATTCGGTGTGGCCTCGTTGCACCGGGCCGCTGCACCCCGGACAGCCTCGGCGAGGGCGAAACCGGTCAGGTCGGCAGGCCCGTCCCGGGCCTGCTCCGCCACCATGTAGTCGGCGTACCAGGCGGGCCAGTTCTCGTCCTGGGCCGACCGGTGGAAGCCGACCGGTGGAAGAGGTGGGAGCGCCCCGTGCGCTTCTGGGTGCTCGACGTGGGCGCCCTCCGCACGCCGGAAGGCCCTCACGAAGTCCGCCGGGAATGCGTATGCCGGCTCCTCGTACGGCATGATCGCTCCTTCTGTTGGTTTCTGCGTGCTCGTTCGGCACCAGGGCTATCTCCACATCCGGCCTGCTCGCGTAAGGTTCGTCTGGCTTTGGCCCAAGCTGGTCAGGCCGGCCAGGTCGACACAGGTCACGCCGTGCGCTTTAACGAAGACCATGAGGACGCTGCCGCAGGTCCGGCAGCGGACCACGGTGCCTGGAACCCGCCGGTAGACGACGAGTTCAGCCACTGGCCTGCTGGTGCCGCAGGTGCCGCAGGTGCTGTCCGCGGCGGTCATCTCGGTGCCGAAGACGTCGATCAGCAGGCCGCCGATCGCGTTTCCGTCCACTGCATCCATCAGTGCCCTCCTGGCGTCCCGGACCGCCCGGTCTTCACCCCGCTCGGGCGGATAGCCGAGCGACGCGAACCGTTCTGCGAGACATGGGTCCACCTTCGCCGCGTCTTTCGAAGCTCACATCGTCAAAGTTGCCAATGGCGCTGTCCACCCCGACGAGCCGGTTACGGGGGGCATCGCCAATCACCTTGCGGACAGGGTGCGGCTTGGGCTGAACTGCTATAACGGATGTCCACAGTGACGGTTTCGGCCGACAGTGCCTGCATCTCCTGCCAGGTCCAGGACCTGAGCGTGTCGCCGCCCTGGGTAATCGAGAATGTCCACTCCGGCAGCGGCGTATGCGGCGTCGGGCCGGCGTAGAGCACAGGGAAATCCTTGGTTACGTACTGACCCGGTGGTACTCGGTCCTCTGCTTCCGCCGGTACGCGGCCTCGGCCGCGAAAACCGCGCGTAACAGGGCTCATGGCCGTCAGCTCCTTTCCTGCTACCGCGGGACTTATCTCTCAGGCAGGAAGAATTCCCGGCCCCCAAGGCTGCCTACATCGTCAAGGTGGCTAATTCCGCACGAGTACGCGCCAGCAGGGCTGTTCCTCCCGAAGGCTTAGACGACGGCGGTGAGAGTCATGAGCCGACTGCTTCCTTGATGACGATGCGGGCTAGTTCGACGCGCGACGCTATATGCAGTTTGCGGAAGGCCTGGCGCAGGTGGTGAGCAACGGTATGGGTGCTGATGTACATGCGGGCGGCGACCTGGTTGTTGTTCAATCCCTCGGCGACGAGCCTGCAGACGGCCTGCTCGGTGTCGGTGAGGCTGTGCCAGCCGGCGATGGGCCTGGAGGCCGGCGTGGTCCAGTGGCGGCGGCGGACGCCGAGCTCGCGCAGCCGTCGGCGGATGCGGGCCTGATCGCGGTCGGCACCGGTCTGGCAGTATCCGTCGAGGGCCGTTTTGAAGTGCCTGATGGACTGGTCCTTGGCTGTGTTGGCGAGGAGTACGGCGAGGTCTTCAGCGCTGGAGGCTCTGGCCCACGGGTCGGGATGCTGTGCTGCCGCCTTGGCCAGGAGTCCTGCGTCGCGGGTGGCGAGGCCTTGGCTGTGCGCCGCTGCGGCGGCCAGGGCCGGGAACCCCGGGTTCGCGTTGGCGAGGACCACGACGGTATCGGTGACCTGGTTGGCCAGGGGCTGGTCACCGGCGGCGAGCGAGGTGCGTACCAGCCACGCCGCAAAAGCAGGGTCGCCGGACAGCAGTCCTTGGCATGCCGGGAGAGCGGTGCCGGCCTGGCGGATGTGTTTAATGGCGGCGACCGGGCCGTCCTGCGCTTCGGTGATCTGGGCCTGGGCCGAGGTGGTCTCGGTCCGCGCGTACCGGCCGGGGAAATGCGGTATCCCGGCGGGCAGGCCGGCGACGTGCTGGGCCGCGGCCGCGATGTCGCCGCGGCGCAGGGCGATCACAGCCAGAACGCAATGCGCCGTCCAGGCGTACCCGTCAGCTCCTAGCGTCTCGGCGCTGGCCAGGGCCGCCTGCCCGGCGGCGTCGGCGTCGGGCAGGCGGCCGTTGGCCAGGTGGATACGGGCACGCAGAATGAGCAGTCCCGCATAGGCCGGGATGCTGTGCAGCGCCCGATGGTCGGCAGCGCGGAGGATACTGTCGGCTTCCTCGAGCTGGCGGAGGTCGACAAGGGCGGCAGCGAGCGCGAGCAATGGCTGGGGACGGCGGGCATCGGGGGAGATCCCAGTGCTGTAGCGGGCTGCATCACGTAGCAACCCGACCGCCTCGCTGATCTGGCCGTTGTCCCAGGCGATGACCGCGCGGGCGGCCTGGGCCGCCACAACGGCATGGTTGTCATGCTGGCTGGGGTCAGCAAGGACGGTGTCGGCCAGGGGCCCAGCGACTCCGTCGTGCGACCCGGTAAGGGCCTGCAGGTGCGCGGTCAGCGCCTCCTCGCGCAGGCCGTGCGGTAGCTGCGGCTGGGCCAGGACCATCTCCGCCTGCCTGGCGGCGTCGCTGGTCATGCCGCGGGTGCGCTGGACCGACGACAGGGCGCACCGCAGCCTAGTTTCGGCAGTCGGCGGCAGTGGTTTGGCCAGGGTGTCATGGGCCAGCTGGTGGGCCTGATCCAGCCGGCCGGCCGCGGTCAGGGCCTCGGTGGCGGCCACTGCGCGCGACAGTGCGCCGGGGTCGGTCGGCGGTGTCAGCTCCAGTGCGCGCAGCGCCAGGTCGGCGGCGGTTTGCGGAGCCGAGCTCAGTGTCTGCACCGCCGCAGTGTCAAGGTCGGCCAGCGATGCTGGGTCGTCCGGATGCGCGGCCTGCAGGAAGTGACCGGCGGCGAGCACTGCGATTTCGCCGCGGCTAAGCAGGATTTGGCCATATTGGCGATGCAACGCTTTCCAGGCTGGCCGCGGGATCATCTCACCGACCGCACGGCGCAGCAGTTCGTGCCGGAACGAGAAGGCGTTGTCGGCGGCGGTCATAATCCCGGTGTCCATCGCCTCCTCGACCGTAGGCAGCAACCCGGCCGGCGTTTCGCCCAGCATCTCTGCCGCGTCCTCCAGTCGGAACGACGAGCCGAGCACCGCCGCCGTCACCAGCAGGTGCCGGGCCTGCTTACTGAGGCCATCAAGCCGCCGCTGCGCGACCCGGTGCATCCGCCGCGGCAGCTGGGTGGAAACCAGACCGGCGCGGGCGCCGGTGACCTGGACGGCCTTATCGTCGCCCAGGCCCCGGATCAGCTCGGTAAGCAGCGAAGGGTTCCCAGCGGCGCCACCGGCCATATCCATCAGGGCTTGGTTGGGCGGTACGCCGAGCGCCTCAATAAGCATTGCCGCTACCGCATCCCGATCCAACGGGGCCAAGGTGACCCGGGCGGCACCATCCTTCTCCAGGAGATCAAAGAGGTATTCGGTGTCATGGTGCAGTGTGTTGGCCCGGGCCAGAAGCCAGGCAACCGAGTGGCGTTTCAGGTCCCGTGGCAGTGTCCGCAGGGCTGTCAGGGTGGCCGGGCTTGCCCATTGCAGGTCATCCAGGCACACCAGGACCGGGTCTGCCGCGGCCCGCTGTTCCAGATGCGTGCGCATCTGGTTGATCCACCACTCGGGTGCATCCGACAGGCAGGGCTCGGGATTACCGGCAGTGAGCCTGGCGAATGGCTCACCCAGCGCCGTGCGCAGTGCGAAAAGGGGGAGCGCCCGGCCCAGCTGGTCGGCTGCTCCCGCCGCCAGGGAAAAACCATGCCCCGCTGCCTCGCTGACGGCGTCGCGGAGCAGCATGGACTTGCCTATGCCTGGCTCTCCCTCTACCAGCACGACACCGCCAACCCCCTGTTGAGCCCGCCGCAGGAGGTCACGAACTATCCGCCGCTCGGGCTCACGTCCGCATATAACGTCGTCGCCGGCACATCGTGGCCGCGGCGCTGCCTTCCCGCGCGCACCCGGCGGGGAGTCACTGATCACCGCTGTCATGCCAATGCCTCCAGGGAGCCCGATATCTGCTCCGTGGCCAGCCGGGGACGTGCGGCCAGCAGCGCTCCCGCATCTGCCTGCGGGCCGGGTTCCGACACTGAAGCCGCGAAGGTCTCGCGGGCCACCTCACGCGCCCAGCGCATCCGGATCACCGCCGTTTCAGGATGATCGCCGAACTCCTGTGCCACCCGTTCGGCACAGCCTGAGTAGCCGAAAGCACGCATCGCCGCAGCGACCGCCTGCCGCACCTGACCCACGGTGGGCTCATCGCTGCGCTGCAGCCCCGACGCGAAGATGGCGTCAGCTTGGTGCGCGCCAATGCCCAAGTAGGGCATCACCTGGCACATGGTGGGCATCCCCGGCGTACTCATCAGTCCCGGTGGATGCCGGACCGCACTCGAGATCTTCATAGCCACGACTCTCCCTGGCACCTCTGGACTCGTGTGGATAGGCCCGCTGCAAACGCTACGAATCCGGTAAGCCGATCGAATCCCGGAAGGTCCTTAGCCGTGTCGGTAGCCACAGGGCCCTTGTCCCGGAATGACTAAGGACTTTCATGGATGCGGCGTCCGGCAGGCTGGACATAGCGTCCAGGGAGAAACCAGTGATCGCAGTGAGGCCCACGCCGGAGGTCGAGCGAGCCAGCAATGAAAGATGATGACCTATGCCGCCACGTCGCTGCCGAGCTTTCCTGGGATCCCCAGGCGGACAGCCAGGCGATAGAGGTCTCGGCCGCCAGCGGTGTGGTCACGCTGCGGGGGGCCGTGGCCAGCCTCCGGTTGAAGCGGGCGGGGGTCAGAGCTGCCGCACGCGTCCGCGGCGTTGCCCGGGTTGACAACGAGCTGCGGGTACAGATCCCGGACAAAGACCGGCGGGATGACGAGGACCTGCGCGGCGACGTGCTGGAAGCGCTGATGCTCGATGTCTCGGTTCCAATGACCGTCGATGCGCAGGCCCGGGACGGCGTCGTTACCCTGACCGGCACGGCACAGTGGCATTACCAGCGCGAGGCAGCCGAATTCCGCACGGCCAACGTGCCCGGGGTTGCTGGCGTTGACAACACCATCGCCCTGACTCAGACCCCCGATGCCCGTGAGGCACGAGACGCCATCCGGAGCGCATTCTGGCGAAATGCGGCCCTAGAGGTAGGGGGGGTCTCGGTCGAAACCTCCTCTGACGGGCTGGTGATCCTGTCCGGCGTGGTCAGCTCCTGGGCCGCGCACGATCACGCGGTGGCGATCGCCTGGTCCGCGCCTGGCGTCACCCAGGTTGATGACCGAATCCGTGTCGAGAGCTGGTCGTAGCTCACGGTCAGTCCTGCTGTGTGGGTGTCTCCTTGTCCTTCCGGAGCGTCCGGGCGAGCTGGGTCCGGCTGCTGACGCCAAGCTTGCGGAAGATTTTGCGCAGGTGGTACTCGACCGTACTGGCGCTGATGAACAGCCGGGCGGCGATCTCCCGATTGCTCAGGTGCTCGGCGACCAGCCAGGCGATCTGCTCCTCTTGCGGAGTGAGCACCTCGGGGGCTCCAGGGCCGCGCGGGCGGGCCCGCTCACCGGTGGCACGCAACTCCGCGCGGGCCCGGCCGGCGAACGCCTCCATGCCCATCTGGTCGAACATGGAGAACGCGGTGCGAAGCTGGCCCCGGGCATCACGGCGGCGGCGCTGGCGGCGCAGCCACTCCCCGTACAGCAGGTGTGCGCGGGCAAGGTCGGGACGGCGCCGCGTCCGGCTGAGCCGGTCGATCGCATCGCGATAGTATCTCTCGGCAACTTCTGCCTCGCTCAATAGCCCGCGTGACCGCGCCTGGATGCCCAGCCCGAAGTCGGTTCCGCCGGCCTGGGTAGTTCCGGTCAGCCACTCGAGGGCAGCATCAGCGGTGCGCGGGTTTCCGGTGTGCACAGCAGCCTCGATCAGCTCGGGCAATGCCCACATCGAGATATATACGTGCTTGTGCTCGCACGCCTGCTGGGCGGCGGCCAGTGCCTCCTCGTAACGGCCGAGGCCGTTGTAAAGGACTGCGGCCACCCAATGGGCGACCGTCACCGAAACTCCCTGACCTCCGGCTGTGGCCTGCTCGGTGATGGATTGGATCAGCGGGACGGCCCCGGCTTCCGTTCCCCGGAACGCAGCCAGCATGGTAGCGGCGACGGGCGCGAAACGAGACCCAGTGGCCTCGCAGACCGTACCGGCTTCGGCGATCAGCAAAGTGGCAGCCGCAAAGTCACCACTCCACACGGTCTCCACAGCCATGCGGTTCAGCAGGAACGAAAGCTGGTCGAGCGCGCCGACGTCACGGGCGAGCTGAACCTGCCTGACGGTCACACGCCAGCCCTTATCATCCCAGAGAGCTTCGTCGGCCACTGTGGCGATAAAGCCCCACCTGAGTATCTCTTCCTCGGGGATGTCTGGGCTGGCAAAGGCGCTCGTGGCCTGTCGCAACACCGGTGCAGCGGCGGTCGGTCCGTCGGTGACCAGCAGTGCAAAACCGTCCAGAACCAGGTCGACCGGACGCGGCGGGTGTGCTGGCGGGGGCAGGACCCGGACGGCGCGGGAGACCTCCAGCAGGTCGCCGGCGCCCGCCAGATACCCGGCGAAGAATGCCGCTTGCCACGCATCGACGTACGTCTCGCGGGCCAGGTCGAGGTTGAGCGGCTCGAGTCGCTTGGCCGCTTTCAGCAGCAGCGGGGGGGCGTCGCTGCCCAGACCGGAGGCGAACGCGATCTGCCCGCGCAGCCAGTCCACCCGGGCGCTCTGGAACTCATCCAGCGGCGCGGGCTCGGCTGTGGCCACCAATTCGAGAGCCTTACCGAACGCGCCGGCCTGCCGGTTGGCCTGCGCTGCGGCCAGCGTGCGGTCAATCCGTTGCGCCGGGTCTGGCGTCAGCGCGGCTGCCCTCTCCAGGAACGCCGCAGCAGCGGCCAGCCCACCACGAGCCTGCGCCCGGTCGGCGGAGCGTTCCAGACCCGCGGCCACCTGCTCGTCGGGGTCGGCTGCGGCCTCGGCCAGGTGCCAGGCCCGCCGGTCCGGATCAGCGTCCGGGTCGGTGACGGAGGCCAGCGCCTGATGGCCCCGGCGCCGCGCCGGAGCTGAGGCGGCATAGTACGCTGCCGAGCGGATCAGGGGATGCCGGAACCGTACCCTCGGCTCCCAGGACACCAGCCGCTCCACCCCGGCCATCTCCCCTGCCTGTGGGTCGATCCCCAGTTGTCCGGCCGCCTTCCACACCAGCCCGGGATCCCCAGACGGGTCGGCTGCGGCGAGCAGTAGCAACGTCCGGGTGTCAGCTGGCAGGGCCCGCATCCGCGACAGATACAGCTCCTCCAGATGCCCTCCGAACCGCAGTGGCCAGCTCAGCGGCACCGATCCGGACAGCTCAGCCGGGGCCAGCTCACCGGCCGCCTCCACCAACGCCAGCGGGTTCCCCGCCGTGCTGGCGACGATTTGCCGACTCACTTGGCCATCAACCGGCCCGGCCGCCGATACCGCCAGCAGTTCATCCGCCACTTCTGCTGGCAGTCCGCCGACCGTCATCTCGGGCAGACCGGCCAGCGCAACCACCCGGTCCTCCCCCGCCCGCTCGGTGAACAACATGCCCACCCGGTCGGCGTACAGGCGGCGGGCGATGAACCCGAGCACCTCCATAGACACCTGATCCAGCCACTGTGCGTCATCAACCAGGCACAGCACCGGCTGGCCGACCGTCACGTCCGTCAGCAGCGTCAGCGCGGCCAGTCCGACCAGGAACCGGTCCGGTGCCGGCCCCGCCACCAGCCCGAACGCCGACCCCAGCGCCTGCTGCTGCGGGCTGGGCAGCCTGTCCATCCTGCCCAGGAACGGCACGAGCAACTGGTGCAACCCGGCGAACCCCAACCCCATCTCCGCCTGGATCCCGGTCACCCGGGCCAACTGCATGTCCTGCGCCTGCTCGGCCGCCCACTCCAGCAGCACCGTCTTGCCGATGCCCGCATCCCCCCGCAGTACCAGCACCCCGCTCAGCCCGTCCCGCACCGCCGCCAGCACTGCTTCCAGCGCGGCGGTCTCCGTGGTCCGGTCCAGCAACCTGCTAATCGTTTAGTCCTTCCACCGGGCCGCGAGGTGCCCACCACCCAGGTCGACCCAGCCCACAGGTGGCATCCGACCATCATCGCTCACATGTCACCGGGGGAACCAGCATGCCCGGTCCCGAACGCCTAGCCGAAAGCCTGGTGAACGCGCAGGAGGCCGCTTCGCCTACCAGAGAAAGAGAGAGCTCCAGCGAACGCTCATATCCTAGAAAGCACCAGCCGTTCGGGTAGAACAAGACCTTCTTCTCGCGCGGACGACAGTGCCTGATTTACCGTGAGCCGATCAGCCTCGGGTGACCGCTACGAGGAATCGTCAGGCTTGATGATGTCCGGCTGCGGTGATTAACCGAGCCTGCACATAAGCACCTGCCTAGGCCGATAACCGCCGTGTCACTAGCGATCGCCGGTTATCGGCAGCAAATCCCAGGAGGAAGAGGATCAGAACATGAATCGCCGCATCTTCAAATCATGGCTCGTGAGGAAACGGGCGACAATTACTGTGCTCGGGACGGCGCTGGCCGCGGGTGCCTCGCTAGGCCTGGCCGGGTGCGGCGGGGCCGCCTCGGCCGCACCCGCCCGGGCAGCCCAGGTCCCTGCCGAGGCTACTGGGCTGGGGCAGCTCAGCGGCCTGCTGCCCGCGAGCCATCTGACCCTGCCCAGCGCGATCGAGGTAAACCTGAGTAAGGAGTACGTGCGGCTTCCGCTCTACCCGGGGATCGCCTACGCCGGCACTGCGCATCAGGAGAAGGTCTGGTACATCCTGGAGGATGCCTCCACCTCGGGTGCCGCGGAAGACCTGGGCGTGAACTTCGCGCCGAAGCTGGCCAACATCGGCATCTCCTGCCCGGCCTGTGTGCAGACCGTGCACCTGATCAACCCGCCGCCGAGCCAGAACCATTTCGGCCCGGCCCCGATCAGCTTCGCGGGCGCGCCGAACTTCAGTCCCACCCGGGTCGCGACCCCAGGGCCGGAGGGGTACCCGCTGGCCAAGTTCGCCCCCGGCGCGGTGGCCGGCCCCGGGTACAGCCCGTTCATCCGGATCGCTGGATCGGACACGGTGTACAACGCGCCGATCGTGGCCACCGGCAACGGCCCGTTCGACGTGGTGAACCACACCAACACCTCCGACAAGGCGATGGGCATCCACATCGCCCCGTCCCCGGCGGACTCGCCGTCCGGGGCGTTCCAGGAGTCCTGGGTGGACCTGCTGATCACCAAGGGCTTCGACGGCAGCCAGCCGATCGTTTACCTGTCCACCGACGCCGGTCAGCCGCTGACCGCGGTGCTTGAGCGGTCCACGTATGTGCCTGCGCTGAACGATGCGTCGTGCAACGGCTGTGATGACTTCCTGGGCTCGGCCCGCGAGCGACTGTTCGGCTTCGTCAACGGGCAGACCGGCGTCAACAACCCGGACGCACAAGGGTTCCAGCACTTCGCCAAGGATGGCCCGATCTCCGAGAACGCCGTGCAGACCAACACGAAGTTCATCAACGCCATGCGCTACGGCGGTGACATCCTCAACGTGTTCGGTGACTTCCCGACCCTGCTGTCCCCGCGGCACGCCGACGCCTACAGCCCGCTGTGGGACGCCCAGCTCGGCCTGTGGACGCCCAAGGCCGTCAAAGCAGGCCTCAACAAGCGCCAGATCAACGAGAACGAGGTCCTGAACCTGGCCTACAGCCATCCCGACCTGCTGACCGGGGTCAACCCGGCCACCGGCAAGCCGCAGCTGTACGGCTCGGTCGGGGTCGACATCAACTGCGCGGTCATCGGCTACACCGCGACAGCACCCAAAACCCCTGGCCCCCCCAACCTGCCAGGATCCCAGTTCCCGCCAAGATAGCTGGCCAGCCGCCGCAGGCACGCTCCGCCTGGGCGGGCGGACAGGCGGCACAGCACCTGAGGCACCCGGCGGGCCCGCAATAGCGGGCCCGCCGGTCATGCGTGGACCCTTATGTCGCAGCCGCGGGCCGCTCTTCCACCAGGAAGCGGTGGCTATCAGGTCCCGATACCAGGGCGGCTCGTATGCCGCCACGAAGAATCATGAAGTCAGGGCCGGGCAAGGACATGCCGCAGTGTGCGAGTGCCGCAGCTGTCGCGTCGAGTGAGGCGACCCGCACCACGGCGTGGGTTGCCACGATGTCATTGCTAGCCGTCTCGTGTGGGATCGGCCGGCGTGTGCCAACGTGGTAGTGCAGCAATTCCAGGCGTGGCGCAGGCCGCTCCGGCGCGAGTCTCGTGACGCTGACCTGGACGTCTTCGACGTCGTCGAGGTCGGCTTGTTCCGGGCCGCGGTTCTCAGTGCGGGTTCCGACCCTGAACCCGAATACAGACCTGAAGAATCTCGCGCTGCCGGCCGAGTCACTAACCGCGATAGCGGTATGGTCCACACCGAGAAAGGGACCGGTGCCGTTGGCGTTGCGCCATGCACCCGGGGCCCGCCCCTCCGGGAATGCGAGCAGTTCCAACGGGTGGCCGTCGTTATCGCGGAACTTGAACGCGATAACGCTCCCGGATTCATCCGGGAGCCGTACGGGACCATTCCGGCTGATAGGCCGGAACCGCCTATTCGCCATGACCCGCTGGTGCGCGCACGTCATGTCGTTCACGACGATCGCCATGTGCTGAAACCACAGGTCGGTGCTCGTGCTGTCAGATGGGTACGGGCGTCCCGCCGAGTCGGCGAACTCGAGAAGCTCGATCCGCTCGCGGCCGAGCCGCAGCAATGAGCGGCGTCCGCGCGCGGGCGGGATGCACAGCACATCGGTCAACGCAGGTTCGATGTCGCCGCGTTGCTCGACGCTGCATCCGAAGGTCTGGACGTAGTCATCTTCTGCGCGGTCAAGGTCGGACACGATCAGGGTGACCCGGTCGATCGCCGCTTCTGGCCGTGTTGTCATGTCGGCATCGGGTTATCGCTGCGGGCTGAGCGTCCCATGTGCAGTTGGAGGGCGCTGACGACCAGGGCGAAGTGGCTGAACGCCTGGGGGGTGTTGCCGAGCTGGCGCTGTGCGGCCGGGTCCCATTCCTCGCTCAGCAGCCCCACGTCGTTGCGGAGCATGAGTAGGCGCTCGAACAGGTCGATTGCATCCCGCTGCTGCCCAGCCGCGTGCAGCGCGTCCACCAGCCAGAACGAACAGGCGATGAACAGGGCCTCGCTGCCCTTGACGCCGTCATCAGTCTCGGTGGTCTGGTAGCGCCTGACCAGACCGCCTTCAGTCAACTCGCGGCGGATCGCCGCGATCGTGCCCAGCACCCGCGGGTCGGTGGCCGGGAGGAATCCGACGCGCGGGATCAGCAGCAGGCTGGCGTCCAGCGCGGCGGACCCGTAAGCCTGGGTAAAGGTGTTGCGTCCGGCGTCGAACGCATTGCTCAGGACATCACGGCGGATCTGATCGCGAAGCTGCTCCCACCGCAGTACCGGGCCGGGCAGCCCGTGCGTGCGGACCGATCGTGCCATCCGGTCAGCAGCGGCCCACGCCATGACCTTGGAATGCGTGAAGTGCTGCCGGTCGCCGCGCACCTCCCACAGCCCGTTGTCCGGCTCGCGCCAGGCCGATTCCAGGTAGTTCATGAGAGCGACCTGCAGGGCCCACGCGTCGCGATCGGCGGGCAGGCCTGCCTGCCGGGCCAGGAACAGGGCATCCAGCGTCTCACCCCAGACGTCGAGCTGGAGCTGGCCGGACGCTGCGTTGCCGGTGCGGACGGGGGTGCTGGCCTCGTAGCCGGACAGCCAGGGCAACTCGACCTCGGGAAGCCGACGTGTGCCGTCGATGCTGTACAGGATCTGCAGCACCTCTGGCTGGCCTGCTATGGAGCGCAGCAGCCAGTCGCGCCACGCCCCCGCTTCAGACTGGTAACCGGCCGCGAGAAGAGCCTGCAACGTGAAGGTGGCGTCGCGAAGCCAGCAGTACCGGTAATCCCAGTTGCGGACCCCACCGATCTCCTCCGGCAGCGACGTGGTCACGGCCGCCACGATGCCGCCGGTCGGTTCGTAGGTCAGGGCCTTCAGCGTGATGAGCGACCGGTCCACGGCGTCACGGTACGGCCCGGTTGGGTAGGCGGCCCGGCCGGACCACTCGGTCCAGAACTCCTCGGTGCTGGACAGAGCCTGCTCAGCGTCTATGTGCGGCATATCGGGCTGGTGCCCGGGTGCCCACGACATGACGAATGGAACCCGATCGCCGGTTCGAACTGTGAAGTCCGCGAGCGTGTCCCCATCGCGGCCGCGCACGGGAACTGTGCACACTAGCCGGACGAGGTCCGGCCCGGCGATCGCGTGGGCCTGGGAGCCATCGTGCCGGACCCACGGGATAACGCGACCGTAGTCGAACCGCAGCCGCAGAACCGATCGCATGGCGACCTGGCCGCTGAGCCCCACCGCGATGCGAACGAAGTGCGGCGTTCGCACCCGGGGTGGCATAAAGTCGATGACCCGCACGGTGCCGTCCGCGGTTTCCCAGTCCGTCTCGAGCACCAGGGTGTTACCGGCGTAACGGCGGGCCGTGCAAATGCCCGCCTCGACCGGCGCGAGAGTCCAGGCTCCCGCCTCGTGGTTGTGCAGGATCGCGGCGAACGCGGCGGGTGAGTCGAAACGGGGCAGGCAGAGCCATTCGATCGACCCTGTAGTACTCACCAGTGCTGCCGTATGCAGGTCTCCCAATACGGCGTAGTCCTCTATTTTAGGCATTACCCGGGACCTCTCATGATGCGGTCCGCGATGTGGTCGCCCACCCGCAGCGCATTCGCGATGATCGTCAAGGTGGGGTTCACCGCGCCAATCGAGGGCATGAAGCTGCCGTCCACCACATAAAGGTTGTCCAGGTCGTGGGCTTTGCAGTTCAGGTCGAGGACCGAGGTGGCCAGACCGGTTCCGAACCGGACCGTGCCTGCCTGGTGTGCGGTGGCCGCAGCATCGAATGCCTTGTGCAGATAGAGGCTGCGCACAAACGTCGTTTCCACCATGTTCAGCTGGCCCAGCATGCCCTGGAAGACCCTGCGGAGGCGGGTGAGGCCTTCGGTGTTGTTGTCCGGCTGTAGCGCCAGCCTGATCGCACCGTCACCCCGGAGTGTGATCCGGCTGTCGGCCAACGGGATGTCCTCGCTGGCTAGCCAGAAGTCGATCGAGTGCTTCGCGACCTCGCCGTATGGGGCCGATGGAGCCCAGCCCAGGCCGTGCGGTGCGGCTCCCTTGATCTGCCAGTCGTCGGACTTGCCCAGCATCTGGATGTTGCCCATCGGGTAGTGCCAGTGCTCGCTCGGGCCGTAGAAGTCGTTGAGGGCAAGTGTCTTCTGGAAGACCGTCGGGTTGGGTTCGCGGGAAAAGGCAATGAGGGCAAGGTTGTTGTGCCGCATGTAGTTCCGGCCAACCAGGTCGGATGAGTTGGCCAGACCGTGCGGATGCTTGTCATTTGCCGACTTCAGCAGCAGCGCAGCGGAAAGGATAGCTCCCGCAGACAGCACGACGATGTCGGCGGTGAAGATATGCCGGGAGCCGTCCGGGAGCGTGACCGTCACGCCATCGACCGAGCGGCCGGTGTTGTCCGTGGTCAGGCGCTCGACCATCGTCCTGGTCAGCAGCGTGAGGTTGGGGTGAGCGGCCAGGGCCGGACGGATCACGGCCCATTCGGCATCGGCCTTGGCGCCAAGCAGGCAGGGGAACCCATCCACCCGGTCGCACCGGATGCATGCGGAATCCGGGGTTGCCCGGCCGGCCGCGTCCTGGCTCAGCTGCACCCCCATCGGCAGGTGAAACGGATGCAGGCCGAGCATGGCCAGACCATCCGAGAGTTGCTGGATACGGGGCTCGTGCTGCACAGGCGGGTATGGGTAGTCGTGGCTCGAGAAGCCGGCGAACGGGTCCTCGCCGTGTTTGCCGTGCACCCAGAACAGCTGCTCGGCTCTGACGTAGTACGGCTCCATGTCCTCATAACTCAGCGGCCAGGCTGGCGCGACACCGTTCGGGTGCTGCACCTCGCCGAAGTCCGCGGGAAGCAGCCGGAACAGCGCCGCGCCGTACACCTTCGAGTTGCCGCCCACGTAGTAGTGCAGCTCGGGGTGGAAGGGCCGGTCATGCCGGTCATAGAACGTTTCGTCGGCGGTGTACTTGGCATCGCCGAAGACGGCCTGTGAGTTCCAGTTGTCCCGCTCGCGCGGGAGAAAGTCACCGCGTTCGAGGATCAGCACACGCCGGCCAGTTTCGGCTATCCGCGCGGCGACGGTCGCGCCTCCCGGTCCGCTGCCGACGACCAGGATGTCGTAGTGGTCGCTGCCCATGGTCAGACGAAACCGCCGTTGGCGTAGACGACCTGGCCGTTGACCCATCGCCCACTGGGCCCGACCAGGAAGGACACCACACCGGCGATGTCGTCGGAGGTGCCGAGACGGCCGAGTGGCGGCAGCGCGGCCAGCTGTTCCTGTTCCTCGGCCGGGGTGCTGCTGAGGAACCCCGGGGTGGCGGTGGGACCGGGCGCTACCGCGTTGACAGTTATATCGCGCCCACGCAACTCCTTGGCCAGGATGCGGGTCAGCGCGTCGACAGCCGCTTTGGATGCCGCGTACGCGCTCAGCCCGGGCGGCGCGAACCGCACCATGCTTGTCGACACGTTGACGATCGAGCCGCCGTTGCGGACCCGCCGTGCGGCCTGCTGGTCGACAACGAACGTGCCTCGCACGTTCACCCGGTGAATCGCGTCGAAGTCGGCCAGGTCAAGGTCGGTGAGGGTGGCCGGGTGATTGATCCCGGCGGTATGGACGACCGCGTCGAGGTGCCCGAAGTGATCATCGATCGCGCCGAAGAGGGCGGACACCGCCTCCTCGTCGGCGATGTCGGCCGCGAATGCCTGGCCACGCTGGCCCTGCGCCTTGATCTCACGGACCGTCGCGTCGGCCAGGTCAACCTGGCCGGCGTAGGCCACGGCGACGTCAAATCCGTCGGCGGCCAGCCGGGCGGCGATAACCCGCCCCATGCCTCCGGTCCCTCCGGTCACCAATGCGGTCCGGGCGCGGCCTCCGGCGGTGCCGGCTGTGCTCATCTCCATCTTTCTCTCCCGTCAGCTCTCTGACCGCAGCGTCTCCGTGAGGCATGCGCCGCACATCGTCAAGTCTGGTGATTGCATAAGGCCGGGGAGGCGGGCTGAGGCCGGCCGGGTGCCTGCCACCCAGCCGGCGGCGATGCCTTCGCCGCCGGCTGAGCCGGGTACGGTGACCGAGCCGATGGCCGACAGTGATCCACCTGGGTTGATGCGAAACTCACCGACGATGCCGTTCCCGCCGATCTGGGCGTACAACAACGCACCGTCCGGGGAGATGGCCGAGTCCACCGTGCCCGGGTCGGTACTGGTCAGGCCGAGCGGGCTGAGCGTCCCGCTGTCCCGGTAACCGGACAGGCTGGCGCTGCCCGCGTTGGACGCATACAGCAGCGTGCCGGTGCCCGAGATCCAGCAGGTCCCGGCTTGCCCGGTGGCGGCTCGGGCGACCGGGGTAACCCTGCCATCACGATGGATGGTGAACGTGGCGACCGCGTTGGGCCCAGCCTCGGCCACAGCCAGCTGGCGTTGCGTATTAAAGGTTGCGCCGATGGGCACGGCGGCCGGTTCCGCGGTCACGGTCGGCTGGCCGGGCCTGCCGCCTGGGCGGACCGGGAAAACTTCGATGCTGTTGCCGGCCGCCTTAGTGGTGACCACGAGCTTCGACCCGCCCAGGGTGAAGATGATCTCGCCGGGCGTGTGGGTGAACTCCGGGGGCACGCTCGTGTCCAGCCCGACGCTCCGGTGCCAGGCGGGCCAGTGCGAGGTCATGTAGTCGCGCTGAGCGAGGGCGGCGGCGGCGTCCAGCGGGCCGGTGATAGCCTCCGCCGCCCCCGGTCGCGCGCCTTGCTGCCGCCAGGAGTCGCCCGGCCGGATGAGCGTTTTGCTTGGGATGCATCCCCAGTAGGAGCATTCACCGCCGACCAACTCCCGCTCGATGATGGCCACCCGCAGGCCGCTGTCGGCCAGGCGGCCCGCGGCGTGCTCGCCGGCCACGGTGATCCCTCCTCCGCCGCCCGGCTTTTGCGCGGTGACGTCTCATTCCGACGACCAGGTGGTCTCGAACGAGGGGTACAGGGTGAGGCCGCCGTCGATAAAGAGCGTCTGGCCGGTGATGTACGCGGCCTCGTCTGAGCAGAGGAAGGCAACAGCCGCCGCCATCTCCTCGGAGCCGCCCGCCCGCCGCATCGGGATGTGGCTTTCGACCATGCGCCGCTTGACCGGGTCGTCGATCCAGGACCGGTTGATCGAGGTCACGGTCGCGCCTGGGCCGATGCTGTTGACCCGTATTCCTCGCGCGGCGTATTCGAGGCCGAGCGAGCGAGTGAGGTTTTGCATGCCGCCCTTGGACACCGAGTAGCCGAGGAAACGCGGCTTGGGGATCACCTGGTGCACGCTGGACACGTTGATGATGGCCCCGGGCTGCCCGGCGGCCAGGAAAGCCCGCACGGCGCGACGGGCGCACAGGAATGCGCCGCGCAAGTTCACCGCGAGGACCTTGTCGAAGTCCGCCGCCGACAGGTCCTCGGAGTTCTCGGCGATCTGGATGCCAGCGTTGTTGACGAGGATGTCCAGCCGCCCGTACTCGGCGAGTACCTGGTCGAACATCTGATCCACGGCGTGCTCGTCGGACACATCGGCGGCGACCAGGATGGGCCTGCCACCGGCCTCCGCCATTTTTTTCATGCAGATCTCGATCCCATGCTCGATCGCCTCCTTGGTCGAGATGGCACCTTCCAGCCGCCCGACGTAGTTGATCGCAACGTTGGTGCCCTCTTCGCCCAGCCGGATGGCGATCGCCTGCCCGATGCCGGAGCTCCCCCCGGTGACCAGAGCAACCTTGCCTTGCAGTCCTTTCACGGTGTCCTCCTTACGGGGTGGCTCTCGCGGGCGCGGACCCGCGTCGGTGTGGTCCTCGGCCGACCCTCGCTTGGCCCGGGCAAAAGCACATCGTCAAACCAGGCCGTTTCCACGGCCCAGCCGCGCCAGCGGCGAACGGCGACCACCGACATTCAGGTCGTCCCGGAACCGAAGCCCAGCTCCCGGGGTAAGAACTCCCACGGGATGCCCGTGTACAGGACAAACAGGATCCCAGACAACACCTTCCGGTTATCCAGCCGCTTCCGGCCAGGATGATCGGCGCGGCGCGGAACCACCGGCAGCAGCGGCTCGATCCGCGCCCATAACTCGTCCGGGACGATCCACAGTGGCTGCAGACCCTTCCTCACGAGGGTGCTCAACCACACACCATCACCCCTATTCCCACGCGTCATTCTGTTAGGAGTTCTTAGCCAACTTGACGATGTAAACGCCCTGAGAATCGACGAACTTGCTGCTTACGAGGCTGAGTGACCCGCAAACAGCCATCGAAGGAGACGCATGTTGTGTGATACGGCAGTGAGCAGACACAACGCGATACCGCGCCTTATCCGCGCGGCGGCGGCAGGTGCCATCGGAGGGAGTGCCCCATGCGTGCTGTGATCGTCCAGGAATACGGGAGTAAGCCGGTCGTGGCCGAGGTGCCCACGCCGCAGCCGGAACCGCGGCAGGTGCTCATCAGGCTGCAGGCGGCCGGGATGCAAACGCTGGACTATCTCCTCGCCACGGGCGCCTGGCGCCCGGCGCCGGCAACGTTTCCGATGGTGCTCGGCGCCGACGCCGCGGGCGTCGTCGAGCGGGCCGGCGAGGGGACCACGAGGTTCGCGCCCGGCGAGCCAGTCTTCGGGCAGCTGTTCCTGCCCCCGATCGGGTCGCACGGAACGTACGCCGAGTACGTCGCCGTGCCCCAGGACGCGCCGCTGGCCCAGGTGCCCAACGGCCTGGACCCGGTGGTCGCCGCGGCGCTGCCGACGGCCGGCATGGCCGGGCTCAGCCTGATCGAGCAGCTGGGGCCCGTGAACGACAAGACGGTGTTGATCGTCGGGGCCGGCGGCGGGGTGGGCTCCTTCGCTACCCAGTTCGCTGTCACCGCCGGCGCGAAGGTGATCGCCGTGGTGCGGGCGAGCGAGGCCGGGCGCCTGAAGGAGTACGGCGCGGTCGAGACCGTGGATCACACCGCGGTGCCAGTGGCAGACGCCGTCCGGCAGGCGCACCGGGACGGGATCGACGCGCTGGTCGACGTGGCCAGCGACGCGGACGGCTTCTCCGCGCTCGCCGGGCTTGTCCGCCGGGGCGGCACGGCGATCACGACCCAAAGTTACGTCTTCGATGCGAAGGAACTCGCGACCGACGGGGTCACCGGGATCAACTTCGCGCTGCAGGCCTCCAGCCCCCTGCTCGAGCGGGTGGCCGACGCGGTGGTGGCCGGGCGCATCGTCGCGCCGCCGATCACGCGCATCACGCTGGAAGAGGCGCCCGGCCACTGGCCCGCGAAAGGCAAGACCGTCATCACCCTGTGACCTCGGCAGGACCCGGGTCGCTGGATGCCTAGACCATGTCTAGATCAGCGGCCCGCGTGAGCGAGGCCCCGGCCCGCGGCCACCCATCGGCCTGTGACGAGGATCGGTACAGGATCCTCGTCACAGGCCTTTTACGACGATCACCCGGCGGCGCCTGCCGGGTCCAGGGCTCCGCCGGTGATCGTTTCGTCAACGAACGATTCCCGACACCACGAGGCTCGTGCCGCATCGGATTCGCCGTGCTGCTCCGGTCACCTGAAGTACGACGTTCTTTCATGCTCAGGCGATTGACCCGTCCAAGTTCAAGCCGAACCGGCGCAACCGCTCCGCTTCTTCACCGCGGACCTGCTGTCCCAGCAGCCTGGGCAGTTTCTGGCCGGCAAACTGGTCACCAGCGTCGGTCCGGGCGCGCAGCTCGTCCAGGTCGCCGCGCCGGGCAGCGGGTCGGCCAGCTCACGGGCGGCGTCCTCGTCGTGGGCGTCGGCCTGGGCGCAGCTCAACGGACATGCGGGAAGAGTAGGGTGCCTGCCAGGTATCCGGGAAGATAGAGGCCGAGAGCTCGGCAGCAGGTGTGGCGCCGCTTACCCGTGGATCACTCCTGACCCGCGTCCTGCTGATCAGGGTCGGGCGTTCCCAGCACGCTGAGGTCGCCGTCTAGCCTCCGCGCCCACATGGTCCCGGCGGCGTCACGGAATATGAGGACAGTCTTGTAATCGTCATCGGCGTCAAGGGAGACCTTCGGGTCGCTCACCGATGGGTGCCCTGTCGAGGGCTGGCCTGTCACCGGGCAGTACCGTGCCCGGGTGGCCGTGCCCTCTCCTGCGCCCGATGCCGTGGCGGTAGGTCCAGTTGATCTTGGCGCGCCCGGGCCGCGCGCTCAGCCTCGATGTTCTGCCTGGAGGTCAGGTCCCAGGCGGATCGTTACGGCATACCCCAGTATGACCTCGCAACCGGCTGGGCGCTCAATTCAGACCACCGCTCAAAGCGGCCACCCCACGCACATCCGCGCTGGCCATCAATGCGGTGAGTCGCTCGTGCCGGCCGCCCGCAGGGCGTGGCCTGGCACAGGACGCCGGCCAAGCCCTGGGCCACCTGGCCCAAGTCAAGTCCACCGAGCGTGCAGATGTGGATACCCTGCCGCGGTCGCTTATGGGATCTGCATGGGCTCCACAGAAAGAGCGCATGGACGCGGGAATCTACTTCCCGCTATTCATCGTGGTTGCCAAACCTGACCAGTCAGCGCATGCGATCTATTACCCGCCCGCTGATCTCCAACAGCCGCAGATGTTCCAACGGCGAAACCCTCTCCGGGCAACGGCTCCCGGGGACGTGGCCGGCGGGCCCCAGCAGCCCACACTCGGCGGGCGCTGGGCAGGAACAACGGCGAGCCCTTTCAGGTCGAAGTAATTAGCTCTCGCCGGTGGTGGACCGCTTCAGCCAGTCGTCGAAGCGGGTCTCGGCCAGGCGAGCGCTGGCGTCGGGGACGAGGGTGCGCTCGTGCAGTTCGGCCCCGACATGGGGCGCGTGGGGGTCGGTGATGACTTCGCGGGGGTCGTGGCGCTCGCGCAGTGTGTTCCGGATGAGTTCGTCGAAGGGGAATTGCTGGGGCCCAGCGATCTCGATGCTGCCGTTCACTGGCGGGCCGGTGGTGACGTCCGCGAGCGCGCGGGCTACGTCCTCGGCGGCCACGGGCTGGATGAGCACGTGGGCCAGGCGCACCGTGTGGCCGCTGGTGGCCGCGTCGGCGATGCTGTTGATGGACTCGAAGAACTGCGTGGAGCGGACGATCGAGTAGGGGATCGAGGAGTCCTCGATCAGCTTCTCCTGGGCAACCTTCGCCCGCATATAACCACTGTCCGGCATGCGCTCGATCCCCACGCCCGACAAGGCCACGTGGTGCCCTACGCCAGCGGCTGACTCGGCGGCGAGGAGGTTGCGGGTCGATGTCTGAAAGAACCGCATCACCGCCGCGTCTTCGGACGAGAGGGAGTTCGACACGTCGACGACCACCGAGGCGCCCGCCACGGCGGCGGCCAGTCCCTGGCCGGTCAGTGTATTGACACCGGAGTCCAGGTCCGCCCCACTGTCTCGTGCCCCCCTTCGCGGAGCTTGGGCACGAGCCTCGATCCGATGAGTCCGCTGCTGCCGATGACGACGATCTTCATGATGAGCCCTTTCTGTGTTGCGGCTGGTCGATGAGTTGGACGGCCGCGCCAGGGCATCGAAATCCTTCAGGGGTGGGATGCCGGATTGCTCGTGGTTATGGTGTCCTCCTTGCCGGTGACAGCACCGTCGCTTGCCTGCGAGGATCGCCTCCGTGGGAATCTCCGGTGGATTCCTGGGGGCACTGCCGCACTCATCGGCGCCGCGCCATACAGTCATGCGCGGCCGTCAAGGGCCTCGGGCGCACCCCTACCCTGGTGTTGTCGTAATCAGTCGTTGCTCCGGTGTCCGCTTGCTGCTGCGGCTTCTGCGCGAGATCCTCATCCTCCCGCCCCGGCGCGCGCCGGCCCCGCTAGCCTGGTCGCCACTGATCAGCCAGGCTGACCCGACGTACATCCGGTGCTGGGTGCCGCCATCTTCCTCGGCGCTCGATTGTCCAGCTCGCGGCCACCGCGTCTAGAGCGCTCCCTGCGGTCGCGTCGCATGCGATCGGCTGCGCTGACTCCAGACCCGGCGACCACTCCCACGGGTATTGGCACCTGCGCGGAAGATAGGGCAGAGCAGGCATCAGGCCAGGCCCGACCAGAGGTAACGGGCGCCGATCGCGATCACCAGGATGCCGAGCAAGCGGCAGATCAAGGCATCGGGCAGGCGAGTTTGGAGGCGGACGCAGGTGTAGGCGCCGACCAGGCCGCCGAGGCCCAAGCCCAGGCCGGCGGGCTAGCCGAGCTAGGGCCGGCGAAGCCGGCGAGATCGAGCCGTCGTGATGGAGGGACAAGACGGTGCAGGTGATCACGCCTGCCACCGAGGTGACGAAGGTGGAGGCCGGGACGGCCGGGGCGACCTGCACTGGCCGCCGCCCGGTGCCGATCAGGATGGGGGCCAGAATGGACCCGCCGCCGACGCAACCGACCGCGCCGTCCAGACGAGGCTGAGCAATCCCGACCTCGTAACCAGGACCGCGCATCCCGCGGGTGGCGTAACCTGCTGCGGCCTCGCAGGCTATGCCAAGGTCAATGGTTCCCGTCAACCCTGAGGATGTGCGGCTCGTGGTGCTTGGCGAGCCTCAAGCATGTACCTGATCGGATCTGATGGAGGCCAAGATGTCAGACCATGGGGACCATGCAGTTGGTGCACACGACCTGACCGACCTCTACGTTTTCCGCAAGCCCGGCGATCCGGCCAAAACGATCCTGGTCATGGGCATGAACCCTGACGTGGTCCCTGGAGTGCCGCCGCCTCGGGCACGGCCATTCGACCCGGACGCATGGTACGACTTCATGATCGATGCTGACGGCGACGCGGTGCCTGACAGCGCGTTCCGTATCACCTTTTCCACCGACGATGCCGGACGCCAAACCGGGACGGTGCGCCGACTTGCCGGTGGCGATGTGGCCAGCAGCAGCGGAGATGGGCCAACCGTCCTCCACGATGCTCCCGTGTCCCCAGCCACCGAACCACTCATCACGGTCGAAGGAGGAATCGCCTTTTTCGCCGGCCGCCGAAGCGATCCGTCTTTCGAGGACCTGGTGGGCAGACGGAACAACTACCAGTGGACGGGGAAGGATTTTCTGGCGGGCCACGATGTATCCACGATCGTGCTTGAAATCCCTCACAGTAATCTCGGTTCACACCCCCCGGTGGGAATCTGGGCACGGATATGCGCTCCGCATGGCCAAGGAGAGTTCCTCCAGGCGGACCGGGCCGGACGCCCGTTCGCCAACCTCACATTCAACAGCGGCGACAAAGAAGCCCAGAACCTGTTCAACCAAAGCCAGCCGGCCGAGGACCGGGGCCTCTTCCTGGACAGGTGTGCCTCATACCTTCAAGGCACAGGCCGCTACTCTGCGGATGAGGCGGCAGCCGTGGCGGCAACCCTGCTTCCGGATATCCTGACCTACGACTGGACGACTCGCTCTCGCTTCCCGAACGGCCGCACGCTGACCGACGACGTTTCAGACTGGACGTGGGCGCTCTTGACAAAGGGAACGGCTCCGGATGACGGAATCGGCCCGCATACCGACTTGCTCACCGACTTTCCGTACCTCGGCCCCCCTCACACGGACGCACCAAGACCGTGAATGTCGACCAGCCAGACCGGACCTGGCCATCCTTCCGATAGGCGCCAACCCATCCGGGGAAGATCAGCTGCAAGGGTGGCCGTAGCCATCACGTGTGACGCGAAGCGCCCTTGAAGGTGATCTTGCCCGGCTTCATGCTGGAGCGCCGGGAGGATGGCCCGCTATTGCAGCTCGCGCGCCTGGCGCTGACGTTGCGGCACCCGGCCGGTGCTGTGGGCCGCGGGGACGGCTCGCGCGCCGACGCCGCCGTGGCCCGGAGGGCCTAAGTGCGGCAGGCGGCGCCCAGCCGCACAACGTTCCCCCGGAAGACCCGCCTGATGACCGGCGGGAGTTGCGCCGCGTCCTGGTCAGCGTCATCCTCGCGCGGCGCTTACCCAGGAGCGGTGGCCAGCCTGGCCCGGCGCGCTCCGCGCGACCAGCGCGACGCCCTGATGCGAGCAGCCCACCTGCGAGCCTGGCTGGCGCGAGCCGGCCAGCATGAGCCAGCCGAGCCCGGCCGCTGACCGGCCGGACACAGGCATGGGGTGCTGGTCATCTGGTGCTCCTTTCCTTCGCGTTCCCCCGGGCTATTTGGTTGTACAGGGCGTGGCCGCGGCGGGTCATGCTTGCTGGAGTGCGTATTCCACCGCACGTTTGGCTTCGGCGGATTGGCCCCATGCCTGGGCCTGGTCGAATGCCTGGTCGCCGATGCGGGAGCGCAACGTGGCCAGGACCGCGTCGTCGGGCGGGATGCGGGGCACGAAGGCGTCCAGCCAGCCGCTACCCCTGGCGTCCAGGATCGACCGGGATGCGGCGAACAGGCGGACGGCCCGCTGCGGGTTGTCCTGCTGTCCGGCGACGGCCGCCAGGGCCTCGAGGTAGTAGGCGGCGCTGGTTTCGTCGCCGGCCTGGACGGCCAGCGCCAGCCCCTCCTGCAGGTGCCCGGCCGCGCCGGCCAGGTCGCCCTGGGCCTGGGTGGCCAGCGCCAGGTCGTACAGCAAAACGAGCAGCGGGTTCCAGTCCTGGGCACGGCGGGCCACGGTCAGGCCGTCGGTGAACAGCCGCGCCGCGGCGTCGTTATCGCCCTGGCCGAGCCGGACCTGGCCGAGGGCGATATCCGCGAAGGAGAAAGTCACCTGCTGCTGAAGCCAGTCGGACCCGGTGAGGTCGTCGTCGCGCGACTCCCGCAACAGGGCCTGGCCCTGGTCGAGGAGGTTGCCGGCGGTGGCGTAGTCGCGGCGGCTTGCCGCGAGGTAGCCCAGGGTGACCAGGGCCAGCGCGTTCATCGTCACCGACATCGGCGGCCGTTCGTGATCCTGCTGGTACAGCGGCAGGCTCTGCTCGAACAGTTGCTGCCCCCGGGCCCGATCCCCGTTGGCGAGGAGGATGAAGCCGGCTTGGGTCAGTGCCAGCGCGTGCTGAAACGGCGGCAGGTCCTTGCTGCCGGCGACGAAGTCGTCGCCCGGGCGGGCCAGCTCCGCGGCGCGACTGCGCAGCCACCAGTATCTCCAGGTGACTACGATCAGGTGCACGGCCTGTTCGAGCCGTCCGTGGGCGGCCAGCCAGGACATCGCCGCGAACAGGTTGTCGTGCTCGGTCTCCAGCCGGTCCATCCACGCCAGCTGCCCGGCACCGGCCAGGTCGGCGTCGGCCGGCTCGCCCAGGGCCAGGAAATAGGCGGCGTGCCGGTCGTGGGCCCCGGTCCAGTCGCCGCTCTCGCGCAGCCGGTCCAGCGCGTACGCCCGGATGGTCTCCAGCAGCGAGAACCGCGGCTCGCCGCCCCCGGTTTGCGGATGGACCAGGCTGCTGTCCACCAGCGCGCCCAGCGTGTCCATCACCGGCCCGGCCTGGGCCTGCTGCGGGGAACCGGCGCCGACGGCTTCGGCCGCGGGCAGGCTGAACGAGCCCGCGAACACGCCCAGCCGGGCGAACAGCGCCTGCTCGGCCGCCGGTAGCAGGCCGAAGCTCCACTCCAGGGTGTTGCGCAGGGTCTGCTGCCGCGGCGGCAGGTCGCGGGCCCCGCCGGTCAGCAGGCTGAACCTTTCATCAAGCCGCGCCAGCAGAGCCTGGGGGGGCAGCAGCCGGACCCGGGCCGCGGCCAGCTCGATAGCTAGCGGCAGCCCGTCCAGTCGGCGGCAAATCTCCGCCACCGCCCCGGCGTTACCGGCGGTCAGCTCGAAGCCCGGGTCCGCGGCGTGCGCCCGCTCGGTAAACAAGGCCACCGAGGTGTAACGGCCCAGCTGGCCGGGGTCGGGGGCCGCGCCGGCCGACGGGACCGGCAGCGGCGGCACCGGGAACTCGTGTTCGCCGGAGATCCGCAGCACGGCCCGGCTGGTCACCAGCACCACCAGGCCGGGCGCGGCCGCCAGCAGCCCGGCCAGCAGCGGCGCCGCCCCGATGACCTGCTCGAAGTTGTCCACCGCCAGCAGCAGCCGCCGGCCCCGCAGGTAGGCCTGCAGGTCGGTGGTCAGCTGCCCGGCCGACGTGTTCAACCCCAGCCCCGCGGTGATCGCGGGCGCCACCAGGTCCGCCGCCCGCACCGCGGCCAGCTCGACGAACCGCACCCCATCGGCGAAGCCCGGGCCGAGCCGCCGGGCCGCCTCGACCATCAGCCGGGTCTTCCCCACCCCGCCCGGACCGGTCAAGGTCACCAGCCGCGCCCCTTCCCCGGCGACCAGGTCTTCGATCGCGGTGGCCTCCTGCTCGCGGCCCAGCAGCGGCGTGGCCGGCACCGGCAGCGCCCCGGCCAGCGGCGCACCGCCCGCCGCGTCGTCATGCGGCTGGGTCATCTCAAACCGCTCGCTCAGCAGCACGGCCAGGTCGTTTTCCACCAGCTGCTGCAGCCCGGCCGGATCGGAGAAATGCTGATAGGACACGCCGCCCTCGTCCCGGATCCGGGCCAGCATCCCGGCCAGCCGTGGCTCGCGGTCCGGCGCCGGCGACTTGACATAGATCAGCCGGGGCAGCCGGGCCGACAGCTGGTACTCATCCTCCAGCCCGGATACTTCCTCGCCCGGCGCAACCCAGCCGTAGCTCTGCCAGTAGATGCCCACGAACACCTGGCTTTGCGCCAGGTAGGACTGGTACACCGGCCGCGGCGGATGCGGCCGGGCAGCCAGCTCGAACATCACCGGCACCAGCCGCAGCCTGCTCACCGCATCCCGCACCGCCTGACGCTCGGCGGCCAGCTCCGTGAGTGTCGAGCTCACAAACACGCGCACCCGCTGATCAGGCGTGCGGATCATGGCTGGCTCGGCCATCACCACAGGCTACTGCGCGGGGGCGGCGTCGCGAAGACCACGCGCGCTGGTGCGTCACCCCGCTCGACGCGGCCGCCCGGCGCGGTGGCCGCGGCTGCCTTGGCCATCCCGCGCCAGGGCAGCCATCAGCCCGTTGCTCGACAGCCGCGATCTTGGGAGGGTCAGCGCGAAACACAGGGAAGGGCACCTCCCCGGCGATGGCCGTCCGCAGTGCCTGGGCAGTGCCGTAGGCGACGGCGTTCGAGGTACTGCTACCTCCTGAAGAACGGAGATGGATGTCTACAGAGATGGCGACCAGCTCGGCCAGGGACACGATGATCCCCTCTGGACCGCGTACGTAGGCCATGCGCCAGGTGTGCTCGTACTGGCCGATGCCGCCGACCAGCCTGTAGCCGTCCGCGGCCAGCCGGTGGACAGCCGCCTGGAGGTCTTCGACCTCGAAGGCCACGTTGCGCAGCCCCAACTCGTTGGCCATCGCGGCGGGTGATCCGGGCTGATGGTCGGGGCGGACGAAGCTCGAGAGCTCCAGCCGGGTACCTCCGTCGGGCGGCCGCAGCAAGACAATCTCGGTCCGTGAGTCGGGGATGCCGATGACGGTGTCCAAGAACTCGCCCTCGACGAACAGAGGGCATCTGGCGCATGGCGTCTGTGCGCGGGCCCGAGGGGTTCATCGTGAACCTGGCCCGGCGGATCAACTGGGTGGCGTCCAAGATCGGGTGTAAATGACAGGACGGGCGTAGGTTTCCCTTCGAAACCGCCAAGTCACCGAAGGAAGGACCCACGCCCGTGCCTGTCCGAGTATCGCCTACTGACCGTATCCGCCAC
>Ga0335081_10002171_pt1 | contig 30779 bp, 23 predicted proteins | sample Lox_Sample_35_FD_206713 | JGI IMG/M metagenome (GOLD analysis project Ga0335081, IMG submission 206713) | Soil microbial communities from Loxahatchee National Wildlife Refuge, Florida, United States - Lox_Sample_3.5 | ecosystem: Environmental > Terrestrial > Soil > Wetlands | place: USA...
CATCGTCGAGGCGCTGGAGACCGTGCGCGCGTGCCCGTGGGCGCTCGAGACGTCGGTCTTCGGGACCTCGCTGCACGTCATGGTGACGGATGAACGGGAAGGGGCGCGCCTGATCACGGGCGCCCTCGGCCGGGCAGGGATACAGGTCCGGAGGATCGAGCGGATCGTCCCTTCGCTGGAAGACGTATTTCTCTACCTGCTCGACCGGCAGGAGGCCCCGGCCGCCGCGGGAGGTGCCGCGTGACATTCCCGCTGAGGCCCCTCAAACCGATCATCGTGAAGGAGCTGCGCCAGGTGAGGCGCGATCCCACCTCGCTCGGCATGCTGCTCGTGCTCCCCGCGGCGATTATCATCCTGGTCGGCTACGCCCTCAACTTCGACGTCAAGCACACGCCGATGGTGATATTCGACCAGGACGGGACACCCGGGAGCCGGGCGTTCCTGGACAAGTTCAGGCACACGGAATACTTCGACGAACGCTACGACGCCCGCTCGTACCCGGAGATCGAGGAGCTGTTCCTGCGCGGGCGTGCGAAGATCGCCATTGTGGTTCCCGCGGAGTTCGCCTCCCGCCTGGTCGCGGGAGAGGAGGTCCACGTCCAGATCCTCGTGGACGGCGCCGATGCCAACACCGCGGGGCAGGCGGTCGCCACGGCGACGCGCCTGACGGCGGACTACGCGACGCGCCTCGTGGCCGACGCGTTCGCGCTCCGGGGAGGCGCGTTCCCCGTCCCGATTGACTTCCAGCCGCGCATCTGGTACAACCCCGACCTGATCTCGTCGAAGTTCCTCGTTCCCGGCCTCATCGGGTTCATCATCGTGCTCACGGCGGTCATCTCCACGTCGCTCACGGTCGTCCGGGAAAAGGAGCGGGGCACGATGGAGCAGCTCATGGTGTCGCCGCTGCGGCCGGTCGAGATCATCCTGGGAAAGACGATTCCCTACCTGGGGATCAGCCTCATCGCCGCGAGCGCCATCCTGGTCCTGGGGTATCTCCTCTTCGGCGTGGAGGTCAGGGGGAGCATCCTCTTCCTGTACGGGGCCATCACGATGATCATACTGGGGGGGCTGGGACAGGGCCTCCTGATCTCGACGGTGACCGATTCCCAGCAGGTGGCGTTCATGATCTCCGTCTTCAGCTCGCTCCTCCCCTCCTTCCTCCTGTCGGGGTTCATTTTCCCGATCGCCACGATGCCCGTCGTGCTGCAGGTCGTCTCCAACCTTGCGGTGAACAAGTTCTTCCTGATCGTGGTGCGGAGCGTGATGCTGAAGGGCGTGTCGTTCACCGCCGTCTGGCAGCCGTTCGCCTCCATGGCGGCCTTTGCGGCGGTGACGCTGGGCCTGAGCGCCCTGCGGATGCGGAAACGGAGCGCCTGACATGCGCGCCTCGCTCGCGGTGATCGGCGAAATGGTCCGGAAGGAGTTCTACCAGATCCGGCAGGACCGGCGGATGCTGGCCGTCTCGGTCGTCGCCCCCTTCGTGATGGTGCTCCTCCTGGGGTACGCCGCCACCACGGATATTACGAACAGCACGCTCGCCGTGTGCGATATGGACCGGACCGCGGCGAGCAGGGCGTTCGTCCGCAACTTCACGAACACCACCTATTTCATCGGCCGGTACGCGGTCGACGATCCCGCGGCGCTCAACCCGCTCGTGGAGGAAGGAAAGGCGAACATCGCCCTGGTGATCCCCGACGGGTTTTCCCGCAAGCAGCTCGCGGGGGAGACCGCGCAGGTGCAGGTGATACTCGACGGGACGGACGCCAACACCGCCAACATCCTCCTGGGCTACGCCCAGCAGATCGTCGCCTCCTACGCGCAGGGAGTGACGGCGCAGTATCTCCCGCTCCTTGGCGCGGCGCGCGTCGGGCGGATCGTGCCGGAGCCCAGGATCTGGTTCAACCCGGACCTCCTGAGCGCCTACTACATGGTGCCGGGCGTGGTGGCGCTGGTCCTGATGATCATCACGATGACGCTCACGTCGCTGGGGATCGTCAAGGAGAAGGAGATCGGGACGCTGGAGCAGCTCATGGTGACGCCCATCCGCTCCTTTGAGCTCATCCTGGGGAAGCTCCTCCCGTTCACGGTGATCGGGTTCGTCGACGTGGTGATCGTCCTGGCGATCGCCCGCTTCTGGTTCGGCGTTCCCATGGTCGGGGCCGTGCCCCTGGTGTTCGCCCTGAGCGCCCTCTTCATCCTCACGACGCTCGGGCTGGGCCTGTTCATCTCCACGGTCGCCCGCTCACAGCAGCAGGCGATGCTGATCGCCCAGTTTTTCTTCTTCATGCCGTTCCTGTTCCTCTCCGGGTTCGCGTTCCCGATAGCGAACATGCCGCGCGTCATCCAGTGGGTGACGTACATCATCCCCCTCCGTTACTTCCTGGAAATCGTGCGGGGGGTGTTCCTGAAGGGGTCGGGCCTGGCCGAGCTCTGGGCGCAGGCGCTTGCGCTCCTGGCCATCGGCGCGACGATCCTCACGCTGAGCGTCCTGCGGTTCCACAAAACTCTCGAGTAGATCGGGGGAGGAGGGAGTGGTGCTGGCACTTCGTTCGTTGTGCGTCATCCTCGCGCTTGCGCTTCCGGAAGCGGGCGCCGCGCCCCCGCCCGGGTCAGGCGGCGGCCCGGACAGTCTCACCGTCATCGCCATGGGGGATTGCGGCGAGGCGGGAGGCGTCCTGCGCGGGTGCGCGGCATACGTGGCGAACATGCACACGGGTCAGCACGACGCCGGGAAGTTCGACCTCCTCCTCTTCCTGGGGGATATGTTCACGCCCACGGGGCTCAATATCCCCCGCGGCGACGTCCGGGGGGCGGTGGACGCCGTGCTCGAGCCGTTCCGTGAAACGATGGAAGATCTCGGGCGCGACCGCTGCATCGCCGTTCCGGGGGAGCACGACTACTACGCGCGGAACGCGATCGAAAGCTCGGTCCTGCTCGGGCTGGTGAAGATCCGCGAGGCGCCGATCGGCCTCACGGACGCAGGCGTGAGACGCGAGGCGGCGATACCGCTTTGGACGTACCATTTCGGCATGCCGGCCGAGGCCGCGTTTCCCATCCGTCCCGGGGGAGGAGACTCCGTCCAGTTCATATTCTTTGATTCTGCGATCCCGCTGCGCACGCCCGCCGCGCTCTGGTCGCCGGCGCTCCGCGCGCTGGGGAGCATCCTCGCCGGCGACCGCGCGCGGCCGCACATCGCCTGGCGCGTTCTCTGCGACCACCACCCGTTCGTCTCCGCGGGAGAGCACGGGGGATACACCGCATGGGACGAGGATGCCGCCGCCGTCGCGTACGTCCCCCCGTGCGACCGCGATTCGAGCGCGCTGTCGTGGCTGGTGAACCGGCTCGATCCGGAAGACCTGTGCGCCTCGCGCTATGCCTCATGGATCGACTCGGTGAAGGCGGTGGTGCGCGGCGCGGGCGTCAGGATCCAGTGCGCGCTTTCGGCGCACGACCACAGCCTCCAGCTCATCGCGGGACAGGGCGCCGACACCGACCCGTTCCCCTCCGTGCAGATCATCGCGGGCGCGGCGGCCGCCCCCGCCCGCGTCCGCTATCCCGTGCCGCCACGCGTCTTCACATCCGCAATCACCGATCCGTCGGCGCAGGGGGAATCGCTCCCAGGGTTCGTCCGCCTCGCATTCGGCAGCGACTGCATCAGCGTCGTCTTCTACAACGGCAACAACGGCGACCCGATCGACATGGGAGGCGGCCACTTGACATTCACTATAACGAAGACCGGTCGAGTCGTTAGCAAATGACCAATTCTTGTTGTTTATTCAATTGAGAATTCAGAACTCAGAGCTCAGCATTCAGAATTCATCTCCCCTCATGCCCCGCCCTCCTCTCGACGACGTCCTGTATCCTCCCTTCAGGGGTTTTCCCCGGGAAGGGTTGAAGTTCCTGCACACGCTGAAGCGGAACAACAACCGCCCCTGGTTCCTGAAGCACAAGGCGGACTACGAGGAGAATGTCCGCTTTCCCATGCAGTGCCTGATCGCCGGACTCGCCGTGCGCCTGCACGACGAGATCCCCGAGGTGGAATTCAATCCCCGGCGGTCGATATTCCGCATCTACAGGGACGTGCGGTTCAGCAGGAACAAGGCGCCGTACAAGACGAATGTCGCGGCCTGGTTCGGTCCCCGCACCACGAAGGGGGCTTCCGAGGGTCCCGGGCTCTACGTGGGCGTCGGCGAGGACGAGATCTTCGCGGGCGGGGGGCTCTATATGCCTTCCGGCGAGCAGTTGAAGGCCATCAGGAAAAGCATCGCGGAGAGACCCGACGACTACCTCGCGATCGTCGGGGCGCAGCGCTTCAGGAGGAGATTCGGCGGGATACAGGGAGAGATGCTGTCGCGGGCGCCGCTCGGGTACCGGCCCGATCACCCGATGATCGATCACCTCCGCCACAAGCAGTACTTCGTGGGGATCGAGCTCCGGGAGAAGGACTGCCTCACGCCGTCATTCCTGGAAAAGGTGGCGCAGACGTTCGCCGACACGATGCCGCTCGTGCGCTGGCTCGTCCGCGCCACGGCCTGAACGCTTCCCTAGGCCGAGCGGAGCGCGGCGAGAATGCTCATCCGCGCGGCCCGCACGGCGGGGAGGAACCCGCCGGCAAAGCCCATCACGAGCGAGAAGAACATCGAGCTCATCACGATCCGGGGGGAGAGCGTGAACCCGAAGGCGAGCTCCGAGAAGGTCGAGAAGTTGACGGTGGCGATGCGCACGAACGACATCAGCGAGGCGAGCGCCACCCCGGCGGCTCCCCCCAGGAGCGCCAGGCAGACGCTCTCGATCATGAATGCCGCCAGCACGCTTCGCCGGCGGAACCCCAGCGCCCGCATCGTCCCGATCTCCGTCGTCCTGTTTGCCACCGCCGCGTACATGGTGATCATGGCCCCGATCACCGCCCCGATGCTGAAAATGATCGTGACGATGAGCCCGAGGATCTTGATGAAGTCCGACATGAGCTGCGACTGCTCCCGGTAGTAGACCTTCTCCCGTTTCAGCTCCGTGTACTGCGTCCGCGGGTCGGATTCGATCCGCTTCTTCACGGCTTCATAGTCGCCGGCGTTGCGCAGCTTGAACGTCAGCGAGGAGAACACCGGCCGGCCGAACGCCGGCATGAGCTGCTCGACGTCTCCCCAGATCTCCGACTCGAACCCCGTCCCCTCCGCCGTGAAGTGCCCCACCACGGTCCACATCGCGTCGCCGAACCTGATCTGTTCGCCGGTGCCCGTTCCCCTGTAGCGCGCGGCGATGCTCGTGCCCACGATGATCTCGTGGCTTCCCGTGCGGAACATCTGCCCGTCCACGATCCTGACTTCCGGCCGGAGCGCCATCGCCTGGGGCGAGACGCCGCGCACGGTGATGTTGCCCAGGCCGTTGACGTCCTTCCGCTGGAGGTTGATGATGACCACCACCTCGGTGGACATGACCGGCGCGCCGTCCGCCCCGGCGGCGATCCCCGGGTCGGTCCTGATCAGGTTGGCGGCGTCGCGGTCGATCTGGCTCACCAGCTCCGAGTTTGCCGAGCGGCGCAGGGCGATCACGTTGTCGTCCGCGCCGGTGTCGACCATCGTCTGCTGGACGCCGTTGGAGAGCATCAGCACGGCGGCAAACACGAACACGACCAGGGCGATGCCGGTCAGCGTCAGGAGCGTCGTCAGCCTCCGCGTCCAGAGGCTCCGCCAGGTGTATTTCAGGGGAATTTTCATGGCCTCAGTCGATTGATCTCAGTCCGTCCACGATCCGCATCCGCACGGCGCGCGCGGCGGGGAAGAGCGCGGCCACGAAGCCGGCGCCCAGGGCGACAGTGACCGAGATGATGATCGTGACCGTCTCCACGTTGAAGACGGGGAAGAACGTCGGGAACGCCTTCGCAAATCCCATCGCGAGCGGGAATGTGAGCGCCAGCCCGATGGCCAGCCCCGTCGAGGCGATGAGCATCGACTCGCCGGCGATGAGCCCCGCGATGTGGCCGGCCGAGAACCCGAGCGTCTTGAGGACCGCGTATTCCTTCGTCCTCTCTCGCGCCGCCATCACGATCGTGTTGGCGAGCACGAGCAGGATGATGCCGATGATGATGTACGAGACCGCCTCGAGCGAGCTGATGATCGCGTCGGACATGGCGACGAAGCTCTGCTGGAACTCCCGCTCGGTTTCCGTCTTCGTCGCCGAGCGGGAGTTCTTGTACCGGTCGTCCACTTCCTTCGCCACGCGCGGCATGTCGGCGGCGTTGCGCACGGAGAGGACGTACCATCCCACCAGTCCCTCCCGCCCGGGGGATTCGACGTGCATCCGCTCGTTGAGGTAGTCCCAGTGGAAGAACATCTGTGTCTCGTCCGTGGACTGGTCTTTCCCGTGATAGATCCCGCGCACCACGAATTCCCAGTGGCCGGGGTAGATGTCCCCCTCGATCGGGATAATGTCGCCCAGCTTGAACCCGTGCTCCTGCGCCAGCTTGGCGCCCACGACGCAGGAATTCCGCTCCTTGGCGAATTCCGCGAACTGGTCGGCCGGGATCACGAACTCCGGGTAGATGGAGAAGTACGTCTCCGGGTCGACCGCGATCCGCGGGAAGAAGTTCTTGAAATCGGCGGCGTCCTTGTACACCCCGCCGAACCAGTTCGCGTACGTGACCTCGGTGACCCCGGGAACCTGCTGGAGCTGCCCCAGGCAGGAATAGGGGAGCGGGAAGATGAACGAGACGGCCTGCCGGGTGATCATCCGGTTCTCGGCCGACGACTGGACGCCGGCCGACCAGGCGGTGACGATCGTCCGCATGAACCCGAACGACATGACCGCGATCGCCACGCCCAGGATCGTCAGCGCGGTGCGCAGCTTGTGGCGCAGCGCGTTCTTCAGGACCAGCTTGATGATGAACATGGCCGCCTCAGCTCGTCAGTTCGCCCTTGTCGAGGTGCATCGCCTTGTGCGCCCGTTCCGCCGCCCTGGGGTCGTGCGTCACCATGACGATGGTCTTCCTGAACTCCTTGTTCAGGCGGTCCAGGAGCTCCATGATCTCGCCCGCGGAGGCCTTGTCCAGGTCGCCGGTGGGCTCGTCGGCCACCAGGATCGTCGGGTCCGTCACGATCGCCCGGGCGATCGCCACGCGCTGCTCCTGTCCCCCCGAGAGCTGCTTCGGGTAGTGGTGGATCCGGTCGCCGAGTCCCACCAGGTTCAGTGCGGCCTCGACGTGCTCCCGCTTCTGTCTCCGGGAGAGTCCCGTCAGGAGCAGCGGCAGCTCGACGTTCTCGAACGCGGTGAGGACGGGGAGCAGGTTGTAGAACTGGAAGATGAACCCCACGTGGCGCGCGCGCCACCGGGCGAGCTCGGATTCTCCCAGCGCGCCGATGTTCGTGCCGTTCACGGTCACGTTCCCCGCGTTCGGCCGGTCGATGCCGGCGATCAGGTTCAGCAGCGTGGTCTTGCCCGACCCCGACGGTCCCATCAGGGCAAGGAATTCGCCCGGCGGGACGTCGATCGAAATGTCGCGCAGGACCGGGATCTCGATCGAGTCGCGGCGGTAGGACTTCGTGACGTGGTCGACCCTGATCATCGTGCCGTTCTGTGGCATGCAATTCTCCTCGTGGACGTGGATCGCTACTTGATTTTGACGCGCGTCCCGGACTCGACGGACGGGCCCGGGCGGTCGATCACGGTGGTCCCGGCCGAGAGCCCGCGGGCGATCACCGTGAGGACGCCGAGGCGCCCGGCGGTGTCGACCTCGGTTTCGGCGGCGACGCCGTCATGCACGGTGAAGACCACGGTGCGGGCGCCCCGCACCGTGACGGCGCTCGACGGCACGGTGATCCGGGAGGGGGCGGAGGCGGCCGAATCCGTCATGGCGCTCCCCAGGAAAAGCACCTTCGCGCTCATGTCGGGGAGCACCCGGGCGTCCAGCGCCCGGAAGGCGACCTTCGTCAGGACCGTGGCCTTGGCTCTGTCGGCCGTGGGGACGATCATGTGGACGACCCCCTGGTAGCGCGTGTCCGGGTACGCGTCGAGAATGATCGCGCACGGCTGTCCCACGGACACGCGCGTGATGTTGGACTCGGACACGTCCGCCTCCACCTGGAGCGAGGCCATATCCGCCATCGTCACGACCGCCCCCCGGGAATTGGCGGAGGAAGCGAACGGGGCGACGACTTCTCCCACGTCCGCGTCCTTGGTGAGGACCGTGCCGTCGAAGGGGGCGCGTATCCTGGTGTATTCCAGCGCCACTTCCGCTTCCGCGACCGCCGCCCTGGCGGAGACAATGCCGGCCGAAACGCGGAGAAACGCCGCCTCCGCGGCGTCCAGGTCGGCCTGCGCCGCGAGATTCGCGGCGAAGAGGGACTTCTCCCGCCTGAGCGTGTTGGCGGTGTTGATCGAATCGGCCATGACGACATTCAGGTCGGCGCGCGCTTTCGCGAGCGCCGCGACCATGTCCTGGTCCTCGAGCCGGGCGATCACCTCCCCTTCTTTCACCCGCGATCCCTCCTCGACCCCGAGGTAGACCAGCCGTCCCGTCCCTTTCGAGGCGACGGCGGCCTTCCGCTGGGCCACCACGTAGCCGTTGGCGGTGAGGACGCTGTTGGCGAGCGACGGCGATGTGAGCGTTGCGGTCGCGGTCTCCACCTCGACGGCGGGAGTAAGCGCGCCGCGCAGAAGCACGAAGCCCAGGACGGCTGCCAGCACGGCGGCGCCGGCGACGAGGTACTTCCACGGGACCTGCGGGCGCGGGGGCGCGTCTCCTTCGGTGCGCGCGATGCGGAGGGAACCGATATCAGGTTTCTCGGTGATCATTGGTTTTCTGTGTCACTCGTGCTGACGGGTCAATATACGCATGCGCGGGGAGCCCGGGCGCAGGGTCTTCGGCGAGCGGCGCGTTTCCGCCGGTAAGTTGCACGCCCGTCCCCGCACCTCCGGGTTCAGTGCTGAAACGGCGGTGCGGCGGGGAAAGTTTCAGTTCGCGGGGCTTTCCTCCGGGGGGGACTCGAGCGACTTCTGGTACGCCCATTCCACGTACGGAAGCTCGACGATCGTCCGCTGGTCCAGGGGTCGCCTGGCGTGCGGCGTGGTGCCGAAGCCGATGCCGCCGGAGGGTTCCGCCTTCTTCGGCGGAGGCTTGTACTGCGGGGAGTTGAACATCGGCTCCCCCTCTTCGCGCGCCACGATCAGCGTGGACCCGTCCGGATCATCCTTTGACGGAGGGATCGAATAAATCGAGTAGAGCCCCGTCCAGATGGCGAAGGCGAACCAGAACAGGACGGCAAGCGAGACGATGACGAGAAAGGCGAGGACCTTCTTGAACACCGGACACCTCTGCGCTGGTGTATGATCCCGAACCTTTCAATATCGGTAAACGCCGCAAGAAGTTCAACCGTGTTCCCTTCCCAGGAAGGCGGCGCCCAGGAGGACCCACCCGGCGATAAAGGCGAGCCCCCCGAGCGGCGTCACGGCCCCCAGCGCCCCCGCCCCGGTGAGCGCGAGCGCGTAGAGGCTCCCCGAGAAGAGGAGCGTTCCGGCTGCGAACGCCATGCAGGCCCAGCGGGCGCGCCGGCGGTGCACCGGAAGTGCCAGGGCGGCGAGCGCGGCCGCCGTGAGCGCGAGCGCGTGATACATCTGGTACCGGGCCGCGGTCTCGTAGACGGCGAGCATATCGGGCGCCAGCACGCGCCGCAGGCCGTGGGCGCCGAACGCCCCGAGGGCGACCGCGCAGCCCGCGCTCAGCGCCCCCGCGGCCGCCATGCGGCGAAAGGTGCGTTCATCCTCCGGTCCGATTGCCATTTTCCCTCTCCTCCCGTGCGTGCGGCCGTTGTCTCAGAATTGTTCGCTCCTGAGCCGCGCGGCGATGTCTTTCAGCGACGTCCAGCTCTCGAGCAGCTCCGGCAGGTATTCCGACGAGGTGACGAACGTCCAGAGGTAGGCGACGATCGAGTAGATCGCCCCCGTGGTGAAGTCGTCCAGGTCGAGGCTGATGTAGAGGACGACCAGGAATATCCCGAGCAGCACCAGCCGCAGGAGCCCGAAGGAGACCGCCCCCCAGTCGGCGATCCGCTGCTGGGGCTGCGCCAGCGCGGTGAAGTACTCGCGCACCTTCTGCGGGTCCTTCGTGGCGAAGATTTCGTATGTCTCCTCCACGCTGTCGTGGACCTCCTTCTGCAGGGTGACCACGGTCCTGTTGTAGAACCGGTGCACCGCCAGCAGGGGGGCCACGACGAAGAGGCAGGCGACGGCGATCCGGTAGTCGAAAAACATCAGCCCGATCAGCGCGCCGCCGATCGCAATCGCCTGCTCACCGATATCCGGGATCCTGTACTGGAAAAACGTGATGAACTCGCGGGAGAGCTGCGCGCGCGCCGCGGTCTGCGAGACGTTCAGGCGCCGGTCCACCGCCGCCTGCGACACGCGCGTGGCGATCTCGGTGAACATGTTCAGGTAGATCCGCTGGTCGACCGAGCGCCGGGCGGTTCCCACGCCGGAGTTGACGAGAAAGGCCCCCACCCAGAGCGACAGGGGGAGGATGTACGACGCCCCCGGGGTCCCCTTCAGCTCTTCGATCGTGGCGTCGATCAGCGTCCCGAACAGCGTGGGCTCGATGATCCACGCCACGTGCTCGACGACCACGAGCGACAGCGCGACGACGATGCCGCCGCGGAACTGCCGGACGATGTCGGAGAGGTTGATGCTCGCCGCGCGCGTCCGGGGCCGTGCACTCCGGGCCACGCCGGATCACTCCTCCTTTGCCCGCATCGTATCCCAGAGCGTGTACGCGACGAGGAGCACGAACATGACGAGTCCCGCGACCTGCCCGGCATTCGCCTCCCAGGAGGAAAGGTACCAGTCGGCGACGCCCACGTGGAGGTACTGGTCGAGGAACCGGAGGAACGCCGCCAGCACGCCGAAGAGCGCGCCGCCGGCGATGAACCCGGAGGCGATGAGCGTTCCCCGCGAGAAACGCGCGCTGTTGAGCTTCTCGTTCCGGCTCCGCGTCGTGACCCACCACGCGACCAGGCCGCCGAAGAGGAGCGGGGTGTTCAGCTCCTGCGGGATGTACATCCCCAGGGCGAAGGCGAGCGGCGAAATGCCGACCATCGTCAGGATGAGCGCGATGATGGCGCCGACCATGTACAGGACCCACGGGGCGGGCGCGTTGGACATCAGCGGCTGGATGACGGCGGCCATCGCGTTGGCCTGGGGGGCGACCATCGCGTGCTCGCCCGTGAAGCCGTACGTCTGGTTCAGGATCAGGATCACGCCGCCCACCGTCGCCGCGGAAACGAGGACACCCAGGAACTTCCAGGTCTCCTGTTTCTTCGGCGTCGTGCCGATCCAGTAGCCGATCTTCAGGTCGGTGACGAATCCCCCGGCCACGGAGAGCGCGGTGCAGACCACGCCGCCGATGATGAGCGCGCCGACGATGCCGGCGTTCCCGGTGAGCCCCACCTCGCTCAGGACGAGCGAGGAGAGGATCAGCGTCATCAGCGTCATGCCGGAGACGGGGTTTGTCCCGACGATGGCGGTCGCGTTGGCGGCCACCGTCGTGAAGAGGAAGGAGACGATGACCACGATCAGGAGCCCGGCCGCCGCGTGCGTGAGATCGAACACCACGCCCGCGTAGAAGAAGACGAAGACCAGGATCGCCGTCAGGAGGATGAGCAGGATGTTGAACAGCATCCTGATGTCGGTCTGCGTCCTGGACGGCGCGGTGGCAGCGTCGGCCTTCCGGTGCGTGACCTCGCGCCAGGCGAGGCCAAAGGCGCCCGCGATCACCCGCGAGGACCGGATGATGCCCACGAGCCCGGCCATGGCGATGCCCCCGATGCCGATCTGCCGGACGTAGTTCCGGAAGATCTCCTCGGCGTTCATCGCGCTGACGAGCTTCGTCGCGGACGACCCGAGGGGGACCGCCAGCGAATGTCCCACCTCGGCGAAGAGCGGCACGAGGACGAACCAGGAGAGGAACGAGCCGGCCGCGATGATCGCGGAGTATTTCAGTCCCACGATGTAGCCGAGCCCGAAGACCATCGCGGAGACGTTCACGCGGAATTCCAGCCGGAGCTTCTCGGCCAGCGCGGCTCCCGCGCCGAACATTTTCGACGTGATGACCTCCGACCATGCCCCGAACATGCTGAACGCGAAATCGAACAGCCCGCCGATCAGGCCGGCCACGACGAGGACGCCCGCCTGTTTTCCCCCCTTCTCGCCGGCCACCAGGATCTCGGTCGTCGCCGTCGCTTCGGGGAAGGGAAGCCTCCCGTGCATGTCCTTCACGAAGTACTTCCTGAAGGGAATGAGGAAGAGGATGCCCAGGAAGCCGCCCAGCGCGGAGGCGAAAAAGACCTGGAAGAAGCTGGCCGGGAGGTGGAGGATGTAGAGCGCGGGGATGGTGAAGATCGCCCCGGCCACGATCACGCCGGAGCTGGCGCCGATCGACTGGATGATGACGTTCTGCGAGAGCGCCTCTTTCTTCTTGGCCGCCGCGGACAACCCGACGGCGAGGATCGCGATCGGGATCGCGGCTTCGAACACCTGCCCGATCTTCAGGCCCGAATAGGCCGCCGCCGCCGAGAAGAGGACGGCCATGAAGAGTCCCCAGCCGACGGACCAGCCGGTGACTTCCGGCGGAGTCCGGGCGGGACCGTTGATCGGCCGGTATTCCTCGCCGGGGGGGAGCTCCTTGTACGCGTTCGCGGGGAGTCCGTTGGGTGCAGCCGTCTCTTGTTCCATGGAGTGCTCCTGGTGGCAGTGTGGGGACGCGCCGTCCGGGGTGGAGCGGCGCGTTCGTGAGCTTCGGCAGGCCCGTCAGGCCGCGCTCTGTTCGACCCAGAGACGGGCGAGGTGGACCACGGTGTCGACCGATGTGTTCATGCCCTCGACCGCGAGCCACTCGGTCGTCCCGTGGTAGTTCTGTCCCCCGGTGAAGATGTTCGGGGTGGGGAGCCCCTTTTCCGTCAGCCGCGAGCCGTCGGTGCCCCCGCGGATCGGGACCCACCGGGGGGTGAGTCCGGCCCGGCGCGTCGCCTCCCACATGCAGTCCAGGACGCGGGTGTCGTTGCCCATGTAATCCTTCATGTTGCGGTACTGCTCGACCACCTGCAGCTCGATGCGGGCCTTCGGGTGGAGCGGCCTCACCTCGGCGATGATCGACTCGAGCTTCCCGCGCAGGGCCTCGAGTCCCTGCGTGTTGAAATCCCGCAGGAGGATCTTGAGCGTCGAGCGCGCTTCCTCCCCCTCGAGGAGGTGGGGGTGGATGTACGGCTCGTAGCCCTCGGTGGTCTCCGGCGCCATGTCCTTCGGCATGCGCGCGATGATGTCGGCCATCGCGCGGAGGGAGTTCACCATGATGTTCTTGGCGCTCCCCGGGTGGATGTTCCGGCCGTGGACCGTGATCACGGCCAGGTCGGCGCTGAACGTCTCCTTGTTGAGCTCGCCCGGCGTATCGCCGTCCACCGTGTAGGCGTACGCCGCGCCGAATTTCTTCAGGTCGAAGAATTTCGTCCCCGCCCCGACCTCCTCGTCGGGCGTAAACGCGACGCGGATGTCGCCGTGGAGGAACTCCGGCGCCTGGGAGAGTGTCTGGATCGCCGTCATGATGATGGCGCACCCCGCCTTGTCGTCCGCGCCCAGGAGCGTGGTGCCGTCGGACGTCACGATGTCCTTCCCGATGTTCCGCTTCAGCTCCGGGTTTTCCGCCTCCCGGATGACGACCGATGTGTCCCCGGGCAGGACGATGTCTCCCCCCCGGTAGTTGCGGATGACCTGGGGCTTCACCCCTGCGCCCGATGCCGAGGGGGACGTGTCCACGTGGGCGACAAAACCGATGACAGGCACGCGCGAACGGGCGGGGTGGGAGGGGGGAAGATTGGACGGGAGGGTCGCCATCACGTAGCCGTACCTGTCGATCGAGGCGTCGCGGAGGCCGAGCTCCTTCAGTTCCCCAAGGAGGAGGTGGAGGAGGTCGAACTGCTTCTGCGTGCTGGGATAGCTTTCCGAATCGTCCTTGGACTGCGTGTCGATTTTCGCATAGCGGAGAAACCTGTCCAGTGCTGACTGCTTCATTGTGCTCGTCCCGGGATTTTTGAATGGTGCGCAAAGATACAAGAATTCGCATACAAAGGACAGGCCCGCGAATCTCTTGACTTTTCCCTCGGTTCTGTGTACAATCCTGCGCGTACGCGGCACAATCGCTCTCTTCCCTCACCCGGCATACGATGCTCATCAGCGAGGAAAGCTCACTGCGCATGCGCCGTCGACACGGCGCTGGCACCTCGCCCCTGCCGGAAGGTCACTCCTCTCCGACGGGCCCCGCTTCCCGGGTGTCCCGGGAGAATCTCCCTAAATCACCAGAAAACATGCGGTTTCGGCCGGCACGTGACAGATCACATTTCCGCCGGGCGGCGCAGTCGTTGATTGACAATCAGGGGGATATTGATGTATTTTCAGTTTCCGGGTCAGAGTCGCCGCAACGGCATCGATAACAACCATCTCATGCGCCCATGTACGCACGATTGAATTCGAAATCCGCCGCGCTCCCAGGCAAGGTCTATGAGATCGTGGCGGAGGCTGTCATCGGACACGGCCCTGAGTGCAATCTGCTCATCAAGAGCGGCGTCCTGTCGGCGAAGCATGCGCGCATCTATTTCGACCAGAAAAAGGGGTCTTATTTCCTGGAGGATTTCAAGAGCCACAACGGCACGCTGCTCGACGGCAAGCCGGTGCAGGGGAAGGCGAAGCTCGAGAAGAAGCACGTGATCATGTTTGCCAACACGTTCACGTTCATTTTCACGGTGGAATCCGGCCAGGCCTCCGATCCGCTTCCGCCGCCGCCGAAAGACCTCCCGGTCGAACCTGAGGCCCCTCCGAAGCGGAAGAGTGCGGAGTCGGCCGCTCCCGGGGCCGCGCCCCCGGCCGAGGAGCCTCCGGCACCCCCGGAGCCGAAGGCTGCTGCGCCAGTGCCACAGCCGGCCCCACAGCCCGCCCCACATGAAGACGCGTTCGGGCTGGCCGAGGCGCCCCCGAAGTACGCACCGGCACCCGAAGTTGCGGCCGAGCCGGAGGCTGCGCTCGCGCCCCCGCCCCCTGCGCCGGAGCCGGTCCAGGAGAAGGCGCCCGCGCCGCAGGCGCGCGATGCTGCGCCCACGATGCTGATCGACGAGGCCCAGCTGGCCGATCTCCTCTCCCTTCCCCGCTTTGCGCTCGAGTTCAAGAACGTCCGGGGGGAGAAGTCGTCCGTGAACCTGAAGGAGGGGGAAAACACGGTCGGCCGCCTCTCGACGAGCGACGTGGCGGTCGATGACGCGTCGATATCACGCAACCACGCGATCATCACGGTCCGCGCGGGAAAGGTCGCGCTGCGCGACCTCGGGAGCAAGAACGGCACATACGTTGCAGACAAGAAGATCGCCAGCGACACGGAAGTAGCCCCGGACACGCCGATACGGTTCGGTCTCGTCAAAGCGACGATCCTCAAGCGGACCGGCGCCCCGTCGTGAAGCTCCCCACCAGGACCAGGACATACCGGCCGTGAGACGAATCTCGTTCGGCAATTCCACGCACGTCGGCTCGGTCCGCTCGGAGAACCAGGACTCCTTCGGGAAGTTCCCTGACGGGAACGTGGACCTGAACTATCCCGGGGGCCAGCTCTTCGTCATCGCCGACGGGATGGGGGGCCAGAATGCGGGGCGGGAAGCGAGCACGATCGCCGTGCGGGAACTCGGAGCGACGTACTACGCCGGGACAGACCCCTCCGTGGTCGACAACCTCCGCCGCGCCTTCTCCGCCGCCAACGAGGCCATCTACCGGAAAAGCTCCACCGGCCCGCAGTACCGGGGGATGGGCACCACGTGCGTGGCGCTCGTGCTGAGCGACGGCCACGCCTACGTCGGCAATATCGGCGACAGCCGGGTCTACAAGATCAACCAGCGGGGGATCACGCAGCTCACGCATGATCATTCCAAGGTCGCGGAGATGGTCCGCCGCGGTATCATCACGCACGAAGAAGCCCGCACGCATCCCGAGCGATCCCACCTCTACCGCGCCATGGGTCCCCGCCCCTCCGCCGAGGTCGACTTCTTCGAAGGGATGCCGCTCTCCTCGAGCCGGCACTACCTGATGTGCACCGACGGCCTGTTCAACCACGTGGAGGACGAGGAGATGCGGCAGATCGTCCTGTCGCACGCGCCGGAGCGCGCCTGCCGCCGCCTCATCGAGCTGGCGAACGAGCGGGGGGGGAGCGACAACATCACGGTGCAGGTGGTCAGGGTGGACGTGAGCACCTCGACGCTCAGCCCGCTGTCGCGGAGCAGGGAAAAACTGAAAGCGATCTGGAAAACAGGGAAGAAGTGACCGCGCCATGGATCCAATGATCGGCAAGATGATCGATTCGTACAAGATCCTCGAGGTCCTTGGACGCGGGGGTATGGGGGTGGTGTACCGGGCGACGGACACGACGCTCGATCGCGACGTCGCGCTGAAGATGATGGACGTCCTGATCGCCAGCGACCCCAACTTCCTCAAGCGCTTCCAGTCGGAGGCCAAGGCGCTGGCCAAGCTCCAGAACCCGAACATCGTCTCCATTTTCGCGCTGCGGCAGACGGAATACGGGGTCTGCATCGTCATGGAGTTCGTGAAGGGGAGGACGCTCGCCGATCTCCTGAAGCAATCCGTCCTGATCCCCGTCCCTCGCGTGGTGCACATTTTCAAGCAGCTCCTCACGGCCCTCGATCACGCCCACAAGGGGGGCGTGATCCACCGCGACATCAAGCCCGGCAACGTCATGCTTGCCGAAGGGGACGTGGTCAAGGTGACCGACTTCGGGCTCGCGAAGATACAGAAGACGAACGTCTCCACGGTCACGATGGGGACCGCCGGGACGCTCTACTATATGTCGCCGGAGCAGATCCGCGGCCTGGGACAGGTCGACGCGCGCGGGGACATCTACTCGGCGGGCATGGCGCTCTACGAATGCCTCACCGGGCGCGTGCCGTTCAAGGCCGAGGACTCCGACTTCGCGGTCGCGCAGATGATCGTGGAGGGAAGGATCCCGCCCCCCGAGAAGCTGAACGCGTCGATCCCGAAAGAGCTGGCGAAGATCGTGACGAAGTCGATCGACAAGGATCCCGCCAAACGCTACCAGACCGCGGCGGAAATGGTGACCGCGCTGGAACGCTTCGAGGGGACGATCCGCGGGGCCGACTACCGGAGTGCGGACGCCCCGACGATCGTCGGGCCCGCGGGCATGGGGCCGCTCACGAAGCCGAAACCGGCTGCCGCGCAGCCGAACCTGAAGCTCTATGGGATCATCGGCGCCGCGGTCGTCGTGCTCATCGTCACGTACTTCCTGGTGCGCCCCTCGGTATTTCCGGATGAGGGGACGCTCTCCGTGCAGGCCGTCCCGGAGAGCGGGATCGTGTTCCTCGACAACCAGGCCGTGAAATCGCCGGTGAGCGATTTCGCGCTCGCAACCGGTAAGCATCACGTCACGGTGACGTGGGGTCGTGCCCAGCGTGATACCGCGTTCACCATCGAGGCGGGGAAATCGCTCTCGCTGCGTCTCGTCCAACCCGCGACGGCTGCCAGGCAGACGACGACCGAGAGTACGTCGCAGCAGAATCCCCCCCCGGGGCTGACCGACGAGAAGAAGGGGCCCCCGGTGACGACGGAGGAAAAGAAGGAGCCCGTGACGACGGCGCCGGTGCGCGAGGCAAACGCCGACATCACGCTGGAGGCCGTCCCGGACGGGCAGGTGAAGGTGGACGACGGCCCGTGGCGCGGCGCTGCGGGCGGGATCCATGTCTCCGTCTCCCCGGGCCAGCACCAGGTGGTGTTCAGGAGCGGATCGCTCAGCAAGTCGGACGTCATCGACGCGAAGGCGGGGGGAGCGGACGGCAGGAAATGTTATTTCCAGGGGTCGGTCAACATCACATCCGTGTACAACGGCACCACCACGTGGGCGTCGATCGTGGTGGACGGCGCGACGCGCGATGAGACGACGCCGAAGGAAATCATGCTCCCCGCGGGAACGCATACCATCGCCGTGCAGAAGAACGGTTACTCGTGCACGCCCGCCGCGCGGGATGTGACGATCCCCGTGAGCTTGCTCAAGGTGCCTGCGATTCCCGCGAAGTTCGAGTTGAAGAAAAAATAGACACATCAGAGGAGTGAACATATGCAGACGACTATGCGGAGCTTCATGCGAAGCGCGTGCCGGGGCGGCGCCGGTCTCCTCCTCCTCGGCGTGCTGTGCGCCGCGACGGGCGTCACCCGTGCCCAGGAAAAAGGTGACGACAAGCTGAAGCGCGGCAACGATTTTTTCAACGCCGGCAATTTCGACGGCGCGATCCAGGTCTACACCGACATCGCCGCCGACAAGGCGCTCGACCGGCCGGTGCGGCGCGAGGCGTTCCTCGGCCTCGGGCGCGCCTATTTCGCCAAGAACAACAAGGACAAGGCGATGACCGCGCTGAGCGAGATGCTCGACCTCGAGCCCCCGCTCGTGGAGCTCAACCCGGACGAGGAGGCGCCCCCCCTGCTGAAACTCTACTACAAGGTGCGCCAGGAGAAGGCGGGGAACCTCCAGGTGGAGCGGGCAGATCCCGGGATCAAGACGATCGCCGTGCTGGATTTCAAGAACTATTCCGTCGACGACCGCGACAGGTTCAATCCGATGGAGACGGGGTTCGCCGAGCTGATGATCAACCAGCTCCGGGGGACCGTGCAGCTCAAGGTGGTGGAGCGAGAGAGACTGTCGTGGCTCATGAACGAGATCGGTATGGAGAACTCTCCCGGGAAGTTCGACGCGAATTCCGCGGTCCGCGTCGGCAAGCTCCTCGGGGTCAACGTCGTGGTGATGGGGAGCTTCATCAAGTTCAAGGGGGATATGCGGCTTATGTCGAAGCTGGTGAAGGTGGAGACAGGGGAGATTCTTGCCACGGACGAGGTGAAGGGGGACGCGGATGATTTCTTCGGGCTGTGCGAACAGCTGAGCGGCAAAGTGGCGAAGGCGGTCAACGTGAACATCACCGAGGCCCAGCTCGAGAAGGGGACGGAGACCAAGTCCCTGGATGCGATGATGGCGTACTCCGAGGGACTCGTCCTGGTGGAGAAGGGGGACTACGACGGCGCGTACAAGAAGTTCAACGAGGCGCTGGAGAAGGACCCGTCCTACGAGAAGGCCCACCTGAAGGCCGAGAGCATCAAGCCACTACTCAGGAGCTGACCATATGAACGCGCGCGTCCTGGTGCCCGTCTGCCTGCTGCCGATCCTGCTCTGCGCCTGCGGGACGACGGGGACCGTGGAGAACCCGGCGGACTACGAGGGAACAGTCCGCAAGCTCCAGGAGCGCCTGGTGACGAATCCGTCCGACGCTGAGGCCCTGCGCGACCTGGGTGTGATTTACTTCGAGACGCACCAGTACCCCCAGGCCCGGGATTACCTGAAAAAGGCGTCCATGGCGAACGAGCACGACGGCAAGACGCTCTTCTACCTGGGCATGACACGGGAGTACGACAACGACCTGAAGGGGGCGCTGGGGGCCTACATCAACTACACGGACATCGCCTCTTCCTCTCCGTACCACAAGCTGATGGAGGCGCGGTACTACGTCGTCACCAGGGAGCTGATCGCCGACCAGTTCCGCGAGCTTGCGGCAAGCGAAGACTCCCTCGGCAGGCAGAACACCCCCTCCAATGCGGTCGCGGTCTTCCCCCTCGTCTACCAGGGGACGGACCAGAAGTTCTCCGCCCTCGGCATGGGCCTGAGCGAGATGATGACGATCGATCTCGGTCACGTCAAGAAGCTGAGGCTGGTCGAGCGCCTCCGCGTGGAGGAGCTGATGAACGAGCTGAGGTTCAGCGCCTCCAGCGCGGTCGATCCTTCGACGGCACCCAGGCTGGGGAAGTTCCTCGCCGCCGGGGAGATCGTGGGGGGGAGCTATAACGTGCCCGGCGGGAGCACGCTCCGCATGGACGTCGCCTCGCAGGACATCGGGAAATCGAAACCCCCTTCCACGGAGACGGAGTCGGACCAGCTGGAGAACCTCTTCCGGGTGCAGAAGGAGATCGTGTTCAAGGTCGTGAAGGGGATGGGGATCACGCTGACCCGGGCGGAGATCGATGATATCCAGAGGATCCCGACGAAGAACCTCCAGGCATTCATCGCCTATTCGGTCGGCCTGGAGAAGGAGGGACAGGGAGACTTCGAGGCGGCGGGCGTCTATTTCCACCAGGCGAGCGCACTCGACCCGTCGTTTGCGCCGGCCAAGGCGAAGGCCGACCTCTCCGACGCGATAAACTACTCGGGGACGACGAAGGAGTCCGCCCTGGCGGCCTCGCACAAGCTGAGCCCGACGCCGGGGGCCGACGATGCCCAGCGCGGGAAGGGAATCCGCTCCCTGATCGCCAGGAGATTCAGCAACCTGAACAGGATGATCAGGGTGGTGTTTGTCCCCGGGATCGACAATCAGAACCCGAGCGCCATCGCGTATTATCACGGCGTTTCAATCGACCTCCTGCCGGCCCCGCCGCCTCCCCCGGCGCGGTAAGCCTGTTGATGTGAACAGAAGACTCTCGTCATTGCGAGGGCGCGCTCTTTGCGCCCGCGGCAATCTGTACCGGAACCCGTTTTTTGGAGTCACACACATGACACCTCTGCACCTGCGGAGAACGCTCTTCGTGGCTGTTCTCTGCCTCCTCGCGGCGTCCGTGTCGACGGCCCAGCGCCGCGCCCATGCGGGGAGAGTCGCCCGTGCGCAGGGCTCGCATGTCATTCCGTCGCTTTCTCCCATGGCGCGCGCCTCGCTCCTGAACGTCCAGGCGGTAAACGTCCCATGGTTCGACTCGCTGGAGACGGGGGCACCGGGGTGGACCAAGGACGGGTTCTGGAACCTGGCGTTCAGGCCCCAGACGAAGCGCGTGCTCACGCCGACGATCTCTCCCACGCTTGTCATACTCCCGGATTCGGGCTATCTCCCCGCGGCGTTCTCGGGGAGCTATGCGTGGTGGTACGGCCAGGATTCGACCGGGACGTACATCGGGAACGATTTCTTGCAGGTGACGCAGGACCCCCTGGAAGGGGGCACCTCCGTGAGCGCGAACTCGGGGAGCGTCGTCACTCCTCCCATCAACCTGGTGGGGCAGAAGACGCCTGTACTCACGTTCTGGACCTGGTGGGAGATCGAGGGAGTCAACACCGACAACTACGACCTGATGAACGTCGAGGCGTCCGTCGACTCCGGAGTGACCTGGACGCCGCTCGGGCGAGGCCTGATCAACCCCATCAGCGACCCGGAGGGTGCGCACTACACGCCGTACTCCTCGGGGGGTCTGGGCGCAAAGGGACAATGGATCAAGGTGTTCTTCGATCTTTCCCCGTACAACGGCAGCGTCGTCTGGATCAGGTTCCGGTTCGACACCGTGGACGATCTCTACAACGGGTTCCGCGGATGGATCGTCGACAACATCAGCGTGACGGCCGCGGCCGTGGGCGCTCCGACGATTTCCTCGGCGTCGCCCGGGATCGTCACGTCGAATGCGGTCGCAACGACGGTCGTGAGCGTCGTCGGGACGAATTTCGTCAGCGGCGCGACTCTCCGCATAGACACGCTGGTGGAGCAATCGGCTGCAGTCCTCAGCAGCACGCTCATGCAATTCGACGTTCCGTCGACGCTCACCGCCGGCACGCACAGCGTGAGCGTCACGAACCCGGACGGGAAGACGGGCGTGAAGGCCAACGCGTTCTCGGTCACGGCTGACGCCCCGCCGGTCTTTTACTCGGTGACGCCCGACTCCGCCCCCGCGGGCGTGGCAACGGCCATCTCCGTGTTCGGATCGAATTTCCTCCCCGGGGTCCTGCTGGATATCGGGGGCGTGGCCTGCACGGGTATCCAGTTCATCGGCGCTTCGCAGATCAACGCGTACACGCCCGCATCCCTGCCCGAGGGATCCTATACCCTGAGGATAACGAATGCCGACGGGCTCACCGCGGTCAGCATACTCGGGTTCAGCGTCTTTGCACCGCCGCTCTCGGTCGTCGCGACGGGGGACTCGCTCATCGGGAAGATACAACCGCTGACGATTACTCCACCCGCCGGCAAGACATTTGCCGTGATGACGATCTACTTCCGCGCAGGGGGGACGGCGAAGTACGATACTCTCTCGGTCAGCGGGGCGGGTCCGTACGCAGTGACGCTCCCCGCGAAGGTCGTCACGCTCCGGGGCGTCGAATACTACATCCGGCTGATGAGTGCTGCAGGGGCGAGCGTCACGTTCCCCGCCGCGAACCCCTCGATCTATCCCGCCGTGTTCCCCGTGCGGGTCGCGAAATACACCGTGCCCCTCCCGCTGAAGCCGCTCACGTACCGCATGATCTCGGCGCCCATGACGCTCGATAACCCGCGTATTCTCGCCCAGCTCGGGGACGACTATGGCGCGTACAACCCTGCAAATTGGCGCGTGTTCCGGTGGGAGCTCAACGCCTACCGTGAGTTCGGCAGCGTGTCTGCAATTACCGAGTATCCGATGACGCTCGACCCCGGCAAAGCGTACTGGCTCATCACGGCCGCCGGCGCCCCCTTCTCGTTCAAATCGGCAACCTCCGTCCAGACTGTCCAGCCCTACACGGTCCCCCTGGACACGGGGTGGAACCAGATCGCGGACCCGTTCGCTTTCCGGGTCGCATGGGGGTACGTCCAGGGAAGCTCCTATCTCTCGGGACCCTATTTCTACGACGGGTCGCAGTACATGATCGCACCCGTCCTTGCCCCGTTCGAAGGGTACTTTGTCTACAACCCCTCGATCTATGAGACCTCGGCCCTGGTGTTCCAGCCGGTCGAGGACAGCGTGGCCGCCGTTCCCAAGACTGCGGTCGGGGCCGGGGCGCAGGCGGGCGACTTCGTGCTCCGTCTCGCCGCGGAGATTCCGGGGACGGAGTACCGCGACACGTACAACTACATCGGGCTCCGCGGCCCGGGGAGCGTCCTGGCGGATGCCCCGAAACCTCCTCCGATCGGCCCCTCGCTCCTGCTCAACGTGCTGGAAGGAGGGAGAGCCTACCTGCAGAAGTTCAGGTCTCCCTCAGGCGACGGGCAGTCGTTCATCTTCACGCTTCAGGGGCCCGGCGGGCCGGCAAAGGCGACGCTTACGGTCTCCTCTTCCGGCACGCTCCCGGCGGGGCAGAGCGTGTACGTGTTCGATCTCGTGAACGGAAACGTGGTGCCGGGGATGCCGGGAGCCTCCGAGGTGTCTCTCGACGGCGGGACCGCACCCAGGACGTTCAAGGTGGTTATCGGCACGGACGCGTTTGCGGCGAAGGAAAGCGGCGGCATTCCGCTCCAGCCCGTGTCGTTCGCGCTTGAGCAGAATTATCCGAACCCCTTCAACCCGTCCACGACGATCAGGTATTCCCTGGAGAAGAAGAGCGACGTCCTGCTCGAGGTGTACAATACGCTCGGACAGCGCGTGCGGACGCTCGTGGACGCGGCGCAGGCGACCGGGCAATACGCCGTCACGTGGGACGGCACGACCGACGGCGGCGCGCATGTCGCGAGCGGCGTCTATTTCTACAGGCTGCGGACCGGCGAGTTCACCGCGGTGCGCAAACTGGCCATGATTCGGTAACAACGAGGACACCATGCGGCGATTCCCCCTCCTCTTCAGCGTGCTCCTGTGTGCGTCCCCCCTGCTCGCGCAGACGGACCAGTACATCATCAGCCGGCAGGGGACCGTGAGCATCACGCCGGTCTACCAGCGCTGGTCCGGGAAGAACTCGGGACTCGGGTTCTCCGAGTTCAGCACGATCCTCGCGGCATACCTTCCCGTCGGGCGGAACGCCAGCGTCAACCTGAGCGGGGGAGGGGCGTCGACGGGGGGGAACGTCTCGTCGCTCAGCGGTCTCACGGACCTGCAGGTCGGCGGGAACTACTACCTGGAATCGATCAACACGGTCTTCAGCCTCGGGATCAACGCTCCCACGGGAAAGAAGGAGCTCACGCACGATCAGTTCGTGACCTCGATACTCTTCAGCGAGCCGCTCTTCAACATGCAGGTGCCGGTGTGGGGAGAGGGACTCAACGTGAACCCGGGCGTGTCATGGGTGTTCCCGGCGAGCGACAACGTCGTCCTGGGCGTTGCGGCCGCCTACCAGTACAGGGGAAAATACAAGCCGATCGAGAACGGGGGATTCTACGCCCCCGGCGGGGAGGTCTCGGCGAGCGTCGGGGCGGACTACAAAGTCAACGAGATCACCTCCCTCTCGGCCGATTTCATGTTCACGTCGTACGGGACGGACAAATACAACGACGCGGAGGTGTTCGCCTCCGGCAACTCCTACTGGCTGAACCTGCAGTATCGCCGCTACTTCCGCGAGAACGAGCTGGACGTGATTGCGGGCTACCGCTCGACGTCAAAGGGAAAGGTGGCCGGGGTCGGGGGCCTCGTGAGCGAGGCCGAACGGCTGGAGCCGGGGCGGTTTGAAGCCTACGGGCAATTCAAGCAGGTCGTCAATCCCCGCGTCGTCATGAACTACGCCGCGGAGCTGCGCATCTATGAATCCACCCCGGAAGCGTATTCGGGGTCGAAGGTGGCCGGCGTGGGCGCCGGTCCGACGTTCACGCTCCCGTCCGGACTCTACTTCCCGGTGATGATCAAGGTGGATTTCGGGAACCTGCGCGGCGGGGGATCGATCTTCGGGTTCGACGGGAGAGTGGGAATAGGGTACAATATTTGATCGGGGAGATTGCTTCGCGGAGAACGCTCGCAATGACGTGTCATTGCGAGCGGCGCCGCAGGCGCCGCGAAGCAATCTTGCGGTCCTGCTACAGCGCTCCTCCCAGCGTGAACGTCACGCACATCTCGGGCTGCACGGTGGTCGACTTTCCGAGGCTGATCTTCCCCTCGCGCTGAAGCACCAGCTCGTCTCGCCGGAGCACGACCTCCTTCTCGCCGGTGATCGTCACGTACGTCCCGTTGATGCTCTGGTCGACAAGGACGAACTTCTCCCTCCGGAACTCGATCCGGGCGTGCGAACGGGAGGCCAGCGGTTCGGGGATGACAAAGTCGTTTTCGATGCCTCTCCCCATGTGGAGGGCGGGGCGCTCGTGGCTCAGCTCGACTGTCGTTTCGCCGAACGTGACGGAGAGCTTGGCCTCGTGCGGCCTGTCTTCAAAGATGTTCTGGACGACGGTGAGGTTCTCGAATTCCCAGAGGACCTCGAACAGCTCCAGCTCCTCCTTCTTCCCCTTGACCGCTGCCTTGTCGATGAACCGCAGGCCGGATTTCATCTCCTCCGGCATTTCGTCGACAGTGAACTTCGTCGTCAGGATCTGACCCTTCTTCGCCTGGGCGACGACGCGCGCGGCCACGTTCACCGCGTCGCCGAAGACGTCTCCGGCCTGGGGGATGACGGGGCCCACGTGGAACCCGGTGCGGATGCTGAGCGATTCATAGGGAATGGCCCCCATGGCGATCGCCTGCTTGAGGGAGCGCTGCATGTCTTTCGCCGCCTCGGTGGCCAGGGGGGCCGAGGGGAACGTGCACATCAGCTCGTCACCGATGTTCTTCACGATCGTCCCCTGGTGCCGTCCGGCGGCCTGGGAGAGGACGTCCAGGGCTTTGGAGATGATCGCCTGGGCGCGGGTATTGCCCAGTGTTTCGTAGAGTTTCGTGCTGCCGCTGACGTCTGCAAAGAGGATCGCCAGCTGCACGCTTGCGTGGTACTCGGTGGTGGCCAAGGGGCAGACGGGGGTTGTGTCCGGGAATCGCCCTAACATACGCATCCCGGGGGACCAAATCAAGTACGGGGAGAACCCGGCTCTCCGGCTCCTGTGATTCCCCCTGTGCTTGTTAGTTATGCCCGCCGGGCGTATCTTCGGTTGTATCCGATCGTCAGATTTCCCGTCATCACACAGGATCATTCAGGAGGCCTCCCATGGGTGGCCGCACCCGCGCGTTCGGCGCGCGCGCTTTTGCCGCGCTCCCGTTCATCGTCTGTGCCGTGTTCAGTGCGGCCGCGCAGGAGGAGGGTGAAACGCCCGCGCAGATCATCGAGCGTGACCAGTACTACCGGACGCTTCATGCGGGCGGACCCGGTCTCGCTATCCCCGCGGACGCCTATGCGACTGCCGTCGCCCAGCACGTGCAGGTGATGCCTGATACCCGCGTATTCGGCAGCACGACGGCGTCGATTGCATGGACGTGCGTCAATCCCTCGGGCCTCTTCTACAGGGTCACGAACAACAACTACATCTCCGGCCGGACGAACTCGATCGCCTTCCATCCGACCGACCCGCTCACGTTCTACATCGCCTCGGCCGGGGGAGGAGTCTGGAAGACGACGAACGGGGGAGCGTCATTCCAGGCCCTGACCGACAATCTCTCCTCGCTGGCCTGCGGGGCGGTCGCGGTCGATCCATCGAACCCGGCCGTGGTCTACGTCGGCACCGGGGAGCTGAACTACTCGCTCGACAGCTACTACGGCGACGGGATGTTCAGGTCCACCGATGCGGGAGCCTCCTGGTCGAAAATCGCAACCAGCGGCACGATCGGGTCGCATGTCTCGCAGATTGCGATCAATCCGTTGAACACGAACAACATCTTCGTGTCAGGTTCGTCCGGCGTCTGCGTCACCACAAACGGGGGGGCGACGTGGACGACCACGTCAAGCGGCGCGAACGCAAACTGCGTGCTCGTCAATCGCCTCAACCCCCTGGTCGTGTATACGACGGTGGGGGCGTTCAGCGGCGGTGCCGTACGGAAGTCCACGGACGGCGGGGCGACCTGGAACTCGCTGACGAGCGGGCTCCCGGCAAGCATCGGACGGACGCAGCTTGCGATGGCCCCCTCCGATACGACGACCCTCTACGCGAGCGTGGCCAGTCCTTCGACCTACGGGCTCCTCGGGCTGTATGAATCGACCAACGCCGGGGCGACCTGGACGCTGAAATCGGCGTCGCCGAACTACCTCGGTTCGCAGGGCTGGTACGACAACGCGGTGGCGGTGAGCCCGGCGAGTTCATCCACCGTGATCGTGGGGGGGCTGGATATCTATGCCTCGACTGCGAGCGGGGCATCGCTGGCCCAGGTGACGTACTGGGCGACCTCCAGCTCGGTGAATTTCTCTCACGCCGATATCCATTTCCTCGGGTACAACGGGTCCATCCTGTACTGCGGCTCCGACGGCGGCGTGTACAGATCCACGAACGACGGTGCTTCGTGGACGGATCTGAACGCCACGCTCTCGACGCTCCAGTTCCAGAGCGCGGACTACGACCCGAGCGCGCTCATGAAGATCTACGGGGGGACGCAGGACAACAACAAGGAGAACACGACGAACGGAGGGGCCCTCTGGAATCAGCTCGAGACCGGCGACGGGGGGTATACGATTGTCGACCCGGTCAATACCAACGTCGTCTACGGGCAATACGTGGACGGTTCCATCCAGCGCTCAATGAACTCCGGCGCCGGCTACACGGATTTCACTCCGAAGGGGTCCACGGGGGGCCTTTTCTACAATCCCTATGCCATGGCGCCGGGAGATCACAACACGATCGTCTACGGGCAGTCGGACCTCTGGAAGACGACATCCGCCCAGACCGCCACGAATACGTCGGGGTGGTCGCAGATTGCCACGACGACCGTCGTGCAGGGGGATGTCTCGGCGATCAGCATCAGCGCAGCCTCGACGGCGAAGATCTATGCCGGGACCTCCGGCGGCCGCATCCTCGTGACGACGGACAACGGGAATACGTGGGCGGTGACCACCGGGTTCCCGTACGTGACGGGGCTCGCCGTCGATATCACGAATGACAACGTCTGCTACGCGTCGTGCAGCGGGTTTACAGCGGGGAAACACGTCTTCAGGACCACCGACGGCGGCGCGACCTGGGCAAGCGTGACGGGGACGTACCCCAACATCCCCGCGCTCTGTATCGCGCTTCGCACAGCCTCTCCCAGGACGCTGTTCCTCGGAACGGACCTCGGCGTCTACAAGTCCACGGACGACGGATCGACGTGGACGTCATTTAACAACAGTCTCCCGACGCTCGCGGTGTTCGACCTCAAGTACAAGGAGGCGACGCAGGTTCTGCTTGCGGCCACGCACGGCAGGGGATGCTGGACGTTTGACTACGGCTCGGCCCTCCCGATAGAGCTTGCTGCGTTTTCGGCATCCGCAGTCCCCGGGGCGGGCGTGCGGGTGGCGTGGCAGACGCTCTCGGAGATCAACGACTACGGGTTTGAAGTGCAGCGTTCGGCGTCAGGGGGGGAAGGGTTCGCGACGCTCGCCGACGCCTTCGTGCGGGGGCACGGGACGACGTCCATTCCGCAGTTCTACTCATACGTGGACGACGCCGCGCCCGCGGGGGCGTGGTATTACCGGCTGAAACAGATTGACCTCAACGGTACGACGCACTACATCGACCCGGTCCGCGTCGATGTCGCAGTCCCGCCCTCCTCACACGAGGAGATCCCGGGTGAGTTTGCCCTTCTGCAGAATCACCCCAATCCATTCAATCCCTCAACCACGATCCGGTTCGACCTGGCGGAAGCACGTGATGTGTCGATCAGGATATACAACATGGTGGGTCAGACCGTTGCCGTCCTGGTGGACGGCCCGCGCGCCGCGGGTCGCTACAGCGTCACCTGGGATGCCGCCGGATTTGCGAGCGGCGTGTACTTTTATCGCCTCGAGGCCGGCAATTTTGTTTCCACTAAGAAACTAGTTCTCTTGCGTTAATCTCTGTCATTGCGAACGAAGCGCGTCCTTTGCGTCCCGCCGAAGGCGGGAGCCGCTCTTTGGACCACGCCGATTTATGGCGTGGCAATCTCTTGCATTTCGCATTCCCCCTCTGTACGTTCATGGAGCGAGACCCGGTATCTCCATGAATGCGTTCTGGCTGTTTGCTGCCACGTTCGACCCGCCACTGACGGTCTTCCTCACCGTCACGAACATCCTCCTCGGCCTGCTTGTCCTCGGTTGTATCGTGCTTGTGATACGGGTGCTGTTCCGCGAGGTGATGATGCGTCTGCGCACGCGGTCTCTCACGGTGACCGAGCTCGGCGTGACGATGACGGACGGCGGCCGTCCGGCGCCGGAGGAAGGGCATCTCTCAGTCACACAGACCGGGAAGATCGAGCCTGCCGACGACCATACTCCCCCCGTGACTCCTTCCCCGAGGTGACGCGTGCCGCCACCCAGAATCCTGGTCGCTGACGACAACGACCCTACCCGTTTTCCCCCGTGATGCGCGCGATCTGGAGTAGGTAGAGGCGGAGCCGGCTCTGCTGTTCGATGCTCAGGGCCTGCTCCTCGATGGCCGCGATCCGCTCCACCTCTTTCATCGCCCTGATGATGTTCGCGGGCACTTCCACCATTCCCTCCGAGGCGACCGCCAGGTACTCGGTGGCTGCCGCGAGAAATTGCTTCATCTCGTCGTCCGCGCGCGACATCCTGAAGAAGCTGTCAAGACGGGAAGGGATCCTCGCTGGACGGCCGCCGACCGGAGTTTCCGGCACCCCCTTTCTTGCCGACAGGGAATACAGCGAAAGCGCCAGCTCGACAAACGCCTCAACGCGCTGGAACACAGGGTTCTCCAGGAGCGCCCAGGCCTGTCCGCGCCAGTGCCTGATCTCATCGGGCGCCGCCAAGAGCCGTGCGACCGCCCCGATCCACTCGGGCTCGATCGTCCGGCCGATCAGCGCGCGGAGGGCTTCCGGATCAGTATTGAAGAGATCCGGCTGCATCAGGACGGCGATGTCGGGCCTCAGTGCCGGGAGGAGGTCGGGGATGAACCGGGTGCCCTCGAAGAAATCGCCGACGTCGATCCCGTGCCGCCTGAGCAGCTCCTGCTGAAAGAGCGGGAGGTACTTCCCCATGGCGTCGAAATCCTCGCGCAGCGCCAGGAGCGCCGAGTTCCCCGCGGGGAACGCCCGTGCGACCGCGCGGAGGTGCCTCTCTTCAACGTCATGGTAGAGCCGCAGGCTTCTGAGGATCTCATAGACGGGGAGATGGGGGAGTATGCGGTCGGCGATAAATGTCTCGGGGTTTCCCTCCACGATATCCAGCCGCGAGAACGTGTCGAGCGCCCTGAACAGGCCGGCCGTGAGCTGATTCACTCCGAGCACAGCCGTCTGCGCCTGGTTGTGGGCGATCGCCCTGAGCAGGCTGCCGTACCGTGAGAAGGGGATCGTCTCGGCGATCCTCTGGAGGATCCTGTTTCCCTGTTCTTTCCCCTGGGGGCCCGGCCGCACCGTGGGGCGGTCTCTGAGTGGGGGGGTCGTGCGGGCGATGAAGTAGGAGATGATGTGTATCCCCACGACATCCTCGTCCCTGCCGTAGAGGATCTGACGGAAATTGTCCGTCAGCACCCCCAGGAATGCCTCCAGCGCTGGCTCCCGGCTCCCGATCGTGAGCCGCTCCAGCGTCCGCTCGCTCCTGACCGTGCTGGTCAGGCGGCTCTCGGCAAACTCCTCGCTCGCGCGTCGAAGATCCCTGCGGTGAGTCTCCTGGACCACCGCCAGGTGGTGCAGGAGCTGGGCAAAATCGTGCAGCGGGAGGTGGCGGAGACGTTCCGAGATCGCGCTCTGGAACGTCCGCAGGTCCCCTCCGGCGAACACTCCGAGCATGGGCGTTGTGGCGTAGACGGTGCTGCGCTGCGTGGCCTCCCGCAGGTGGGCCGCGAAGCGCCGCGCGGAGTCTTTCGTCTGGAGGAACGCCGGCGTCCCACTGGAGGGATTGTAGTACCCTCCCTGTCGCTGCATCGGTTCGCCGCTGCCGAGCTTGAGCCGGACGCGCTCGGCGA
>Ga0335081_10002172_pt1 | contig 30775 bp, 30 predicted proteins | sample Lox_Sample_35_FD_206713 | JGI IMG/M metagenome (GOLD analysis project Ga0335081, IMG submission 206713) | Soil microbial communities from Loxahatchee National Wildlife Refuge, Florida, United States - Lox_Sample_3.5 | ecosystem: Environmental > Terrestrial > Soil > Wetlands | place: USA...
ATTGAAAAACTGGTGCGCATAGCAGGACTTGAACCTGCACGGGTTGCCCCACTACCACCTCAAAGTAGCGTGTCTGCCAATTCCACCATATGCGCACCCCGCCCGCATAATAAACCAACCGGCGCACCCACGCGCAAGCGATTTCAAACCCGAAACGAAGTTCCCGCGGCGCAACGTGTCTCGCCCCCCAGACTCCAGTTTTCGAGTTTAACTGCCGAAGAGCCATTGCCATCCGCGCCAGAGACCGGGATGCGCCGGATTGAAGGCCGGGCCACGCTGGCGCCCGAGGTCCAATTGCACAAAAATCCCGAGGCTGTTGGCGCCGCGCCCGTGCGAGCGAATGGCGTCCACCCCGTAACCGTAGCCGGCCAGGATTTTCCACCGGTCGGAGGGCGAGCGATACATAATGCCGCCACCCACGCCATTGAGCCAGTTGCCGGGCTGCTCAAGGCCCGGCAGATAATCTACGAAAGCGCTGGCGATGTTGACGTCAAGGTTCCAGTGTTTTTGGGCGTCAAGCGGCAACAGGTAATTGGCATTGAGAAGCACAAACTGGCGCGCACTGATTTCCTGATAAAAATAGCCAGGCAGCGACAAGGGATACTCCGCAATCAACGGCAAAAATCCGCCGAGGCGATAGGCGCTGAAACGGTCGGCGTCCACACTCGTACCGGCGGTCAGGCGCACATAAAAATTCTGCTGGCTTTTGGGCAGTGTGTAAGACAACGCCGCTTCGGCCCAAAATAAATGTGATTGCTGCTCGAATGAACGATCACCGTTGTAGCCGTACGTGCCGGAGTCGGTCCGGAATTGGCCTTCATACCACACGGACAATTCCATCGCCAGCGGCGGAAACAGTATCGGCTCAACGCCGCCCCAGCGCAATCCGGTACGCACACTGAACGTCCCGTGGTCAGCCGGCACGCGGAACGTGGGCGCGGTACTGTCGTCGGCGGCAAAAAATGAATAGTGCGCTATGCCGCGCAGGACAAAATTCAGCGGAATCTCCGCGCCGGGATTAATCAAATGATAAATGCTCGCCGACACCTCTGCGGAGTGACCGTCGAAGGATTCAGTCGGATAAAACGTGCCACCGCGGATTTCATCATAGCTGTCGGCGTACCCGCCACCGGCCAGCCCAACGGCAAAATCCGTGTTCGGCCCCAGTCCACCCACGAACCCGAGCTCCGAATCGAGATAGACCGGCGCGACCGCCAGCCGGAGGGTGAGATTCGTTTCCAGAAAATCCGGCTGGTTATGGTAATAATAGGCGTAAGCGGCCAGTGGGGCATGGCCTTCGAACGCGGCATTGTAGCCAATCTGAATCAGATCGCGCCGGACGGGATCAATTTGCGCCGAGGCGAGGAGGGGCGTGAACCATACCAGCCCGAGCAGCGCGCGCCCGAATTGTTTCATCGCCGTTTTCGTAACGTAAACCGGTTCAGGCAGCAAGCCGATTTGGGCAATCGCACTGGACAGGATGGAGGCTTTGCGGCTTACTGTTCCGGCAAAATGCCGCCACTGAATCCTGAATTGTTGGCCAAAGCAAAAGGGCTGGGTTTCTCCGACCGGCAGATTGCTCATTTGACCGGGGCCACCGAGGATGAAATCCGCACGCTTCGGAAGAAGCTCGGGCTTGCACCCAGCTACCGGCTCGTGGACACCTGTGCCGCCGAATTCGAGGCTTACACGCCGTATTATTATTCAACTTACGACCGTGGCGACGACGAGGTCAGGCAAACGCCGAAGAAAAAGGTGATGATTCTCGGCGGCGGACCGAACCGCATCGGCCAGGGAATCGAGTTCGATTACTGCTGTGTCCACGCCGCCTTCGCACTCAAGGAAGATGGCTTCGAGACCATCATGGTCAATTCCAATCCCGAAACTGTTTCCACTGATTACGACACGAGCGACCAGCTTTTTTTCGAGCCGCTCACGCTCGAAGACGTGCTGAACATTTACGAACGCGAACAATGCTGGGGCGCCATCGCGCAATTTGGCGGCCAGACCCCGCTTAATCTCGCGCTCGGCCTCCAGCAAAACGGCGTCAATATCATCGGCACCTCGCCGCAAAGCATCGAAATCGCCGAGGACCGCAAGCTCTTCGCCGCGATGCTCGATAAACTCGGTATTCCGCAGCCACCCAACGGCCTGGCCACGGACGAAACGGAAGCGCTGGGGGTGGCGCAGAAACTCGGTTACCCGATTTTGGTGCGTCCGTCCTTCGTGTTGGGCGGGCGCGCGATGCAAATCGTTTATTCCGACGCCGAACTTCACCATTACATGCGGTTCGCCGTCGAAGCTTCGCCGGAACGCCCGGTGCTGGTGGATAAATTTCTGGAGGACGCCACCGAGGTGGACGTGGATTGCATCGCGGACGTTGGACATTTTGAAACTCCGAATCCCGAAGCAGGCCACATTGTCATCGGCGGCATCCTGGAGCACATCGAATTTGCCGGCGTCCATTCCGGTGACGCGGCGATGGTGCTGCCGCCGCACACGCTTGCCAAAAAGGTTATTGAAACCATCCGCGATTACACGCACGCGATGGCGCGCGAGTTGAAGGTCATCGGCCTGATGAACGTGCAATATGCCGTGAAAGGCAAAACGGTCTATTGCCTGGAAGTGAATCCCCGCGCGTCGCGCACCGTGCCGTTTGTGTCCAAGGCCATCGGCGTGCCGCTGGCGAAACTGGCGGCCAAAGTCATGGCCGGCAAGACCCTCAAGGAACTCGGTTTCACGAAAGAAATCCGGCCGAAGTATTGGGCCGTGAAGGAATCCGTGTTTCCGTTCAACCGTTTTCGCGGGCAGGACATTTTACTCTCGCCCGAAATGCGCTCGACCGGCGAAGTCATGGGCCTGGACGCTGACCTCGGCATCGCTTACGCAAAATCGCAAATCGCCGCCGGTGCGTCTTTGCCATTGAGCGGAAAAATTTTCATCAGCGTGAGCGACGCGCACAAAAAGCAGGCCACGGCGGTGGCCAGACAATTTGCCGAACTGGGTTTTGAGCTGGTCGCCACCAGCGGCACGGCCGCCGTTCTGGAAAAGGCCGGGTTGAAAGTGCAACATATTTTCAAGCTGGCCGAAGGCCGGCCCAACGCCATTGACCTGCTCAAGAACAAGGACATCCAGCTCGTCATCAACACGCCGAGCGGCGCGACGCCCCGCGCCGACGAAATCAAAATCCGCACGACCGCTGTTTACACCGGCACGCCGATCATGACCACGTTGAGCGGCGCGAAGGCGGCCGCACTCGGCATCGCCGCGCTCAAACAGCGCGGCTACGATGTCAAGACGTTGCAGGAGTATCACTAGCGCGCTTCAACTTCGCCACTTCGATGTCCGCCTGCCGCGTGGGTTCGGGGATGCGATAGCGCGTGCAGCAGGCCAGAACCAGTTTGATCGCGGACGCCAAATCCACCCGATGACCGACGCTCACAAAAATCGGACGGATGCTTTTTTGCGTCCGCAGCACCATGCCGATTTGTTCCTCGCCGTCCAGCAGCGGCGTGGTGGCCCCGGCGTTCACGGCCAGTTTTGCAAATGTTCCCAGCAACCGGCTTTTGGCGACGCCGACCCCGGGTCGGTCCAATTGAATCGCCAGATGTGACGCGATGCCGCAGCGCCGCGGGTGCGCGAAGCCATGTCCATCAAAAAGAACCGCGCCGAATTCGTGGCGCAACGCACGAACGGCCTGCATCACCGCCGGCCCTTCACGGAAGCTGAGAAAACCGGGCACGTAGGGAAATTCCGCCAGTCGTGTCGCGCGGGTGACTTCCAGGATGCGTTGCATTTCGCGGTCATAAACGACGGCGACCGCGAAGATGGTTTGTTTGTCAGCCGAGAACGCGCAATCGGCTCCGGCGACAAAGCGCGGTAACGGCTCCAAGGGCGCGACAATCATTTGTTCACGGAGACGCAATTGTTCAGCCTTCCATTTTTCGACAAGCGGAGACCAATCGGGATCGGATTTGCCGCGAATTGTCATGGAAATTGAGGAGATGCTTAAATGAGTGGCGTCGGTGCTGCCGCAGCAGCGGCGTTACCACCAGTTGAAATCGAGTCATTGCGAGCGTTGTCCTTTGCCGCTCGCAGCACACGGTAGCGGTGCGTCCAGGGATCAATCCGGCAAACGGCGCGATAATCGCAATAATCGCATGGGGTTTCGCCGGCCTTGCGATACGGGTCCACTCTCGCCGCGCCGGAAAAAATCGCCCGGCCCATTTCGCGCAATTGCATTTCGACGTGGTCCAGCAACATTTCAAACTCCGCATGCGGCAACGCCTCGACCGAGCCTTTGCGCAACGTGCCGTCGTTGTTCAACCGGTAATTGAATTGGTCTGCAGCGCCCAGGCGATCCAGTTTCGGCAGGACGCCGGCGTCGAATCGTCCCGTGTGGCGGTAGGCGCGTTTGCGCGCGTCGCCGGCATCGTTCAGCACCTCGGCCCGCGTGCCGCCGCTTTCGTATTGGCCGCGCAAATTCACGTAAAAGACACCTGCCGGAATCAAGCGCGCCACGCCCAATACCGCGCGCGCGTCCGCCCATTGCCGCAACACGTTCAGATACGCCGGCAACTGCAACTGCACGCCGTGCTCGACCAATATCGCGTCAAGCTTCTTGCTGCCGGATTTGTAGTCCATCACCAACGCCAGTGCGGTATCGTGGCCCCGCTCGCGCCACAAATCCACCCGGTCAATCCTTCCCTGCAGCGCGAGCCGGTGGCCGTTGCCCAAATCCAATTCCCACGCCGGCGCGCGGGCCTCGTCACTGCCGAATTCCAGTTCCGCCACCGCCGGATCAAATTCATTCTGCTCCCGGAGCCACGTTACCACGACCTCGATGAAATCCTCCAGTGCCCCGGTCATCGCCCGCGCCTCGAATCGCGTCTGCCCCGTGTTCCGCAGCAATCCGCCGCGGAAATTTTCTGTCAACTCAACAGCAATGGCGCGAATCCGTTCCCGCGCCTCGGCCGGCGTCAAATCGCGCCAGCGCCGGCCTTTGGCGGCCAATCGTTCATGAAAAATTTTCAACACGTCGTGCTGGAAACTGCCCCGTTCCCGCGCGTCGAGTTCGAAAATCTTCCGCTCCCCGGCTCGCAAACCGCTGCGGACAAAAAAGCGGAACGGGCATTGGGCAAATTCCTCGAGCCGGCTCACCGACGTCCGCAACACGGGGCCAAAAAGTTTTTCCGCCTGCGCCGGCGACAGGTTTTCTGCCGGGTCCGGCTCGCGCAACGCGCCTAAGCTCTTCGCTAATTCAGCTACAGTCGGCAACACAAGCAAATCGTTCCAACTTTTGTCGCGCCCCTCGCCCCGGCCCTCTCCCCGCGCGGCGGGGAGAGGGTGGCCGTAGGCCAGGTGAGGGGAATTTAGTTTCATCAGCGGCACGACCAGTTCCCCGGCGTGTTCCGCTTCACGCCAGTCCGCGTCGGCGCGAAATTCCTCAATTCCGAGCAGCGGGAAGATTCTTTGCAGGTGCGCGATGAACAGCGATGGATTCAGTGATTTGCCATCAGCATCATGACGGGCAAAGGTCACGGTGAGTTTGTCGCTGGCTCGGGTGCAGGCGATGTATCCGTAGTAGCGCTCGCGCGCCAGCCGTTCGCGCAAATCCGGGCCAAGCGTGACGCCGCTTTGTTCCAGTGCATCGCGGTCGGTATCCGTCAAAATCGGCAGTGTGACGGGTGCGGCGGGAAACACGGATTCGTTCACGCCGAGCACCAGCGTGAATTTCAAGTCCGGATTGCGCGCGCGGTCAATGGCGCCGATGAGTACCTCGTCGAGCACGGGGGGAATCACGCCCACAGTCAGATTTGCCAGGCCCGCCTCCGCGATTGGCAGCCAATCCCGCAAAGGCAGCGCCTCACGTGAAAAGGCGAGCGCCACGTTGTCGAGCCATACGTTCATTTGTTCCCAAACGGTCGAGTGGATTGCTGATTGGCGGTTGACGACTGACGATTTTCCCGGGCCGGCCAAGGCCCAACGCTCCAATGTTTGTTCAACGTCGAGCGCGTCCCAAAACTCGCGCAGGGCTTCAGCCAATTGCGCGCCGGACGGCTGGTTGTTGTGTCGCGCGAGCCGCCCGGCGAGATGGTCAAATGGCGGGAGGATTTTTTTGCGCAGACGTTCAAAGGCAGCGTCACCGGCCGGCCATGGCTCGCGCCATTTTGCGCCGCGCCAGCCGAATTCGAGCGCGGCGTTTTCGAGCCGGTCAATTTCGGTTTCATCCACCCCGGAAAAGCCGGCCTTGAGCGCAGCAAACCAGTCTTCGTGCGGCCAATCGAAAGCGACCGTGCGCAACGCGCTGCGGGTGAGTTCGGCCAGCGGATGATGGGCGACGGATTCGCGGCGATCCAGGAAGAACGGAACGCCATAGCGACGGAAAACGCGCACCAGCGGTTTGTGATAATCATCGAGGTTCCGCACGAGCACGGCACAGTCACGGAACCGCGCACCCGCACGGACGAATTTCAGAATTTCGCGCGCGGCAAAGACAGCCTCAGCCTCGGGATTCGCGCAAACGGTCAGGCCGATGGAAGCCGGGCGTCGGACGTCAGGGACGGGTTTCGACCATTTTTCTTCGAGCCATGCAAGTCCCGAATTATTCGCAAAGCGATTTTTTCCCGAAGCGCGATTGAGAATTTCAATTTCGATTTCCGCTTCCCGCAAATTTTCGAGCCTTTGCCGGCATTGCTGAAAGGTCCTGCCAACGGACGACCAGATGGAAGGCCACGACGTTTCAGTTCGAAGCCCGCTTTCGAGGCAGAACGCCAGGGTCGCGTGCTCGCAATGCGGCAGGATGGCAGCCAGCAAATCCAATTCCTGCGGCGTCATTTCCGCAAAACCGTCGAGCCACAGCGCAGAAATTTGCAGCGAAGCTGGAGGATGGAGGATGGAAGATGGCAGGGCGCTTGAGCCGCCGGCCAACTTTGGACTTTGGGCGTTGGGCCTGAGACTTTCTGTTGCCGCCTCAAGGAGGCAATTCGCATCCTGCAGTTCGTGTTCAGCGAGCCAGTGCGCATAAGCTTCGAGGAGCAGCGCAAGGTCGTGGAGTTTATCCTGCAATTCACGGCGGTCGGCCAGCCGGGAAGCGAGAGCACGGAGTCTGGCCGGGGTGAATTGGTGTTGTTGCAGTTCGCCAAGCAACCGGCCGAGTTGCTCCGCGAAACCCGGCCGGTGGGCGCTTTGGCGGAACAACTGCAACGCGTTTTCGTGCAGCATCAACAGGGCGCGCAAAACCATCACGCGGCCTTCCTCGGCGAGCCGTTGCGGCGGCACGACCTGCAACGCTTCGAACACGAACCGGGCAAGCCGCTCGAATGAGAAAATGTGAAGTCGCGTGTAACCATCAAGCCTCGTTCCCGGGGCATCGGCGAGCAACTGCCGTTCGAGCTGGAACGTGGACTGTTTGGGCGCCAGTAAAATCAGCGGCGGGCCTTCAGGCTTTACGCGCAAGGCGTCGCGGATTTCGGCCAGGCAGCGGAACGTCTTGCCGCTGCCGGCGGGGCCGAGAAGGAAGCGCACAGGCACACGGGATTTTTTGTCTAAAGTCGTCCGGGTGCAAAGTAATTTATCCCAAAAATGTCCAACGAGGCGCCGCGGGCAGTTGTGTTTTTTATTTCCTTTTAAGCGAATTGGACTATGATAGCCCGCTGTCAGGAAAATCCGAATTGGATTCAACAACGAACAACATCGAAAGCTTATGCCACTGACACACACCAGAGAACTTTTCGCGAAGGCGTTGAAGGGCAAATACGCCCTCGGTGCGTTCAACGTCAACAATATGGAACTGCTCCAAGCCATCGTCGAGGCGTGCGAAGAGGAAAAGGCCCCGGTGATGCTCCAGATTTCCAAAGGCGCGCGTCAGTACGCCAACCCGGTTTATCTCAAGAAGCTCATCGAGGCGGCCGTCGGCCTCTCGACCATCCCGATTGCGGTGCATCTCGACCACGGCGACACGTTCGAACTGTGCAAGGATTGTATTGACGAGGGGTTCACCAGTGTGATGATTGACGCCAGTCACGAGCCGTTTGAGAAAAACGTCGAAATTACCAAAAAGGTCGCGGAATACGCCCACAAACACAATTGCGTGGTGGAATCCGAACTCGGGCATCTCGTCGGCGCCCAGTTCGACGAAGGCGAGGAAGGCGGCGCGCATTCCGTCAGTGGTCATTACACCGTGCCGGAAGACGCCGTCAGATTCGTCAAGGAATCCGGTTGCGATTCCCTGGCCGTCGCCATCGGCAACTCACACGGCGCCTACAAATTCAAGGGTGAACAACATCTCGATCTCGAACGACTCAAACTCATCAAGCAAGCCCTCCTGGATGCCGGCATGGGCGACTATCCACTGGTGCTGCATGGCGCTTCAAGCGTGCCGAAGGAGTTGGCCGAGGAAATCAACAAATATGGCGGTAAGCTGGGGATGGACACTGCCGGCGTGCCGGAGGCAGACATCGAGGTGGCACGCCGAACGGGCTGTACGAAGGTGAACATTGACACGGATCTGCGCCTGGCCATGACCGCGGCCATTCGCAAGGCCTTGTTTGAAAATCCGAAGGAATTTGATCCACGCAAATATCTCGGCCCGGCCCGCGCAAATGTAAAAGAACTTGTCCGCCATAAGATCAAAGACGTGCTCTGCTGCGCCGGCCACGCGTTTGACTAAGCACAAATCGACGAATTCTTGAAAGGCTCCAACGTAAACTGCTTGGAACCCATTGAAAGCGTCAACTTAAAATTTAGCATGTCGTTTTGACACACGACATACGTCGTTAAGCTCATGAAGTGTGCCATATAGGCGCTACAGTCAACAACATTCAAGGCGCTCACAACATGCTAAGTTACTACAAATCAAAATGATGCGTTGTAACTCACGTTTTGGCATAATCTGCGCTGGTTGTGTATTGGTACAACTAACGAAATGACAATTATGAATCTGATACGATATCAAAGACCTGATCTGGTTTGGCCGGCGTTCGGGCGACTGTCGAGTTTGCGGGACGAACTGGATAGTTTGTTCGACTCGTCATTGACGGGCTGGCTGCCCGCGCTCGACGCGCACGAGAACAAGGACAATTTCACCGTCCGGGTGGAATTGCCTGGTTTCAAACGTGAAGATATCCAGGTCTCCCTGCAGGACGGAGTGCTGAGTGTTTCCGGCGAACGGAAGGAGGAAAAGGTCAGCGAGGGCACCGAAGTGCACCGGCAGGAGCGTTATTACGGGAAATTCTCACGCGCGCTCACGCTGCCGACGGCAGTCGCGGCGGACAAGGTCAAAGCCGCCTACAAGGATGGCATCCTGACCATTACACTGCCCAAAGCCGAGGAAGCCAAGCCGAAACAAATTGACGTGAGCGTCAGTTAAGCAAAATCAAAACTCTGAAAACTCCCGCGGTTCAACGAACGGCGGGAGTTTTTTTTTAGGAATCTGGCCAAACCGGAAAGTTAGCCCGCCTTCGCTTCGTTCCGGCGCGGCATTTTTCGCGAGCGAAAAATGGTGGTGGGAGAAGGATTCGAACCTTCGTAGGCGTAAGCCAGCAGATTTACAGTCTGCCCTCGTTGGCCGCTTGAGTATCCCACCAGCCAAAATGGTAGGGCCGTGCTGCCGCGCGGCCTTCTGATGCGGCGGCGCAGCAGCGCCGCCCTACCAGTGCGTGAGTTGCCTAGTAAGCCATGCCGTGACGCGCTTGTCAATCCGCGCGCGCCTGCTAGTTTGATGCAATGTTCGATTCGTTAAGCGGCAAGCTCCAGAACGCGTTCCGCAACCTGCGCGGGCTTGGAAAAATTTCCGAGGCCAACGTGGCCGATGCCTTGCGCGAAGTCCGCATGGCGCTGCTGGAGGCCGACGTGAATTTCAAAGTGGCGCGCGATTTCATTGAGCGCGTCAAAACGAAATCCATCGGCGCCGAAGTCGTCCAGAGTATCCAGCCCGGCCAGCAAATCATCAAAATCATCCACGACGAACTCGTGGACCTGCTCGGGTCGCAAAATGCCGCGCTGAGCCTCAGCGGTAATCCAAATTGTATCCTGATGGTTGGTCTGCACGGTTCGGGCAAGACCACTTCCAGCGGCAAGCTCGCGCGGCTGCTCCAGAAGCAAGGCCGCCAGCCGTTGCTGGTGGCCGCGGACGTTTATCGTCCGGCGGCGATGGACCAATTGGAGACGCTTGGCAAACAACTGGACATCCCGGTGTTTGTGAAAAGGCCCCCTCGCCCTGCCCTCTCCCCCGGTGGAGGAGAGGGTGGCCGCAGGTCGGGTGAGGGGCAAGACGCTGTTCTCCAAATCGCCCGCGAAGCCTTGGATTATGCGCGAACGAACAACCGCAACGTTCTCATTTTCGACACTGCCGGCCGTTTGCAAATTGACGAGCCGCTGGTGCAGGAACTGGTCCGCCTGCGCGACCTCGTGAAGCCGCAGGAAATTCTGCTCGTGCTCGACGCCGCCACCGGCCAGGAAGCCGTGAACGTGGCCACGCATTTCGATCAGGCGCTGCACATCACTGGTTCGATTCTGACGAAGCTCGACGGCGACGCGCGTGGCGGCGCGGCGTTGAGCCTGAAGGCCGTCACCGGCAAGCCCATCAAGTTTGCCGGCGTGGGCGAAACGTTGGACGAGTTCGAGCCGTTTCACCCTGAGCGCATGGCCTCGCGGATTCTCGGCATGGGCGACGTCGTCAGCCTCGTCGAGAAGGCCGCCGAAGCGGTGGATCTGGACGAAGCAAAGCGCCTGGAAGAAAAGATGCGCAAAGGCCAGTTCACGCTGGAGGATTTTCTGGAGCAGTTGCGTGGGATGAAAAAACTCGGTTCGCTCGAAAGCGTTGTCGGGATGCTGCCCGGTGGGACGGAGATGTTGAAAAAGCAGGGCGATTTGTCGAAGCAGGAAAAGGAATTCAAGCACATGGAAGGGATGATTTGTGCAATGACGCTTCAGGAGCGCCGAAACCCGGCCCTGCTGAACGCCAAACGCCGCATTCGCATCGCCAAGGGCAGCGGCGTGAGCGTGACCGAATTGAACACGATGCTGAACAAATTCGGCCAGATGCAGCAAATGATGAAGAAAATGGGCAAGTTCCAGCGCATGATGGCCAAAATGGGCGGCGGCCTGCCGGGAATGTTGCGAAGATAAATTTTATTCCGGGTTTGCGGCAGAACCAAACAGAACAATGGACCCAAACAAAATCAAATCCGCGTTGGCCGATATTACCGCTGAACGAGATCCGACTCTCAAAAGTTTGAAAATGGCGTCGTTGTGCACCGCGCTTTGGGCGGAGCGCGGCGTGGAACTGGTCGTGGTGGGTGGTTCGGCGATTGAGATTTTGACGGACGGCGCATACACCTCCGGCGATCTCGACCTGTGCTACACCAACCAGGCGGCCTTGCCGCTCCGCGAGCGACAGGAAGTCATGGGCTTGCTCGGCGCGAAAGGCGGCCCGCGGAATTGGGAAGTGGCCGGCATGTTTGTGGACGTGCTCGGTGCGGCGGAAAGTTTTGCGCGCACGCCGTATCGCCGCATTCAAGGGCCTTACGGCGAGGTCAGCCTGATGAAACCGGAAGATTTGCTCGTCGAGCGTGTGTTGGTTTCATTTTATCCCGAAAAAAGCGAGACCGCGCGGAAATGCGCGAAGAGTTTCATTGCCGTCATCCTGCGCGGTGGAATTGTCGTGGATTGGAACGAAGTGCGAAGGCTTGCCAATCGGTCGGAATATCGTAATTTGCGGGAGTGTGAAGAACTCATCAAAGAAGTCGCCGATGAACTCAAAATCGAAAGCCCCTTGCATTCCGATTCCCATTGAAGGCCCGATCAGTTGGGAAGATTGGTTGAAAGGGCGGCGGTTCCGTCGCGAAAGCAGCCAGCTTGTCGCGCCCGGCGTCATCCGGCGCAAGCGCGGTTCCAGCGACCGGCGGCTGAAAAAACTCTTCAACGGCGAACGTGGCCTGCCCTTCACGCCTACGGAAAAACTTTGAGGCCGACAGGCAGGTTCCAGAAAATGATGGCCTGCATGGGCGGGGGCTTGCCGGGCATGTTGCGGAGGTAAATCGCGCCAACCGGAAACACGTGAGTCAAACCACAAAGCAAAAAGTAGATTACTTCATTGAGCGTTCGTTTCGAGATGTTGCGGATGCTGATTATCTCGCGGCTCGTGTTTGTTGGAGATGTGAATTGTGGCATCAATTCTTTTGGATGGCTCTACAATCCATTGAGAAATATCTGAAAGGAATTTTGCTTTTCAGCAGAAAGCCCACCAAGGGAATTGACCATGACCTTACCATAGCGCTTGGCGAAGCGAAAAAGCTTGCGGCTGTTGATTTACAGCTCCGAGCCGAGTTGGAAAAGTTTGTTCAAATACTGAATGAACAAGGTCCGAATAGATATTTTGAGAAGAACTTGTTGATTCATGGCCAAGAAATCCTATTGCTAGACGAACTCGTCTGGCATTTGCGAGTTCGCTGCGTGGCTCTTGATGATGATGAAGTGGGAAATGGGATAAAATGGAATTCTCGTGACCATTTTCAAGAAATCAAAAAATGCCTAGAGAACAGAAACTGGAATCGCATTCGCGTTCCATACGGATTGTTGGAACAAATCTTGACCAGCAAATCAGAAGCAAGAAAGGATTTGATTTGGAAGAATTTCTATTTTGGCAGCAGAAAAAAGCGCCGTGTCAAACTTAAAAATGGATTCCATTTCCATTCGTCTCGGCTTGTTATAACTCCAGAAATTTTTCCAGAACTCGATAAGCTGGTAAAATTTCCTAAGAAAGTTCGCGAACACTTTCAATCTCCAACCAAGAAAATGGCGTCATTACAACAGTGGCGTGTGCAATGGTAATCAAATCATCGGCGCACCGATATTGATTCCGTGCTTCAGGCAATAAACCGTGTTGTCCACGTATTTTTCTGCCCACCATTTCAGCCCGGCGCGTTCCTTGGGCGTGAGTTTGCGGACGATTTTCGCCGGCGCGCCCAACACCAGCGAGCCAGGCGGGATTTTCATGCCCTGTTTCACCAGCGCCTTCGCACCGATGATTGTCTGTTTGCCGATGACCGCGCCGTCCAAAATCACCGCACCCATTCCCACCAGCACTTCGTCGCCGACCTTGCAGGCGTGGACAATCGCGCCGTGACCGACGGTGGTCCAGTTGCCGACGATGCACGGAAAATCGTCCGCGAGATGCAACACGGCGTTGTCCTGGATATTCGAGTGGTGACCAACAACAATGCGGTTGATGTCGCCGCGCAACACCGCGCCGTACCACACGCTGGAATGCGCGCCGAGCGTCACGTCACCGAGCACGACAGCAGTCCTGGCGATGTAAATGCCCCGGCCGAGCTTAGGTTTTTTGCAGAGGAATGTGTCGAGTTGTTTCACGGTGTTCTTCACGCGGGGAATTTAACGGCGGTCATAGAGGTTGTCGCGGATAAACGGAGCACGGACGGCTCGTCTGCGCAAGCCTGAGCTGGAAACTCGCGGGCGAGCCGCCCGCGCTCCGGGTCACCGCGGATTTTCAAATTTGTTCACGGCGCATCCTTTGGTAAAGTGAAGGCCGGATGACGAAGTTGTTGTTACCAGATCCCCCGTTGCCACGGCGGCGGTTGCCGCGTTCGTTCAAGGATTTGACGCCGTCGAAGCATTTCAACCCGCGCACGTTTTTTCGCGAACTGGTCTGGAAAGCACTGCTGACGCGGCGCACGGGTCAGCCGCGGCATCCGGTTTTTCCCAAGCTCAAACGCGGCCAGGTCGCCGTGACGTGGATTGGCCACGCGTCATTTTTAATCCAATTCACGGACTTGAACGTGCTGATTGACCCGAACTTTGCGAACTGGCTGTTTTTGCTGAAACGCATCCGGCGCGCCGGCATGAAAATCCGGGATTTGCCGCCGATTGACCTGGTGCTGCTGACGCACGCGCACTTCGATCATTTCCACAAGCCGACGTTGCGCCGCCTGCCGTATCCGAAAATCGGCATCATGCCGCGGGGCGTCGGCGATCTGGCCCAGAACCTCGGCTTTGCGCGGATTATCGAGCTGGACTGGTGGGAAAGCTTCTGGCAACGCAATTGGAAGGTCACATTCACGCCGAGCCGGCATTGGGGCGCGCGCACGTTGCACGATCAGCACCGCGGTTACGGCGGGTTCGTTTTGGAGCATCAAGGCCGGACAATCTATCACGCCGGCGACAGCGCGTATTTTGACGGCTTCAAGGACATCGGGCGGCATCTTTACCCGGAAATCGCGCTGTTGCCCATCGGGGCGTATCACCCGGAATCGTTCCGCCGTGTGCACATGGGCCCGGACGAAGCGGTGCGGGCATTCCGGGATTTGCGGGCGCGGTGGCTGGTGCCGATGCATTACGGGACTTTTAAATTGTCGTTCGAGGAATTGGACGAGCCGCCGCGCTGGTTGCGCGAAATTGCCGCGCGGGAAAATCTCACGCAAAAGTTGCGAATACTTGACGAAGGCGTGCCGGCGGTGTTTTGATTGGCGAAATTGCGCCGCGCCAACATGACCGACGACAACGGCAATGACCAGCTCTCGCCACTCGATGCGCTGCGGCGTTACGTTCCGTTGGCGGTCTGGGTGGTTGTCATTCTCGTCATTCTGGCCATCCCCTTGAAAATCATCAGCTACGGCTACCTGCCGGGCGACGACGCGTTGCGGCACGCGGCGAAGGCAGTGAGCGGCAAGCCGTGGTCGGAAATCCTCGTGCTCAACCACGCTTACCGGATTGATCACGAGTTCGGCTGGAACCTGCTGCTGGAAAAAATTCATCAGTGGGAAAACTGGGATGCCGAGGCGCTGGTGATTTTTTCCGTGGTGGCGCTTTTCGTTCTCGCCGGCTGGTCGGTGCTGCCCTGGCTCAAGCGGCCGGAGGCGTGGCTGATCACGCTGACAGCAGCGATGATTGTTTCAGACCTCCCGCAGCGATTCACGCTCGGACGGCCTTTCCTGGTGACGTTGTCGGTTTTGATGACGTTGTTGCTTTGGCAAATGCACAGTTCATCGTCGCCGAAATGGCCCATGATTTTGTTGATGACCGGTTTGTTCGCCCTTTCGACATTTGTGCATGGGGCCTGGTATTTGTGGGTGTTGCTCATCGCCGCGTTTTTCTTCGCCGGACAGTTTCGCTGGGGGTCGGCGCTGACGGCGGGCTGGGTGGCGGGGGTTTTGCTCGGCTCGGCGCTTACGGGACATCTCGTGGCTTATCCGGCGCAGGCGGTAAAACTGGCGCTGCTGGCTGGCGGGATGCACCCGACCACACGCACGATGGCGTCGGAATTGCAACCGTTTGGTGGCGACGTGCTGGCGTTGATTATTCTCGGCGGGCTGCTGATTTTGCGCCAACTGGCGAAATTAAATGCGCGACCGTTGACCGCGACCCCGGCATTCTGGCTGGTATGTTTCTGCTGGGTGCTCGCCTTCAGAATCTCGCGTTTCTGGGAGGATTGGGGCTGGCCGGCATTGATGGTTTTGATGACGTGCGATCTGCAGTTGCTTCTGCAGGCGCGTTTTGCCGCGGATTCTTTCAAACGGCTGGGGCTGGTGTGCGGGCTGGGGGCTGCGGCGTTTCTGTGTTTGACCAGCGATCTCAACAGCCGCTGGTCCGCAACGCTCGTGAGTCAATACCTGACCGCCGACAATCCCGACCTCAAAGGCTGGATGCCGGACAAAGGCGGCATATTTTACTCGGCAGACGTGACTTTGTTTTTCCAGACCTTTTTCAAAAATCCCAAGGGCGACTGGCGTTACATGCTTGGCTTCGAGCCGACGTGGATGCCGAAGGAGGATTTCGAGGTGTACCACAAAATATTGTGGAATTACGGCGATGCCAAAGCCTACGCGCCGTGGGTGGAAAAAATGCGGCCGGCCGACCGGCTGGTCATTCGCGGCGGAGGCAGCAGCCCGCCCAACATCCCGCAACTCGAATGGAATTACGGCGTCAGCGGCATCTGGATCGGGCGCTTGCCGCGCACCAATGCGCCGCCGCCGGTGCCGACTATCCCGGTCAGGGCGCCCCGGTAAAATTTTCCGCTTGATGCCCCATGGCAAACGGCCAGAACAACTTTTCTGCGACACGCTTGAACGCGCTGCGGCGTTACGTTCCGCTGGCGGTCTGGGTCATCGTCATTCTGGTCATTCTGGCCATTCCTTTGAAAATCATCAGCTACGGCTATCTGCCGCCGGACGACGCCCTGCGGCACGCGGCGAAGGCCGTGAGCGGCAAACCGTGGCCGGAAATTCTGGTGCTTGGTCCCGCCTTCCAGATTGATCACAACTACGGCTGGCATTTCCTGCTGCGGCAGATTTACCTCGGGAGCCACTGCGGCACCGAAGGGCTGGTCGTGTTTGCCGTCGTGGCGCTGTTCACGCTGGTGGGTTGGTCGGCGCTGCCCTGGTTAAGGCGGCCGGAAGCGTGGTTGATGGCGTTGACCGCCACGGTCCTCACTTCCGGAGTTTTGGGGCGACTCATGCTCGGCCGTCCGTTTCTGCTGACGATTGCCGGACTCCTGGTCATTCTTTTTGTCTGGCAGGCCCGGGGTTCAATGCCCCCGAAATGGTGGACGGCGGTGTGGATGGCTGTGTTGATTGCGATTTGTTCGTTCGTGCACGGTGTCTGGTATCTCTGGGCGCTCCCGGTGGCAGCCTTCTTCCTGGCCGGGCAATTTCGCTGGGGGTTGGCCTTGATGGCGGGATGGATCGCGGGAGTATTTCTGGGCGCTTCTTTTACCGGGCACCCGGTTGAATCCTTGTATCAGGCTGTCGTCATGGCCTATCGCGCTTTTGGAATGCACCTGACGCAACGCACCATGGTCACCGAATTCCGGTCGTCAGCCGGCGACGTTTTCGGGCTGATCCTGCTGGGGGGACTGCTTATTTTGCGTCAACTGGCCGGATTGAAAGCGCGACCCCTGACCACCAACCCGGCGTTCTGGCTCGCTGCGCTTGCCTGGGTGCTTGGTTTCAAGGCCGTGCGTTTCGCGGCAGATTGGGGCTGGCCGGCGTTGATGGTTTTAATCACGTGCGACTTGCAGTTGCTTCTGGAGGCGCGGTTGGCAGCGGATTCATTCAAGCGCCTGGCGTTGGCTGCGGGACTGGCGGTGGCAACCTTTCTGGCCACCACCAGCGACTGTGACAGCCGCTGGACGTATAATCTCACCCAACAGTATCTCACACCCGACGACAAGAACCTCGCGGGCTGGCTGCCGGACAAAGGCGGCATCCTTTATTCCTCGGACATGGCGGTTTTCTATCAAACCTTTTTCAAAAATCCCAACGGCGACTGGCGCTACATTCTGGGTTATGAACCGGCGCTCATGCCCGACGAAGATTTCCAAGTGTATCACAAAATCCTGTGGAATTTCGGTGACGCCAAAGCCTACGCGCCCTGGGTGGAAAAAATGCGGCCGGCCGACCGGCTGGTCATCTTTAGCGGACGGAGCAACCCGCCCAACATCCCGCAACTCGAATGGAATTACGGCGTCAGCGGCACCTGGATCGGGCGGCTGCCACGCACCAATGCGCCAGCGCAAGGCCCGCCGCCCACCATTCCGGCGACAGCGCCGCCGGGAGCAACGACCCATTCGGTGAGCTTACCGAAATGACAATTCGTCGAATTTTCGCGCGAGGACAAAATCCATTTTCGTCAATCCGCCCGCGTCATGGGTCGTGAGCGTGAGCGTCACCTTGTTCCAGCGGACGTCAATGTCCGGGTGATGCCAGGCCTGTTCCGCGAGTTCGGCGACGGCGTCCACGAATCTGATCGCCGCGGGAAAATCCTTGAATTGAAATGTGCGCGCGATGACTGCGCCCTGGATTTTCCAATCCGGCGCGCCGGTGCGCGCGGTTTTGATTTGAGCGGCGGTGAATTTTTTCATGGTCAGAACCATTCCTTGCGTCCATCCACGTAAACGCGCACGAATTCCTCGTCGGGCTTGCACAGATAGATGATGCCTTCGATGAGGCCGATAATGTGCATGAGGGGCGAAAGGATGAAACAGGAAAGCACGGTGACCAGCAGCATGATCAACCCGGCACCGGTGTAGCCCAGAATGAATTTATGGATACCGAGCGACCCCAGCAGAATTCCGAAAATGCCCGCCGCAATTTTGTGCGAGGCCCGCGCCGCCACGGCGCCGGGCGCCGGCATGATCGGCGGCGGGACGGCATTCAAATCGGGGAGGAATTCAGGAAAGGAACTCAGCGGTTTCCAGTCAGGGGCGCCTTCCGCTTGAATGAGGGTTTGAGCGTGGATGCGGTTTTCACCGAGCCAGCGCCGGATTTGCTCCGCATTCGCCGGACCATATTGCCGGCCATCGGTTCCGATGATCTTATACATACAATGTCCTCCAGCGTTATGTCGGCCCGCCGGACGAACCCGGCTTCAAGTCTCGGGCGGGGCGGGACCGCCGGTGGAGTCAACTTTTCCGGGAGATTCCACCGCGGCATTCCGTCGCGCCTCAAAAAACAGGCTGATGCTCGTCGCCAAAGCCCAGAACCATGAGGCGACAAACAAAATTCCGCCCGTCGCACCGATCCAGCCGACCGGATGCGGCTGCACGTCACCGGTGATCTGGCCATAATACTGAATCATCACTTTAAAAAACCACACGATGACCAGTACGAAACCCGCCACCGCCAGGGCGAGTTGGCCGCTGCCGGCGAGCCAGCGCCCGGCCATCAGCGAGCCGAGGCCGGGCGTGGCCAGTTGATTGACCAGCGCGGCATTCCGGGCGGCGACGAGGTCAACCGGTTTGCGCGTCGGCTGAGGAAAAGATGGTTTCATACGCATACATCAATGCCCCCAAGCCGATGGGCGCGGTGAACAGCACGCCGAGACAGCAAAGTAGCACGCCAACGACGTTGAGCAAGCCCACCAGAATAAACAATCCAAAGACCAGCCACCAATGTTTACTGACCCGTTGCCGGCTCAACTGCATCGCCGGCCAGAAATCCATTTGCTTGTCAATGATGAGCGGCAGAGTAAATGCCCAGCTTATCTTCAAATACAGCGCCGGAATCAGGCAGATCAAAAAAACCGTCAAAACCACGGGAAGCTGAGTTTCAAAAATGTGGATGATTGCCTTGGGGTCCGGCGGCGCGCCATGCGAACTCGCAGCCACCCGCACCATGTCAATGACGAGCACCACGAAAAAGGGCGTCAGGCATAAGGCAATCAACAATCCGCACACCAGATAACCGAGAAAAAGCTGCAGGAAGTTTTTGCGAAAGCCGGCAAATACGTCACCGATCTCTGCGGGGCGGCCGCGGATGGCCTGGATGAAAAGGTAAAAAACACCCCCCAGCAACGGGCCGACGACGAACAGATTCGCGAGGGAAAACAGCGGGCCGATAATGGGAATCATGCCAAACCCCGCAATGGCACCTTCGATCAGGAAATAAATCAGAACCCCGACAAACAACAGGCCGAAATTATTTTTCAACAAAGTCCACCCCCGGCTCATGCAACCGCCGACGTCGAGCTCGTAATCCTGTTCCAGCTGGTGGGCAGCAACGGCCGGCCCCGGCGGTGACGGAGGTTCCGCCGCGGCGGCCGCCAGCGCGTCCACGAATTCCGGGAACCCGCCGAGCGGACGGAACTCCTCGTCGCCTTCCGCCTTGGCCAATGACTGCGCGTTGAGTCGCCCCTCGGCAATCCACTGACGCAGGTCTTGCGCCGAGAGCGAGCGGTATTCTTTTTGGTCGCCGCCAATGATGCTATACAGGATTGCCATTTCAGGTTACACGGGATTTGAGTTGTTTCGGTTTCATGGATCCCAACGCAAAGCGCTCAGTTGCGATGCCCGCAACTGTTGGACGCTGCCGTCCGCAAACGCAACCACGAACCGCCCGGCGTGGCGCGGTTTGCCAATCATCTGTTCCGGGCCGCCATTCGCGTTCCAACCGCCGTCCGACTCAAAAATCATCACGGTGTCTGGAGCCACCTTGCCGGTCTCCAGACCGCCCAATTTGGCGTTGAAAGCATAATCGCAGCGGCGGCTGGGATCAGCGGCGATGCATTTGAAGATTTTCTCCGACCCGACATCAGTTTTGATGGCGTCGCACCACGTTGCCGCGGGCGGGAATTGATCCTTGTTGTTGCCGGAATACACACGCACCGCCAACGCCAATTGTTTTTCGTTGACCACGCAATTAATCGCCTGCGCCTTCTGTTTCGCCGCTGCCAGCGCCGGCAGGAGCATGGCGGCAAAGAGCGGCATCAGGAGCAGGAAGATGGCGGACACAACCACGCCGGCCAGCGCGATGCCGCTGCCACCGGACGCGCCCCGGCCCGGCGGCTTGGCTTTGACCATGGCCATGATTCCCAAAACCAATCCAAACAACGCCGTGAGGCCGCAAGTGAACAGACCCAGAATGCCCAGCACCAGCGACGTGATGGCCAGGCCGCTGGTTGTTGCCGGTATGGGCGGCTCGGTGGAGGGCAATGGTGGCGGCGCACCGGATGCGGCGGACTTCGCGGCGAGCGTGGCGGCGAACTCGGGAAACGCCGAAAGCGGGCGCCATTCCGCGTCACTCTCCGCTTTCACCCGGGATTGCGCATTGAGCCGGCCATCCAGAATCCACTGGCGCAACTGTTCCTCCGTCACCGGGCCATATTGCTTTTGATCGCCTCCGATGAGTGTGTAGTTTGCCATAATCGCGCTGGATTGGGTCGTCTTCTAGCCCATCACGCCCGGCTGCGCAAGCCCGGAAAATTCAAGTGTTCCGCACAAACAATTTTCCCGGCAGTTGCTTGACTGCGCGTTTCATTTCCAGACCCAGCAACGCCACGCTCACCGCCGAACTCGGCAAGCCGCTGCGACGAATGACCTCGTCAATCGCCGATTCTTCTTGGCTCAAGGTATCGAAAACCAGCTTTTCATTTTCAGACAACTCCAACGCGGGCAGCACGCCGGTCTCGCCCGGCGACCGCGGGCGGTTGCTGGCCGGGAACAGATACTCGAACTCGCTTAAAATGTCCTCCGCGTCTTCGCACAACTTCGCGCCTTTTTTGATCAAATCGTGGCAACCTTTGCTGCGCGGTGAATCAATCCGGCCTGGCACGGCGAAAACCTGCCGGCCATATTCCGTCGCAAAATTCGACGTGATGAGCGCGCCGCTGTGCAAGTCGGCTTCGACCACCACCGTGCCCAGCGTCATGCCGGCAATAATCCGGTTGCGAATGGCGAAAGATTGCTTGTCGCCGTTGCGATTGAAGGGAAATTGTGTGATGACCGCGCCGGACGCCGCGATACGCTCAAACAAATCCCGGTTCTCCGGCGGGAACACAAGGTTGATGCCGGTGCCGAGCACGCAGACGGTCCGGCCTTTGGCTGCCAGCGCCCCCTGATGCGCTGCCGTGTCAATGCCGCGCGCGCCGCCGCTCACGACCGTCACGCCGACGTAAGCCAGTTGGTACGCCAGCTTGCGCGCTGTCTCAATGCCGTAATGCGTAGTCAGGCGCGAGCCGACCATGGCCACGGCGCTTTTGTCTTTCGCGGTCAGCGCGCCTTTGACGTACAGCACCAGCGGCGGATCATAAATCTGCCGGAGTATTTCGGGATAATCCGGGTCGCTCTGAATCAAAATATGGCAGCCGAATTCCTGAATGCGCTTCAGTTCACCGGCAAGGTCAACCGTCTTTTCCCAGCCGGCGATGGCATCGGCGGTCTCCTCGCCGATGTTGCGGACGCGGAGCAGTTCGGTTCGGGAAGCGGTGAGGATTTTTGGCGCCTCGCCGAAATGTTCGAGCAACAACCGGGCGCGGACCGAGCCGACGTGTTCGATGAGGTTGAGCGCGATTAGGGCTTCGCGGGAATCCATGCGTATGGAATAACGGTTGCGAATGAATGCCGCAAGCAAAAGCGTCCGCAGCATTGCAATTCTCAAATTCTCTGCTACTCATGGCGTGTGCCTGATCCCAGCCTCCTCATCCTCATTCCCGCTTACAACGAGGAGCGCCGCATTGAACCGGTGCTGCGCGAGTACGCGCAATTTTTCGGGAAGAATTATGCCGGCGAATTCCAGATCGTCGTCGTGCTTAACGGTTGCACGGACAACACGCTGGGCGTGGTCCGGCGCGTCGCCGCGGAATTCCCCACGGTCCATGCGCTGGAATTCCGCGAGGCCATCGGCAAGGGCGGCGCCCTCATCGAAGGCCTCAAACTTGCGGCGCACGCGGATTTGGTCGGTTACGCCGACGCCGACGGCGCCACGCCGCCACGCGCTTTTCTCGAACTGGTCCGGCACACCGGCGAGGCGGATTGTGTCATTGGCTCGCGCTGGATGCCGGGCGCAGTCATCCATCAATCGCAAGCCAGCCACCGGCAATTTGCCAGCCGCGTTTTCCATAAGATCGTGCAGTGGTTGTTATGGCTGAACATCCACGACACGCAGTGCGGCGCGAAAGTGATGAAACGCGCAGTCGTCGAAAAAATCCATCCCTACCTGCGCATTGCGGACATGGCGTTCGACATCAACCTGCTGGTATCCATCAAGCGCGCCGGCTTTCGCATCCGCGAAGTGCCGACCGAATGGACGGACCAGGCTGGCTCCAAGGTGGTGTTGTTTCACTCGTCGTTGACGATGTTTCTCTCCACGCTGCGCGTGCGGCTGATTTATTCGCCGTTTTACGGATGGCTCCGACCGTTGCGCCCGTTGGAAGGTTGGATTTACAAAAAGCTCCGCGCGCCGCGGCCGCTGCCCGGACCGGATTCCCCGGAAAGCGAGCGCGGAGGATAGGAGATCGAGAATGGCGTCAGTCCGCGTTTGCCATCTTCTATTCGCCATTCTCCATCAACGCCTTGGCATTTGCGCCCCACGTGAACCACGCGCAGATCGCAAAAAAAAGGCAGTTAAAAATACCGAGCATCTTCAGCACGGTCACAAAACTGTCGTGATACTGCGTCAGCGCCAAGCCATAGAACATTGCCAGCAGGACGAGGAAAGGCACGATTTGAAACCGCGAGCGCGCCAGTAAATCGTTCACCAGCACGTTTGCCAGCGACAGCGGTACCATTGCGCCGGCATACCACGGTAGAATCGCGAGTGTCGGTGCAAGGTATTCCGATGGATAAACAAATTTCACCACCCACGGTCCCAGCAGCCACAACCCCAACACGCCGCCAGCCACCAGCACCATAGTGCCCAGTAACACCAGCCCGAGCAGGTTTGTTTTTTCCGACCTGGCCGTGCTGTGAACGATTTTGGGGAACATGACCTGTGCCAGCGGCAACACCAGCCACAGCAGTGCGCGTGACAGCGTCCCTGCCGCGCCGTAAGGCGCCGTCCGGTCTGCGCCAAAATAGGTGTTCACAAAGCTCGTGTCCGCCGAGAAAAGGAACTGCGTCGCTGCGAAACCGAGCATTAAAGGAATCACTTGCCGCAAAAAACCGCGCCTGTCGAACGGTTCCCCCGCGCCGCGCCATAACGTCCGCGTTTGCCAGACGCCCGCCGTCGTCGCCGCCAACAGACCGATGAACACGGCGACCATGATACCCGTCGCCCATGCTCCCAGCGCAAACACGATGACCACCGCTGTTCCCACGCGAAACGCGCCGTTGAAGATGTTGGCCCAGCCCAGCCACAAGAAATTTTGCTGCCCCTGCATGACGCCGTTAAACAGCGGCATCAGCAGCGAAAACAGAATCACCACCAGCAGGAGCCAGAGCGCGACGGGATTGGACAAATGCCAGTTGGCCACGATTTGCCCTTGAAAGCAAAGCGTGAACGCGGAGGCAATCAGCCAGCACAACCCCGTGCCCAGCCAGGCGGCGCGGATGGCGCTCCGCAGCCGGCGTTCATCCCCGGTGGCCAGCGCGTGCGCCGTCTGTTGCGCGAACACCATCTGGAAGGGAATCGTCGGGACAATGTTCACGACTGAAAACAGCGTGATGAGCACGCCGTATTCACCCGCGGGGATTTTTCGGGAGAGGAAATGGATGCCCAACATCAACACACCGCTTACCATCGTCGCCAGCATCAGCCAGCCGCTTTGGCGGAAAAACGCGGCATGATGCGATGCGGGGCCGGCCGGGGTCGTCTCAGTTGTGGCGGCGGACATGGGCGTTGAACAATAAAAGAACCGGACGGCTCAGGGAAGCGATTTCAGAAATTTGAGCAACAGATTTTTGCCGCGTTCCAACTCTGTCAACGAAATCCATTCGTCCTTCGTGTGCGCCTGCGCGATGTCGCCGGGACCGAACACGACGCTGGGAATCCCGCCCGCCGACAACACCGCTGCGTCGCAGAAAAAATCCACCCCACGCGGCTTCGGCTGGCCGATACTCCGCAAGAATTGCCGGACGAGCGGCAGCTTCGGGTTTGTCTCCAGTGGCAGCGCCGGGGCAAGTTTCGTGCTAAAAATTTTCGCGGGCAAATTTTTTGAGCGCAGGAATGCAGCAATTTCACGGGAAACGCCGGTTTCCGTTTCGCCCGGCAACGTCCGCCGGTCAATCGAGATGACGCAGCGGTCGGGCACGATGTTCGGCTGCGTGCCGCCGCAGATTGTGCCGACACTCACCGTCGCCGAGCCGAGCAACGGATGTTTTCGTTTCCGCAATCGCGCGGAGTAATCCGCTTCGAGGGCGCAGACGATGCGGGCCATTTCACGGACGGCATTTCGGCCGAGCTGCGGCGTGGCACCGTGTGCGGCTTTGCCGCGCGTTTCGAGTTGCAACCACAGGCTGCCTTTGTGCGCGGTGACCACCTGCAACCGCGTCGGCTCGCCGACGATGGCAAAGGTCGTTTGGAATTCCGCCTTCAGGCAGTCCAGGGGAGTAATTGATGGTCCAAGCCGCCTGAAGGCGGAACTCCGAACCAGCGCCCGGGAGCCGGCCTGAGCCTGCTCCTCGTCAATCAGACCGGCGAAAATAATTGCCGTTTCATTCGGGCGCGATCTCGCTCCCGCCAACTCGCAAAGCGCAGTGAGCATGGCGGCGACAGAACCTTTGGTGTCGCACGCACCACGTCCATAAAGCCGCCCGTTTCTCACACGCGGAACGAATTGCGACTCATCGGCGTCTACCGTGTCGAGATGCGGCGCGAGCAAGATGGTCCGGCGGATTTTGTTTCGCGGAAGCAAGCGCACGATGAGATTGGAACGATGGTGGCCGTCCGCAAGGACCAGAACGTTTTGAAATTCCACTTCCAGTCCGGCTTTGGCCGCCACGCTCGCCAGGAAATCCGCGACATTCTTTTCGCCGAATCTGGACAGGCGGGCCTGTCGGGCCGAAGCGCCGCTCTGCGGCGCGAAGGCCGGATTCACGCTGGGCAGTGCGATGAGTTCGGCCAGCAGCTTCTCCATGCACGTCATGACTTCAGAGTGGCACAGGCTTCCAGCGGGTGAAAAGTAATTACTCCTCAAGCAAATCTTGCTGACTGTCAGCTGGGCCAGGGAAACCTCCAAATCAGCCTTCCCGGATTTCCTGCCACAACGGCTTCAAATCGTCGTCGGCCAGGGCCATTTTCCGGATGGTTTCCTTGCCACTGATTTTAATTGCCCGTTGCAGCCAAAGGCGCGCGAGGTCCAGTTGCTGCATCTGGCAGGCGTAACAGGCCAGGTTATAAGCGACAACCGGTTCCCCGGGGAACTTTTCCACCGCCGGCAACAACGCGTCCCACGCCTGCGATAAACCGCCACCGGGCACGCGGCGCAGCGCGTAAGCCTGATGCAACCAGCCCGAACAACTCCCGGGCGCGGCCGCCAGTTCCGCCTGCGCGAATTCCAGCGCGTCGTTCCAGCGCTTTTCGTGGGCGCAAATCATCCAACGCGTGTCGAGCACGGCAGGATGTTGTTGTTGCGCCGCCGAAATCAAATCCAGCTCCGCCCGCGCGTCATCAGCGCGCCCCAAGCCCAGCCAGCCGACCGCGGCATCCAAGTGATGCGAGTCGGGCGGTTCCAGCGATTGCATGGAGACAGGAAGCCTGCCGGGAGTGGTGCCTGTCAAGTCACGGTGACGTTCGGATTCGTTGTCGGGTCGAGCCTGTGGCTCGATTTAATCGGCGCACAGCGCCGACGCTACATCTGATTCAGAGATCCCGATCCATTGCAATTCAGATTGAAGCGATTACAGTAGGGCCATGCAAAAATTGCTTTTCGCCGTTATGACAACCATCCTCGCTGCTTCGCTTCACGCTGCCATCCAAACCAAGACCGTTGAATACAAACAGGGTGATACGACGCTCGAAGGTTTTGTCGTTTGGGATGACGCCGTGCAGGGACAGCGTCCCGGGGTGCTCGTGGTGCATCAGTGGACGGGACTGACCGATTACGAAAAGCACCGTGCTGAGATGCTCGCACAGCTCGGCTATGTGGCGTTTTGCGCCGACATTTACGGCAAAGGTGTGCGTCCGCAAAACACGGCGGAAGCCGGCGCACAGGCAGGCAAATACAAGAGCGACCGCCAGCTGCTGCGCGCCCGGGTCAATGCCGGTCTGGACACGCTCCGGCGACAGCCACGGGTGGATGCCAAACGCATCGCGGCGATTGGCTATTGTTTTGGCGGCACAACCGTGGTTGAACTCGCCCGCAGCGGCGCGGACCTGAACGGCGTCGTCAGTTTTCACGGCGGTCTCGATTCGCCGGCTCCCGCCGATGGCAAAAATATCAAATGTAAAGTACTCGCGCTCGCCGGCGCGGACGACCCGTTTCAGAAGCCGGAAGATTTGGCGGCATTTGAAAAGGAAATGCGCGACTCAAAAGTGGACTGGCAAATTGATTTTTACGGCGGTGCCGTCCACTCCTTCACCCAGCCCATGGCCGGCAACGATAATTCCAAAGGCGCGGCTTACAACGAAAAGGCGGACCGACGCTCGTGGGAAGAAATGAAACGTTTCTTCGCCGAAATTTTCAAGTGACTTGAAAAAAGCTCCAAGCGCCAACATCCAAGCTCCAGAGTAACTTCAAGCGCCAAACATCAAGTGGCGATCAACAGTTTTGGATGTTGATGTTTGAGATTTCTCTGGATGTTGGAGCTTGGAATTTGGAGTTTTAATTCATGCGCATTACCGGCGGCAAAGCGGCCCGGCGGATTCTGAAAGTTCCCAAAGGACTCGACGTTCGTCCGACGCCCGACCTCGTCAAGCAGGCCGTGTTCAACAGTCTCGGCGCGCGGGTGGTTGGCGCGCGGGTGCTGGAATTGTTCGCCGGCTCCGGCGCATTGAGTCTGGACTGCCTGAGCCGCGGCGCGGCGTCGGCGCTGTGCGTCGAGAAATCGCACAAACACGCGGAATTCATCCGCCGCAACGCTGTGATTGCTGGCTTCGGGGAAATTCTTGAAATCCGGATGCAGGATGTTTTCACCGTAATCCACCACCTGGTGGAACATGGCCGGCAATTTGATTTGATTCTCGCTGACCCGCCCTACGGCGAGAAAAATATCGGCCGCCGCTCCGCTTCATTCGCCCAGCAATTGCTCGATGATGCGAATCTGCCGCAGCTGCTCGCGTCCGGCGGACGATTCGTGCTCGGCCACGCCCGGCGCGATACGCTGGAGATCGTCGTGCCGTGGCGCGAAAAGAAGGCGCTCAAACACGGCGACAGCGTGATGCGGTTTTTGGAAATTAAAACTGTAGCAGCGGAAGCAAGTCCGCTCTGATTCAAGAAATTGTGAGCCGACTTACGTCGGCTGCTGCGAGGCCTCCACCACCGCCTCGCGAATTCGCTTCTTGAATTTCTCGACACCCTGGCCAAACGCGGCGGAAAGCGGCAGCACAGAAACCCTTTTGATCTTCGATTTGAACCGCTTCAGGTTCTTCTCGGCTGCCGCCTCATCCATTTTGTTGGCGACGACGAGGCGCGGTTTGTCGAGCAGCGCCGGGTCGTAAAGCTTCAGTTCGTTGAGCAATTGCCGGCAATCGTCCCACGGTGCGCGACCATCCGTCCCGGCCATGTCGAGCAGCAGGACAAGGATTTTGCAACGCTCGATGTGGCGCAGAAACGCGTGGCCGAGTCCGACGTTGCGGTGCGCGCCTTCAATCAATCCCGGCACGTCGCAGACCGTGAGCCGGTGAAAATCTTCGTATTCCACGATGCCGATTTGCGGACGCAACGTGGTGAACGGATACGGCGCGATTTTGGGTCGTGCCTTGGAAATAGCCGTGAGCAGCGTGGATTTGCCGGCGTTAGGATAGCCGACCAACCCAACTTCGGCGATGATGCGCAATTCCAAAAGAAAATCGCCCTCCTCGCCCGGCTCGCCTGGTTGCGCGAAACGCGGCGCCTGGCGCGCTGCCGTGGCGAAATTCCGATTGCCCAGACCGCCCCGCCCGCCCTGACACAAAACGAATTGCTGACCGTGTTCGGTGAGGTCGGCAATCAATTCGCCTTTGGACTTTGTGTCTTTAACCGCTTCCGCTGGTTCAGCCGCCAAATCAATTTCCTGGGCTGCTGCGCCGTGGCCACTGCGGATCAAAGGCCGCCGGGTCGCGCTGGTGGCAAACCTCGGCTTTTCCTCCTCGTCCTCGTTCTCGTACTCGAAATTCTTTACCGGTTGCGCCGCCGGCAGGATGCCGGCATTCCTGGTCAATCGCCACACCAGCGTGCCGCAGGGAACTTTCACGACTAAATCTTTCCCGGCATGGCCGTCCATACCCTTGCCCAGGCCGTGCTCGCCGTTTGCGGCGATGAGTTGCGGCTGATAGTACTGTGCGACGAGGTTGTTGAGGTCGTGATCGGCCTGCAAAATCACGCTGCCGCCGTGCCCGCCGTTGCCGCCGCTGGGGCCGCCCTTGGGACGAAACTTTTCGCGTTGAAACGCGACACAGCCTTTGCCGCCGTGCCCCGCCCGCGCGTAAATTTTGATCTCGTCAACGAACATGTGTTCGTTAAATCGTTAAACGGGTGAATCGTTGAACCGGCGTAACGATTTAACGATTCACCCCTTCAAGGGACAATAAAAAAGGCGAGGCCAGTGACCTCGCCACGAAACCTTTCTGGAAATTTTAATTCCTTCCGGTGGCGGGTTCGGCCACGACGTTCACCCGGGTGCTGTTCTTGTCGAACTTCACCCTGCCGTCCACCAGCGCGAAGAGCGTCCAATCGCGACCGGTGCCGACGTTCTGGCCGGCGACAAATTTGGTGCCGCGCTGTCGGACGAGGATGCTGCCGGCGGTGACAAATTCCCCGCCAAATTCCTTTACGCCCAGCCGCTTGCTGGCGCTGTCGCGGCCGTTGCGGACGCTGCCTTGACCTTTTTTGTGTGCCATAAATTAATTAGGGGCTGGCTTCTAGAGTCCCGGTTCCAGGGAAAACCCGGGATGCCGGACGCCAGAACCAAGACCTGATTTTACGCTTTGATTTCTTTGATTTTCACCACGGTTAATTCCTGACGATGGCCGATGCTCTTGTGATAACCTTCGCGGCGACGCATTTTGAACGTGAGCTTTTTCTCGCCGCGTTTGTGCTCGACCACGTCGGCCACCACGCTCGCGCCGCTGACTGTGGGCGAGCCGACCGCGACCTTGCCATCGCGGTTCACCAGCAACACACGGTCAAACGTGACCGGCTTGCCGGCCTCGACGGCCAGACGCTCGATTTCCAGCGTGTCGCCTGCGGCCACACGATACTGTTTGCTTCCGGTTTCCAATACGGCGTACATAACATTTCCCGCAAAAGGGGATTAATCAGACCAGAAATGCGCCGCGCTGTCAATGTTGGATTTCGGAAAAATTGGCTTGGGAAAGCTTAAAGTTCCGCAGGTTAGCCCGGATTTCAGGGATTTGCCAAGATTTGTTCCCGACGCCGTGAACTTAAATCCGCAATTGCGGCGCGCGCGGCCACAGGAAATTCATCAGCCCGAACAGTTCCAGCGCAAACGGCACATAACCGCCGTAACCCAACAACGGCATTTCGAAGATGTGCAGGAAGCCCGCACCCGGCGTGTGATAAATCCATTTCGGCCACGACCAGTAATTCCACATCTCCCAGAAAAACCCGCACACGAGCGCACCGAGTGACAGCGCCAGCACTGGTCGCCAGTCGCCACGCTGCAACCATTCGAGCAGGTGCCGGCGCCCCAGCCGCCGGTTCAGCGGCTCGAAAATCAATGCCAGTGAAATCCACACGAGCGGATAGCAAAACCTCGGCCAGAGCAGCGTCAGCGCCAGCATCGCCACGCCGGTGAGCAGCAGGCCGAGGCAGAGTTTTCGTGAGGGGGTAACGGGTTTCCGCGAGGCAAACGTCTCCATCCACCGGAACGTGCGCGCCAGTTCGGCGGTCTCGAATACCGCCGGCATCACGGTCGAGAACGAAAGGGTACAGAGCGCGTAATACTCGAGCGGCGTAAACGTGGCCGAGCCGAGATATTCCCAATTGCCGGTGCGCGAGTTGACCATTTCAAACAGCCACCACACCGGCGCCGACGCCACAAACAACAGCACGAAGTCCCGGCGCGAACGGACCCAGAGCGAAGTACCCGTTCGCGCCAGCACCAGCGCATCCACTACGAGAATGTAGCCGAGCCACAGCGGGCAGAACAGGTAAGCCGTTCGCACGCCGGGCAGCGTCCAGTTCAACGGCCAGCACACAGCCAGCAGCGTCAGGCCGAACCAGCCTTGCCGCGCCAGCAACGCGGAACTCCGGGTCGAATTCATTCCCATGGTCGGTTAAATTATCGAAGGCGAACCGGCCGGACGCAAGCCCGGAACGCAAACTGATTTTCGGGCGCGGGCGCCAGGGGTTCGACGCCCCTGCGGACAAGGCGGTCTGCGCTCGGCGACCTCCTGGCTGATGGGGATTGAGAATGTGCTTGCGCCGCGACCGCAAGCGGCTATGG
>Ga0335081_10002173_pt1 | contig 30768 bp, 20 predicted proteins | sample Lox_Sample_35_FD_206713 | JGI IMG/M metagenome (GOLD analysis project Ga0335081, IMG submission 206713) | Soil microbial communities from Loxahatchee National Wildlife Refuge, Florida, United States - Lox_Sample_3.5 | ecosystem: Environmental > Terrestrial > Soil > Wetlands | place: USA...
CCGCCTTCACCGGCGCGTGCTTCTTGAGCGCCTCCTCGATGGTGCCGAGCGGGAAGACGTTGCCCCAGGGCACTTCGAGCTTCACCAGTTTCCCGCCGCAGCGCCCGACGATGTCGCACATGCGGTTGCCGAAGACGCCGGAGGCCCCGACCACCACCGTGTCGCCGGGCTCGATCACGTTGACGAGGGCGGCCTCCATGCCCGCCGAGCCGGTGCCGGAGACGGCGATGGTGAAGGGGTTCTTGGTCGCGAACACCCAGCGCAAGAGGCCCTGCACCTCGTTCATGATCTCGAGGAACTTGGGATCGAGATGGCCGAGCAAGGGCGTCGACATGGCGCGGTACACGCGCGGATGAACCATGCTCGGGCCGGGGCCGAGGAGCAGCCGGACCGGGGGAGAGAGTTCGGAGGTGGCGGGGGATGCCATTGCGTTCGTCCTCTTCGATGTCTGGAGCCGGTCTCTTCGTCCGGCGGGGGGGAAGGCGCATGCATCATACCCCGCTGCCGCTCGCCGCCGGAAGGGCTGCGCCCGGGCCGTTTTTGTCCTAGGCTTCCGACCCTCGCCGAACGAAGGGGAGGAGCCGTGAACGCCGCCGCCGTCTTGCTCGCCCTCGCCGCGTCCGGTCCGGCCGAGGAGCCCTCCGCGCCCATCCTCGCTGCGGGTCGGGAGGGGCGCTCCTACGACCTCCTCGCCGAGCTCACCGACGGCGTGGGGCCCCGGCCGGCCGGGTCCCCGGGCGCGGAAGCCGCCGTCCATTGGGCCGCCGACTGGTTCCGCCGCTCCGGCTTCGAGGTGCGGCTCGAGCCGGTGAAGGTGAGGCGCTGGGTTCGCGGCGAGGAGCGCGCCGAGGTGCAGGCCTCCGACCAGTGGCGCAGCCAGACCCTCGCGGTCACCGCCCTGGGCACGAGCCCGCCCACGCCGCCGGGCGGGGTGGTGGGCCAGGTGGTGGAGGTCTCGAGCTTAGAGGAACTCCGGGCGCTCGGCGCGGGAGCGCGCGGCAGGGTAGTCCTCTTCCAGCACGACATGAAGGACGCCTCCGGGTACGAGCGCTTCGCCCGGCTGCGGACCCGGGGGCCGGCCGAGGCGGCAGCACTCGGGGCGGCCGCTGCCCTGGTGCGGTCGCTCTCGACCGCCACGCTGCGGTGTCCCCACACCGGAGCCACCGTATTCCCGCCCGGGGGCCCGCGCATCCCGGCGGCGGCGGTCGCGGTGGAGGACGCCGAGTTCCTGCACCGGCTCGCGGCGAGGGGGCCGGTGCTGGTGAAGCTTCTCCTCACCTGCCGCGAGGGAGATCCGGCAGAGGTGGCGTCCGCCAACGTGGTCGCCGAGTTGCGCGGCCGCGAGCGTCCGGAGGAGATCGTGCTCCTGGGAGCGCACCTCGACTCCTGGGACCTGGGCACGGGCGCGGTCGACGACGGGGCCGGGGTGGCGATGGTCATGGACGCGATGCGCATCGCCAAGGCCCTCGGGCAGCCCCCGCGCAGGACCCTGCGTGCGGTCCTCTTCATGAACGAGGAGAACGGGCTCGACGGCGCGCGCGCCTACTACGAGGCGCATCGCGCCGAGGGCGCGAGACACGTGGTCGCCCTGGAGGCCGACGCCGGCGCGGGCAAGCCCACCGGGGTGAGGGTCGCTGCCGGCGAGGGAGCCCTCGAGCTGGCGAGGGTCTGGGCCGGTCCGCTCGCGGTCATCGGGGCGGAACAGGTCCGCCCGGGCGGCGGCGGAGCCGACATCTCGCCGCTCTCGCACCAGGGCGTTCCCTTCCTCACCGTCGCCCAGGACATGAGCCATTACTTCGACTGGCACCACAGCGCCGCGGACACCCTCGACAAGGTGGATCGGGGGGAACTCGGCCTGGCGACGGGGGCGCTAGCCTGGCTCGCCTGGTCGGCCGCCGAGTCGGAGGCGACGCTTCCCCGCCCGGCACCGCCCCAGAGCGCGCCCTCCGGGCTGCGCGAGCGCCCCCGGCCGGACCGTCCGGGGGGCGGCGATGGCGGCGGTGCCGCTCCCTGACCTCGCCGAGGCCACCCCGTGGCGCCCTTGCGCCCGCGCCCGCAGGCCTTAATTCTTCCTGGGGGACATGCGAGGACCGGGACCGAACGAGCCCTGCTGGTGCGGCAGCGGCAAGAAGTACAAGAGGTGTCACCGCGACGGTGACGCCGTAAGTGGGGGTCCACCCGCCGGAGCCCGCTCCGGAGCGGTGCGACCAGGGGTGGTGAGCCCGCGCCGACCGGTGCCCTCGCACATCCCGCGTCCGAGCTACGCGGAGACCGGTCGCCCACGAGCGGCCGAACGGATCGCGGACCCGCAGGAGCGAGTCGCGCGGATGCGGCGCGCCGGGCGCGCGGCCGGCGAGGTGCTGGCGGAGGTGGGAAGGGCCGTCCGGGCCGGGGTGACGACGGACGAGCTCGACGCGATCGCCCACCAGGCCTGCATCGCCCGGGGTGCGTACCCGAGCCCGCTCAACTACCACGGGTTCCCGAAGTCCCTCTGCACCTCGGTGAACGAGGTGATCCTGCACGGCATCCCCGACAGCCGGCCGCTCGCGGACGGAGACATCGTCAGCCTCGACGTGACCCTCTACCTCGACGGCGTTCACGGGGACTGCTGCGCCAGCTTCCCGGTCGGGGAGGTGGACGAGGAATCCCGCCGACTCCTCCGGGTGGGCGAGGAGTGCCTCCTGAGGGGCATCGAGGCGGTATGCCCCGGCCGGCCCATCTCCGACGTCGGGCGCGCCGTGGAGAACCACGCCGCCGCGCACGGGTACGGCGTGGTGCGATCGTTCTGCGGTCACGGCATCGGGGAGGACTTTCACACCGATCCCCAGGTACTGCACTACTACGATCCCCGAGCGAACCAGGTCATGGAGGAGGGGATGACCTTCACGGTCGAGCCCATGCTCACCGCCGGCAGCTACCGCCACGTCATCTGGCCAGACGGCTGGACCGCGGCCACCGCCGACGGGAAGCGCGCGGTGCAGTTCGAGCACACCCTGCTCGTGACCGGCGAAGGTGCCGAGATCCTGACCGCGCGCCCTTGAGTCACCGTTCCGGAGGCGGCGGGCGCGCGCCCCAGCGGAGCCAGAGCTCCACCTGGCCCACCGCGTAGGCCACCGCCGCGTCGACGCGCAGCGGGCGCGGGCCGAGGGAGAAAGGGGCGAAGCCGCGCCACTCGAGCTCCCTCGCCTCGTAGGAGGTGAAGCCGCCCTCGGGCCCGATGGCCAGGACCGCCCGCCCGCGCGGCGCGGGGAGGCCCTCGAGCGGACCGGGCGCGGCGGGGTGGGCGAGCAGCCGGCGGGCGGCGCTCGGGAAGGCGGAGTCGAGCTCATCCTCCACGAACGGCTTGAAGAAGCGGCGCACCGAGACGCGGGGGAGCCGGGTGTCGCGGCCTTGCTCCAGCCCGAGCTTGAGCGCCTCCGCCATGGACTCGGCGCGAAGGGACGGGGAGCCGAAGTAGCTCTTCTCCACCCGGTAGGTGCCGAGGAGGACCACGTCCTTCACCCCCATCGACGCCACCGCAGCGAGCACCTTGCGCAGGATCTTCGGACGCGGGAGCGCGAGGAGGAGCGAGACCGGGGAGGGATCCGGCGGAGCGCGGGTGAGCGAGGGGCGGATGCAGAGCTCGGCCGGCGACGTCGACAGGACCTCGCCCTCCCCCAGGCTGCCTCCGAGGAGGCCGACGGCGATGCGGTCCCCGGGGGCCACCCGGAGGACCTCGAGGGCATGGCGAGCCCTTCGCCCGGACAGTCGCGCCGTCCCGTCCGGCTGGAGATCCCCCTCTTCGAGGAGCACGAGGTTCATCTATGATGGGCGGCGATGGAGAAGCCGCCCTACTGGTACCTCATCTCGGTGCTCTTCAGCACCGTCCCCCTCACGCCGTCCCTGGCCATGAGCCTCTACGAGGTGGCGAGGGCCCTCCACCGGAGCGGCGAGGGCGCGGGAGAGGTGATCGAGGAGGGCACCGAGGGCCGGGTGAAGAACCTCCACAGGTCCTTCGCCCTGGGCGCCATCTCCGGGCCCGGGTTCGAGGCGGAGCTCGACCTGCCGAAGGGCAAGGGGAAGGTCCGCTTCCTCCTCACTCGGGAGGGGCTCGAGCACGGCAAGAAGCGCGAGCGCACCGAGGCCGCTCTGCGGAACTGACCCGGGCGAGGGGCGGCGCGCACGATCACGGCCCGCGCCGCGCCCGCCTCGGACCTCGCCTGCGGGCCGCCGCCTTTCGCGAGGCCGCCGCCTCGAGGAGGGTGTCCTTGCGCCGGTACGCGAGCCCGGTCAGGAACGCCACCGCCTCGCCACCGCGATCGGTGACCCGGACCTCCACCGACGAAAGCTTCGGGGACAAGGCCACCTCGCGGGCCTCGGCCCAGAGCGAGCCCCTGCGCCCGGCGCGCACGAACTGGATGTTGGCGTTCACCGCCACCGCCACCGTTCCGTGAGAGTTGGAGCAGGCCGCAAAAGCCAGGTCGGCGAGGGTGAAGATGGCGCCCCCCTGGGCCACGTCCACTGCGTTCAGGTGCCGCTCCCGCACCGAGAGGCGAGCGCGGGCGTAGCCGGGCCGGACCTCCTCGAGGCGGACTCCCGAGGTGCGGGCGAACCGGTCGGCGAGGAAGAAGCGCGCGATGTCGGGTGCCTCCGGGCCGGCGGTGCCCTCTCCCCTCGAGCTCGTCGCCCGCGGGGCGCCTCCCCGACCGGGCGCCGAGGGGCGGCGCGCCCTTCCTCCGCGGCGAGGGCGGAGAGCCCCGCTGCCGGGCGGCGGGTTCACGGCGCTCCCCGCCCGAGCCGGAACGAGAGCTCGTAGGGGAAGATGTCGACGATCTCGCCGGCGCGGTGGCGCTCCTGCATCTCCCGCCAGAAGCGGGCGGTGAGGAGCTCCGAGTGCGCCTCCACGAAGGCCTGACGGAGGGGGGGCTGCAGGCCGAGGAAGGGCAGGAACTCCTCGGGGAAGACGTCGTTCTCCCCCACGTAGAAGGAAGGCTCCGAGCTCCCCAGGTCGTCGTCGTCGGAAGGCTGCGGCAGGTCGCGGAAGTTCACCTCGGTGAGGAGCTGCAACTCGTCGTAGTCGTAGAAGATGACGCGCCCGGTGCGGGTCACCCCGAAGTTCTTGAGGAGCAGGTCGCCGGGGAAGGTGTTCGTCGCCGCCAGGTCGCGCAGCGCACGGCCGAAATCGAGGATGGCCCGCCGGGCGCTCGCCTCGTCGGTCTCGCGCACGAAGAGGTTGAGCGGGGTCACGCGCCGTTCGGCGTAGAGGTGGCGGATGTCCACCTGGTCCCCGTGGAGGCTCACGCATTCGCGGCACTCGCCCAGGAGCTCGTCCAGGACGCGCGGGTCGAAGCGGCTTCTCGGAAACCGGAGGTGCTCGAAGTCCTGGGCGTCGACGAGGCGCCCGGCGCGGTCGTGGCGGAAGACGAGCTGGTACTTCTTCATCACCTCGCTGCGGGTGACGTTCTTCGGCGGCTTGAACCGGTCGCGGATCACCTTGAAGACCACGTCGAGAGAGGGGAGGTTGAAGACCGCCATCACCATCCCCTTGTCGCCGCGGGCGGGCTCGAATCGATCGGGGGACCGCTCCAGGTGCGCGAGCAGCTCCCGGTACAGCTCGGTCTTGCCGTGCTTGTTGAACCCGATGCTGGTGTAGATCTCCGAGAGCCGCTTCGCCGGCAGGATGCTCTTCACGAACGTCACCAGTCCACTCGGCCGATCGCACTCGACGTGGAAGTAGCTTCGCGTGAACGAGAAGAGGACCGAGGCCTGGTTCTCGGTGAGGAGCACCGCGTCGAGCCGGATGCCGCCCTCCTCGTGGAGGAACGCGAGGATGAGGGGCACGTCGGTGGCTCCCTGCCGGAGCCTCCCCACCAGGTAGGCGCCCTTGCCGCGGTAGAAGACCGGCCGGAGCACGTCCACCGCGTCGTAGCCCCGGCCCGCCAGGTAGGCGTCGATCTGACGCCCGGCCCGGTCGGCGTCGCGCCCCGCGCTCTCGAAGCGCGCCAGCGGCCAGGTGTCGGCGAGGACCCTGCGCATCAGGGAGCTCGTCGCCTCGGCGGGGTAGCTCCGGAACAGGGGCTGGGCCGGGTTCGGCAGCGGGGACTTGAGCTCCGAGGCCACGAACTCCACCTTGGGGTCGACCCCCACGGTGGAGAACACGCGCCGGGTCACCGAGTTGAAGAAGGTCTCGGCGAGCTCCATGTCCGGCCGGGTCGAGATCCGCACCAGGTAGAGCGGCTTCATCATCGCCCAAAGCTGCCGGTCGTTCGATGCCGAACCGAGCCGCTCGCGCAGACGCGCCACCGCCTGTCCGACGTCCTCGCTGCGCAGGTCGAGTCGGTCGAGCGCGTCCTGCTGGGCGCCCTTCCAGTCGCGCGCCTCGAAGCGGTCTCGCGCGCGGCGCGTGATGGACTGGAACCTCCCCTGATAGGCGTCGAAGGCGTCGTGGATAGCGCCGGCACCCCAGTGGGCGAGGCCGGCCTGCGCCTCGATGCTCCGGGTGTCGGTCTCGGCGGCTTGCGTCACGGGGGTCCTTTCGGGGTGATCCGGGTCCTCCCCGACTCTAAACCAGCACGGTCCGTTTCTCGATGTCTCTCGACGGAGGCGGCCTCGGTCGGGCGCGAAGCGCGCTCGGCGCCCGAGACCTGCGGTGCGGTAAGATGCCCGCCATGCCTTCCTGGAAAGCCCGGATCCCCGCAGGGCTGGCGGTGGCCCTCGCCTGCGCCACCCCGGGCGGGTCACCGGTGGTGGTCGACGCCGGGGCCGACTTCGGGGCCTACCAGACGTTCGACTTCGTGCCGGTTCCCGCGCAAGCGGGCGCCGCGCTCGCCCCCACCCTGACCTACTACGGGATCGACGGGGTACTCGCCCGGAACCTGGGAACGGTGGGGCTCGTCCGCGCGGTCGGCGGCACGCCCGACCTCCTCTTCGCCTACTTCGCCGGCGGCTCGCCGGTGGACACCGAGGCCTGGGGCTACTCCGTCGGCGCCGGCGCGACCATCTCCGTCTCCGACGTGTCGGCTTCCTCGCTGGTGGTTGACGCGGTCGACGCCCGGACGCGGAAGCTCGTGTGGCGCGGAGTGGCGCAGGGCGCGCTCGCGGGCGCCGGGAGCGCCGACCCGGCGGTGCGCCAGATGCTCGCCTTCTGGCCGGCGCGGTCCCGGTACTGACGGGGCGGTAGGCCCGCGGCGTCCCCGCCGGCCCTGCTACCGGCCGAAGTGCTCGTCCGCGATCTGACGGGCGAGCGCCATGGAGCTCGTAAAGGCCGGGGAGATGGGGTTGAGGACGTGGAGGGTGTCCCCGGCGCGCTCCACCAGGAAGTCCATCACCAGGGATTTCGTCCGCCAGTCGACGAGCTGAGGCCGGATCCCGACTTTCTCCGCCGGCTCGACCTCGGACGCGTCGAACTCCTTCACCAGGCGCGCCGCGTCGCGGTGGAGGAAGGCGGGGATGTACTTTCGCGGCTCGGAGAGCGCCACCGAGCGGAAGCCGGGGTTCCGGAAGAAGAGCACCAGATCCTCGAGGGCGATGCGGGGAGCGTCGCCGTCCACTCCCCGGAGCACGCCGTAGTTCTCGCGCCCGAAGGCCGGGATCGCAGTGGGCCCGAGGTAGACGTCGCCGTGCACGCTCCGGGTGAAGTGGACTCCCAGGAAGGGATTGCGCGGGTCGGGGACGGGGTAGATGTTCCCGTTCACCGTGAGCCGCGCTCCCTTGCGGAGCTTCCGGTAGATCCCCTTGAAAGGAATGAGCCGGTACTCGTGGCCGACCCCGAAGTGGCGGGCCAGCTCGTCGCAGTGCGCTCCGCCGGCGTTGACGAGGCGGCGGTAGGCGACGTCCCCGAGCGGGGTCCGCACGCTCCTCGAGCCCGCGAGCCCGACGACCTCCACTCCCGTGCGAATGCGGGCCCGCCCGCTCCCCTCCACGTCTGCGCGCAGGGCCGCCAGCACCGCCCGCGGGTCGACCACCGCGGTGAGGAGCGAGCGGAGTGCCCGCCCCACGGTCCGCGCCGCCGGCTCCAGCTCCGCCAGCCGCCGCTCGTCGATCATCTCGACCGGCGCGCCGTTCGCTGCCGCTCGCCGGGCGAGCTCGTCGAGGGCCGGCAGCTCGCTCTCGTCCCGCGCCACCACCACCTTCCCGCACTCGAGGAGGGGCAGCCCCTTCTCGCGGCAGTACGCGCGCATCAAGCGGTTCCCCGCCAGGCAAGTGCCGGCCTTGCGGCTGTCGGGGGCGTAGTAGATGCCGGCGTGGAGCACGCCCGAGTTCCTCCCGGAGGCGTGGCGCCCGAGCTCGGGCTCCTTCTCGAGCACGAGCAGGTTCTCGGCGCCTCGGGCGAGGAGCTCGCGCGCAAGAGTGAGCCCGATCACCCCGCCGCCCACCACCAGGATGTCCGCCGTATCCACCGGCATGGACGAGGATGATAACCTACCACACCACCGACAGCCGGGAGGTGAAGCGTGTTTCGAGCCATCCTCGTCGAGAAGACCGACGCCGGGCAGCAATCTCGCATGGTGGACCTGGAGGAGTCGCGCCTGCCGGAGGGCGACGTGCTCCTCCACGTCGAGCGCTCCACCCTGAACTACAAGGACGCGCTCGCCATCACCGGGCGCTCGCCGGTGGTGCGCCGGTTCCCCATGGTTCCGGGCATCGACGGCGCCGGCGCGGTGGCGGAGAGTTCGCACCCGGCGTTCCGCAAGGGGGACCGGGTGCTCGTGAACGGCTTCGGCGTGGGCGAGGCGCACTGGGGCTGCCTCGCCGAGGTGGCGAGGCTGAAGGGCGACTGGCTCCTCCCCGTCCCCCCGGCCTTCAGCTCGATCCAGGCGATGGCCATCGGCACCGCCGGCTACACCGCCATGCTCTGCGTCTTGGCGCTCGAGCGCCACGGGGTGAGCCCGAAGCAGGGCGAGGTCCTCGTCACCGGGGCGGCAGGTGGGGTCGGGAGCGTGGCGGTCGCGGTCCTGTCGCGGCTCGGATACCGGGTGGTTGCGTCGACCGGCCGCGCGGCGGAGGCGGACTACTTGCGGGGGCTGGGAGCAGTGGAGGTCATCGACCGCGCCCTGCTCTCCACCCCGGGCAAGCCGCTTCAGAAGGAGCGATGGGCCGGAGTCGTGGACTGCGTGGGCGGCGCCACTCTCGCCAACGCCTGCGCCAGCACGCGCTACCGGGGAACGGTGGCGGCCTGCGGGCTCGCGTCGGGGATGGACTTCCCGGCCACTGTCGCGCCCTTCATCCTGAGGGGTATCACGCTCGTGGGCATCGACAGCGTCATGGCGCCCATGGAGGAGCGGCGCGAGGCCTGGCAGCGCCTGGCCAGCGACCTCGACCCCTCCAAGCTCGGCGCCATGACCCGCGAGATTGGGCTCAGGGACGCCATCGGCGCCGCGGACGAGATCCTTGCCGGCAAGGTGCGCGGCCGGCTGGTCGTCGACCCATCGCGCTAGTCCCCTCGCTGGCGCCGATCCGAGGCGCGAGCGGCCTCGAAGAAGGAGACGAGGCGGCGCGCCAGCTCACCCGGGACCACGGTCTCGAAGTCGCCGTGGCCGGCGCCGGGGACCGCCCAGAGCGTGGCCGACGGGCCCGCCGCGGCGCGGATCCGCTCCGCCTCCTCGGGCTCGGTGAGCCAGTCACGCTCCCCGTAGACGAGTAGCACCGGGCGGGGTGCGAGCGATCCGATGCGGTCGATGAGGCGGACCCGCCGCGGGTAGACGCCGAAGAGGCGCATCACCGCGCGCACGCTCCGCACCATGGCGGGGCCGCCGGCCCGGTACTCCACCTCGAGCTCGTCGTCGAGCGAAGGAGTGGCCCCCTCGACGGCGATGGCCCGGAGGCGACGATCTGCGGCGGCGGCGAGGCCCACCGCTGCCCCGCCGAGCGAGAAGCCCACCGCGCCCACCCATTTCACCCCCGGCTCGCCGGCGACGAAGTCCGTCGCCGCGGCCACGTCCGATTGCTCCCGGTCGCCGCCGCTCGCCCGGCCCCCGCTCTCCCCGTGCCCGCGCAGGTCGAAGACGAGGACCCCGAAGCCGCGGGCAGCGAGGGGGAGCGCCTGCGAGAGCATCTGCTCGCGGTTCGCGCCCCACCCGTGAGCGAACACGACGGCGGCGTCCCCCGCCCCCGGCCTCCACCACCCGCGGAGGGCGACCCCGTCGGCGGCGCGGAAGGAAACGTCCCGGAAGCCCTCCAGCTCGGGGCGGCCCGGGAGGGAGGTGACCGGCAGGCGAGGCGGATGGACCTCCTCCCAGCCCTTCCAGGCGCCGCGAGCAGCGAAGAGGACCGCGGCGAGCGGCGGAAAGGCGGCGGTGACCCAGAGGGCCCGGCGCCAATTCCGTCTCGCTCGGTCCGAGGCCATGCCCCAGTTTGCCTCCAACCTGGCCCGGGATCCTCCCCTTTGTGGTGGCCGGAGGCCGGCGCCTCCGGGCCGGTGACGAAGCGGGCGAGCCGCGTTAGAAGACCGCCGTGAGGGCGCTCCGGGCGATCGCGCAGGCCACGCTCGCCGCGGCCGGTCTCTACGTTCCGGCCGCGCGCGCGTACGAGGAGGCGCTTCACCAGTTCATCGGCGAACAGGCCTTGCCCCGCGACCTGCCCCGCGACCTCGCCCGCCCCGGCGCGGCGGATGCGGAGGCGCTCCGGCGGGCCGTCTGGAGCGCCGGCGCCCGGCACCCCGACGCGGGCGTGCGGGCGAGCTTCCTGGCCCGCTACCCGAGCGACGTTGCCTTCGACGAATGGGACCTGAAGGAGCTCGCCGGCCTCACCCCCGAGGCGCGCGTCGAGGGAATCGACGAGTTTGCCGACCTGGGAGCGGACGCGCGCGGCGTGGCGAGCGCGGCCTCGCGGCAGCCCGACGAGGACCGCCGCAACGTGGAGCGATTCGCCCACGACCGCGAACGCCGGGTGCTCCGGGACGATTGGGGGAGGCCGCTGCCCGCCGACCCCGCCCAGCTCGCCATGGGTGCGCTCACCGGGCTCTCGAGCCAGGCCCACGCCCACTACGGGCTTCCCCACCTCGCCTTCTCCGACTCCCCGGAGGTCCTGAAGGCCGAGCCGCGCCGCTTCGCCTACCCGCCGGACGCGAAGGCGTTCGCCCCGGACTTCGCCGAGGCGCACACCGACCTGGCGCTCGGTGCCGCGGCCCTGGGGACGCCCGGCGGGCGCGCCCTGGCCTGGCGCCTCCTCGGCAACGCCCACCACTACCTGGAGGACGTGGCGAACCAGATCCACACCCTGCAGGCCGTCTACCCCTTCTTCGTCGACGCCAAGATCGAGAGCCTGAAGGAGGAGGTCCTGTCCGCGGGCGGCCTGCTCCGGAAGCGGCCCGGCTTCGTCGAGATCGGGATCGGGATCATCAAGAACCACCACCTCTTCCTCGAGAACCTGTGGGCGAAGAGGGTGCGGGAGGGCGCCGCCGGGCGCCCCGAGAGCCCTCGGGTCGCAGAGGGGATCGCGGCCATCGCCCGGGGGGATCCGTCGCGGGAGCGCGCGCTCGACCCCCCGGCCCACCGGCCCGACGCGGAGTTCGCCCGGGCCATCGCCGAGGAGGTGATCGAGGAATCGAGCTACGAGGGCGGCGAGGTCTACCTGCTGGCGCGGGACCTGGCCCGCCCGCGCCTCTCCCGCGCGCGCTACGAGGTGGCGGACCACTCCGACCCCGACCGGGAGCTCCGGCCCTCCCCGGATCCGCTCCGGCTCGATCGATTCTACGAGCTCGAGGGGCGCGGACTCGCCCGGGCCGGCAGCGCCGTGCGGCGCCACACCCGGCTCTTCCGCGAGGCGCTCGCCGCTGCGGAGTCGTCGGAGGCGGCGCGGCGGGCGCTGCTCGAGAGCGCGCTCGCGCGCTTCGTCCGGAACGGGATGGCGGGAATCGAGGCGCGGGAGGCGAGGCTCGCCAGCTACCGGCCCGCCCGGCCCGCTGAGGCGTCGATCGATGGTTGGGTGGTGGCGCTCCTCGCCGCGCTCTTCGCGGCGGCCGCCTGGGCGGCGCTCCGCGTGGCGCGCCGGCTTCGGCGCCGGTGAGGGGACCGCCGAGCGGATCGCCTTCGGGCGGGCGCGAGGTGGGGGGGCTGCCCGCCTTAGCCCTCGCCGAACTCCGCGCGGAGCCGCTCGGCCACCTCTTCCGGCCAGGCCATGGAGAAGCGCTCGCCGAGGAGCAGCTGGAGGTAGCTTGCGTCGGGGACGTGCAACAGGTTGTCGAGGTAGAGCCGGGGCAGGAGCCGCGCCGAGAGCCAGTGGGCACCGGTTCGCTCCCCGAACCGATCGGGGAAGAGGGTGAGGTTGAAGCTCCACAGCCCGGCGCGCGCGAAGGCGCGCAGTGCCCTCCGCAGCCCCTCGGCGAAGGCGAGGACGTCCTCGTCGGAGAGCTCGGTGACGGTCGACTTCCCGGGCAGGACGGCGCGACAGTCACCGAGCACGCCGACGGGGGCGAAGGGGGCGAACCACGTCCAGTTCCCGGAGGTCCCCGCCCGGCGGCCGGCGGCGCCCTCTGCCTTGAGGAGGTCGGCCGCGAAAGGCCGCCCCCGCTCCTCGAGCCACGACCTCTCGGCGGCGAGCTCGCGCCGCAGCGCGTTCCCCGGCTCCGAGGTCGCGACCACCTGCAGGTGAGGGTGGATCTGCGTCCCGCCGGCGGGCGGCATGTGGTTCCAGGTGACGAGGCCGTAGAGCCCGGCGCCGCCGAGCCGCGGGGCGATCGCCCGGAGGAAGTCTCGAGCGGCCCCGAGCCCGGTCGCGACGAGAGAGCTCGGCACGTCGCTCATGGGAACGAAGTGCTCCTTCCCGAGGACGGCGACGGCGGAGAGGTCGTCGTAGGGAAATAGGTTCGGGAACACCACCGCCTCGCCGCGCCGGAATCGCCCGCCCGGCACGAGGCTCTCGGGGAAGCGCGGCGTGACGAGCTCGACCCGGTCCGGGCAGAAGGGGCAGGTGGCGCGGCGTGCCTCGGCGATCGCGCCAAGGTCGGGCGGCGCCGCTGGCGGGGGCGCGAAGTGGCAGATCCGCGCCGACTCCCCGGTCAGGGGATCGTAGCGGATCTCGCTCTCGATGGCGGAGAGCGCGAAGTCGCGGCGCGGGTCGTGCAGCTGCGTGGTGCGCCGATCGCGGCGGAAGGAGAGGGGCTCGTTCACGGACGCGAGGATAGCCCGTCGGCGGCGGGGAGAGCGCCTCCGGGAAGGCCGGGCGCTCGCTGCCGGCCGGGGCCCCATGAGGGTGTCAAAGGAGAATCCGCTTCCGGATAGGCTCCACGTTACGAACTCGTCCGGCTGGCAGGACCGCTGGCAGCGACGAGCGAGACCGGACGAAGACATCCATCATTGGGGGAGACATGCCGCAGAAGATCGACTTCGCCAAGCTGAGCCTCAAGGACGCCCTCGACCTCGCGATCCTGGTGGAGGATGAAGCGAAGCAGCGATACGAGGAGTTCACGAAGCTCACCGGCGGCCGATACAAGGGCGACGCGGGGGACGTCTTTCGCAACATGGCGACCTACGAGGCGCGCCACGGAGCGGCGCTTCAGGAGCGGCGGCAGAAGCTCTTTGGCAACGCCCCCTCCGCGGTGAGCCCCGACGCCCTCGATGACGTCGAGGCGCCCGACCGCGGGAAGCCGCGCGTCTTCATGTCGGCGCGCCAGGCGATGGAGGTGGCGCTCAAGTCCGAGGAGAAGGCCTGGGACTACTACGATGCCGCCTTGAAGGGCGTGAAGGACCCCGAGGTGAAGAAGCTCTTCGAGGAGCTCCGGGCCGAGGAGGTCCAGCACCAAGACTACCTCCGAAAGGCGCTCGCCAACCTGCCTGCCGGGCCGGACGTCGAGGAGGACGAGGCCGACGCCCCCGGCTCCGACGCGGGCTAGGACCCCTGAGAAAGGGCCTGGCGGCGTGTCCCCTGCCGCCCTTGTCGCCGCTCAAATCGCTTTCGAACGCCCCAGTCCGTGTCCCGCGGACATGGTCATATCTTCCTGCAAATCCGGTGATTTGGCTCTGCTCTAGGTGTACCCCGGATGCGGGGCTGTAGCGCTTGAGCAGAATGGATTACATGGTTCCCCGAACGGGGGAGGCGCCTTCTCGCACGGTTCGCTGTTCCGTCCGGGGGTAGCGACCGACCTAGCGAGGGAACGCCGGGGGCGAACCCGGCCTTGCCTGGAAGGGGACGGCATTGACGGGCCCGGCTGAGCAGGGCGCTCCGAAGCGCCTTTCGGAAGCGGAGAGGCAGAAGGTCCTCGTGGAGTGGAACCGGACGGCCGTTGCACACCGGCCCGAGGCGACCATCCACCAGCTCTTCGCGGAGGAGGCGGCCCGGCAGCCCGGCGCGCCGGCGGTGGTGGCCGGCGACGCCGTCCTCAGCTACGGAGAGCTCGACGCGCGCTCCAACCAGCTCGCCAGGCTCCTTCGCGAACTCGGAGTAGGCCCGGACGCGCCGGTGGGGCTCGCGGCGCGCCGGACGCCGGACGTGATGGTGGCGCTGCTCGGGATCCTGAAGGCGGGCGGTGCCTACCTGCCGCTCGACCCGGCCTACCCCCGCGACCGGATCGCATGGATGCTGGAGGACGCGCGGGTGCCGGTGGTGGTGGGAGACTCCCCCTCCACCGCCACCCTTCCCGACTCGACCGCCGCCCGGCTCCTACTCGACGCCGATGCGGAGCGCATCGCGGCGCAGAGCCGCGAGGCGATCGAGGGCGGAGCGACCGCCGAGAGCCTCGCCTACGTGATGTACACCTCGGGCTCCACCGGCCGCCCGAAAGGGACCTTGATCCGTCACCGCGCGGTGAACCGGCTGGTGCGCGCGGTCGACTACGTCGCGCTCGGCCCCGGCGAGACCTTGCTCTTCGCCGCGCCCCTCGCCTTCGACGCGTCGACCTTCGAGATCTGGGGCGCGCTCCTCAACGGAGGGCGGGTCGTCGTCCACCCCGAGGCCGTCCCCACCGCCCGCGGCCTGCAGGAGTCCATCCGCCGCCACGGTGTCACCACCATGTGGCTCACCGCCGCGCTGTTCAACATGGTGATCGACGAGGACCCGGAGGCGCTCTCCGGGCTCCGGCAGCTCTTGACCGGCGGCGAGGCGCTCTCCGTCCCGCACGTGCGGCGGGCGCTCGAGGCCCTGCCCTCGGTGCGACTCATCAACGGCTACGGCCCGACCGAGTGCACCACCTTCACCACTTGCTTCACCATCCCGCGGCCCCTCCCGGAGGGGCTCCGCTCCATCCCCATCGGCCGGCCCATCCGCGACACGAGCCTGTACGTGCTCGACGCCGAGCGGAACCCGGTCGCGCCGGGAGAGCCGGGCGAGCTCTACGTGGGAGGGGAGGGGCTCGCGCGCGGATACTTGAACCGCCCCGACCTCACCTCCGAGCGCTTCGTGCCCGACGTCGTCTCGGGAGCGGTCGACTCGCGCCTGTACCGCACGGGCGACCTGGTGCGGTGGCTTCCCGACGGGACCGTCGAGTACCTAGGGCGGGCCGATGAGCAGGTGAAGATCCGGGGGTTCCGCATCGAGCCCGGGGAGATCGTGGCGGCTCTGCTCGCCCACGCCGCCGTGAAGACCGCGGCAGTGGTGGCGCGCGAGGACCGGCCGGGCGCGAAGAGGCTCGTCGGCTACCTCGTCGGCCGGTCCGGAGCGGAGCGGCCGAGCCACGCCGAGCTGCGCGAGCACCTCGCCAAGTCCCTGCCCGAGGCCATGGTGCCCTCGGCCTTCGTCTGGCTCGAGGCCCTGCCGGTCACCGCCAACGGAAAGCTCGATCGGCGCGCCCTGCCCCCGCCTCCGCCGACGCGCCCGGCGCTGGCGCAGGAGTTCGTGGCCGCGGCGACCGAGCTGGAGGCGAAGCTCGCAGCCCTGTGGGGCGACGTCTTGGGCGTCGAGCCCGTCGGTCGCGACGACGGCTTCTTCGAGCTCGGCGGCTCCTCGCTCTTGGCGGTGCGCATGGTGACCCGAGTCCGCGAGGAGCTCGGCATCGACGTCCCGCTCGTGAACCTCTTCGACCAGCCCACGCTGGCCGGCTTTGCCGCGGCCGCCGCCGCGGCGGTCCACCCCGCGAAGAGCGCCGCCGCCCCCGAGCCGGCCGAGGCGGGGCCGCAGCCCCGCCGCCGGGGCCACGGTGACATCGCGGTGGTGGGGATGGCCGGGCGCTTCCCCGGCGCCCCTGACGTCGACCGGTTCTGGGCAAATCTGCTCGACGGGGTGGACGGGACCACCTTCTTCTCCGACGCCGACCTCGACCCGTCGGTGTCCGCCGAGCAGCGGCGCGACCCTGCCTACGTGCGGGCGCGCGGCATCCTCGAGGATGCCGACCTCTTCGACGCTGCCTTCTTCGGGATCGGCCCGCGCGAAGCGGAGCTCACCGACCCGCAGAACCGGCTCCTGCTCGAGACGGCCTGGGAAGCCCTGGAGCGCGCCGGCCACGTGCCCGGCTCCTTCCGCGGTCCGATCGGCGTCTTCGCCGGCAAGTACAACAACACCTACTTCGAGCGGAACGTCTCCACCCGTCCCGACCTCATCGACGCCTTCGGCGCCTTCAACACCATGGCCGCGAACGAGAAGGACTACATCGCGACCCGGGCGGCGTTCAAGCTAGACCTCACTGGGCCGGCCATCTCGATCCACACGGCCTGCTCCACCTCGCTCGTCGCCGTCTGCGCGGCCGTGGAGAGCCTGCGGCGCGGCGAGTGCGATCTGGCCCTGGCGGGTGGCTCCTCCATCACCGTCCCGGTGAGGAGCGGCCATCTCTACCAGGAAGGCTCGATGCTCTCCGTCGACGGGCGGACCCGCCCCTTCGACGCGCAGGCGAGCGGCACCACCTTCAGCGACGGCGTCGCCATGATCGTCCTTCGGCGGCTGGAGGACGCCCTCGCCGACGGGGACCAGATCTACGCGGTCGTCCGCGGCACCGCGGTGAACAACGACGGCGCTCGCAAGGCGAGCTTCACGGCACCGAGCGTCGAGGGGCAGGCCTCGGTGGTGTCGATGGCCCAGGCAGACGCCGGCGTCGACCCGCGGAGCGTCTCCTACGTCGAGACGCACGGAACCGCCACCCCGCTCGGCGACCCCATCGAGGTGGAGGCGCTCTCGCGCGCCTTCCGCCGCCAGACCGAGGACCGCGGCTTCTGCGGCATCGGCTCGGTGAAGAGCAACGTGGGCCACCTCACGATCGCCGCCGGTGCCGCCGGCTTCATCAAGACTGCGCTCGCGCTGCACCACGAGGTCCTGCCCCCCACCATTCACTTCCAGAGCCCGAACCCGGCGCTCGGGCTCTCGAAGAGCCCCTTCTACGTGGTGGATCGACTCACCCCCTGGAGACGCGGCACGGCGCCGCGGCGCGCCGGGGTCTCCGCCTTCGGGGTCGGCGGCACGAACGCGCACGTGGTGGTGGAGGAGGCTCCGCCCTCCGAGGCCTCGCTCCCGGGGAGATCGCGCGAGCTCCTCACCGTCTCCGCGCGCACGCCCGAGGCCCTGGAGGCGACGTGCGGGCGGCTCGCCGGCTGGCTGAAGGGCCATCCGGACGCGCCCCTCGGCGACGTCGCCCACACGCTCCAGACCGGGCGGGCGGGGTTCGCGCACCGGCGCTTCCTCGTGGCCGCCTCGACCGCGGAAGCCGCCGGACAGCTCGCCGAGCCGAAGAAGCTCCCCGGCCGCAAGCTCGACGCCAAGGCGCCGGCGGCGGTCTTCCTCTTCCCCGGCCAGGGCTCACAGTACGTCCGCATGGGCGAGGAACTCCGCGGCGAGCCCATCTTTCGCCGGGAGCTCGACCGGGTGTGCGACATCGTCCGCCCGTTCCTGGCGAGGGACCTCCGCGACGTCCTCTACCCCGTCGCCGGGGGCGAAGAGGCGGCCGCCGAGATCCTGAAGGCCACCGCCTACACCCAGCCGGCGCTCTTCGCCATCGAGTGGGCGCTCGCCTGCCAGTGGCGCCACTGGGGAATCGAGCCGGTTGCCATGGCCGGTCACAGCGTCGGCGAGTTCGTGTGCGCCGCGCTCGCGGGGGTCATGTCGCCCGAGGACGCCGCGGCCCTCGTCGCGGAGCGCGGCCGCCTCATCGGCGCCCTCCCGCCCGGGGCGATGCTCTCGGTCAACCTGTCGGGTGACGCCGCCCAGGCGCTCCTCGACGACCCGATGCTGGCCATCGCCTCCGAGAACGCCCCGGGCCTGTGCGTCGTGGCCGGCCCGGCCGAGGCCGTGGCGCGCGTGCAGAAGCGGCTCGAGGAGGAGAAGATCGTCTGCCGGCCGCTCCACACCTCGCACGCCTTCCACTCTCCGATGATGGACCCGGCCGTCCCGGTTTTCGCGGAGCGCGTGCGGCGCGTCCGCCTTTCCGCGCCGCGGATCCCGTTCGTGTCCACGGTCACCGCGGGCTGGATCACCGCCGAGCAGGCGACCGATCCCGCTTACTGGTCGCGCCACCTGCGCGAGACGGTTCGCTACGGGAAGGCGGCCTCCGTCCTGCTGGCCGATTCGGGGCGCATCTTCATCGAGGTGGGCCCGCGCACCACGCTCACCACGCTCACGCGACGGCAGGTGAAGGACATCCTGGCGAAACCGCTCGTCTCCTCGCTCGGCGACCAGGCCGGGAACGGAGCGGAGTGGACGGCGCTGCTCTCGGCGGTGGGTCAGCTGTGGGCCAACGGCGTGCCCTTTGACTGGAAGGCCTTCCGGGAAGGCGAGCGCCGCCGCCGGCTGGTCCTGCCCACCTATCCCTTCGAGCGCAAGCGCTTCTGGATCGACCCGGCCGCCAAAGGCCAGGCCGAGGTCGCAAAGAGAGAGGTCGCGGCCGCCGCGCCCGCTCCCGTCGCCGCGGCGCCCCCTCCCGCCGAGTCCGTGGCATCCCCGCCTTTGGCAGCTTCCACCCCAATCGCAACGACACCGCAGGAGCCGAACATGACCGCTGGTCGCAAGGAGAGCATCGCCACCGCCCTTCGGGAGCTCTTCGAGGAGGTCTCGGGGCTCGAGATGGGAGACTCGGACTCCACCTTCGTGGAGATGGGCATGGACTCCCTCTTCCTCACCCAGGCTGCGCTCCAGCTGCAGAAGAAGTTCTCGGTCAAGATCACCTTCCGCCAGCTGATGGAGAACTTCCCCGGTATCGGTGCCCTCGCCGATCACCTCGACACGGTGCTGCCCGCGGAGATGTTCGCGGCCGCGGCGCCCCCGCCGGCGGTGGCGGCGCCAGCGGCGGCGGCTCCGGCAGGGGTGGCGGTGCCGGCGGCGGCGGCTCCGGCAGGGGTGGCGGCGCCGGCGGCCCCCGTGTCCTTCCCGGCCGCATCGGTGGCGGTCTTCACCGCGCCGCCGCCCTCCAGCGCGGTGCCGGGCTCTCTCCAGCACATCGTGGAGGAGCAGCTGCGCCTCATGAGCCACCAGCTCGCGCTCCTCGGCGCCGGGCCCGCCCCGGCCGCGCAGGCCCAGGCGGCGGTGCAACCGGCGCCGGCACCCCAGGCGGCCCTGGCCGCGCCGGCCGTGCCCGAGGCTCCCGCACCCGCCCCGGTGGCGGTGGCCGCAGCGAAACCGGTGAACGGCGCCCTCGCGAAGCCTGCCAACGGCACCGCCCGTCCGGCCGACGCTCCGGAGGAAGGCGCCACTCCCGCCGGCTACGACGTGAAGAAGGCGTTCGGCGCCATCGCCAAGATCCACCTCACCGCCGACGAAATGTCGCCCCGGCAGCGCGCGCGCCTGGAAGCGTTCATCCGGCGCTACGTGGCGCGCACCAAGACCTCGAAGCGGCTCACCCAGGAGAACCGGTCCGTCCTCGCCGATCCACGCGTCGTGACCGGATTCAAGCCCACCATCAAGGAGATCGTCTACCAGGTGGTGGTGGATCGCTCCCAGGGCGCCCGCGTCTGGGACGTAGACGGGAACGAGTACATCGACTGCCTGAACGGATTCGGGGCGAGCTACTTCGGGTGGCAGCCCCCCTTCGTCACCGAGGCCGTGAAGCGGCAGCTCGACCGGGGCCACGAGATCGGCCCCATGACGCCGATCGCCTACGACGCGGCGCGCCTCCTGTGCGAACTCACCGGGATGGAGCGCGCCGGGTTCTGCAACACCGGCTCGGAGGCGGTGATGGGCGCGATGCGCATCGCCCGCACCGTGACGGGGCGCACCGTGGTCGCGAGCTTCACCGGCTCCTACCACGGCATCTTCGACGAGGTGATCGTGCGCGGCACGAAGAAGCTGCGCGCGGTCCCGGCGGCGCCGGGCATCATGCCGTCGTCCTCCCAGAACATGCTGGTCCTCGACTACGGAACCCCCGAGGCGCTCCAGATCCTCAAGGACCGGGCCGGCGACCTCGCCGCCATCCTGGTAGAGACGGTGCAGAGCCGCCGCCCGGACTTCCAGCCGCGCGAGTTCCTGCACGCCCTCCGCGAGATCACCCAGAAGTCGGGAACCGCACTCATCTTCGACGAGGTCATCACCGGATTCCGCATCCACCCGGGTGGCGCCCAGGCGCACTTCGGCATCAAGGCGGACATCGCCACCTACGGAAAGGTCATTGGCGGCGGGTTCCCCATCGGCGTCATCGCCGGCCGGCGCCCCTGGATGGACGCGCTCGACGGCGGCCCCTGGCAGTACGGGGACGACTCCACCCCCACCGCCGGCGTCACCTACTTCGCCGGGACCTTCTGCCGCCACCCCCTCGCCCTGGCCGCCATGCGCGCGGTGATGGAGCACATCAAGGCGCAGGGGCCCGCCCTGCAGGAAGGCATGAACCAGAAGACGGCCAAGCTGGCGAGTGATCTGAACGCGCACTTCCAGGCGGTGGGCGTGCCGCTCGAGGTCCGGAACTTCTCGGCACTGTGGAAGGTCTTCTTCACCCAGGACCTCCCCTACGGGGAGCTGCTCTTCCCCATGCTGCGCGATCGAGGGCTCCACATCCTCGAGGGGTTCCCGTGCTTCCTCACCACCGCGCACGGGGAGGCGGAGGTGGCCTTCATCGTCAAGGCGTTCCGGGACGCCATCGCCGAGCTGCAGGAGGCGGGCTTCCTTCCCGAGGCGCCGAAACGCCCCTCGACCGATCCTTCCACTCCCCCCGTGCCCGGCGCGCGGCTCGGTCGTGACCCGGGCGGCAACCCCGCCTGGTTCGTCGAAAACCCCAAGCAGCCCGGTCAGTGGCTGAAAGTGAGCGACGCGTAAATGAGCTCCGGCAATCCGGTCGGTTTCGATCCGTTCGCGGGCCCCTCCATTGCCCAGGTCGTCCCCACCACCGAGTCGCAGCGGGAGATCTTCACCGCCACCCGGCTCGGCGACGAGGCTTCGCTCGCCTTCAACGAGTCCGGCTCCCTGCGCCTTTCCGGCGCCCTCGACGAGGAGGCCCTCCGGGGCGCCTGGGGTGACTTGCTCGGCCGCCACGAGGTGCTGCGGTCGACGGTGAGCGGGGACGGGCGCACGCTGCTCGTCTCCCCGCCGGCGCCGGCGGACCTGCCGCTCCTCGACTTCTCGGCGCTCCCCGAGGCCGAGCGGGCGAGCAAGCTCGACGCGCTGAAGACGGCGGAGGTGGAGAGGCCCTTCGATCTGGAGAAGGGCCCCCTCGTCCGGGCCACGCTGGTGAAGCTGTCGCCGGCCGACCACCTGCTCGTGTTCACCTCCCATCACATCGTCTGCGACGGGTTCTCCACCGGCGTCATGTTGAGGGAGCTGGGAGCGCTCTACACGGCGCGGCGGAACCGCCGGCCGGCGCAGCTGCCCGAGCCGTTTGGCTGGGGCGCCTGGGCGAAGGAGCTCGAAGACTGGCAGAACACCGCCGGGCACGCCGCCGACGAGAAGTTCTGGACCGGCCGCTTCGTCGAGCTGCCCCCCGACCTCGATCTTCCCGCCGACCGAAGGCGTCCGCCGGTGAAGACCTACGCGGCGGATCGCTACGATCACGCGCTCGCGCCGGCGCTCGTCGACCGGCTCCGCAAGGCGGGCGCGAAGAACGGAGCCAGCCTGTTCGTGTCCCTGCTCGCCGGCTTCGAGGCTCTCCTTTCCCGGCTCTCCGGGCAGGCCGACCTGGTGGTGGCGATCCCCTCCGCGGGCCAGGCCGCCGGCGGGCACCCGACGCTCGTCGGGCACTGCGTGAACACGCTCCCGGTGCGCGTCGCCGTCGACGGCGAGGCCCCGTTCGCGAAGCTGCTCGGTGCGGTGCGCACCGCCATGCTCGACGCCCAGGACCACTCGCTCTTCACGCTCGGCGAGCTGCTCCGCAAGCTCCCCATCGCCCGCGACCCGAGCCGCCTTCCGCTCGCCTCGGTGTGCTTCAACCTGGACCAGGGGCTCTCCGGCCCGTCGCTGGGCTTCGAGGGGCTCGAGGTGTCCTTCGGCTCTAACCCGCGCCGCTTCGAGAACTTCGACTTGTTCGTGAACGCGGTCGAGCTCGACGGGGGCGTGACTTTCGAGATCCAGTACAACACCGACCTCTACGAAGGCGCGACGGTCCGCCGGTGGGCGGCGGCGCTCGAGACGCTCCTGGGCGGGGCCGCCGAGGCGCCCGAGACCCCGGTCTGGAAGCTCCCGGTGCTCCCGGCGACCGAAGCCCAGAAGCTCGACGCCTGGAACGACACTCAGGTCGCCGTGCCCCGCAAGAGCCTCCGCGAGCTGGTCGAGGCTCAGGTCGCCCGGTCGCCCCAGGCGGTCGCCGTCGTGCACGAGTCGGGGCAAGAGCTCACCTACGCCGAGTTGGACCAGCAGGCGAACCGGCTCGCGCACAGGCTTCGCGAGCTCCAGGTCGGGCCCAACACCCTCGTCGGCCTGTGCCTCGAGCGCACGCCCGACATGGTGGTGGCGATGCTCGCGGTCGCCAAGGCCGGTGGCGGCTACCTCCCGCTCGATCCGACCTACCCCGCCGATCGCCTCGCCTTCATGCTTTCCGACGCCAAGGCGCCGGTGCTCCTGACCCAGGAGAAGCTGCGCTCGCTCCTGCCCGATCACCAGGCCAAGGTCGTCTCCCTCGACGGAGAGGCGGAGGCCCTGGCGTCGAAGCCGGCGACGGCTCCGCCTCCCTCGCCCCAGGCATCGCTGGAGGACGTGGCCTACGTCATCTACACCTCCGGCTCGACCGGGCGCCCCAAGGGCGTCCTCGTGCCGGTGCGCTCGGTCGTGAACCTGCTCCACTTCACCCGCGAGAAGCCGGGGATGTCGGCCAAGGACACGGTGGTGGCCATCACCACCCTCTCCTTCGACATCGCCGTCTTCGAACTGTGGCTGCCGCTCGCAGTGGGGGCGCGCATCCTGCTCGCCTCGAAGGACGCGGGGGCCGACGGCGCCCTGCTCCTCGACCTGTGCAAGAGGTTCGGCGCCACGATTCTGCAGGCCACCCCGGCGACCTGGCGGCTGCTCATCGGAGCCGGATGGTCGAAGGACGTCGCGCTCAAGGTGATCAGCACCGGCGAGGCGCTGCCCCTCGATCTGGGTGAGCAGCTGGTGGAGCGCTCCGACGACGTCTGGGACATGTACGGCCCCACCGAGACGACGGTGTGGTCCACCTGGTGGAGGGTGCCGCGCCCGCTCGGGCAGGTGCTCATCGGCAAGCCGCTGTGCAACACGCAGCTCTACATCCTCGACCGGCACCTGCAGCGGGTGCCCATCGGCGCGGTGGGCGAGCTCTACATCGCCGGCGACGGCGTAGCCCTCGGCTACCACGACCGCCCCGATCTGAACACCGAGCGATTCCTCCCCGACCCCTTCCGGGCGGGAGGCCGGATGTACCGGACCGGCGACCTCGCCCGCTTCCGGGACGACGGGGAGGTCGAGTACCTGGGACGCAACGACCACCAGGTGAAGGTGCGCGGATTCCGCATCGAACTCGGAGAGATCGAGGCGGTGCTGGCGAAGCACCCCAACGTGAAGCAGGCGGTGATGCTCGCCCGCGAGGATCGGCCCGGCGACGTGCGCCTCGTCGCTTACGCCACCGGCAAGGAGGGAGCGGCGCCCAACGAGGACGAGCTCCGCGACCATTGCAAGCGGACGCTCCCGCAGTTCATGGTGCCGCAGCACTTCGTGCGGCTCGAGGCCTTCCCGCTTACGCCCAACGGCAAGGTCGACAAGAAGGCCCTCCCCGCTCCGGACGGCTCGGCCTCGCGGACCGAATACGCCCCGCCGGGCACCGAGGCGGAGAAGCGCATCGCGGCCATGTGGGCGGAGGCGCTGGGCCTGCCCCGCGTCGGGATCCACGACAACTTCTTCCACCTGGGGGGCCACTCCCTCCTCGCCTCGCAGATGATCGCCCGCCTGGCCCGGGAGGACGGGGTGGCGGTGCCGCTCCGCAAGATCTTCGAGGCCCCGACGGTGGCGCAGTTCGCGCCCCTGCTCGCCGGCAGCCGCAAGGCCGAGCGCATCCCGCGCCTGGACGGCAACGGCCCCTGGCCGCTCTCGTTGGTGCAGCGCCGGCTGTGGATGCTGGAGCAGCTCGATCCCGGCCGCATGGTCTGGAACCTCCCCTCCGCCTTCCGGCTGAAGGGGCGCATCAACGTCGCGGCCCTCGAGAAGGCGGTGGAGGAGTTCGTCCGCCGTCACGAGACGGTACGCGCCAAGGTCCGCTGGGAAGGCGACGTCCCGGTCCAGGACGTCGGACCGGTCCCGGAGGTCAAGCTGCCGGTGGAGGACCTGACCCACCTCGCGCTCGAGGCCGATCGCCTGGAGACCGCGCGCCGGCTCATCGTGGACGACGTGCGCCGGCCGTTCGACCTCACCGCCGGCAAGCTGTACCGCGTTCGGCTCTTCAAGGTCGGTGAGGACGATCACCTCCTGATGTGGATCCCGCATCACTTCGCCTGGGACGGGTGGTGCTTCGACCTGTTCCTGAAGGAGATCGACGCCCTCTACGACGCCTTCCGCCAGGGGAAGCCGCCCGCGCTCAAGGCGGCCCCGGTTCGGTACTCCGACTTCGCCGCCTGGCACGAGAAGTGGCTCGAGACCCCGGAGGTGAAGAAGCAGGCGCAGTGGTGGAACGACCTCCTCGGCGAGACGCCCACCCCGCTCGAGCTGCCCATCGATCGCCCCCGCCGGCCCCGGCAGGGCGAGGACGGCGACAGCATCCTGGTCCACGTCCCGGCCCAGGACGTGGAGGCGCTCAAGGCCTTCGGGCTCGCCAACGACGCCACCATCTACATGGTGACGCTCGCCGCCTACGTGGCGCTGCTCTCGCGCTGGAGCGGCCAGGACGACGTGGTGGTCGCCACCCCGGTTCGCGGGCGTGTCCAGCCCGACGTCGAGGACGTGGTCGGTCCGTTCGTGAACACCCTCGTGCTCCGCAACCGCCTGGACGGCGACCCCACCTTCCGGGAGCTCGTCGCCCGCGTGCGCGCCAGTTCGCTCGACGCCTTCTCGCACCAGGACGTCCCCTTCGAGCATCTGGCCATGAGCCGGAACCCCGCCTACCGCGCCTTCTTCTCCTTCCAGGACGCGCGCGGCCGGCCTCGCCGGATCGGGGACCTGGACATGGTCCAGTTCCACGTGCTGCAGCCGGCGGCCTCGACCGACGTGAGCCTCTGGGTGATGGAGAGTCCAGCGGGCCACCTGGCCGGCGGGCTCACCTTCGCCACCGCCGTCCTCGACCGCTCCACCATGGAGCAGTTCTTGAAGGAGTGGAACGTCCTCCTCCGGGACGCGGTGGCCCACCCGGACAAACCCGTCTCGCAGCTGGCGCTGCAGGGGGCCGAGGAGCGCAGGCATCTCCTCGCCCAGGGTGAGGGGCCGGCCCTCGCCGGAGCCATGTCCTCGGTGGCGGCGCAGATCGACGCGCTCGCCGAGAAGGATGCGCAGGCCCCGGCGATCTTGGTCGGCGGCAAGGCGATCTCGCGCGGCGAGCTCGACCTGCGGGCCCGGCGCATCGCCCAGGGGCTGAAGCCGATCTCGGGCGGGTCCGAGCCGGTGGTGGCGGTGGCGATGGAGCGGTCCGCCTCGGCCATAGCCGCGGTTCTCGGGGCCTGGAAGGCCGGAATGGCGGCCCTGCCGCTCGACCCGGCGCAGCCCCCGGCGCGCCTCGCCCGCGTCGTCGCCGATGCGCGGCCGGCTGCGGTGGTGGCATCGCGCTCCGAACTCGGCAAGCTCCCGCAGGGGACCTGGCGCACGCTCGCCATCGAGGACCTCGAGTCCTCCGAGCCGGCTCCGCGTCAAGCCGCCCCGGGGCTCGACGCCCTGGCGCTCGTGCTCTACACGCCCGGCCCGGGCGGCGAGCCCTGCGGAATCGAGTTCACTCAGGGGTCGCTGGCGGCCGGCGTGGTGTCGTGCCGCGGCGCGCTCAGCGTGGCGGAGGGCGAGGTGGTGGCCTCGGCGGCGCCGGCCGGCAGCCCGAGGTCGGCGCTCGAGACCTGGCTGCCGCTGGCGACGGGCGCGCGACTGGCGCTCGCTCCGCGCGAGGCGGTCCAGCCGCGAGCGCTCGCCGCCTTCCTCCAGGGAGTGGGCGCGAGCCTGTTCGTCGCCCCCGCCTCGACCTTCCGGCAGCTGCTGGCGGTCGGATTCGCCGGCGGCTCCTCGTTCCGCGCGGCGGTGGAAGCGCCGCTCGACGACGAGCTGGCCGCCGCCCTTGCTCCCCGCGCCGACGCGGTGCTCGAGGTCCTGGGCGCCGCGGAGGTGGCCGGCATGGCCGCCGTTCGCCGCGTCGACCCCGCGGGCAAGGGGAGCACCGCGGTGGCGCCCGGCTTCCGCCTGCGGGTCATCGACCGGGTGGGCGAGCTCGTCCCCGAGGGCGTCCCCGGCGAGGTCGCGCTCGGCGGACCGGCCCTCGCCCGCGGCTATCGCGGCCGCCCGGCGCTCGGCGCCGAGCGCACGGTGAAGGTGGACGGCGAGCGGCTCTGGCGCACCGGCGAGCTGGCGCGCTGGCACGAGGGTGTCTTCGCCCTCAAGGGGCGGCGCGACGGGCGCAGCGAGGTTCGCGGCGTCCGGTTCGAGCCGGCCGAGCTGGAGGCGGCGCTCATGGCCCACGCGGCCGTCGCCGACGCCGCCGTGGCCGCCCGGGAGGACCGCCCCGGCGAGGTCCGGGTCACGGCCTACGTCGTCCCCCACCCGGGCGCGGCCTACACCGACTCCGAGCTCCGCGCACACCTGCGCTCGTGCGTGCCCGAGGCCCTCGCCCCGCAGCACGTGGTGGAGTTGGCCTCGATCCCGCGCCGTCCGGGTGGGGCCGTGGATCGGGCCGCGCTCCCCGCGCCGGCGCGCGCGGCGGGTGGCCCGAAGGTCGAGCCCCGCACGGAGGCGGAGAAGCTCGTGGCGTCGCTCTGGCGCCAGGCGCTCGGAGTCCACTCCGTGAGCGTCTCCGACAACTTCTTCGAACTCGGGGGGCACTCCCTGGCGTGCCTGCAGATGCTCTCGCGGCTGGAGCGGGAGACGGGGAAGCGGCTCTCCCCGCGGGCGGTGCTCCTCGACTCGCTCGAGCAGTTCGCCGCGCGGGTCACCGCCCCCGAGGGCGCGGCCCGCGTCGGCTAGGAGGACGCGTGCAGCCGGTCTCCTTCGGGACGAGCGATCGTCAGCTCCTCGGGATCTACTATCCGCCCGAGGGTGAGCAGCCGCGGGACGCGGCGGTGCTCCTGTGCGGCCCGGCCCCGCAGGAGTACATGCTGACGTACTGGGCCACGCGGAAGCTCGCGACCCTCCTCGCTCGCCACGGGTTCCCGGTGATGCGGTTCGACTACTTCGGCACCGGGGACTCCGCGGGCGAGACCGAGGAGGGACGGCCCAGGCTCTGGGTCGAGGACGTAGGCGCGGCAGCGCGGGAACTGCTCGACGTCTCGGGCGCCTACGCGCTCTCGGCGGTGGGCCTGCGGCTCGGGGCCTCCCTGGCCGCGCTGGCCGCCTCCGAGGGTCTCGACCTCGAGGACCTGGTCCTGTGGGAGCCCGTTGTACAGGGCTCCGCCTATGTCGACGAGCTCCGAGCCATCGCGGCGAGAAAGTACTCTGAGTTCCTCTTCCCGCCCGATCAGGGTCCGGGGTCCGGCCAGCTCCTCGGCTATCAGTTTCCCGGGAGCGTCGAGGAGGAGACGCGAGGCCTCGACCTCCTGCGCACGCTCCCGCGCGCCCGCCGCCGGGTGGTGATGGCGGTCTCGGAGGAGCGGCCCCTCTACCTGTCACTCAAGGCGCGGCTCGAAGAGGAGGCGGCCCGGGGCGGGCCGGCGCTCTCCTGGCGGCACGAGCCGGAGGAGGCATCGGGGAGCCTCGACGGTGCGCTTCTCTCGAACACCATCCTCAACGCCATCGCCTCGGCACTGGAGGAGGCATGAGGGAGCGCGCCTTCGTCTTCGGGGCCCACGCCAACCTCTTCGGCGTGCTCGCCGAGCCGGATCCGTCCGACGCGATGGCGGGCTCGCCGGCGGTCCTCCTCGCTAACATGGGCGTGAACCACCACGTCGGGTCCAACCGGCTCTGGGTGGACCTCTCGCGGAGGCTGGCGCGGATGGGCTTCCACGTCCTGCGGTTCGACCTCTCCGGGCTGGGCGACAGCCTGCAGCGTCCCGGGGCGCACGGCGACCTGGAGCGGGCGGTCCTCGATCTGCGGGAGGCGATGGACTTCGTGAGCCAGAAGGGGGGGCCGCAGACGTTCGTGGTCATGGGGCTCTGCTCCGGGGCCGACTCCGCGCACGCGGTGACGGTGGCCGATCCCCGGGTGACCGGTGCCGTCTACATCGACGGCTTCGTGTGGCGCACGCCCGGTTTCTGGCTCCGGTACTGGACGAGCCGCAAGCTGGAGGCGGCGCGCTGGCGTCGCTACTTGCGCCGGCGAGCAGCCCGGCAGCGCGGCGGACCCCGGGAGGCGGGGGAGGCACGGGAGATCTACCAGCGGGAGATGCCGACGCCGGAGCAGTTCCGGGCCAGCCTCGGGGCGCTCCTCGGACGCGGAACCGCCGTGCTGGCGATCTACACCGGCGGCCTCATGGACTACGCCTACGAGGGACAGATCCGGGAGATGGTGGGGGAGCTCTCCCGCCACCCGCTCTTCGCGACCGATTACTTCCCGCGCGCCGATCACCTCTTCACCGACGTCGGCGAGCACGAGAAGCTGCTCGTCTCGCTCTGCTCCTGGATGAAGGGCCGGGCGGGGCGGGCGCGGGCCGAGGAGGCCAGCGCGTGAACCGCGCCGACGCCCCCGAGCTCTTCGCGGAGCTCCACGGCGTCCAGCTGTGGCGCCTCGATCTCTCCCAGGCGCGACCCCCCGATCCCGGCGAGCTGTCCCCGTCGGAGCAGGCGCGCGGCGACCGCCGGCGCTCGGAGGTCGACCGGAGCCGGTTCGCCGCCTCGCGCGCGGCCCTGCGCCGCCTCCTCGCCGCTCGGACCGGCACCGACCCGGCTCGCCTGCGGCTCGAGGAGGGCCCGCACGGGAGGCCCATCGTCCCCGGCGGCCCGGCCTTCAGCATGAGCCACACCGGCGACCTGTGGCTGTGCGCCGTCGCCGACGGGCGCGAGCTCGGCATCGACGGCGAGCAACTGCGCGAGGTCCCCGAGGCCCGCGACATCGCCGAGCTCTGGTTCACGAGGGCGGAGCGAGAGCGCCTCGCCTCGGAGGAGGCCCGCGGGGTCCCGGGGGCGTTTCTCAGAGGCTGGGTGCGCAAGGAGGCCTTCCTGAAGGCCCTGGGAGTGGGGTTCTCGGTCGAGGGCGCCACCGGCGTCGACCCGGACCCGGCCGAGTGGGCCGTCCTGGACCTGGACCCAGCCCCCGGCTATGTGGCGGCTCTGGTGGTGAGCCGCTCGGAAGCTCCGGCGCCCCGCGCCGGAAACGGTCACGTCTGAAGGGAGGCCCCATGTTCGGAAGGCTCTGGAAGGACGCGGTGGAGATGGCGCGGGCGGCCAAGGTGGAGCCGAGCGCCAAGTCGGCCGTGAAGCTAATGCTCTCCACCGACTCCTACCGGATCCTCTTCCTGAACCGCATCCGGGAGGCCGCGCACCGCTGGCACATCCCGCTCGTGAATCACCTGCTCCGGGTGGCCCAGACGGCGGTGTTCGGAATCGAGATCGACCGCGACGTGGAGATGGGGGAGGGGGTCTACCTCGTGCATCCCCTCGGGGTGGTCATCGGAGGCGACTCGAAGATCGGTGCGCGCGTTCGTTTCTACGGCAACAACACCGTCGGGACCGTGCACGACGACGGCTACCCGGTGGTCGAGGAGGACGTGTGGATCGGGGCCGGGGCCCGGATCCTGGGTCCCATCCGCGTGGGGGCGAGGAGCCGGATCGGCGCCAACGCGGTCGTCCTCACCGACGTCCCCCCCGATCACGTGGCGGTCGGGGTCCCCGCGAAGATCCACCCGCGCAAGGACCTGGCGCCCTTTCCGGCACCGGTGAAGGAGAGCGCCTAAGGCCCGTCCCAGTCGGAGGGAGGGCGGCGGTGGGGGTACAATGCCCCCGCGATGGCTCGCGCGCTCGCGCTTCTCGTCGCGGTGGCGGTCGCCCCGGTGCTTCCCGGCGAGGCGCTTGCGGCCTGCCCGGTCGCCGCCTCCGTATCCGCTGCCGAGCTGCCGGCGCAAGCGCGAGAGACGCTGCGCCGGATCGAGCGCGGTGGACCCTTTCCCTTCCGGCGCGACGGGGTGATCTTCTCCAACCGGGAGAGTCTCCTGCCGCGGCACGGACACGGTTACTACCGGGAGTACACGGTGCCGACGCCGGGGGATTCGGACCGCGGCGCCCGGCGCATCGTCGCCGGAGCCGGCGGCGAGCGCTACTACTCCACCGACCACTACCGGAGCTTCCGCTGCATCGAGGGAACGCCATGATCGACGTCCGCGCGCTCGTCTCCCAGCGCCGCTCCGGCGTCCACTGGGTCGGGGCCGAAACGGATTCGGCGGCGATCGCTCGCACCGCGTCGCGGTTCGGATGGGACTTCGCGCTCCTCGACGGCGACGAGGTGATCGACAAGGGGTCCCTTCT
>Ga0335081_10002174_pt1 | contig 30761 bp, 29 predicted proteins | sample Lox_Sample_35_FD_206713 | JGI IMG/M metagenome (GOLD analysis project Ga0335081, IMG submission 206713) | Soil microbial communities from Loxahatchee National Wildlife Refuge, Florida, United States - Lox_Sample_3.5 | ecosystem: Environmental > Terrestrial > Soil > Wetlands | place: USA...
GCCCGACTGCTTTCACGCCGGGCTCTATCGCCGGTTGGAACAGGAGGCGCTGGCCGGTCCGCGCGCTGCTGCGCCCACCAGCCGCTTGCCTCTGGGACTTGTTCTGCTGTCGCAAGGCGACATCACCCCCGAGCAACTGCGCCAGGCTCTATACCGTCAGCGCCAGGAGCGGAGCGGCAAGATCGGAGAGTGGCTGGTGAAGATGGGCACCATCACCGAGCAGCAAGTCACGGGGGCCTTGGCCATGCAGCAGGGGTGCGCAGTATTCACCATACAGGAGCCCCAGTGGCTTGCCGGCAAACTGCAGTGGCCGGAATCGCTGTCGCGGCGTTATCGCGCTCTGCCCGTGTTCCACGATCGGGCGCAGTCGCTGCTGTACGTAGGACACCTTGACCAGGTCGACCATTCGTTCCTTTTTTGCATTGAGCAGATGCTGCGCTGTCGAACCCAGCCGTGCATCGTCTCTGCCGAGACCTACGGGCGGCAGTGGGAGCTGAGCGCACGCGAATTCGAAGCCGAGAGCATCGACATTCCTGATACCCAGAGCAGCATGGAAGTGATCCGCACCATCGGCAACTATGCGCAGCAGACGCGTGCCGAACGCTGCTCGATTGTCCGCTGCGCCGATCGCCTGTGGACGCGGCTGGAGCCTGCTCGCGGAATTCAGCTTGATCTGCTTTTTCGCTTGCCGACCGTGGTCTAGTTCGATCAACCTCGTGCCCCAGCCGGGACCAGGACCGGCTAAAGCGCCTCTCCACCCTGCCGATGAAATTGGTAGCCGGGTAGAATGCCGTGCGCCGTCCCATTCCGCGCTGTGGTTGCCTCCGCCTTTGTGCCGGAAATGCCGGTGCATCCCTCCGCAGCTTCCTCAAGAACCAGTACGGAGTATCTGCCGCCCGTGCTGCCGCGCTCCGCCGTTCTGCTCGAGCTTCTGCTCGAGGAGCGCGCCATCGACCTGGAGCTGGCAACTTCGGTAGTGGCGCTTGATCCTGGGCTGGCGTTTGGGGTATTGCAGCTTGCGAACCGGGATGCCGCCACGGCGGGAAATCCGATCTGGCAGCTTCCTCTGGCGCTGGTGGCAGCCGGCCGGGAGGCGCTGCGCGTGCTGGTGAAACGCGCTCCGCGACTGGATGGTTCGGGATGCGGCAAACGGAAAGGACGTTTACAGCGACTGGCGTGCGACGCTGTGGTGCGCGGGTGCATCGCGCAGATGCTGGCACGTGAGCTCGGAGCCTGCAATCCGAAGAAGAGTTTTCTGGCGGGCCTGCTGTTCGAATTGCCCAAGATGGCCGCTTTGATGCATGCCGGGCATGATTTCTGCCGTACGAAGTTGTCGACCTTGCGGGAGAGTTTGCCCGTTGTCTGGAAAGCGGCGACCGCAGTTCGGGACCAAACACCACCTCTGCATGGACCACTTGTGGCCACCACATTGATCGCGCAAGCGATTCTACGTGACAAAGCAGTCGCCGATAGAGTCGAATTCGCCGCGGGCGCGCCCTGGAAATGCTGGCCCGAGCTTAGCGCCGAGGAGCGGCGTGCGCTTTTGGATCGCTGCTGCGATCTGGCACAGTGGGCGGCAGCCAATCTATACCGGCTAGAGCCCTGGGACTTCCTGTCCCGGCTGAAGCGCCCTAAGCCTTGGGAGTCAAAATGGAGCCTCTGCGCGCGTTGATTGTTGACGATTCCTCGGTGATGCGCAAGATTGTGGTCCGTGCGCTGCAACAGGGCGGCGTATTGCTGGCCGAGATCATGGAGGCCGGCAACGGCTCGGAAGCACTGGAGATCCTGCGCCGCCAGAGAGTAGACCTGATCCTGAGCGACATCAATATGCCGGTAATGGATGGCCTGGAGTTTGTACGCCAATTACGCCATGTAGAGAACGCTCAGGGTGTACCGGTGGTGATGATCACTACCGAGGGCAGCGAATCGCACGTGAAGGAGGCCATCTCGTGCGGTGCCCGGGGCTATATTCGCAAGCCGTTCACGCCCGATCAGATGAAGCAGCACGTGTTGTCGTTCCTGCAAAAACAAGCCTAGGCATCCCGGCTGCACACCGGCCTACGCGGCGGAGCAGTCATCCCGCTGCTTGCTGGATTGGAAACTTCTAATCCACAGGTTCACTAAGTCATTGCCTTTGCGGTGCCCGTGTCAGCACCTTTGGCTGTCGCCTTGCATATTCACGGCGCGGAGCCAACGCGATGAACAGCGGCCTGTATGCGGCCTGCGCCGGCCTCCTGGCCCAATCGCAGGCGCTCGATCTGGCGGCCAACAATCTGGCCAACGTCAACACCACCGGATACAAGGGGCAGTTTCCCAGCTTTCGTTCGATGTTGGCGAATGCTTCAAGCGCATCCAATTCGGTCGCCCGTGCGGTGAATGACTTCGGGGTGCTGGGAGACAGCCGCACCAGCCTGGTGCAGGGCAATCTCGAGCACACCGGCAACGATCTGGATTTTGCTCTCGACGGCGCAGGCTGGTTTGCGGTTGAGACCAGCACCGGGCGTCTGTACACGCGCAACGGAAGCTTCCATGTCGATACCAAGGGGCGGCTGGTTACAACCGACGGCAATCCGGTGGTCGGCGTGCAGGGGGCAGTCACCATACCTTCCGGAAAGTTGTCGGTCAGCGCGGACGGGACGATCTCGGTGGAGGGCGCCCTGGCCGGTCAACTGGAGGTTTTCGACTTCCCTTCCGATGCGAAGCTCACGCCGGCGGGCGGCAGCTATTTCGCTGCGCCCGCCGGCAGCCAAGCCAAGGCCGGCGATGCCAAGGTCGTCCAGGGCGCGCTGGAAAACAGCAATGTCAACGGCATCTCTGCGGCGGTAGGATTGGTTTCGCTCCAGCGCCGCGCCGACATGTTGCAGCAGGCGCTCACCGCCTTTCATTCCAACTTCAATCGCATCGCGGCACAAGACCTGTCGCGGATTTGAGGGATCGTTATGTTTCGCGCGCTCTACACCGCAGCTTCGGGAATGTCGGCCCAGCAATCCAACCTGGACAATGTCGCCAACAATCTTTCCAACTCCAGCACCGCGGGGTTTTGGCGCCGCCGGCTGCAGTTTGAAGATTTGATGTACCAAAACATCGTGATGCCCGGCGCCGCCGCAACCCAGAACACGACGGTCGCCTCCGGGCTGCAGGTCGGGCTGGGCACCCGCACTTCGGCCTCGGAGCTCATTCCCCAGCAGGGGGACTTCGACAGCACCGGCAATCCGCTCGATCTGGCGATCCAGGGAACCGGCTTCTTCCAGATCAAAATGCCCGATGGGCAAACCGGATACACCCGCGCCGGTATGTTTCATCTCGACAATCAGGGGAACATGGTCACCGCGAATGGCAATCCCCTCGATCCGGCGATCACGATTCCGTCCAATGCGCTCAGCATAACCATCGGTAGCGACGGCACGGTGACGGTCACACAGCCGGGCCAGACACAAGGCCAGCAGGTGGGCAGCATCCAGTTGGCGCTCTTCCAGAATCCCGGCGGGCTGAACAGCATAGGCCAGAACATTTATCTGGCGACAACCGCTTCCGGCGAACCCATTGTCGGCACGCCCGGCGGCTCGGAGGGACTGGGAACGCTGCAGCAAGGGGTTTTGGAGCAGTCGAATGTGGATGTGGTCCAGGAGTTCATCCAGATGATCCTGGCGCAGCGGTCGTATGAGGCGAACTCGCGCGTGGTCACCGCAGCCGATGAGATGCTGCAGCAGCTCAACAACATGTCGCACTAGGAGGGGGAATGAGTCTGGCGCGAAAATCCGCGATCTTCCTCACGTGCGTTCTGATTTCCACGGGTGCAATGGCCAGTGCGACGGATCCCATCCCGGCGCAGCGTTCTGCGGAGAGTACGCGACAGCAGGTGGAGTCGGTCGTCGGGCGCGATCTCCGGCTCGATGCCGGCCTGGTTTCACAGAAGCTCGAAATGCTTATGCCGGTCGAGCATCTCACGATGTACCTGCGTGTACTGTCGGTAAAGCGTGACTTCGCTCCGAACAGTTGGCTGCTGCGGCTCGGTTGTGGAGATTCTCATTGCATGGCCTTCGCCGCCCTGCTGCATGACACCGTGTTGACTGCTTCGAACTGGCGTGACTTGCCGCCCGAAAGGCCCAGCCTCGAACTGGATTCGGCGAAGCACAGGCTCAACCCGCCTGTTGCTCCGGTCGTGCACAAAGGCGACAACGTCAGCGTGATCGAAGAGTTTGCCCAGGTGAAATTGTTGATGAAAGCCGTCAGCCTCGATTCGGGCGAGGTCGGAGACACGATCCGGGTGCGCAACGCCTCCAGCCATCGGGTGGTAAAGGCCACCGTCGTCGCCGCCGGAAGAGCTTGGGTACAAGCGGAGAGATAAGATGCTGCGGCCGGTTGTCATTCCGCTCATAATCGTTGTGGCCGGCCTGGGCACCGCTGTCGCCAAGCCGAAGAAGTCATCCAGCACCGCGCCATCCTCTTTGCAGCAGTTCCTGCAGCGGGTCCAGGGAGAACCATCGCCGAACACCCGTTCCGCCGGCAGCCTGTGGCCGCTGGAAGGCAGCCCGTTTACCGATCTCGCGACGGATTACAAGGCGCGCCGTCTGAACGACATCGTGATCATCAGCATCGTCGAGCAAACGCTGGCGCAGGCTGCAGGCAACGTCACTACCCAGCGCGATTTCAGCACCACCTCCGGGATCACCGGGATTGCGGGACGGGTGAATACCGCATCGTTCAATCCGCTTTTTGCCTCCAACTCCAGCAGCAGCTTGAAAGGGACGGGTACGGCCAACAGCACATCGCTGCTGCAGGCGAACATCTCCGGGCGGGTGGTCGCGGTCCTGCCGAACGGCAATCTCGTGGTTGAGGCCGAGCGGCAGGTCAGCTTTAACCAGCAAAGCCAGACCATCATCCTGCGTGGAGTGGTTCGTCCAGGAGATATCAGCTCCACCAACTCGGTGCCTTCGACTTCGCTCAGCGATCTGGAGCTGGAGCTGAAAGGCAAAGGGGTGATTAGCGATGCCGTTCGCCAGCCGAACCTGTTCGTGCGGCTGCTGATGAGGATACTGAATTTCTAATGCGGCCGATCCTGCAATTCGCACTGGCATCATCGCTCCTCCTGGGTGTCGCCGCCTCTACGCCCAGGGCGCAAGAGACCAGGACCCACGTCGCCATTCGCGACCTGGCCACTATCGAGGGCGTCCGCGAAAACCCGCTGATCGGCTACGGCATGGTCGTGGGCCTGGCAGGAACCGGCGATCGCCAGCAGACCATGTTCAGCGTGCAAACCCTGGCCAACATCCTGCAGAAGATGGGTGTACAGGTTGGATCACAGATTCCCACTCCGACGGTGACCGTGAAGAATGTGGCCGCGGTATTTGTAACTGCTTCCTTGCCGCCGTTCGCTCGCCCGGGGACCCATCTTGATGTGACGGTCTCGTCCATTGGTGACGCCAAGAGCCTGGAAGGCGGCACGCTGTTGCTTGCCCCGCTCTACGCCGCGGACGGACAGGTGTATGCCGAAGCGCAAGGGGCCGTCACCCTCGGCGGATACACCGCCGGCGCCGTGGGCACAAATGCCAAGCAGGTCAACTACCCTACGGCGGGACGCATTCCCAACGGCGGAATGGTTGAGCGGGACGCCTCCATCGATTTGCGCAAGCTCTCTCAGGTGGCGCTGCTCGTGCGCGATCCCGATTTTCGCGTGACGCGCGACATCGCATTCGCCATCAACCAGGAGGTTGGGCGTCCGCTGGCGACCGCCGTCGACAGTGCCCGGGTAGAGTTGCGCGACCTGCCGGCGAATGGCCTGCCCGAGTTTCTGGCGCGGGTGTTGAACCTTCAGGTTGAGATTCATACTCATGCCCGCGTGGTGGTAAGCGAGCGCAACGGGACCATCGTCATGGGCAAGGATGTGCGGTTGAGCGCGGTGTCGATCCTCCATGGCGATCTTTCCATCGAGATTGCGACCGAATACCAGGTTTCGCAGCCGGCGCCGTTCAGCAACGGCCAGACCATCGTCGTGCCGCAGACCAGCACCGACATCAAGGACGAGAAGGCCAAACGCATTGAGCTGAGCGAGGGCGCCAGCGTCGAGCAACTGGTGAACGGCCTGCAAGCCATCGGGGCCAGCGCGCACGATGTAGTTGCCATCCTGCAGGCGCTCAAGGCCGCGGGTGCATTGCAGGCGGAGCTGGAGGTGATTTAAGAGTGGCCGTGCAATTGAAGGCAATCGCGAATCCGGCAGCACCAGCGGATAAGCCCGGCGTGCCGACTTCCCCTAAGCTGGCCAAGGCTGCCCGAGAGTTCGAAGCCATTTTGCTGCAGGGATGGCTGGAAAAGATGAACCAGAGTTTCGCCGGACTGGAGAAGAGCCAGGACCCGGCACACGACACGCTCAGCAGCCTGGGAACCCAGGCGATCGCCGGTGCGCTGGCGGCGCGAGGAGGAATCGGCATTGCCGACATGATCCTTCACCAGCTCCAGGCAAGGACCCCGGCCGCCGACACCACGGGCGAACCGCAACCAAGCACGGGCGCTGCTGATTTTGCTTACGCCAATAGTACCGGGATTGCCGGTAGCCTCGAAAAAATCGGATCAAAACATTAAAGCTTTCTCACGAACTGCCGATCACTGAATTGCAAGGAAATATTCGGGACGAGGTGTCACGATGAGAATCGACTTAATTACGAATCCGATGCCGGAACTGGGACGCAGCCAGACTTCGGGAACTTCTGCCAGCGTCGCAACTGGGCCGACCGGTGGTGTTCCCAGCAATGCGGATGACGTGGCCCAACTGTCGACCGGCAGCGCCGCCATTAGCAACCTGCGCGCGCAATTGGACGCTGTTCCGGATATCAGGCAGCAGCGCGTCGAGTCGTTGCGGCAGGCGATCAGCGCGGGGCAGTTTACCATCTCGCCGGAGCGCATAGCGGCCGGCATGTTAGCCGGGAGCGCGGTTTCTGTTTAGGAGTGGTGGGCAGATATGGAGTTCAGCACTGGCCGATTGGAGGGCGCCTCGCGGATCAAGGAATATCCCTCGGACCATCGCGGCGGGGAGCGGAAGCCTCGTCCCCAGCGTCCGCGGCAAGAGAGCTCCACGGAAGATGACGATGAATTGCTCGTCTCCGACCAGGACGAGGTGCATGAACTTGACGATCTGGTGTGAGCGAGGTTTCCCCTCATGTCCCCCGAAATCGCGCAGAACGGCGGCCCGCAAGACGTGCGATCAGCATCGATTGACCAACAGCTCTTGTTGTTGGAGACGCTGCAAACGCTCTTGGATGGAGCGATACGCTGCCTGACGGGTGGCGACGCGCCGCCTTTGCTGGAAATGAGCCGCCAGATCCAGTCCACGGCGCAGGAACTGCTGGCGCTGTCGCTGCAGCTTTCCCGATTTCCCGAATCACCGGAAGCGCAACAACGACGCCGCAAGCTGGTGATGAAACTGGGCGAGCAGCGGGCGTTTTGCCGCGCCATGCTGCGGCGCTGGCGGCGCTCGCTGGCCCTGCGGCAGCAATTGCTGGGATTGCGGGGCGCGCCCGCGCTCTACACCGATTCGTTGTCCCCATTGGAGCTGAAATGAGCGGCCTCTACGGCACGATGTGGATCGCGCTGAGCGGCCTGGAAGCGCAGCAGGCGGGCCTCGAAACCTCCACCAACAACGTCGCGAATATCAACACTCCCGGCTACAGCCGCGAGGTCCCGATTTTGCAGGAAGCCGCTCCGGTCATCGAAGGCAATGTCGCTTTCGGTCAGGGAGTGCAGGTCGAAGGGATCCAGAGTTTGCGCAGCAATCTGCTCGATTTGCAGATCAGCGATGAAACCCAGCAGCAAGGCAGCTCGCAGGCATACGTCAACGCGATGAACCAGGTGCAGACCCTGTTTCCCGACGACACCACCGGCATCGGGGCGCAGATCAGCGCATTTTTCCAGAGCCTCAACAGCCTTTCTACCAACCCCTCTGACCTGACGCTGCGGCAAAACGTGCTGAGCGCTGCCAGCAACATGGCTTCTGCGTTCAACGATACGGCCAATCAGTTAACGCAGACGCAGCAGCAACTCGATCTGAACGCCCAGCAGCAGGTCCAAGAGATCAACCAGATCACACAGCAAATTGCCGGTCTCAACCTCCAGCTATGCGAATTGAGCAGCACGGGCCAGGACTATGCCAGCTTCGAGGACCAGCGCGGTGAGTTGATCCAGCAGCTTTCCGGCCTAATCGATCTTTCGCAAGTAAGCACCGGAAACGCAGTGACGCTGACCACCAAGCAAGGAACCGCATTGGTGGTCGGAGGCCAGGCGTACGCGCTTAGCACGGCGCCGAACACCAGCGGCCTGCAGGATATTTACTCGGCGCAGGGGGAAGACATCACCGCAGAGATCTCAGGTGGATCCTTGGGCGGCATCCTGCAGGCCCGCGACCAGACCGTACCCGCTCTGCAAACGCAGTTGGACTCGCTGGCCGGCGGCCTGGCCACTGCATTGAACACGGCGCACAAGCAGGGCACCGATTTGAACGGCCATGCCGGAGGCGATCTGTTTGAGCCCATCATCGGGACCGGCGCAGCGGCCAGCATGGCGCTGGCGTTTACCGATCCCAGCCTGCTGGCCGCGGGCTCCGATGGCACGAGCGGCAGCAACGGCAACATTGCCAATCTTTCAGCTGTAGCCAATCAAGCGGTTTCCAATGGCATGACGCCCAGCGACGCTTACAGCAATCTGGTCTTCCAGGTAGGTTCAAGCGTCAGTGACGGCACCACGGAACTGAACGCCAGCACAGCCATGCTGCAGCAGTTGCAGCAACAGCAGTCCTCCGTCAGCGGCGTTTCGTTGGACGAGGAAGCGTCCAACCTGCTGCTGTATCAGCGGGCTTACCAGGCTTCGGCTGAGGCCATCTCGGCGGTGAATCAAATGTTGCAAACCGTCATCGACATGGGGGCACAATCGTGAGAATCTCTCCCGATCTCAGTCAACTGGTCCTTACCGCGCTGAATGTCTCCGATCAGGCCGAGCAAACCGCCCTGCAACAAATGACGACGGGGCGTCGCGTGAATCAAGCCTCCGATGATCCGGCGGACGCCGCGCTCGACGTGAACATCGCGTTTCAGATGGACAGTTGCGATCGATACCTGCGCAGCATCTCCAGCCTCGAGTCCGAACTGCAGACTGCGGATTCCTCTTTGAACTCGGCGGTAACCGCGCTGCAGAGCGCGATCAATTTAGGGGTGGAAGGGTCCAACGGAACCGTGTCGCAGCAGAACCGCGCAACCATTGGGCAACAAGTGAGCGGCATTGCGCAGCAAATCCTGGGGATCGCGAACAGCAGCTACAACGGGAACTATCTCTTCGCCGGCACGGCCGACGCGCAACCTCCGTACGTCCAGAACAGCGACGGCACCATCACTTATCACGGCAACGATAATGTGAACTCAGTGCAGATCGAGAACGGCCAGAGTGTGGCGATCAACCAGCCGGGAAGTGCGCTGTTTTCTGCACAAGGCGCGAGTGTCTTCCAGGCGCTAAATAACCTGGTAACCGCTCTCCAAGACCCCAACAGCACCACCCAGGACATCGGCAACGCCACCACCGAACTTCGCAGCGCTTACGATCAACTTACCAATGCGCGTACCTTTTATGGCAGCACCGTCGATCAGTTGGTCAGCACCCAGAATTTTCTGAACAACGAGAACGTCCAGCTCAGCGCGCAGCAAAACAACGCGGTCGGCGTTGACATGAATGTTGCCGTCACCAAGCTGACGAATGCGGAGGAGGCACGTCAAGCCACGGTGCAAGCCGCGGCCAGTATCGACAATCTAAGTCTCATGGATTACCTGAGCTCAGTCACGACAACCTAGCCAACCGAGTTGGCTCGCCATGATGATAGGCTTGCGCTCATGACGGCCGAGGAAATCAAGCATCTGCTGCAACTCGAACCGCTGCTCGTCGAGGGCGGCTTCTTTCGCGAAACCTATCGTTCCCGCTGGCAGGTCTCGGCGGAGTATCTGCCCGATGGCTTCCGCGGCGCCCGCTCTATCGGCACCGCCATCTATTACCTGATCAGGCGTGACGACTTCTCAGCGCTGCATCGCCTGCCGGGCACAGAAATTTTCCATTTCTACTGTGGCGATCCCGTGGTGATGCTACAGCTATTGCCGGATGGAACTTCGCAGACCATCATTCTTGGCAACGATCTTAGCGACGGGCAGCGGCCGCAAGTGGTGGTTCGCGGGCAGGTCTGGCAGGGCTGCAGGCTTTCGGCGGGAGGCGAATGGGCGCTGATGGGCACGACTATGTCGCCGGGCTTCGACCATCACGACTACGAACACGGCGAGCGCGAACGTTTGATCGCGCAGTATCCCGGCGCTGCGGATCGCATCAAGGAGTACACGCGATAGCTGCGGCTCGCGATTCCCTATTCGCTGTCCTGTTGTGGTCACTTCTTGCGTGCCGGCATTGAAGCTTTCTTTGCGGCTTTGCGAAGGGGAGTTCTCGACTCTGTCTTCGCAGGCTTCCGGACGGCGGCTTTGGGTTCCTCCACAATGCGCTCCGCAGCCTGTCGTTCCAGCGCTTTGCTGACGACGTAGCCCATCTCAGCGATGGGAGCCGGCTTGCCGGTCCAAATCTCGAATTGCCGGGCGCCCTGCTGCACAAACATCTCCAGACCGGGGATCACCTGTATTTGCCTAGCCAGGGCCACCTTCACCAGGGCCGTCTCGGCCGGGTTATACACCAGGTCGAAGACATATTTCGTGTTCAGCTCGTTTTCATTCAGCGGCGCCTGTTTACCACCGTTCATACCCACCGGGGTAGCGTTGATGATCACGTCGAATTGCTGCTTGGCAACGTCGGCGCGCTTCAAGTATTTCGCCTTGGTCTGCCGCGCCAGAACCTGAGCTTTCTCGGGAGTGCGATTGGTCAGGAAGACCTCGGCGCCCTTCGCCTTCAGTCCGAAGGCGCCAGCTCGTGCCGCGCCCCCGGCGCCCACGATGAGAATTCGCGAGTCGGCCAGATGCATGCGTTGTTCCAGAGGGACGACAATTCCGGCGACATCTGTATTGAAGCCATAGAGCTGTCCGCCGGCGCCGCGCACCACCGTATTACAGGCGCCAATCTGTTTGGTCAGCGGATCCGAATTCTGCAACGCTTCCAGGATCTCCTGCTTGTACGGCATGGTCACGCTGAGGCCGCGGATTGGAATCTCCTGCACGCATGCCAAGAGGTCCTTCAGAGTTTTCGCATGCAGCGCCAGGTAAACCGCATTCACCGTCTCGCGGCGGAAGGCCGCGTTCATCATGACCGGGGAGAGCGAATGCGCAACCGGATCGCCCGCCACGCCGTACACTTGCGTTGCCTGGTCGACGGTGTCGATGCGATAGACATCGCGGAGCTCCCAGGCCGGCACCTGGCCGGGCGCTGTCTCTTCGCCGCGAATTGCCGACCCGAAGGTGAAGACGCTTCCCGCGCGCACTCCGAGAACGCGACTGATAATTCCCTGCTCTCCCATGCACAGGCCCACGATTTCGTGACTGGCGGCATGGGCTTCCAGAAATTTCATCATCACCACATTGTCGTGGAGATTGGTCGCCGTCGAGACCAGCTTGTAGAAGTCGGCCGGAAACTTGCTCATCTCGGCGAACTGATCGTCGAGCTTCTTGGTGGTGCGAAAGTCGTGATAAGAAATAATGACGCCGATGCGGTCGTAAAGGTCTTTCAGATCGTCGGGTTTCAGGGCTTTGGCGCTCTGCAATTCAAGATCGGCCAGAAGAAAGCCAATCTCGGAGGCTTTGCGCAGCAAGGCCAGTTGGGCCGCGACTGTGCCTTTGAATTTGCCCCCATTCGCTGCCCGACGGCAGGTTGCAATGAAGGTGGCCTCAGGGTGAAGTTCAATAAAGCTTTTGATCTTGGGCAGCGCAGCCTGGGGCTGCGCCAGATAGTCCAACCTAAGCTCTAACAAGGGGTTGTCGCGCACCAGGGACTCTGCGCGCTCGATCATCGTAGCGGCATCGCCGCCTACCACCGCTATGCAAACCCGTGGCAGCCGGAAACGGCGAATTCGTGATGCGTAAGCACTTGCAGTCTCGCGCATGTAGCTGCCCGATGGTAGCGACGCACAAAGAAAGTTGCAACACTCTTGTTAATAACAATTTGATATACCACCCTGGACGTCTATCGGACGGCACGAATCAAAGGTAGCAATAAGAGGAAATGCAATCCCACTCAGCACCGGGTCACGTTCGTGGCTTGCGGGACTTTTTTGCGTTACCGGGGTCAGCTCCGTCGACTTGTACCTGGCTCGTAACCCTTTTCACACCATTAGTTTGCGCAACCAGGCTTTCGGCGTGTAATGCCTCCCATTTGGAAGGCGTTCGGCCCACGAGAGTCACCACTCCATCCTCGACAGTGGCTTCGATAGAACTGCCTTTCAAGCTGGCGAGTTTTCGCTCAACCTCGGCCAGAATCTCCGAATCCTTTACCGGCGCACGGCCGGCGGCAACTTGCGCCCTGGCGGCGACAACGGCTGACTTGACCTTGTTCAGGCTTGCTCCGCTACTGAAAAAGACCACAGCCAGCAGAAGGCTGAGCACTACGGCGGCACCGGACGCGAACCCAAGCACCAGCTTCTTGGGAGGAGCGGCGTTGTCCAACAACTGAAAGTCGCCTGCACCCTTGTGTTCCACCAGAATTGCCTTCAGCCTCGCCAGCTCCGCGTCGCCGGATGTCTTCTTAGTGCCGCCTTGTTGCGGCTCTGCTACCTTGCCCAACTCAGCAATAGGCCGCGAGCCAATCGCGCCTGGTTGCGACGATTGGACCTGAGCTTGTCCTGCAGCCGGTACGATGGCATGCACTTCATTCTTCTGGGAACCCTGGCGTGTGGTGCCCTTAACTTGGGGGGGAGATGCCGCAGCGAGAGGCTGCAGTGGTGAACCATCGAACGGGCAGTGCTCGAATGCAGCCGGAAAAGTGGCGCCGCAATTTTGACAGAGCTTAACATGCGGGGCCGCCGCTATTGTTCCCAGGAGAGACTCTGTTACCACCCTAGTTGATTGCTCCTGGGTTTGCGTTTGGGCATTCTGAAGCGGTTGCGGGGCCGACGAGTTTCCGTTTCTTGGGCGGCTATCACGAAGCGCCAGCGAGTACACGTACTTCGCGGTGTGGGTCGTTGTGTAGAATTCCGTCCCAGCGTTTTCGGGAGTTTCTTCATCCCAGTTTTTGGGGATGCCTTCTAATGGGGATTCCGTCCGTTGCGCCGCGGCGCGCTGTTCCGGCCGGGCGGCGGGCTGGGCGTTTGGCGTTGAAGGTCTCTGTGTTATTGCGCTCGGTACCCAGTAGCTCTCTTCCATTTGCCCGACGAAGGCTTCTACGACGGGAAAATCTTCATGCAGCTCCGCCAGAATCGCGGAGTCTTTCTCTTCCTCTTCTCGCAAGTTGCAGGCCCAAAGTAGCCAATCGTTGGCACTTGGCCCAGGAAGGTCCTTAACTTCACGAGAGTGATTCGCCTCCGCTCGCAACTCAGCGACAGCTTTCGCGCGCAGGCTATTGAGGGCGGCGGCGCGGGTCTCCACCCGATGCTTCACCTTGCCGGCGTCGAACTCGTTCGCCAGCGCCAGCAGCTTGTTGCGCCGTTGCTGGTTGCGCCTGGCCCGGGCCGCAATTTCCATCTCCAATTCATGGATCAACTCGCCCAGCCCTTTCCGGTCCGTCCACTGGGCCTGGGGACGCTCCGCTCGGATCAGATCACGCAACATCGCCGCATGGTGGCGCGCATCGGCCAGACTGTGAAGCAGCCGGTCGTTGTTGATCTCCAAACTCGCGCCCAGGCAGTCTATTTCGGAATAAATCGTCTGCAGGCTGCCATCAAGTTTTTCCACGGTGGACGATAAGGGAGAAGACATACAAACTCGTTTCGCTCTTCCTTGCTACACTCGTGGCCCGGCGGCACCAACAGTGCTGCTAGGTCGAGGGCACCCGACGGAAAGAGTTTGCTTTTGCGAGCCATCGCGTCTTGAGCAAGCGTTTTGCTCTCGCAACCTCTATTGTTGCAGGCAGTCAACGCATGTTGAAGGATCCTGTATCCACCATCCGTTACAGGAGTAACAGGACCGAGTAGGAGTCTAGGTTACTGGGTAACTTGCGAAGACCGGCGGGGAGCGATTGCGAGTCGAAGCGACTCGCATTGCAGGCGCTCCCGACCGGCCAGTTATTCCTCGACAACCGCCAGAGTCCACCGCCATGACGGAATGTTCCGCCCTCAAGGTTCCGGATACCGGAAACGAAGCAAACCTGAGCATTGGTTTGAAAGCCCACCCGCGTAGCCCCAAAAAACCTGTAGACAATCTACCTCCGGTGGGAAGACGGCAAACGCAAATGCAAAGTGCTTGGGCGATTCCCCACCAAGGCCGCCGCGTGGAAGGCTGCCAAGCCGCTACGTGACGCGATAGAAACTCCAAAAGCAAAACCACAACCCAACTCCGGCGTGCCAACCGTGGGCACGCTGGTTGAGCAGTACAAAGCGGAAAAGATGCCACAACGCTACAGCACGCGACGTTCATACGATGTGTGGCTACGTCTCTACGTGCAACCGCGTTGGGGCGACTCAGCGATCACGGAGCTACAAGCCCGGCCTGTAGAGCTGTGGTTGAATTCACTCGCCCTTGCCCCTCGCAGCAAGTCATCCATTCGCTTTCTCATTGGCCTACTGTGGGACTTCGCCATGTGGCGCGAGATATTCCCACGGCCCGAAACCCCATGAGCCTTGTGACCATTCCGGGCGCATCCAAGCGCACGCGGAAGCCTCGCAGTCTGACCGTTGAGGAATTTCGCAAGCTGCTTGAGCACATGGAAGAGCCGTTCCGCACGATGGCATTAACTTGCGTGTGCTTCGGGCTGCGTATATCGGAGTGCCTGGGGCTGCATTGGTCGGATGTCGATTGGCTCAACGGTACGCTGCGAATCCAGCGCAGCATCGTTCGGCAGAGAGTAGGAGAGACAAAGACTGAATACTCAGACCGGGCAATGCCGATTGACGCGGAGATGCTGGACATTCTGAAGGCATGGAAGCAGACCACAAGCTTCAGTGCTGCTGATGACTGGATTTTTGCGTCCCCCGCTCAGATTGGCCGTCTGCCGTGGACAGCGGATAGTCTGAATCGCGCATATCTGAGAGCGGGGAAAGCCTCTGGCGTGGGTCACGTGAGCACTCACACGATGCGCCACACCTACCGGAGCTGGCTAGACAGCGTGGGCACTCCGATTGCCGTACAACAAAGGCTGATGCGTCATGCGGACATCCGAACCACGATGAACGTCTATGGCGACGTTGTGACGGATGAAATGTCCACGGCGCACAGCAAAGTTGTGGCATTGGCGCTCAACAGTATGGAAACGGCATGTAAGCCTAGCTAAGTGGTTTAATTTTGGCGGAAGCGTGTGCGAGTCGAATCCGCCTTGAAACAGCAAACAAAGAACTTAACTGAGCACAGTTGGCAAAATTGGAACCCGTAAGTCACTGATGACACAACAACTGATTTCCGAAATCAATTTTCGATTCGTGCGTTGCGCGAGCAATCACTTGTGCTAGCTCGTCCACGCAGCCGCCGGACAAGCAGACCGCCGTCTGTACGCTACAGGCAATGTCGCCCTGCCCTCGGCATCAGCGACGGGCTGGCACGTCCTGCGGTGTCTTACGCGAGTGCCCGAAGTCGATTTTTGTTTTTGCTATACATCAAGGTCACTCTCGCTGAGAGGCTCACCTTTCAACTCGGCAATCTTGGCGGTCAGCTCTCGGATGAGATCCTGCTGCTCGATGAGGCGTCGTTGCGTGCCAGCTGGATCGCCCTCCGTCTCGATATGCGCGATGTAGTCACGCGCCCATTTCGGAAGGCTGTTGATGCGATCCAGGAGAGCGCGCTTCTTTGCCAAGGCTATCCTTCCCGCGTTACTTCCTCTGCCTTCTTATCATCCCGCAGCGCAATCAAGTTTGTGTGCCGGAGATGATTCGTGTCCGTCCATTCGAGGATCTGCCCACTGCATCGGGTACAACATGCCGGTTTATCCCGGCGCACTCCCGTTTCCCGACAATCCAGAAATCATGAAACGCAATTCGCAGCAACCCATTGGCAATCTCAGAGTCTGTTCATAACGGAACTCTGCTGGAGAGCTCGGAACCGTTTCAACGCCAGATTGTCGGCGAGTGCTCGAACTAGCGGAAGTCACGTCCCCGTACGCCGGGCTAGACTGTTTGCTACTTCTCTTTCCATTCTCCTTTCCAGCCTAAGTAACAACGTCATGCTGCTGGTGGTTTAGAGCCGCTTCTTGCCAGACTTCTTTGCCGCCGCCCAGCGCTTACGCATTGCCTCGGCAATTCGCTTCCGGGCCGCTGCAGACATGGCCCGTCGCTTAGGCGTAGCATCAGCCGCCGGTTTGGTTGTTATTCCTGGAGGCCGTCCCCGGCGTTTCACACGAGAACCACCCGCGCTGACGCCTTCCAAGGCCAGTATTGCCGCATCGAGTTTGCTGCGTTCATCCCTGAGCTGTCGCACAATCTCATTGACGTTCATGTCGCAATCGTAGCACTTCGATGCCGCGTCACCTTCGATCATCATGCCGCGATGAACCAGCGTACACTTAGGTACCTACGCCTACGTAAATGCCACATAAGAACACACAAACTCGCCTCAACTTCGCCCTCTTGGCTGTGCTGCTGTTAGTTTGGTGTTCGTTCGCGTGGGCGCAGAGGATTTCTGATATTCGGTCGCAGGGATACCTTACCGATCTTGCCAACGTCATTGACACTGCGACTAGGGCGAGGCTAGAGACGCTGTGTGCCGAGGTCGAGCAGAAAACGGGCGCGCAAATTGCCGTCGTGACGGTGAATTCCCTAGACGATCGCAGCAAGGAAGATTATGCCGCCGATCTCTACAAGCACCTCGGTGTGGGATCGAGGAAGGATGACCGCGGTGTTCTGCTTTTGCTTGCGCCAAAAGAGCGCCAGTACAAGATTGAGGTCGGCTACGGGTTAGAACCGGTCATCAACGACGCTCGCGCTGGAGACATTGGGCGGGCAATGGTGCCCGATCTTAAAGCCGGAAACTACAGCGCTGCCGTGTTGCTCGGGACCACACGACTGGCTCAACTGATAGCGGCGGACAAAGGGGTGCAGTTGAACGGGTTGCCGGCCAACCGGCCGCGTGCCGCCGCGGGGGAAACGCCGTGGTGGATCCCCGTCCTGGTAATTGCGATCATCTTCATCGTGGTGCGTGCACTTTCACGCGCGGGTCGAGGAAGCGGCCGCGGTCCGCGGTCCGGAGGCGGATCTGCACTTCCCTGGCTAATTTTGGGAAGCGCCATGGGAAGTCGTGGTGGAAGTTGGGGCGGCGGATTCGGTGGTAGTTCGGGAGGCTTCTCGGGTGGTGGCGGCGGGGGTTTCGGAGGCTTTGGCGGGTTCGGTGGCGGAATGAGCGGCGGGGGTGGCGCGGGAGGCAGTTGGTGAGCTTACCAGGCCGGAGTGACGATCAATGAAGAAACCGGAAAGCAAGCTGCAGGAATTCGTTACCCGATTGCGGCAGGCGTGCGGCGAGAATCTCGTGTCGGTGGTGCTGTATGGTTCGGCGGCCCGCGAGGACTTCCACGAGCAGTTCTCCGATGTGAACGTGCTGGTGGTTACGCAGCAGTTGCCACCCGCTTCGTTCCCTGCGATCTCGGCGGTGCTGCATTGGTGGAGTTATGAGGAAAAGCTGCGACCGCCTATGATTATGACGCTCGAGGAGCTGCATGAGTCTGCTGACGTCTTCGCGATTGAACTCCTCGACATGCAGCGCTCGCATAAGACGCTTTTCGGGCAGGATGTGGTGGCATCCATTCACGTACCCATGAACCTGCACCGAGTCGAGGTGGAACACGAGCTGCGAACTACGCTCCTGCGGCTGCGGCATCACTTGCTGCTGGTTCCTGACAATGAAGAAGAGCTGCGAGCTGTTCTCGCCAAATCCATTACCTCCGTCCTCACACTGTTGCGCCATGCGTTGATAGTGGTGGGAGAGAAGCCGCCGGAGACGAAACCGGAGCTGCTGGAGAATGCCGGGAAGGTTTTTGGATTCGAAGCGCAACCGCTGCGGTCAATTCTGGAATTGCGAAATGAAGTCTCGTCCACGCAAAACGAGCGAGAGCTTTACCATGCGTACATGACAGCGATACAGCGGGTCGCTCACGAACTGGATGTACGCGTGCCCAAGCGTCAGTTACAGAAATTGTCCCAGCAAGAATAACCATCCATGGATCGAAGGTTAACGGGGAGAGATCGGCATGAAAGTCGCAATCATTGTGTTGGTGGTGATTGTTCTAGTGGCGCTCATGTTCGGCAGCATGTTCATCAGCCATCGCAACGAAATGGTGCGCAAGCGCGAGACGGTGAATGCAGCCTGGTCGCAGGTGGATGTGGTTCTGCAGCGCCGCTCGGACCTCATCCCGAACCTGGTGGAGACGGTGAAAGGGTTCGCCGCACACGAGGAAAGGGTGTTCGGCGATATTGCTGCCGCGCGGGCCGCCATGATGGGTGCGAAAACGCCGCAGGAGAAGATCGCGGCCAATGGTCAGCTCGATTCGGCTCTCAGCCGGTTATTGGTGGTCGTGGAAAATTACCCGCAACTCCGGTCCAACGAAAACTTTCTTCGATTGCAGGACGAGTTGGCGGGCACGGAAAACCGGATAGCCATCGAGCGCCGCCGTTACAATGAGGCCGTCCAGGACTACAACACCTACATTAGCTTGTTCCCGAACAATATTGTCGCCAGTTTATCGGGCTTCACTCGCAATGACGCTTACTTCAAAACCGACGAAGGAGCGCGGCAGGCTCCCAAAGTGAATTTTGGCACGCCGTCGCGGCAGCCCGCTCCCGCGCCAACTCAATAGACGTGCCGGCCGCGGCATCATGAACTTCAATTGTGAACGTGTACCTGGTCGACGGCACCTAAGAACTCTTTCGCCACTACTATGCGTTGCCTTCCGCGAAGGTGAACGTTACCACCTTGAGTGCGCTGGCAAATACGTTGTGCGAACAGCGCGAGCAAGCGTTTCTGTTTCGTACGCTGGCCACCCTGCGAACCGACACCAAGTTGTTGGAAGATTTAGACCAACTTCGCTGGAGTGGGCCGAGCCGGAGTTCGACGCCTTCCCGGCTCGGCTGGATGCAGCAAAGGGTGAGATCCGTGGCGGAGAAGATCGCAAATCAGCGCGAAGGAAGTGAACAGCCCGACTGCCTGATTGCCTGTGACTCCGCATTAATCGGCGTTAAGTGTCCATCAATAATCGCCGCCGGCGCCTCCGCCTCCCGAAGCTCCTCCTCCGAAGCGAAAGTCCGGACTCTTTGTTTGCGCACTTGGCGTTATTGACTGAGGTGACACCAGACCCAATCCGGCGGAGCCGATGCTCATCCATCGTTTGTCCCTTCCCGATAGGCGCGCGGCAGTAAAGCCGTGGCGAATCCCGCCCGGGCCACGGGCAAGCCAGCGTCGAATGTACAAGGCAACACCGGTCAGCAATACGCCCAGAAGTATCGGGTCCCAGGTATGCCGCTGCCAGCCGAGATAAGGTTTATTGGACACGAAGGTCAGGATGGCGGCAATCGTGCCCACCGCGATGACGAAGCGATCCTTCTGGCGAGTGCCCCGGACGAGGATGACGGGCGGCAGGCACCAGATCAGCACCCAAGTGGTGCAGTAGAACGGCCTTGGGAATTCAGCGGCCTGAGTGCCGACCCACCACTGCGCGCGTACGTTCAACGACGAAAGCTGGAGGTTGACTGCCAGGTAGATGCCGAGCCAGAGGAATGCTTCAACAAGCGAATAATCATCATCGAGGTAGTCAAAGCGGTGGCGGGGGCGCACTACAGCCACACATATCAGTCCGACTGTGTAGAACGCGACGACGATCAAATGTTGCGCCCACGGAGATGAAGTCCAGTAGCCGGGGATAAAGACGGCGAAGATCATGGCGGCCAGAAATGCATACCAGGGCCCAAAGCGACGCCAGATCCAAAGCGAAAATACGACGCCGGCGGCGGGAACGACGGAGTGTGCTTGGTATGGCTTAGGCGGATAACTTCCGCTGAAAATCGCGAACATCAGCCCCGCGCAGAGAAAAACAACCGAGCAGACGGCGAGGGCTTCCTCGATCCCATAGCGATAGAGCCGGGCCTGGGATACGGCAACCTCGGCGGCCGCGTAGGACACCGCAGCGAAGATCAATAAGAAAATGCCAGAAGTTTGATCCGATGGCCGCGAAAGAAAACCTTCCAGGAACAGCGCGGCGGCGCCGGCAACGATGATCAGGGTGAACAGGAACAAGACCAGTCGCAAGAAAATGTTGGTGGTACGCAGCTCAGAGATTGTTTCTTGTTTCAGGTGTTGGTACTGCTCCTTGGTGAGGTAGCCCTCACCGGCCCAGTCCTTCAGCAGTTTGCTGGCACGCAGCGTCTCTTCGCTGGAGGCGGTGTAGAGTCTCATGCCAGCCTCCCGAAGCGTCGCGCGATCTGGACGAGCGCCACCAGCATTACAACCGCGGTAATGACGAAATAGGTCAGGACGGCAGTGAAGCCATTGATGCCACGAATCAGCACCGAACTGACGCCGATGTAGCCGTAAACCGCGGCATACGCAACGAAGGCAAACTGCCGGCGCTTCAGGCCCCACGCGAGGGACACTCCACATGCCACAAGCAGAGCGAGAAACCAGAGGCTGTATCCTTCTGGCTCGAACACGCCGAAGAGCAAAGCCCAGGAGAGAACGTTGGCCACGATGTTCAGATACGTGTTGAAGAAATGAGGCTTCAGACTCCGGCGCTGAAGAAGCACGGCACCGCCGCCAACCAGCAGGCAGTAGAGAAGAGCACATTGCCGATACATCGCATCCTGATGGGATGACCAGTGCGAGATCTTGAGCCCGAACCATCCAGCGAGCGAGGATAAAGCGAGCGACAGTACGAAGCGATTGTCGAACCGATAAGCGAGGAAGAAAAAGAGTACGGCGGTCGCCAGGAGATAGAGATCCCATTGTCCGGAGAGCACGCCGAGGCGGTTCTCCATGTAGGCAAGTTCCACGCACCAGACGAGACTGCCGAGGTAAAGCACGTAGTCGAAGACCGGGCTCGGTGCAGGCGTTTCCGTGGGAGACCAAGCGAGCGCGTGGGAAAAGATGTACCAAAAACAGGCGATGAGGATAGCGGAGACAACGGTCAGGACGACGACGTCACCGAGTTGCTGGGACCAGGTGGCGACGGTCCAGCCAAGCCCCGCAACGAACGCCAGTACACCTGCGTAAAGGAGAAGGTTCAGCTCAAGAAAAAGCGAGAAGGGTTCTCCGCGGGAGAGGCTCGACAAGAGCGCGTACTGCTCCTGCGATATCGCGCCTTGCTCCTTCCAGTTCTCTAAGCGGGCGAAGATGGTCATGAGGTCTTCGTTCTCCGGACCTAGGACGGCGTGTCCCGGCCCGACATTCGATCTTGCTACCACCCGTTCAGCCCGAAAGTCTACTCCAATCTGCCCGCCGCGCTGAAAGACACACCAGTGGACCTGCCAAAATCGAGGCGGCCTACAAGTACGGTTTTGGGAGATCTAGCCGGATTTCCAGGGAGCTGCCTGTGGTCAATCCTCGAGCGCGAGATTGCCGAAAACAGGGCGGCCCGCCAGGGCAGCGCGGAAGCCATACACAGCGAGGCCAATTAGCAGTACCAGTAGAAACAGGGAGCGGCCGATATACCAGCGGGAGAAGTTGATCGTGACAGGCAGAGTGGACAGCAAGATGTAATACACATTGAAGACAAAAACCGCCAGGGGTCCGAATCGAATCAGGACGATCAGCCCCAGCGCCACAACAACGGCCGTGAAGGGCAATGCCACCCAGGCAAGAGAGCGGTTAGGCCGTTATACACCCAAGTGAATGAAAGGAAGGCGTTCGTAAACCCTGGCCGAATTGTCGGCAATAATTTTCCATTAAGCACGTTTTTTTGCGAATTTTCTGTTTTGCAAGAGTCCGTCTGCTGGTTCAGTTTATCGGGCCTAAGTAGAGGTCCAGCCAATCCAGCGTTTCTTTGATTAGCTCATTGCGAGGGACGGCGTGACCGGTGTCGTACACCATGCGTTTCTTCTGGTCTTTCGGCGATCCCAGCAAGTTATAAAACGGTACTTGCGTCGTCTGCTCGGGGAAAAAGAAATCGTAGTGGCCGTTGAGCATAAGCACCGGCTGCTTCACATGGGGAAGAAAGTTGATCATCTCGACTTCAGGAAGAGATTTCTCGTAATTCAGTCCACCAAGGGCAATGATGACGGCCTTGATCCGCTGGTCGACGGCGGGAACGATCGCTCCCATGACCGCACCCCAGCTGTAACCGTAGTAAGCAATTTTGTTGTGGTCCAAGTCGGGCCGCGATTGCGCGTAATCAATCGCGCGTGACGCATCCTTGACCCACATGACGACGTGATCTCGCCAGTTACTGCTGGTGTCGGCCGAATCCGACTCCATTCCGTCGCCCCGCTCGTAGGTGCTCTTGTAGACCGGGTAGAGAACGGCGCGTCCGCTGCGAACGATGGCATCGAGAGAAGCGGACGTTTGCACAGCGAAGTGGCGCAGGCTCAGAGCGCCGGACCCAGGGAAGAACAGCACGACCTGATAGGGCGGCTTGCCCTTCTTGGGCAGCAACAGATACGAGGTCGCCTGCTCGTGGCCGTAGGGCGCCGAGTAGGTAATCTTCTGAATCGTCCAGTCCTCGTCCTTGCTGTCTACCGGCTCGACTCTTGCATCCAGCGGCGTCTTGTCATAAGAATAAAGTCCCTTGTAGGCCTCGAAGATCTGGTTCGAAACCGGCTTTTCTTTTGTCAGATCGCGCCGCGGTGTGGGCATGGCCGCGAACGCCTGTTTGTTAATTGCATTCGGGTCGACGTACTTGACACAGCGAAATCCAATGTCTGCGGCACGCAGAAACGGCGATTGCGCATCAGGATCGATAAACATGTAGTTAGGCTCGTCCCATGCGCCGCCCAATACGTAACGCTTGCCGTCTTCCGCCTCGGTCCAGATCCACTCCTTCACATTGCCTGCCATGTCGTATGTGCCCCAGGGACCGACGTCCGGTTTGCTGCCGACGGGCAGGATTCCCGTACTGCTAAAATTGCTTGCCGGCACAATCACCGAGGCGAGGAACGGGCCGGCAGCGCGGTTCCAGTGATAGATGGTGGGAAGGCTCTTGCCTGCAAACTCCGCATAGGCGGCGGCTTCGTACCAACTGATGCCGGTTACGGGATAGTCGTCGTGACCTTTGGGATATTCGCCGGCGACCCAATCCTTCGGTCCGGGACGCCCGGTCGCGTCGCGGAACAGCACCATCGCCTCTTCCCAATTGAGATGCTTACCATCTCTTACGAACTCATACTTCCAATACTCGCGTTTTTGGTAGCCGCCCTGATCGACAAAGTCTTTGAACTGCCGGTTCCTGACCTCGTACTGATCAATCCAATAGTCGTTCAGCGGTAACTCCGGCATGCTGTCGTAGCCGGGAATGAATAACGACTTAAAGTACTTTTGCGGCGTGACCCGGACCATGCCGGCGGGAATCTTCGCCGCCTCGTCCAGCGTGACCTTCGCTTCAACAGGTTCGCCGGGAGGAGGGTAATACTTGGGTATCAGGGCCGGAGTTAAACGCAGAACCGTGCCGTAGCCCGGCTTCTCAAACTTCCAAATGAAGATCCCGCGTGGCTGGCGGACATTCTTCAGCGGAGTCGTTCCGACATATTCCCATGAGTTGTCGCTGCCGTCGTACTCGCGGCGATAGACTTTGGCGCCGGGAGGGTCCGACTCCAGTGTCATGTCATAGGAGATGAGCGGCCAAAGCCTGGCCAACTCCGGATCGTCGGGAATCGCCTGCTCAGCTTTGGAGGCGAGTTTGAACTCGGTGTCGAACGCCCCTTGAGCAGCCGCGGCGCCGTACTTGCCCTGATCGTAGAGTTGCCTGATTTCCGGCAGTGCCACTTCGCGCGCCCATCGCGCGTCGCGGGAGCGCTTCACCAGCCAGCCGATTCCCGCGCACGCCACAATGACGAATAGCAGCAAAGGCACGACCACACGCGGTCGCCGAACTTCTCGAATGATACGCGCCGGAGTGAATGCCGCGCCAGACTCCGGGAACAGCAAGGCGCGGCATTGACGAAGATCCTGCGCCAATTCCATCCCCGACGCATATCTGTCGGCCGGATTCTTCCTCATGCAGCGCGAGATGATTTGCCGCAGTTCCGGAGGCACATCGCGCTTCAATTGGCTGACCGGTGTCGGATCGTCCCGCATCACCGCTGCAAGCAGGGCCGTTCCCGACGGAGCATCGAAGGCACGCTTTCCGGTCAGCATCTCGTAGAGCACCGAGCCGAAGGAGAAGACGTCGCTGCGCACGTCGACCACCTTGCCCTCAGCCTGCTCGGGCGACATGTAGGCCAGCGTTCCGACAATGATGCCGGGACTGGTGCCGGCGCTGGCCTCCATCGTTGCTCCTTGATCACCGCATGGGGGCGCCGCGACGGCGATTTTCGCCAGCCCGAAGTCGAGCACCTTCACCAGCCCGCTGTCATTGACCATGATGTTGCCTGGCTTCAGGTCGCGGTGCACGATTCCTGCGCTATGAGCGCGTGCCAGTGCGTCAGCCACCTGAACGGCATAGTTCATGGCTACATTTGCCGGCAGACCGTCGGCTGGGATGACGCGGTCGAGCGGACGCCCTTCCACGTACTCCATGACCATGAAATCAACGCCGGCTTCGGAGCCGATATCGTGCAGCACGCAGATGTTGGGGTGTTGCAGCCCGGAAATCGACTTCGCTTCCTGCACAAATCGCGCGTGCTGCACCGGGTTCGACGACAGATGTGCCGCGAGAATCTTGATAGCTACCGTGCGCTGCAGCCGGATATCGCGGGCGCGGTAAACCTCACCCATACCGCCGGCGCCTATCAATGCTTCCACCTCGTAGGGCCCGAATCTCGTACCCGCGACAACCGCCATAGGCACGAGATTATATTCCAGCGCGGCTAGCAGTCCCACTTTGACGAGAATGTCGGCATTCCGTCCTTGTGGCTGCGACCTGTCGATCTTTCAAGAGCACGGGATGGCCGTTATACGGCCAGATGAAAGGAAAGCATTCGTAAACACTGGCCAACTTTTCGGGAGTAGTTTCCCATATGCCCGTTCTTGGCCAACTCTCGATTGGCCGACCATCCGCCCAGGACAATCCGCCAAGAAGCGGAAAGATGCGTCCCGACCTGCTCCATTACGTCAAAATTGTGCCCGATTGGCAAAAAGTTATTTCCGGGGAGGAGCAGGGGCTTGTCGCTTCGAATTCGCCCGAGATTCCTGGTGACCCGGAGCAAGCGCCCACAAGATTTTGAAGGTGCTCAACTCCATTGCGCATGTTGTTACGGAAGCTGGAGATCAAGTTGGTAGATCTGCTCGGTATTGAGATTGCGCAGTAGCATCGGTGAGTCATCCGGCGCAAGGTCGAACCACATGCCGCTCAATCCCTCCGTGCGGCGGACGCCCTTTAGGCTGGCGACCCTTTCCAGCTTGCGATCAGAGATGCGCAGCCGAAAGATTGCCGGATCGCTCTGCCACTTGGTATCGAAGTAGATGTATTGCTCATCGTGCGACAAGTCATAGTAGTCAAGTGGTCCTTGCCACAGCTCAGACCAGCTTTGTGCAACGGGATCAAAGCGCACGATTCTGGGTGGATGGCTCGCCAGCGCGACAATGCGTCCGTCCCGCTGCCATGTAGGACAGCACAAACCCTTGGAACCTGGCAGGGTTGTTACCTGCAAAGTGGACAGGTCAATGACAGATACCTCAGGGTTCCAGCCGGGATATTCGGAATAGGCGATTCGTGTACCGTCCGGCGACCACCAGGGGAGGCCCTGATCACGGCTGGCGAATGTTATTTGCCTGGGCTCACCGCCATCGGAGGACACCACATACATCTGCCAAACGGGTTGCGCCTTCCCGGTTCCCGCAAAAGCGATTTGCTTGCCGCTGGGTGACCAGACGGGAGTAGTAGCCAGGAGAGGAGGCTGGGTCAGTTGCAGGCGGTCGCTTCCGTCAATCCTGCTTCTCCATAGGATCCCCTCCGGATAGCTCACGTACACGACCCATTGTCCGTCGCGCGAAAACGACACGCCTTCGGCGGAGATGCCGTTTAAGTAGGGGACAAATTGCCTTCCGACACTGTCATATCGAACCAACTCGCCTAATTGCTGTTCACCCAAGGCGTAAATCTTCTTCCCATCGCTGCTGGGAATCGGCGACATGAAGTTCAGCGGACCGTTCGTCAGACGAACTGGGCTGCGGTCCGCTCTGCGTAGTGGCGGCCATTTCTCGCGAATGGCCCAGAGATCGGTATGCCCCGCTTGCCGGGATTGATACACGTAGTACTTGCCATCGGGTGTCCAGTGTCCACAGCATTCGTTGGCTGGAATATTCCATCCTCGAAGCAGGGGATGAATGTTCCTGCCATCGGGTGCCGCTTCCCAAAGACTGCTGCCATATCCGCCCGAGGCGACATCGAAGCGGAGCCTCTTGCCGTCTGGGGACCACTGCGGGCTGCGAATCGCTCCCGAAACCGATAGGAGCTTTGTGGCGTTGCTCCCGTCGCGACGAACGCGGTACAAATCTCCGCCCTTGGCATACAAGATGGATTGGCCATCGGGATACCAGGTGGCACTTTGTGCCCGCACATCACCAACCCGCTGCGGAGCTCCACCGACTAACGGCATAATCCACAGCGGCGGCGGCCAGTCGTACTGCACGCCTTCAGGAATTCGCCCGACAAGCAGTTCAGAGCGATCGAACGAAATGTCATAAATAACGCTGCTCCCCAGCGAGCTGGGAAGTGGTACCTCCTCCCCACCCAAGACCGACAGTTGCATCAGGCGAAGTACGTCATCATGGTGCTCTGGAAAGTAAATTCGCGAACCATCGCTGACAAGCCGGGGCACCTTGGGTTCAGGAGAATGCGAGAGACTGGTAATAGTAACGACGCGTGGAGGAGGCGAAGATGGGAGCCAGTAGGCAAGGATCGCAATCAGCGCTACGACGGCGGCGAGCCCGATCCAGAAGCGACTGACCCAACCCACCTTCGGTGGGGCTTTCGCGCCACTCACCGGCGTTTCGCTTTCCAACTTGGCCCGGCTTCCGTCTACTGGCGCGATGAAACGGTAACCAACCTTGGGCAGGGTTTCGATAAAGCGCGGAGACTCGGCGGAGTCACCAAGTGCCTCGCGCAGCTTGACGACAGCTTTGTTGAGGCTGCGGTCGAAATCAACATAGACTCCGTCGGACCACAGCTGATCACGGAGGTCTTGTCGAGTTACGACCTCGCCAGGATGACGCACCAGGATTCGCAGGACTTCCAGCGCGGAGCCACCTTGTGTTGGAGTCGGAAGGATCCAAGAACCACCCCGAGGCAACACGAGTCTAGCACGATTCTCAACCGCCTCGAGCCAGCCTCCAAATGGGGAATAACGCCACAGAAACCGAGTCATTCCAGCGAGTTAGCAGGGAACATAGATTTCTCCCGCAGGTGCATTGACGGACCGTCGATCTGGGGTTGTAGTGGCCCCCATCAGATCGTGACCGCTGCGTTGAGCGCGACACAGCGGCAGATCCCACGGAGCGGATGATGAAACTCATGACGTGGAAATCGATGGTTGCAGTATCTCTACTTGCCGCCTGTTCACTCGTTTCAATTCCTGCGGTCAGTCAGGGCAGGGGACTGCCGGTGACGGTGGTGAATGGCAGTGGACAGCCGATTCCCACCGCCGCCCAAGGCACGACCAATGTCGCCGGGACCGTAAGCCTGGCTTCCGGCAGCATCGTCAATATCGGCAACACCCCGAACGTGAACGTGGCCAATACTGCGACGGTCAATGTAGCAAACACGCCGACGGTCAGCCTGGCGCCGGGAGCGAGTGTCACTGTCACGAACCCGCTGAATGGCCAGAACAATCCGGCGCCGCTGGTCACGTTGGAGGCCGCTCAGCCCTATGAGGACGTATGCTTCATAAATTTTTCGGGAAATGAACAGGGATCCTGTAACTTCACGCCAATTCCCGCAGGAAAGCGGCTGGTGATTCAAGAGTTCGATGCCGCAGGAACACTGGAACCAGGTTTGAAGCCGCTCGACCTTCAGTTAACCCCGCTGGACATCCGACATTTTTTCGTGGCCACTTTCATGGGCAGTGGACATGGATACGACTATTTCGCGACACACCAGGAAACACGAATCTATGTGAAGTCAAACGAAACGCCGTATTGCTATACGGCAATTTCCGGCGTTAGTAACAGCGGCCAGTATTTATGCCAGTTCTCGGGGTTCCTGGTGGACGTACCCTGAGAAGGATTGGCAACCAGCGGTCCGCGTCTGCGAGCTTGCTGCCCATAACCTACCCCTTGGCAAAGGAGACGGCTCGATGGCGTGGAACTTCATTTCGAAGCTTGTGATTAGCGGACCGCAGTGGCCCGTGAACGGGAATGGATTCCAGGGCATACTGCACTTTCAGCTCGATAACAATGGCAACGTGTCCGGCACCGTTTACGGAGACTCGTTGTCCAACATCATTATCGAGAACAACTTTATACAATTTAGGCGCAACGGAAATGGATTCCACCAAATCTGGACGGGAGCAATCGTCGATCTACAGTTCGGCCAAGGTGGAATAGACCATGGCGTCGTACTGATGGGAACATTTACGCACGACGACCAAGGCTGCTTTGGCTGGACCACCGAACCCCTGGTCCTGGCGGTTTGATGCGTGGGACCATTGTCTGGGACTATTGCGACAGCGGGTAGGTGATAGCGCGGGCGGTGAGATGACCGAACGGCTCAACCCGTAAGGCTTGGCTACTAAATCGTGCATCACATGTACGCGATTAGCCTTACCAGTTCGTCATCCGCCAAACTGGTGGGTGCCGGTTAACCGGAAGTTGAACGACGAAGAACCAACCGGACCATAAGTCGGCTTCTGGAAGATTGGACCGATCAGGAACGATAAACGCCTATGTGTGTGCGGATCTGGCGTAGAGTCAGTCCTGGCGGGGGCCTAATCACTTGGACTTATAGTCGGCTACGCTTCCTTGTGCCCAGCCCTTCGGGACGCGTTCAGGCAAGAGAGGAGAACGGGCGTTTTCCGTCTAAGTGGGGGCTTCCGCACGAACCTTCAGCATGGGAAGGTTATGTTGAAGAATGTGTCCCGCGTCCGAGCGTTCAGTAGCTGCCAGGCAGTGTCAGGGCTCACCGGGCTCTGTGATTCAGGGGCAAAGGTAAACGGCCCTCCTAGACCTCATCGCTGGGAGCTCAAACCGGCAGAATCCTGGCTCCGCCGCCCATGGCTGGAATGTACTTCCCGCTACGAGGTTCCCTAGCTCATCCGCTTGGCGGCCATAACCCGTCGGATCAAGCTTACAGCGAGGCTCGATGCGGGAGGCCGCCACCGAAGGTTGTACCGACATTCCAGTCCGGAATATCGGTTCCACCGCGAATATCAGAGTGTCCCTGATAACGACCTGGGTCATATGGCGGCCGGACGAGGGAGCTCACACTTCAGTCCCATCCGCCCCCCGATGAAGATTCCCACCACCGTCCAGTAAGCGAGAGCAATCACTGTCGCTCCGTCCAACATTCCTGCTTGGAATCTTGCCTCCCGAATGCAGGTAAGTTGCGGTGGCTAGGTAGTTTCCGCTCGAGAGCCCCGGGGCTGGGAGCCGGCGCGGATCGGCGATCGGCGGCGGCGGTCACCGATCCTTTCCCTGACAAGACGGTTTCCGCTCGAGGGCGCCCGCGCCTACAAACCAACACCCACCCGTTCTCTTCTTTCCCCGGCAATCAACCGTCATCCCACTACCAAGAGAAACCACACCAACAGCCTCCCCTTCAGCCCCCCGCCCAACACCCAATCCCCTAACCCTCATCGGTAATAACCGCTCGACTGCCCCGGCGCCACCCCACATTGCGGTTTCCTCCGCCATTAACCGCACCAGCCGGCATCTGTTCACTGAACCAGACACAACCAACCGCTAACTGCTATACGTAATAGCTCCTTGCCGCTCATCAAGCGTCGCAGATGGCGATTTTCGCCGGGCGTTGACCGCCCCCAAAGCCCGCAGTCCTTCACTGGACCAGAGAGCACATCCGCTAACTCCATACGTAACAATCGCTTGCCGCTGATTTACGGATGCAGATGGCGATTTTCGTCGGGCGTTGACCGGGCGCGTAGAGAGAGAAAAACCTGGTATTGCACGGTTTTATGAGCGCTCCGTGACCACTGACCAGAAGATCGGCGCCGGATGGTTGACGGTTCCCGTAAGCGCAGCCGCGGCGGCAACGGTTATGGCGTTGGCGATACTAGGCGCTCCAGCACCCAGCTCCAGACCAAGCCCGGGACCTCCGGTGACGGTGCAGTCGCCGGTATCGAGGGCGATGCCGTTGGCGACGTCATGGGCATATACCAGAGAGCCCTTCAGCCAGATATAGAGAACATCGTTGTTGTACCAGATGGAATAGTCCGTGGGGGCGGTCGCCGAAACCTCACCCAAAGTGATGTTGTAGCCAGGCGCGGTGGCCCCGGTAGTGTTATCCAAGCCGACGCCGGTGAGGGTGCCCTGCTTGGTGCCCAGGCGATAGAGGACGATGTTGTCGCAGTATCCGCGTACCTCTTCCATGCCCAGGATGAGGTCGCCGGCCAGGCCGAAGTCGGCTGCGGCCTGCGCCGGATCGGT
>Ga0335081_10002175_pt1 | contig 30757 bp, 24 predicted proteins | sample Lox_Sample_35_FD_206713 | JGI IMG/M metagenome (GOLD analysis project Ga0335081, IMG submission 206713) | Soil microbial communities from Loxahatchee National Wildlife Refuge, Florida, United States - Lox_Sample_3.5 | ecosystem: Environmental > Terrestrial > Soil > Wetlands | place: USA...
TTCAAACGGTCGTTCTCCTAAGAAATACCGCTTAATATCGTTATTCCATACATAGCTTGCGCAGACGAGATATGACCAAGTGCCGACATCAAGCGGGCTTTCGATCTTGAACAGCTTGATGCGAGTCCCAGCCTTGTCAATCTGATGAAGACGCCAGTGTTTTCGATCACGTAGTTCATCTTCCGTGTAAAATCTTACAGCGGCGTCAGAATGGACAAAAACGCTCGCCTTCGGATCGTAAATCGAGTGGAAATAACGCGCAGGCCGTTCCTCACTATTTTTTGGGATTTCCTCACATTCGAAATGCACCTCATTATCCCTTCGCTCCCATATGAGGTCGGTAAATGCGACATCCGAGGTTAGTTCATCCGGTATCCAGCGAGCGGACTCTTTTCCCTTTAATCGGCCGATTCGGTCCCAATCCAGTTCCTTGCCGAACACCCACATTTTGTACATGGACGCCGAATACTCATTCATCGGGATTACCAGGAGTGGATCAAGCCGGACGTTGACTGCCGTTCCCGCGGGCAAATCGAACAATACTCTCGATGACCAGTACTGCGAATTGACAGCCCGGAGAGGAGGCGCAGGCGAGAAGATGAAGCCCCGACGGGAAAGTACGCCATCCTCAATCTGAAAATCCTTAAGCGGCACGAGAAGGTCACGGTCCGGAACTATGCCGGAAAGCGCCGGGTGATCATAGGGCGGTGTCTTCGGGTCTCGGTCAAGCAGCGCCCTTCGCCTTTTGTCGTAAATCTCGTCATCTATGTCTTTCGCCACGATTTCGAATCTGATCTGCTGCGGGTCGTTTCCGCGCCGACTGTCTTTGAGCCAAACGCTTATTCCCGGATCGTCAGCCGCCTTCTGCAAGGCATCGCCCGGCACATTTTCCATGGCTTTCACAAGAACGCCGTGGAGCGGATCGGCATCCTCCGCCAAAACCTTTAGGAGTTCGAGTCGGGGACTCATCGGCTCCAGCGAGATCGCATTAATGAGTTTTTCCGGAATGTAAGAGCGTGGCATATTTTAAGTTGTCGACTACAGAAAGCAGTAGAGCCCGACGAAAATCGCCGAGCTCCGGAGAGAATACTGCTTCCTGCACGTAACTATCATTTCTTGATATTGTACTTATTATTCCTATTTTCAAAAGCCTGTTCGCCGCCGTCCAGTATTTCGCAGGCATGCTCGCAGACGCCTTGCGATCCGAGGGTGTCCTCGCAATCACAGTCTTTCTTATCGGTGAATTCCAGGCTGCCGGTCATGTAGTTGAACTGTTTGCCGTCCGCATTCTTTCTATCCGTGCCATTCCTGTTCGCCACGATGACCTGCTCGGAATCGGAACCAATCACCAGATTCGCATTGTGGCTCACCATAATGATCTGCCGCTCCTTCTTCTTCCCTTTGAGGAACGGAACAATCTCATGGTATATGGACCGGCTGTCCAGATCATCTTCGGGCTGATCGATAAGGAGCGGCCAGGCGTCATCCGATTCGGCCAAGATCAGGCGCAATGCGAACAGGGCTCGTTTACCCGGCGTCATAGTCGATTCAGAAAATCCCCCGATCTTGTCCCCTTCCATATTGGCCGTAAAAAGGACTTTTTCCGTGAGGTTAAGGATGTCTCGTGCGACTTCCCGACTGTCATGGTGCGCTAGGACTTTCTGCTTTTTTGTGTGAATGGCCGCTAGGAATTCGCCCGGCTTCTCCCTTATCATGTCGAGCTTCACGCTATTCTTTTCGACGAAATCGGTCCTCTCCTTGACGTTCAACCGCTCGACAGCATCGTCATAATCCTCGCCGAAACCGTATTCGACATCAAAAGTGATGCCCTGCAGGGCGGTCTGGTCTTCTTCCTTGATGGTGGTTGAAAAGCTGCCCGTCAAAGCCTGCCGCTGGCCGATCGCCGTCTTGATCGTGCCTACGGTCTCGGTGAGCTGGGACTTGGCAGCCTTAATGTCCGCTTCGATCGCAGCGATTTTCTTGACGGTCTCGGCGTGCTCGTTCAATTTAGCCACCAGGCTCTTCAGCTCCAGGTTGCCTTTGTACTTGTCGATCAGCGGCTTGTTACCGTTCTTTATCTTTTCGATCTCCGCGGCTGCCGTTTCCTTTTCTTTCGCTATCGAGACCTTGTAGTCGGCGACCTTCTTGTTGGCGTCGGCGAGGACACCCGACTCCGCGCCCTTCAAAACCTTGTTGATTTCATCCTGCAATTTCTTGGGAAGGGTCGCGAGGGCCGGAGAAGTCGTTATTTTCACTGCCGAAAAATACGGCGACGCGATCGGATCGCCAGGCAATTTCAGGAGTTCCGCGTCGATCTCCTTGATCTTACCTTCCAAGGCCGACAATGACGCGCTTATAGCCTGGTATTGCTTTATCTCATCGCCGCTCAGCTTCGTTTTGTCTTCCAGCTGCTTGATCTTGGCCTGGATGTCGGCCATACTCGCCTCGATGGCCTTCTTGTCTCCGAGGTTCTTCAAATCGACCTCAAGGGCCTGCCAGGAATCGGTGAGGTCGAACCAGGCATCCGCCTGTTCCGCTATCTGCCGGTTGAGCGTCCCGATGCCGGTTCCGATTTTCTCATATTTTGCCGCGAATCCGGGGAGGGCCTTGAATAATACGGGCTCGATCTTCCGCTTGATCTCGTCGGCATCTTCGCTCATCTGATATAGGTAATTCTGGGGGATATAGACGAGCTTGCCGGGGCTTTTCTCGTTCGGCTGGCCATTGCCCCATTCGATCGAATGCTCCAGGTCGATCCTGTTCCAGTGGTAATCCTCGCCCTGGCCGGGACCAGGTATCATGCTCTCCGTCATTTCAGGGTCGACGGAATGCGCCACGTAGGCTAGCAGCGCCGACTTGCCGGAAGAGCGGCTGCCGATAATCGAGCACAGGTTCTCATTAAATTCCAGCTCGTCAGGGAAATCGGTGGAGTTCGTAAACCTGATTTTGCGTATGACCTTGAAGTCATCCTTCTGGTCCGGCTTAACGGGTCCGATCCATACGCGGTCCTTCGGCTCGTACAGGATCTGCTTCAGGCCTTCAAAGGTGGGGTCTGCCTTGATCCAGCAGTTTTCTTTCAGGGCATAGCCGGCGGCATCATGGCTGTCGGAGCACATGACCATGGGCATCGTGAACCCGATATTCGGGAAGATGATCTTGATGCAATCTTCCTCATCGTCCTTGCTGCCGAGCTCCAAGATGTCGACATAGTCCTCCGCTATTTCCTTTTTTAAAAGCTTCTTGAACTCCTGATTGTTTTTGATGCTCTCGATCGAGTTCGATTTGCCCCCGGCATGTATCGTGACCAGCCCGCCCAGCTCGTGGATCAGGTCGCAGGCCTCCTTGAGGTCGCAATAAATCTTATCGTCGCCCTTCGACTTCACCGTGGACGGCTTGAGACCGCATTTCGACTGGATATCGGTCCAGATCTCTTCCAGGTTGCAATCCGGACGGAAAATCCCGATGAAGTGGACGGATTCGCTGCCGCCCAGCTCGGACCTTAATTCGATTCCGGGAAGGACCTGGATGTTCTCTTTCGCGCCCAAGGCCTGGAGGTTCCGTACTCTCTTGACGTCGATCACGTGATGGTCCGTAACGGCCACGACAGCAATGTCGTTTTCCTTAAGCGTGCCGATCAGTTGCTCATCCGTGATCGACTTTTTTTTGTAATCATAAGAGGACGGAGTATGAAAATGTAAATCCCATTTTCGCCATTCCGAACCGCGTATATATATTGATTTGGTAGCCATGTGTCGTATCTTCTGTTTAAAAGCCCCGGCCTGTTTAAATTTTGTAAATATTAGTGCAATCTTTAAAAAAAGACAAGGAAAGATTAGCTAATACCAATTACGTACTTTACCTTGACTGCCCTCGCCTCCGGTGGTAATCTCCTATCTCGGACTGAAAACAGGGCGGTGGGTAACTATGAGAAAACTGGACGAAGCAGCGCTCCAGATCGGCGATATCATTTTGACCACGACCACGGATTTGCTGAGCAAAGGTATCCGCAAGGTGACGGGAAGCGATATCTCTCATGCACTAATCTATGTTGAATCTCATTCTGTGATTGATGCGACAGGTGAAGGTGTGCATTCGCGAAACACTCAACGGCTTTTTTGGGAGGACCAATGTGCCGTATACGTGCTTCGACTAACCGAAGGGCTAGACATAACGCAGTCCCGACGCATCGTGAATTATGTTAGAGGAAGAATTGGCACTCGCTATTCTAAAACGGAGGCGGCCCTAACGGCACTCGGTGGTGCGAGTTCTGCTAGTAGGAAACAGTTTTGCTCGCGGCTTGTGGCACAGGCTTATGCTAGTGCGGGCTTGGACCTAGTAGCTGATCCAGACTATTGCACGCCGGAGCAGTTGAAGAACAGTGCCCGATTGATCGCCGTGCACGATGCCGTTCGAGACGTCAGCGAAGAGGAAATTAAACTCTGGGATGGCATTCACGACAAACCGAAGAGGATGCGCGATGCGACAAACAGCTTGCTATCTGGTGCGCGGGCTAAGAACGCGCACATTGAGAATGTTAACGACATTGATCACCATCTGCAGGTTACGCCCGGTGATGACGCATATTTTGCTGACCTCTACAAGAAATCTGGTTACCTGACGGTCTGGATTGATGAGTACAAAAGAAATCGCTGGCAATATGATTTCCAATCGATGATCGACGCGCCGATCACCGATGAGGCGAAAATACAATATTGCGAGAACTTACTGGGGGACGATGAAGAAGGGTTGGTTCGATTTGAGGTGAACCGAGCGGGATATTCCTTGCTGTTCGAAGAATTCCCTCTGGAGACATTTCGCCAGTTGAAGATCTTGTACGAAAAGCTAGTTGAACTTCATCTGAACCGTCGGCAAACAGCGGCACGCTGGCTATCCTCAAAAGGTCTGACTGTGAAGACCCAACTCGCCTTCTTGATACCCCACACACCGGAATGGTTTGGCGCTTTAGACGCAAGGGATCCCCTTCAGGCGGCTCACACACGTCTGATCCTGCAGCTGTCGAAAAACAATTTTGTTTGTTCCGTTTGCGGAGATGAGCCGGCGAGGGACTATCGCTTAGTCGGGCCAGGAAGCGACGCAATTAGCACACTGCGCCTCTGCAAAGGTTGCTGGTTCATACGCCTTCATATGTATGCGGAGTCCTTGGCCCTATTGACGTGAAGTTTCGTGGGTCGAGCATAGTGGTGTAACTCGACACACTGACCCCAATCGACAGCTCAAGCTCGAATTGGTAAAGGCGTGCTTCTTAGCCGCGTATTTCAATGCTGGATACAACCGGAAGTTCGCAAAATATTCCACTGGCTGCTTTAACGAGTAGTAGGTGGACATTGAAACATTTCTGTCAGGGTATGCTGCAGATTTACACTTGAATTCTGCAGTAATTGTTTCTTTTCGGAAAACAACTTGTTCCTTCAGAGCTTCATCATTTTCTGGTTATAATAACTTCATGAAACATCACTTCACCGATCTGATCGCCCTTGCTGCCCTTCTGCTCTGGCCGGCGATTCCACTCTTCTGGATCCCCATCCATTGTATTCCGAGGTTCTTCCGCCGTCTCGGTTTTTTGACCTATATCCTCCCGTTCATCACTTGGCTTCCGATTGCCCTTTTCACGTTCACGCTGCGAGATGTCCTTCTTGAGTACCGAATCTCGTTACCCGAAATCGTGAACGTTATCGGCGCACTTGTTCTCGTTTCAGGCGCAGATCTTCAGGCATGGACGCTTACTCTTCTCACCCTGCCGGTCATCATGGGTACGCCGGAAGTAACCAAAGCGGTGCCAGGCAGGCTCGTCACAACAGGACCTTTTGCTGTCCTACGTCACCCAACCTGTCTTTCAGACACATTGATGCTCCTTGGCGTCTTTCTTTGGACGGGCGTGACTACACTGGGCATCGTGACCGTCATCGACGCTCTTGTCGTCAACATCATCGTCATCCCGCTTGAAGAGAGGGAGATGTCGGAACGGTTCGGGAAGGATTATGAGGAGTATCGCCGGAGGGTGCCTTCACGATTTCTGCCGCTACGGCGGAACCGGTAAACGAAGGCTGTGTAAAAGGCCTCTGTGTCTCTGCCGATATCTCGGTAACAACTAATGGAAACGCCCCGCCCTGCACCTCCTGTGAGTCCCGAGAAGACCAAACCGACATCTTGGTCAAGGCGTTCCAGCTCATCATCCCGAATCTCAAGGTCCAGGTGTTATATCCCATTAAATTCAGAATTGAATTGAGCTGGCTCGCGGTATGTCCGGTATAGCAGATAATGATGATCGGCGTCCCGTCCTTCGGCAGAACCGCGAGATTATGTGGCTCCATTGCATCGATGAATTCCACATTAATAGCCCCCGGGATATGGCCCACGGCGTAGTTTTCGCTCAAGCGGATATCGAGGAGAAAAATTTTTTCCCCTTTATTCATCCTTTTTTTGAGATCGTCAGCATAGATTGTCCTGTAACCGTGCTCAAGAAACGTTTCGGCGCGTTTGGCGATATGTTTGTACACCACGGCGTTTAAACCTTCCTTTCCGATGCTGTTCTCAATTCGTTCTATATGGTCCGCTGTTACGCCATCCGTAGTTCGATCTTCGACAACCTTAATTTCAAGTTTGACTGATCTTTCTTTTTGCATGAACTGCTCCTAATATGAGAATTAACGAAACGAATTCCATTGACGCCAAAGCCATGTCGCAAACGGTTGCTTCTTCAGTTATCGCCTGTTCGGCTCCTCTTTGACCTCGCAGCCCATGTCGCCGAAGAACCTTTCAGCATACGCAACCTCATCCTCGGTCAGGCCGTTAACCCTGATGGGTTCATTCCATGTGCCGGTCCCTACTCGATTCTCGCCGAATATATAAAGCGCCTGACCAATCGCCTCCATGCTGCCGGGGAAAATGGTGATATTCTTCATTGATAAGCTCCTTCTGCATTTATGCGGTAAGCACGCCCTTTTTTATTTCATCCAGTCGCGGGGATTTACCGTACCGCCATTGCTCGACTTCTTGTCTTCTTTGGAAGTCTCGTTAAGCGAAAACTGGTCCGCAGGCAGAGCAGCAGCCGCAGGAGCTTCATTTTGTGGTGCAAGTTCGCACCCACAATGTTTGCATATCCATGCTTTTTTTCTGACTATCTCGGCGCAAAAAGGGCATTCCACCTCGTCGGCACGCGGCGTATCGTGCTGCCGATCATAGCCCTCATGTGAGCGCTTCCCGCTGAACTTCTCTTGCACTGCGACGACCGCGTCGTGCAGCGCCTTTGGATTGGTCACGTACGAGTTCGACGTCGCGCCGGCCTCGGCCGCTGTATCGATCTCGATGGAACCATATCCGAGCAGGCGGCCTACAGGGTTTTGGCTGTACTCTATATTGTTGATCTTGTCGATCGGGCTCTCCTTCATTTCGTGCTTGAAAACGCCTCGCTCGTCGATCACCCGTCTTGTGGAAACTATCCAGAGATCTACCTTTCGATCGATGATCGCATACCAGAGATAAAGCCCGCAGAACACCAGCAAACCGAACAACGACGTAAAGAATTCTCTGGCTATCCGGCTCTCAGAAAAAAGAGCACAGAGAAACAAGACTACGGAACCGGCAAATATAAGCCAAGGCTTAACCAATACGATCCAGTGCTGCCGAACGACCAGGACTACTTCTTCACCTTCGCGGAGATTTGTGCGCATATGACTCCTTTCATTCGAGTTATTGAGTCTTGACATTCAACCCGATTGTTAGATATAATTTTGGGCGGAGGGAAACATGGAAGTAATCACCGGCCCAGTCGCCATCATTTCGACCATCGCAATGTTTGGAATTTTGGGTTTACTCAAATTCCTTCTTAGAAAGAAAAAAGGAATTCATGAAAACGGGGGCCAGGAAGATCGCGATCACTATAAATTTGGCGGAAGTCTCGATTTTTGTGATCCAAATGATCCTTCTAGTCATCGTTACGATGGTAATCGGCCAGGTTAGAAGACATCAATTAAGACATTGGTTCTTTTAACCTTTTGGCGCCATGCTTTCCGGCGGAAGCCCGGGATCTGATTTTTTATCCGCATCTCCACCTTTAAAAAATTGCACAACGCCTTCAACGGCTTTTGATGCCGTTCCCGTCGCACCAAAGCTCCATTTCCCGTGTTCCTTAAAATAACTTACGTCTTCATTAACAGCTTCTTGTAGTTTTTGGGCTATATATGCGTCCTTAACGTTCTTCGGCGCGGCACTCACATCTTTTTCGGCTTTTTCCCAGACCTCGTTATAGTGTTGCGCTGCGAGACTAGTCTGTTTCGAATCCATAGATTGATATGCAACACCTGTTTCGCCCCTGAAAATCTTACCACCGCCAACAGATGCACTTGCATGTGATCTGTCCTCGCTAGTACCCGTTCTTTTTATCAGTGAACTAAGATCGTTAGCTACCGCGGACACTGTCACAAGCCTTGCCGTTTCTCGGGCCTGCCCTTCATTAATTGATGTTACCTGCGAGACGAGCGAGGCGTCTGCATTTTGCGCCATCTGTGCGGCATGATTTATCTGCAAACCATGGCTCAAGATAGCCTCGTTGACATCTTGATGCTGAATATTCGTCCCGCTCCACTTAGTAACGCCTGCACGTTCTGTAACCGTGTCTGTTTTTGTAACCTCGCGTCTATCCGATTCAAGACGACGCCTTTCAGCTTCGTTAAAGAATACAGACTTAGATCCATGTTGTGCCGTCATCGTAGCAGTCTTGCCGTCAAAACTCGTGGCCTGCGTGAAGTGGATAGATTCGTCATCTCTGATACCTTCTTGGCCCCTCTGAAAATCATGTCCGAAGGTTCTTGCATAACCCCCTAATTCAGCAGCTTCAGCCGCAGACTTCTTGTCACCGGCACTACCGGCAGCATCCAGCTTCGCGAGTTCCCGGTTTATATACTTCTCGTTGTACATTCCGGCAATACCATGTGCCGTAAACCCATGACCGGCCTTGAATTCCTGATTTGCAAGTCTCAATCCCTGTAGGGCGCTCGTGATATATTGCTCTTTTGTTATGCCGCCGCTGCCGATTCTGACGTGTCCGGTACCATCCTGAGAAGACGCCCCCAGTATCATGAGCTTTCCATCATCTCCAGCGCCCCAGTCGCGTCTATCCACTTTCATGCCCGCATGGAAAGGCGAGCGGGAATCTCCCTCTTTAAACCCGAGAGCTTTATTGGCGGCCGTTGCCGACCTTTCATCCAGCAGTCCCTGCTCCTCGAGTTTTTGCAGGGAAATCATACTCTGAAGACTATCATTGCCGAAGAATGCCTTGGCGTTTCTTGACGTGGCCTGAAGGTTGCCCGCTTCTTTTGCCGCGCCGACTTGCGAACCGCGGGTCGCCAATTCTTTATTCCCGCCCATGGCCGCGGACGCCTCTTGCTGCTGCCATGTATGCTGAACATCCCTGTTCCCTAGGGCCCTGCCCTCTGTGGCTCCGGCTCCTACATAACTTCCACCCATGGTTTGCTGCTTCTCGGCAGCCCTTGCAATGCCTGACGATTCAGACATCGCCATGGCTCCAGCCCGTTGCTCATAACCCCAGTTGTGGGCATTCTCCATGGTAGCACGAGACCCGGCATATTCCCGGACCGAAGAGGCAGTCCCCTCTTGAGTCGCCATCCTGCCGGCCCCGGCTCCCGCGCCCTGTATTTGACCGGCCATAGTTCCGGCAACCGATGCCAGTTCCGCTCCAAAGCCTACAAGCGTCTTTGACATCATTCCCGCCAGCGCGATTCCGATGATCCGGACGATCCCGAATAATCCGACGGCTTTCGCCGACGCGCCGGGCATCGCGATCATGCTTGCATATCCAAGGTTGTTGTCCCGCGCCTGCTGAAAAAACTGGTAAGAGTAATTGGTTGCAAGGCCGTGCATAAGTGCATCGGTTACGCCCCAAGCCGATAAGAAAATAAAAAAACCTGCCGCAAGAGCCATGGCTCTTCCAACAACCGAAGTGGCGGCAAAAAGAACAATAATAGGAAGAAGACTGATGGCAACGGCAATGACAATGGACCTGATCAAGGGCATATATTCATTTGCGAGAATTCCCACCGAGTACATCGAGCTCATGATATTGCTGTTACCCGCGGCGAGAATCGACTGATCGATTCCACCGTTAACCGCCACGTCGTTCATGAAGGCGGACAGCGCCGCCTGCTGCATGAATTTATTCGCGGTCATGCTGCTGCCTGTCACATACTGAGCGGAATCCTGCACAATCTGCTTACACTGCATTAACTGAGTATTATCGGTCGTGTCGAAGCCGAGTTTCCCGCAATTGGCTCTAAGCCATTGGTCCGTTACAGCCGTATCATTGTAGTAAGATTGGATATTTGAGAACGCGACATCGCACGTTACTGATACACCCGTCCGATATCCATCCGAATCGGCATACCAGAGGGTATAGACGGCCGGATTTGCCGCCTGACCAAAGGCCGCGAGCAAGTCATTACCGCTCAAAAATGACGACATGCTTAGTTGCGTCCCTGGCCTCGACAGCTCGAACATGACGCAGTCCACTATATAATGCTCGGTAGACTGCCGAATATATCCATTATCCAGATCGCTGACTTTGACCGACGTTATTTTATTCAATGAATCGAAACCTATTCCTCCGGCCGCCTCCTTATACGATAGCGGAGGACCCGAAGTGTTGATAATATCGACGATCCCTCGTTCCAACAAGTTGAGAGATCCTGCAATGGCGATAATGCCGTCGGGAACGCCGTTCACAGGCTGGTATTTGTTCAGAACGGGATCGTAAACATGGATGGTTCCTTTCGGAGTAAATATTCCCACATAGAGAATGAAGCCGATGAGAGCGGGCCACATCCAGGCGATCGGATCACCGCTTTTTCGAGCGATTATTTTGAGATAGAGCGCAGCGGCGCCGAATAGCGCACCCATGGCTATGAAAACAATGAAAAGGGTCTTGTAATCGGAATTGTTAAAGACCATGGCGGCAAATTGCCAGGAGGACACAACCTGGTCGAACCCGTTGTAGGTATAGTAGTCCATTTGGAGGGCATAGGCGTTCGGTGAAAAACCCAGGGCAATCAGAGTCAGCAACGGTATTTTTAGACTTTTTTTCATATAGCGTTTACGAGTCAACGGCAATTCCGCAGCAAATGATCCATCACTTCATTCCGGCCACGGCGCTATTACCAAACCTCCTCGCAACTTCTTGGAGCATCTGTTGCTCCATTTTTTTGATGTTCGCGTATATAGCCGTCTGATTATTGACCTTTTCAAGCTCTCGTTTATAACCCGCGTCGAGATTGGATAACGTAGTCTGTATTCTTCCTTCCAGCTTCTCGATCTCCACGATATCGGGACTGAAAAGAGCTATCTGGCATTTCGAGACATCGGCCGTTGAACCCACTTTATTCGGATCGGCTGATGCGTTTTTATTGATCGCATCCTTTGCCGTCGCCAACAAAGCTTTCGCCTTGTTCAGCAGGTCTCTCAGCATATTGATCGAAATATCCCTGGCAATCAGGGGAGCAAAAGTCATCAACGTAGTCCCGCTGGTGTCGTTTTGAATAACAGCCGTCCTCAAAGCGGTATAGGTTATCCCGCTTGAATGTTGAAGAAAATCTATCTCCGACTGATTTGTTATCGGCGTTTTATTGATCATCTCGTTATAGATGTGAGTAAGCATGTTGAGCACATAGGCCTGCAAATCGGCGCTTTGATCGGTAATCTGCACGCATACAGGCGGGTCCTGGGTAAAATCATACGCCCACGCTTTGCCTTCGAGCAGCGCGGATTCAATAATGTTATTCTGGGTCACGTTATTTGGGCAGGGTTGTAATGATACGGCCGCGTACCCTCCGTCTGGAGGTAGTACCCTTACATCGCCGATGAGGCCCGCCATCAATCCTATATACGACGGGTCGATGCCCATGACGCTCCCGACATTCGAGAGGATCGTGCTTGATTTGCTGTCGTCGGGAGTGGTAAAGATCTGCTGAATAATCGGCGGACATGCGGATGTCATGGAGCTGCCGCTTGCTGCGGAAAAGTCTGATGCCTGGGGCTCGTCGTTCGTACTGTCCGAGTCTTCTTTCGACGACTGGTAAAATTGAGACGCGCCGCTCGAGACGGCCCAGTCATTCTTGACCTGATTCAACTGTTCGTTTTCTCCGTTCGGGTCCATCGCCATGGCTACTATTGCCTTCGACGCCTTGCAGTCATCAAGCTGCAAGGCGTTTAGTTTATCGATCATGGATTCAAAATCTTTCATGCTGTCCGCGCAGTCCTGGCAGAGAACCTTGAGCGCAAGGTCGAGAGCGACCGCGGGAGCATTCTGGAGGATCGCCTGCAGCTTCTTTACGAGGTAATTCGGCTGAAGAAACGTCATGCCCCCAGCATAGAAATCAATGCCCCCGCAGCCCATCTTGAGCCGGGGCTTGGTGATCGACACGAGATAATCGCTTTTTGACTGCCATCGGGAATCAAAACCACCCATGCTGAAATATCCTCTCTGCTGAGTGGACATATATTGCGGACCGCTGCTCGTCGCGTTCTGCATCCAGTCGTCGGCAAATCCGGCATATGTGATGCCGGGGGCGACAAAGAATACGAGTGCCATGAATACCAGGAGAAACTTCGATTTATGTTTTACCCATGATATATATTGAAGAAAGATATTCACGATGCACCTCCAAATTCAGCTAGGAATCAGAAACTCTCATGCTTACCGTATCTCGATGGGTCGAATCCACTGTCCCGCTGATATTCATACAGAGAATATTCCTCGGGCGTAATCTCCCCGGACAAGAGCCTAATGCCCTGGTAGATTCTGTTTTCCATTTCATCCCGAGCAATGACCCCGAAGGAAACGGGAAAATAATCGCTGCTGTTCCTATGAATCAACATCAGATAGGGTACCGTTTGTACGTCGAAGCGGGCCGCATAATCGGGGTGTTCATTGATTTCCACGTACTTGACTTCCCAACCATATTTATCCACAAAGAATTGCAGGATGCTCTCCTGGGCCTTGCAAAACTCACAGGTTTTCGCGTAGAAGAAAATAAGGGCGAAATCCTCCCTTGACTGCCTGATTTTCGTCGCCGTCTCGCTCGCCTGTATTTTAATTTTGGCGGCGTTTCCGGGGACACTGGTCGGAAACTCTCTCTCGAGCGACAGCTCGGGGTATTTCTGCAGGGCGACCGCGGAAACATTTGCAAAAACATTTGCCTTGGCTCTCGCGATGTCCTTTACCACCAGGTATTCCCTCACGTTCTCCAGCGTCGGATACTGCACCGCCTTTTTCAAGAAGGCATGAAGCAGAGGCTCGAAGTCATCGGGATGCATGTTCCACAGCTCGTCCTTGGCGTAATCCTTGAGAGACGGCATGAAGCGCTTCGGCGCCGTCGTATTCTGATCAGCCTGAGCCTCCTCCCCTTTTTGGGGCTCTACTTCGTACCACCACCAGCCTTTTTTTTGATCCTCGTAAAATGGTTTCCGAGGGGTAGCCTCAGACTGCTCCTTGCCCGGTACGTTTTCCCTTCCGGTTTCGGCCGCAACATCGGCAACCGCCCTCGATGAAATCGATAAAATAATGAAGACTATAAACAGCAAGCTCTCAGAACACCGGATAGGCAATTGCGGTTACCTCCTTCCTCGAGACAAATCCAAAATACCGGGAGTCGTAACTGTCCTTATTGGTGCCCATGACAAAAAGGAAACCACTGGGGATCCTTCCGTTAAACACAAAATTTTTTACCGGTACTCCGGTGAGAGAATGCGTTTTGGCAACTCCCAGATAACGCTCGCCGCAATAATATTTTCTATCTTCTACACGGAGGGACTCAGCCTCGATGCAAGAAACTATCTTTACTAAATTCTTCGTCTTAAGACTCGCCGCCATGGGATGATCATGTACGAACATAACGAGAGAGCCCTTACGGATATCACGATCGTCGGGACGCTTTCGTAGAAAAAAAACGTGATACGGCAAAGAAGGAGCAAGATTGGCCGCGATATGTGCGGGCAGCCAATAGATGCCGACGAGGCTCATAATAATGAGACAAGCATAGAGACTAATTTTTAATTTCGATTTTTCTGGCATTTCTGATCACGGCATCTTTTATAAGGATTATGGTGTTCTTATGGGCTTTAATCTCTCTGTTCATGGCACGGTCTATATTGTCCGGGATGGCCTGCCACTCCTGCTCGGATATCTTGCCGCTCAAATAGAGTTGTTTCTGCTCTTCCACGTACCCCATGATATCTATCATCACTACCTTCTGAGAGAAGTATTGGTCGTAGATATAGATAGAAGCGGCGGAGACCGCTAAGCTGAGAAGCAGTCTTATAACTATGGCAATCATGATGCCCACGTTGGATTTTGCATATCCGCTGGATGTCGTCCGGTCCCGCTCGGCCAGGGTCTCACTCTGTACGGACTTCTCATGCTCATTTTTTTCATTCATATCGAACTCCCCGATAATGTCGAAACTAACACGTTTTGAAGATAAAAGAATCCCCGAAAATCCTGCATAAAGCGCCTATTTTCCGCTGTAGTATCCGCTTCGCAAAGCCGTCAGAATGTTCTCCAATGACACGCTTTTTACCTCTCTTCTTATTACTTCCAGATGGTGTTCGAGACTCGCATCCCCTTTTATAACGTAATAGTTCGAGATATTCGCCTCATGGTCCGGACGATCGGCATTCATAAGCGACCTTCCAGCAGCATAAACGACAGCGGGCACCGAGGTTATTTGGTACTTTCTGAAAAGCAACGGATCGATTTGGAGATTCGCCCTGTAGAAGCTGCATTCGCCCTGCAGGAGGCTACAGCCCGGGTCTTTTGTCTTGATACTCACTATAAAGTCCAGGGTTTCTTTGAACGATCGCATCCCTCCGACAAAACCATTCATAACGAAAACAATACGAGGGTCCCCGATTTTGTCTACGTCCCGGACGTAAGCTCTGAGCGTCTCGACTGGGATGGATGACGAAATAAAGATGTAGATTCTTTCCGAGGGGAGCAGGAGATTCTCGTGATTTCCGTTGGGCTTTTCTTTCTCGGGTTCGCTGTACTGGTTTCCTGGTAAATAGTTTTTGAAAATTGTCGATTTTAAACGCTCGGTCTCCGCTGAAATCCGTTTTTGAAATGCATCGGAATAATAAAAAGAGGATATTTCTTCAGCCCACTCCTGACCCTCTTTCTGGTTTTTATTTTGTGGCTGATCCAGCTTCTTTTGCAGTTTCTCCGCATTGCTCGTTGCACGATCAACGCTTTCCAGCGTATTAAAGGGATCGACATGATCGTCGCCGGCAGCGGCTGTTTGAGTGGCCAGGCAGAGCAGTGCCAGTGCTATAAACTTTCGCATAGCGACTCCTCTCGTAGACTTGATCAGTAATACGATAAACAGCAGGTGTTTTTCCGGAACATGACCCACAGGAAGTTATCGGATTTGTTCCCTCCTGCTGAAAAAGGCGGGTTTTTCCCGCTTGCCCATAAGTATCCGGACTCGCCTATAGGCGTGCATGTCCAGGCGCGAACCGGCTTGGCTATCTGCAGCCGGTAGTTGGCTTTGTTCCAGATAACTGTGTTTTCACAGCTACAGGCCGTGGCATCCGCGTTGTGATCGCAGAGCATGAGTTCCCGCCCCATTTTATAGATAAGCCGGGCCGCAATCCCGGCATTTGCCTCTACGTAATTTTGACTGTTGATATGACCCGTGAGCGGATACGCGGTACCCCATGAACCCATGCAATAAAACATCGCGTTAACGGAAGTGCCCAATGTTTGAGACAGGTTCACATTCGCGGCGTCCGCAACGCAGGAAAAAACGGCAAAAGGATTCGCGAAAAGGAGAGCCTCGGGGCTGATCATTGCCGAGAGTATGTCGTCGTTCCAGAGGCTGTCGACCTCGGTCATATATGCAAGGTCGATATCCGACGACGAACCGGTTCCGCAATACGTATCGATCTCGCTCGATATGTATGCCATAACGGGGAATTCGTAGTAATGGGCCTGCGCGAACACCTGCCCTTTCCCTTCGTTTTGATTTTTCTGCGTCCCCCCGTGCAGCTGCCCCGGCGACGCGCTGGATATCTCCGTACCAAGCGCCGGGAAGCAATAAGGGATTTTAACGGTCTCGATCAGACGGGCCGGTTCCCAGAAACTCAAAGTGAGGCCTATGCGTACGAACGGATAAGCCGTCGTTGGGCACGTGCATATGGCGCTTGGATGAATCGACGGCGTATCGGGCAGGTCGCTGGCCTGTATGACGACGTCGCCGAGCGACATGGGATACATGCACTCCCAGCACACGTCGGTCGTAAAATCGATCGGCGTATCGGCACACGCCGAGGTAAGATCGGCGTAGGAGGTCGACGCGAAATAAGAAATGAACAGGAGGACACCTGATATATTAAGGATGTTTTTTGCCGCTTTTCGAAAAATCAATTTCAGCTACCTCCATGCTCTGTCCTTTTTGCGTAACTACTGATGGAACCGCACGAAGCTGCAGTCTACTGGTGATTTTGGAGTTCGTATAAAAAACCAGCCGACCCAGTTCTTTCGATAGATCGTAATAGCTGCCGTCGGTAATGAGCAGTTTTACGTTCACGTCTTTGAAGTATCTCGATGACTTAAACCAGGCAACCTGATCCTTGTCAGCGCCGTTTAAAACCACGAGCGTTTTATCGTAGGTCAGATACTCGAGCGGATTAAAAGTAAACCCTCGTGGGTAAATCACGTTCCCCTTATCATCGGTAATGTCAAAATCCAACGTATAATCCAAACTGACGGACCGAACTTCGTCTCTTGTCGCCCGTGGAAGTGCGACAAGGTCGCCGGGTCTATACTCCTTGATTCTTTTTTCCCGGCTGCCTTTTACGAGAGCTTTTCCCCAGTCGATGTTCTTCGCCAACTCCTTCATCTCTTCCACGGCGTCTTTTTCCTTGACGGCATATGTATTTCCGTCAACGCCGAGATCGAGGGCGAATAAATCGACTGAAACCGCAAAAAGCGATAACAACATCAAAAAGAAGGATAATCCCTGTTTAACCATGTTAAAAGAACCGGGCGCCGGCATTCCTCGTAACAGGGCGATGACCAGCCCAGGCATCCTTTCTCTCCGGTGTCGGACCATTACGTCCCTGTCGGGCTCGAAACAAGAGAAGTTGGGCTCGATCCGGTAGGGACAGAAATAACTGATCCCGAGCCGGATCTCCCGCCGTTTATGGTGTTCGAGTAGAAGTTATTGATGCCGTTCGAGATGTTCTGTTGGATCTGCGCCGCGTTCGGGGGCACAATATCCGCGTAGAACTCGGACAGGTCCATCTTGGAAAAATCCAGCATGGAAAACTGGTCGGGGGTCAATCCTATACAATCGGGACTCTCCGGCTGCCCCCAGCCGCCGTCGGGTCCGAACGCGCTTAACTGAGGTCTCCCCTGCTCCTGAATGATTCTGGCAAGCTTCGAACCGAAACAGCAATAGGATTCCTTGTCCTGCACGCAGTAATGGCCCCAATGGCTTATGCAGAACCTTCCGAGATAGTGACATTTACCGGCGTCCCTGGCGAGATCAGTTGCTTGTTCATGCGGCCGACAGGGTGACGTTATGTACGAAGCATAGGCTATAAGCACCGACCAGAGTGACGGCCATGTATGCAAGTCGCCCATGGATTCGGCAGCAAGAATCGTGTTATTGTTGAACGTCCCATCGGTATTGTAAGCGGTAGAAGCCGTGACGAACGGTTCCTTCACGCCGTTCGCGCCATATGTCCTGTAGCCGTAAGAAATCCAGTCCTCGCATCCTGTCGGGTCTGTGTCGATTTGAGCCGAGGTCCCGGATACGCTTTTTGTAACGGTGGCGGGATTTGAGATGATATCTCCGGTCGGAAGATACCTGTACACCACTCTGATGATCAGATTGCCGTTGGATAGTCCGGTAGTGCATTGAAGCTGGCACTGCGAGTATCCTTCGAACGAAGGATTTTTGATGCTGCACGTCGCGTTACTGGTATCGATGGAATAGATGACATTTTCAGTGGGCCCAAAAGTAGTGGTCTTCGTCGCCGGATCGTAAGCGCCGGTCGACGCCTGGGTATAGTTATATTGGGTCACGGCAACATCGTTTACGTTATTACCTGTAGTGGAATCAAACCCGAATTTTTGCTCCAAGTCCGTTGCTTTTTCCTTAAATTTCGTGTTGGAAACGAGATTATTTTGCGCGTCATAAACGGTGACCCAGCCGTAACCGGGGCTTACCGTGGTCGATATTGTAGTCATTCCGCCGCTGTCGGTTACCGATGAATAGTCGATTATCGCGTCCGGCTGTAGCGTCGGATCGTTGCCGGAGTCGACTATTACTTCTTCCCATGTTGTGGGCGTCCCGGCGGTTACGGTATACGACTGATGATCGGGCGCAGCGCTCGTATTTCCCATGTAACTCGTGTCGATGGCGATATTTTTACCGTCATTCGTGATCGTGGTGTTCGTGAAAACCTTGTATTTCGCCAATGCTTGATCGATGACCTGGTTCAGATCTTCATAGCGCGAAAATTTCCCGCCATGAGCGGCGCTGCAGCAATTCGTGCCGAGTGTCCGAAATCCGGGAGGCTTACAGTAGCTGGGTTTCCCGGGAAATATTACCAGCTGGCCATTGCACTGACCGGTAGTCGGGTCTATCGACCCATTGTTCGACTGATATCCGGTAGGCTGATTGTCATTGTCCGTCTGCGTTAAGGTGGAAGAATCCTCGCACGCCAAGGCGGAACATTGGTAAATGCCGTTATTGTTCAAACAGGGGTACTGAGAGCCCAGAGGGCAGGTCCTGTCGTAGGATGCGCAGGCATCGTATTTCGGGTCGAAGGTCCCCTTTGTGCACGTTGGCGCAGTTTCGCACCTGCCGGATGAAGAATTAAGAGTCGTCCCCGCTATACACGATGGCGTACCCGTCGCGGTCGTCAGCACCTTGCACTGTTTCGTAGTAGGGTCATAAGTGCCCGGGCCGCAGATTGGCGCCGACGTGCACAGATTCTGCGCGGCGTCATACGTTTGTCCCGAAGCACAAGTTCCGGGGACGTTAAATGATTTTGTGACGCTTGTTGAAGGCCAGCCGACTCCCCAAATCCACTGCGACGCGGCTTTCGGCCATCCGCTTGGGAAACCCCAGGGTCCCACGCCTACGTTGCCATAATTTTGCGTTACAGTATTCCAGCTGCTGTCTGACACGACCGGCCACGTACCGTCTGCGTTTTCGTGAAGCGCAAACAATATCCCTAAGGCGCCGATTCCGTCGTCGGATGCATTAATTTGTACAGTATGGCTGCCAGCGGCAAGAGACATAGTCGTACTATAAGTAACCCACCATGCGGTTCCGGAAAGGATCGCGTTGCCGTCAAGATACAACGTGAATTCGTTATCAGCCGTCGCGTAGAACGAATAGCCAACCGGTAAGGGAGCCGTTGTGCATTCATTTAATGAGGCATCGAACGTCATGCCACTCGGGCATGTCGGCGGCACGTAATTGACCTGCGTTATTTCGCACGTAATCTGGGTCGGATCGTACGTGCCCGTTGCGCACTGCGGAGCCGTGTCGCAAACATGCGTTACCGTATTTAAAGCCGTTCCGGTAAGGCAATTTGCCGGATATAGAGCCGGCCCGGTAAATGCGCACATGCTCGAGGAGGGGTTTACATCTCCGGAAGAGCAGCTGGGAATGGCCTCGCATCTCTGTCTGGTCAAATTGAAACTCCCTCCGAACGGACACGCGGGAAGCACCGTGTAAATGCAGACCCCCTGCGAGGGGTCGAACTCGCCGTGTGTACAGGTAGGAAAAGCGTCGCATAACCCTGTCGCGGGATTAAACGTGGTGTTGGCAGGACATGCCGGAGGAGTCGACGTGTCGACGCATCCCTTCGACAACACATCATACGATCCGGCCGAGCATGTTGGAGCCGCGGCACAGAGGTTTGTATTGCTGTCCAGGCTGGAACCGGCGGGACATGCAGGGACCGCATCGCACATGCCCGAAACGGCGTCCACTGTAAAACCGGCAGGGCATGCCTTCGTATAAGTGTAGGCGATGCAGGCATCCTGCGCGGAAGTCGCGTTTGGATTTAGCTGTGAGCCGGGAGGACACGTCACCGTGACCGTGCAGGCCCGATACTCTGCACTGTATGTCATTCCGTTGGGGCAAAGCGGATAATCCGGGGCGCGTACGCAGGTCACACCTGTTACGGTTTGCCAGCCGAACCAGCCTCCGCTTCCATAGACCGTCTGCGAGGTCCATCCGGAAGGGCACCCCGGATAGGGAGGGTTTGGCGCAACGCACATGTCCATGCCTGCGTTTACACTGCTCGAATAGGGTGATATGTATTGTACGGACAAGCCGGACGGACAGGTTTCATCACCGTACGTGTCATAAGAAACATTGGTATCGCATAGATCGAAATCAAGCGATGTCCCGGACGGGCAGATCGGCGTCTGGTTCGGATAGTCGCACATCCCGGTGTTTGAGTTGTAACTAGCTCCGGAAGGACACGTCGACGTAGCGAGTTCGCACGTCGGCACGGAACGCATCACGGAGACCCCCGCATTATCAGGGCAAATGCCGCCGTAATACGATGCGGTCTTACATTCTCCGGTCGAAGGATCGAGTACGCTGCCGGACGGACAAACGGGCGGGAGGTTCGAGTTCGGCGAATATAAGCACATCTCATTGGTGGATGAGTAGGCGCCGCCCGGTGGACAGGCCGGTACGGCTTCGCAGCGGTTTGTCGTACCATTCAAGGCAGTTCCAGGCGGGCAGACGGGGACGGAAGTAGACACACATTTTTGAAGCGCGACGTTATAACTTCCCGATGAACATGACGGGGTAGCAACGCAATCTCCAGTCGACGGATCTATCGACGCGCCCGAGGGACAGGTGCCAAGGAATTTACTCACGCACATGTTCGTCGTCTTATCGAACGTGCCGACCGAGCATACCGGCGGCATGACGCATTTGTTCACGGAAGCGTCATAGGTGGCGTTTGACGGGCAGGTCGTGGGCGTCGGCATCGAGATGACGCAGTCCGTCACGTCGAGCGGACACAACTCCCCGCTCACGGTCCCGGTAACCTGAGTACAAATACCGATTTCTCCGGCATCGGTGTAGGAGCCGTCCCCGTTTCGATCGAGGAAACAGTTATAGGTCGTGGGAGTTACGGACGTTGCCAGCGTAGAAGTGGATGAAGACGTCAAGGAAGGCGTGACAGTTTGAGTCTGGCCAACGCCAGCCGCGGTCAGATAAAAGACTGCCGAAAACATCGCCGAAAAGATGACCGAATAGTTAAGATAAACTCGACGCATAATGCCCTCGCATAAATCGATTTATGGCGTTTGATCGTTTGTGAGTCCATCGCTGCAGACCATGCTTGAACCGGCATCCGCAAGAGCGTTTATGATCACGCTCATTTGAATAAACTGATTCATGCACTGGCAGTCTTTAACGACAACCTCTCCTAGGGACGCGTCTACCGGGCACGTTCCGTCTTCAGTACATTTTTTAAAGAGCGTCAGGGAGGTATCAGTCGTGCCGAGCGTTTGAGACTTGGTCGTCGTCGTGCTTGCCGTCGTATTTAATAGTGGTTTCTTTGTCTGGCAGGCTTGCTGGCACGTCTCTTTTGTGCCGCTGGCCATCGGCGCCTGGAAGTGATAGTTGGCGGTCACACTGTTTCCGTTCGAGTCCTTGGTCAAATCCTGGTAACTGATATTCACGGAATCGTTTGAAATCGTTCTATCGATATTTGCGGTTCTCTGGGTAACACTGGAAAAGTTGAATGCCTGCCCCTGGCAAAAATATGTGCGGTCCTTCTCCCACCATGGGCTGCATTCAACGTAAGATTGAAGCTTCCCGGTAAGTGTTTTGCAGGTAGACAGGGGAGCGAGTCCGGTTGATTGAAAATCTCGGAAGGTGACCACACCGTCCAGTGTTTCATCTTTCAGTCTACAGCCGGCATTGCTCGCAAACGAGCCGCAGGTGTCAGAGGTGTCGATTGAAGCGCTCTCCTCATAACAAAGACCGTAGACCTGAGAATACGTGTAGCCGGCGGGGCAGATCGGCGGGGATTTCTGCAAGTAGTCGACAACATAGTACGTATAGTCTCCATTCGTGCTACTGTCACAGTCGTAGCAGGAGTGGTCGCCGTAGGTCATGTACCACTCTTCACTGGAGGCATCCTTCAATACATTCGTGACAGACACGCCGTACTTCTGCTGTGATTTCGAAACCACATACGTGGCCAGAGACCGGCCGACTATATTGATGTCTTCCAACGACGTCCAGCAGCAACCCCAGGTATACGAGTCCTGGGGAGCGTCATATACTCCGTCGTTATTCCGGTCTACATCCACGGTGACCCAGCAGCCGTTTACCGAATCCCTTCCCCATTCACAGACGTCATAGATATGAAGCCAGGGAATCCAGGCATAGGTGGGGTTGGCCGACACGGAGTTTACAAGAGGCGTTTTTTTGACGCTGCACGTCACGAATTGACCTTTATTTTCCGTGGCGGCCTCGGAATTCATCACGGTATAGTAAACGCTGTTCGGGTCCTCCAGCTGCATGCTTGCCGCACCCGAAGCGGCCGGACCTATGGCAGCCGGGCTGTTATAATAAGATGACGGGTCTGACGACGACAGTTGGCTGCAACTGCCGGTATTCTGCGCGAAGTAATTGATCGTCGTGTCGGTGACCCTCGCATTTGAGACCGCGTACTTAGGGTTTGTCGCCTGGACGGCGCCGACTACGCCGCCGCCGAGAGAAGTTAAGACAAGCTGAGTTTCCTTCAAAATAATGTTTGACCCGCAGTAATTATTGACGCAGAAACATCCCCCAAGGCTTTCGCGCGGAACCTGTTGTAACCCCACCTTCCCCGACGAATCGGCGATCCATTGCCAGTAACTGCAATTCGACCAGGTCCCCGGGTCGCAGGATATGATCCCGTTCCCGCAGATGCCGGAACCCCGGATTCCTGCCGGCAGCGAAAACGTATAATCGTACTGACCGTCGAAATTGGTGTCTTCCGTCACGACGATTTCCTGAATATCACCTGTTCCCGACGGCACGATGGTTACCGAGAGAAAAGCCTGAGACGACGGGCACCACATCTGCGCGCTGAAGCTTTGACCGCCCATCGTGGTCATTGTCGTTCCGTCCAGAAGCGGACTGACAACATTTAAGTTGAGGGCGCTGCTTGAGCCGTACTGCCTGTCAATCAGGGAATCCAGGCCGGAGTTGACGTACGGCTGCCCGAAATACCTGAACGTGCCCGTGGGCGACGACGAAAGTGTTAATGTCGGAGATGACGTCACTTGCGCCTGGACGTGTGGTGCCAAAACCAGGAGCAAAGCCGCGATCTCAACTCCGGTATTTCCGAACCATTTCCTCGATAGCCCGGTCATAGCTCATGCCTCCGCTTACGAGTGACTCTATCTCCGAGATCTCTTCCGGCGCCGAGGTATAGACATAGTACGAGAATGGGTCCACAACCAGGCGCGCGACCCCCTTGCCGAAGGGCGTGTCCATGAACACTTCCGAATACTTCGGCTTTACGGTTTTGACCGTTTTCATGTACTCCAGCATGAAGTCGTCGCAGTCGATGATCTTTTCCTGTCTAGCTTTTTCGAAATCGGAAGATTCCAGGTAGAATTTAAAAGCCGCGTTTGCATTGATCACGTCGCCGATATCGCCGAATTGACGAAGGTCCAGCGGCGATTGCGTCACGATCGTGAACGACCCTTTGTATTTCCGCGCTCTGCGGTAGCCCGATTCGATGACGTTTTTCAGGTGATGGTTTTTTTTGAGCTGCCAGGCCTCGTCGAATATCACCATCCTGGGCTTTTCCCGGTTCGAAAGGTAAAGGTCCTGCGTGACGGCGTTCACCACCTGCATCGTTACTACTTTGAACAGTTCTGGTTGCTGGGAAAGCTTATCCAGTTCGAGGACAACGAACTCGTCGCGAGAAATGTCGAAGTTGGACACTCCGTTGAACCATTTTCCGTAAACCCCCTCGGAAGTGAAATCGCGAAGGTTAAACGCCATGGTATGAGCGAGCGTTTTGAAGTTATCAAGAGCGGAGCTACTCGAAAAGTGCTCGTCGCTGAAACCGGTGGCGAGACGGGGGAACTCGAGCAGGTATCTGTAGACGAGATCGATGTCCGCATTTCCTTTCTCCTCTTCCCATGCCCACGCCACCGCGTTCTTGACCAGTGTCGAAGACGTTTCGGCGATCTCCTGGGGTATGACGTCCGTTGACGAGTAGATCATTTGGAGCACGATCGTGGCCACGACCGGGATGTCGTCGTCCTTTTCCGTTTCCCGTATCGAGGCGAAGGGATTGATGCAAATCTTCGATGATTCGTCAAAGTCAAGATAGATCGCATCGAGCATCTTGGTCATTTTCTTGTAGCTGCCGCCGATATCGATGATCCGGACCAGGCCACCGCGCGCATAATGGTTGAAGGCGAAGTAGTTGACCTTGAAACTCTTCCCCGAGCCCGTCGAGGCCATGATGAGGCAGTTGAAATTGTTGACTTTGGGACTGAACACATCCAGGCTGATCATTCCGCCTTTGCGGCCCGTGTAGAGAAGTATCGGCTCGCCGCCTCCCGCGAAATCCGCCTGGATGGGAGCGATCGCCATTGCCGTGTCCGGAGGCACGATAAAATCGCGGTCTATGTCTTCGACGTTCTTCCCGACGTTATACAAACCGAACGGAAGCGCCGAGATGAAGAGGATCGGCAGGATTCCCTTGTCCTCCTGCATGACGCAGCCGTGCGCTTCCCAGATCCGTTTGATGCGGCTGATGGACTCCGATATCTCCTCATCCGAGTTTCCCCAGGCCCAGACGATGGGAATGATCCTGACGAAATCGACTCCCTTGTCGAGCTGGTCCACCGCCCACATGAACTCGTCTTTTTTTCTCATCAGGCTGGGGGCGAAGCTGCCGACCGCCTGCTGCCGGAGGACCATGTCGCACTTGAAGTGAAGCTTCGTCTTCAGTTTCTCGACGACCATGTTGATCGTGTACAGGAAAGGCGTCTTGATCTGGTCGCCGTCCGACCTGACTCCCCATATGCCGCCGAAAAGCTCGTTCGCCATGAGCGGGTCCACGTCCTTGGGAAATGATTTCGGTGTGATACAGCGGAAAATCTTTCCTCCGACGTTGATTCGATCCTGGCTTTTGCTTATGACCGTATCGGAAAGAATCATCTGTTTTCTGATCGGGACGGTTTCGTCATATCCGAGCGGGGCCCCGGTAAACGAGCGATCGTTAAAAAATCTGCGCAGGAGCTCGATCAGCATGACCGGCTTCAGTGAGGACGGATACAGTCCGGCGCCGGCCAGGGACTCTTCGATATTAAGAAAGGTATCGTTCCGGTTAAAAGAAGAGTCCCCTTTTTCAGGAAGCGGAACCTTGACGGATACGAGAAGCCTGAAGATACGAACGGGGATCCCCGAGACCGCGGTAAGCCCGTCCATTCCCTTGTACATGAAGCTGCACAGTTCATCCGTGGACTTTCTGATCAAGGGATTCTGCCTGATCTTGGATCTTCTATACGCTTCGACGTAAGGTTCGATGTGCTTGTCGGCCAGGAGAGAAAACTGGACTACCGACCCTACCGGAAGTCCCGCGCGGAATATGCCGGTCAGCGTATTTATCGACTTTTCGCCGGCAAAGCACAGGGGAGAGCACTCCCAGATGAACCCGATGGTGTTGTCCTGGTTGATATAGCACTTGGTCTCTTCGTCATAGGCGATGTACGGCAGGTAGTCCGAGAACCGCTTCCGTTCGGACATCGACTTAAGCTCAGCAATCGTCAACCCGCCGTTTTTGCCGAAAAGCAAAGAAGAAATGAATTCGGTGATCATGGTTTACTTACTGGCTCCTTCGCGTTCTTTTCCGCTGGAACGGCCTCCCTCAGGTAGTCTCCGAGAAGCCACCGTGGCTCGTCGACGAACATGAAAACGTACCGCGGCATGTACAATTCGTGGTCGTCGCCGGGATATGGAAGAATCAATACTCGCATCGCGGTCGGCGGCACGACAACCGGGGTTACGGGATCGTCAAGCAGTCTCTTCATTTTTTTATACAGAGACGCCTGGTAGCCCATCTCCGGATTGGCGACCTGGACGCCATCGCTGTCCTTGCCGGAATCAGACTGGCTGTCGTTCCCGGCAGAGCCGCTATTCTGTCTTAGCGACTCACCGTATGCCTCCGCCAGGGATACGCATTTCCCCCCTTCTGTTTTCGGGCACTTAAAATCGCTCGAATAGGGGCTGAGACACCCTGCAAAAAAGGCCGAAATCGATACGAGTGAAATAAGAATGACGTTCATTCGCTTTGTGTACATGCTCCCCCCAATGAATTGGACCTGTCGCAATGGGCCTTCACGTCGAGGTCAACGCCCTCGCTGATCACCGCCGTTACCTTTTTTGCCGCTCCGACCTCGATCACCGGAAGGACCGATTTCGCAAGATCGAGGTAAAATTTCTGCAGATCGTGCGCTGCCTCGGCCACTCCGCTCCCGGCGGCGCCCTTGATGATGTCGTTCGTGTTGTACGAAGTAGCCGGTCCTGCGGCCGTTAAGGTCAGTGTCTGGGCAGAAGCTTTAAACCCGTCTCCAAGTCCCTGGAAAAACCCCGCGAGCAAGGAGCGGCTGAGCATTGCGCCCATCTTCGTCACGACATGCCCGGCCAAACCGATGGCGCCGTCTTCGTCTACGACGAATCCTTTTACTTTCTGGTCGATAACGGCCTTCCCGTCCCTGGCCAGGCAGCTCATCGAGATTATCCGGATCTCCACGCGCTCCGTGCTCAGCCTCCCGTGCCCCTCGCCTATCATGAAACAACCCTTGAGCTGCATTTTTACGTCGTTCGGGAGCACGGCTGGCGCAGCTATTCTCAAAATGACCGGGGTCGGGTTGTCCTTACCTGCATCGGTAGTCTGGGCGGCCAATCCCGACAAAAGAGTCGCCTCCATAAAGGATGGAGGGAGATAGATCTTCTCTCCGGCTTTTTTTTTACCGTCAGCCTTGTCGGACTTCTTCTCGGACTGAGGATTTGTCACGTCCTCTATGTCTCCCAACATCACGGTTTCCTGCTTTTTGAGAGAGTCGGCTGTACTTTTCTGCTGACGTTGGGTTTGACTTGGTACGGGCGGCGGTGGATATCCGTACGGAGCCGCTGGTCCCGAAGAACCGGCGGTATTGGCTCGCTCCGGCAAAACCGGTTCACTCTGACCTCTCACGGCGCCGGGAAAAGTCCGCTCCGCCGCCTTATTGTCCTTATTAGCGATAGACGATCCGGGGATCGGCGGCAAAGCCGCGTTTGGCGGAAAACCCTTACCCTCATTCCCCTTGCCGGATTGGCCTTGCGGTTGACGCTCCTTTTCCAAGCTGTCGACTCGCTCTCGCAGTTTCTTGAGTTCCTCGTCGTTCTCCCGCAGGGCCTTCCGCTGCTCTTCGATGAGACTCTCGTTCAACAGCTTGGGCTCCAGGGTGATGTCTTGTTCCTTCTTGACCGTCGCTTGGACAGGGACATTGCTTTTGTTCCTGCTCTTATAGCCGACGACCGCGGTAACGAGAAAAACCGATACCAACAAACCGATAATGACTTTTCTCTTCTGCTCCGGCTTAAGAGACTCGAATGCTTTGAGGATGTTTTTCTTAGAGTCCGCCACTTTGACCTCCAGTGGTCTCGATTATGAATATCTTGGTCGACTCGTTCTTGTTCAGGTTCGGTTTACTGATTGCCACAGCCAGAGTCCTCGATGTAAGGTCCGGGATGAGAAACATTTTTTCGTTCAGCCTGATCGTGGTGCCAGTCACGTTTGTCGCGATAAATTCTTTGAGCTGCAGGCCTTCTCCTTCGACCAGCGCCGTTTTGTCGAGAAAAAGGGCCAGCTCGGACCATATCCGGTACCGCTTGTGCGGCCGCGTCACCTCGAAGCTGTCAGGAAGAGTGTCGGTATAGGCGAATCGTATGAACTGGAGCACCTTTTTTTCGAGCGGCAAGCCGCCCAGAAGGGAAGCGTTGTCCTTGATCCTTTTCGCCTTCCCTGAGGACAGACGGATCGTCTGTGCGGGGACTTTTTTCGGGGTCGCTATGATGTTGTAAATGTCGTCGCCGCATATCACGAAGAACTCGACCGGCTTCGTTGCGTATACTTCCTTGCCGCCGACGATCGTGAACAGGAATTTAACGAAGGCGTTGTTTTTCGAAAAGGTCACCTTGACATTTTTTTCTTTCGAGTAAACAACGTCCTTGATATCTGACGGACACACGACTCTATTGACGTCTACGCTGCTGAAAACAGCGGCCTGCGCGATCTCCGGAACGATGAAGTCGTTTTTCTGAACCGCAAGGTCGTTGTAAAGTGTGTCCGGGGACGGACTCTCCTTCCCTGGTTTCTCCTCGGAAGATGCACTGTCGGTCTCGACCGGGAATTTCTGTTGAGCGTTCGGTTTGGCTCTGAAGTCATTTTGAACTCCCGTAGCAGGCACGGGAACCTGTATTTTCGCTCCCTGCCCTGGTGATGAAGGGTTAGGCGGCAGCTCCACGGGGAATGCTCCCCGACTCAGTGACGGCGGACCAAAAGATGGCTCGGCATCGGGCGATGCGCCTTGAGAGAAAGTAATGGCGGACGACGATCCACTTGTCTCGCTAGGGCCCGAAGACAATGAATCCGAAGGGTTCGATGCCGTCTGAGAATATGCCTGGGCAGTCATTGTCGTAAGCGACAGAAACATCATTAAAAAGAGGATCGGGTGTCGATGCATTATTGATTCCCGCCTTCCTTTTCGGCGATTTTCGTTAATTGAAGCTCGCCGTTATTGATCACGTAGCTGATGACATATTTTTTTACCGTATCTTCGAGCTTTACGTCGTTCTTGTACTTGCGGCTCTGACCTTCTATGACTACCTGGTTATCCGCCCTCTTGATCGTGATTCTGTTATGGAGATAGAACACACTGCTTACGTTTGCCTTTTCAACCGTGCTGGCAAGATCATAAAAGGTACGATATGCCTCCGGATATGATTCGGGCGTGAACATCGTGAGAAGGTTGTCGAATTGTCCTCTCGCTGACGCGGGCGAATAATTGAACGCAAGCCCCGCCACATGTCGAATAAAAGTCTCGATGAGCGCATCGGAGACGTCATAGGCTGTCGTTTCAACCTTGGAGTTAAGACCGGGCGGAATTAATATGACGCGCTGCGCTCTAAGAGCCTTATTGAGCATTGCGAAATTGACCAGCGTGATCAGGAGCATGACGACCACGACGAACTTCAAAAGTCTGTTTTCCGCATGCTTGTTGGATACTCTCGATAAAAATGCTTCCAACTTCATTCTTTGAACTCCTTCTCGAAATAGGTCGGATACCCGTCCATTTTCGACAGACCCGCGAAATACGAGAGGTGTCGGATGAAACCCCGGGGATATTTCTTCTTCACTTTCGAGTAGCCGTAAGGGACGACGACGATAAAGAGATAAAAGATTCCGCCCCAGACAAGCGCGAATATAAGCGTGATTAAAAACATGCCGAATTCGTCCATCTCGAATATCAGTATTTGAAACGGCTGATGGAGATAGGCCGGAAATTTTTTTATCATGTCGCTCATACGCAATTTGCGGGAGGGAGACCGCGGGTCGGATCTCCCTCCCGATCTCCTGATCAAAAAATCGCGCTCGCGCTGGTCAGAAGCGAATCCAGCTTGATCACCAAAATTCCGCTGATCACGGATGAGATGGCTTCAAGTAAACGGACTTTTGAAGCAAGCCAGATGCCTGTCCCTATCAGGGCGCAGCCGATGACGAACCCTACGGCACCCTTGAGGATGTTGTTGATCGCGAGATCATAGACGTCGTAAAAAAGCGATCCCGCGGTCGGTGCCAGGATCCCGGCCATGGCGTTCCCGGCAAGCGTCGAGGTCAACGCGAAAATTGACATGCTTGCCAGGGTTACAGTCCACGTCTTTTTCATATCGGTTTCACCTCCTTTATAAAAATATTTTTGTCACTTGCCGGCTGTCAAAATGCTTTCGATCTTCTTTACGTCTGCGCCCCTGATAACCCGTCCGTCGATCCAGATAGCCGGCGTGCCGTCGACCTCCAACGTGCGGGCAATATCCTTGTACTCCTTAAGCAGAGCGGCTACTTTGTTGTCGTTACACAACTTGATGTCGCCGGAATCGAGCTTCCCGTCCATCGCGTCAGCATATGCCGTCGCCCGGTTTTTGGAGCACAAAACCGAGGTCGCCTTCTTCACTGCGGCAGGATGAATGCTTTCCAGCGGAAATAAGAAGACGTACCTGGTCATATCCGTATACTTCTTGAAAATGTGCTCTACGTTCCTGCAGAATGGACAATCGATATCTGAAAATTCGATCACGACGTGTTTTCCACTGCCGATTTTGATCGCCTTAGCAAGAGGCAAGTCTTTAAGTCTTGCTGCGATAATCTTCTCCCATGAAGCGGCAACCTCTTTCCGTCTTTCGGCGGTAACGTTATTGAAATCCTTCGTCATCAGGTCGCCGAAAAACAGCTGGCTTGACTTTAGGTGATAATAAAAAACGTTGCCTCTTGCGGTGATCTCGAACAGGCCTTCAATGTCCGTAGCCCGAACCTCACGGATCTGGGTAAGCGGGAAGTCCTTTTTGAAGGAATCTTCAACGACTTTGAGATCTCGAGACTGTTCCTTCTTCGCGCATTCCTGCCC
>Ga0335081_10002176_pt1 | contig 30732 bp, 32 predicted proteins | sample Lox_Sample_35_FD_206713 | JGI IMG/M metagenome (GOLD analysis project Ga0335081, IMG submission 206713) | Soil microbial communities from Loxahatchee National Wildlife Refuge, Florida, United States - Lox_Sample_3.5 | ecosystem: Environmental > Terrestrial > Soil > Wetlands | place: USA...
AAGATGACGCATGTACCGTATCGCGGCACCGTGCCGGCGCTCAACGACCTGATTGCCGGTTATGTGCAACTGATGTTTACCGACTACGGCCCGGCTGCCCCGTTTATCAGCAGCGGCAAAGTGCGCGCCCTTGCAGTCACCACCAAACAACCGTTCCCGGCTTTACCGGAGGTTCCGCCGTTGGCCGAGGCCGGCGTACCCGGTTTCGATGCCGCGCCGTGGCAAGGCGTGATCGCGCCGGCCCGCACGCCGCCGGCGATCGTCGCCAAGCTCAACGCTGAGTTCAATGACGCGGTGGCGATGGACGATGTGCGCGCGCGTATGCGCGACATCGGTATGATTCCGGTCGGCGCCGGCTCGCCCAAGGAGCTTGCCGAATTCCTGCGGTCTGAAATCGCGCGCTGGGGCAAGATCGTCGAGGAAGCCGGCATTGCCCGGTCAGAGTGACCGTGGTGGCGCGCGCGACGATGCCGCCCGCGAGCCGCCGCCAGCTTCCCCTCGGCGACGAAATTTTTCTCGATCATATCGGACACTTCGTGCGCGATCCGCAAGCGGCGAGCCGCGCCCTGCGCCGCGCCGGTTTCGCGCCGACGCCGGTCTCGATTCAAGCCGATAAGGAGCCGTCCACGGGACGCCTCGTTCCCACCGGACTCGGCAACGTCACCGCAATGTTCGCCCGCGGCTATATGGAAGTGCTGTTCAAAAACTCCGATACGCCGCTCGCCGGCGAACTCGACGCGGCGCTCGCCCGCCGCGCCGGACTGCATCTCGCCGCCCTTTCGGTCACAGATGCTGCCGCGGCGCGCCAGCGCTTGGTCGCCGCCGGATTTCCGGTGCGCGATCTGGTGCGCATGCAGCGCCCGGTTGAGACGGAGAACGGCGCGGGCGTTGCCGCTTTTACGATCTCACGCGTGGCCCCGATGGCGATGCCGGAAGGGCGCATCCAGATATTGACGCATCTCACCGAAGATGCCGTGTGGCAGCCGCGCTGGCTTTCGCATCCGAACAGCGTTTGCGATCTCATCGACGCGGTGATTGCGGTCGGCGATGTCGAAGAGGCGGCGGCGCGGTTTTCGCGCTTCACCGGCCGGTTAGCAACGTTCACGCCGGGCGGCGCGCTCATCCGGCTCGACCGTGGCGGCATTTATCTGGTCAGCCACGACCACGCCACCGAAAAACTGCCGGAAGTCCCGGTCACCTCATTGCCTTTCATGATCGGCTACGCGCTTGGCGTCGAATCGCTCGCTGCCGCCGAAGCGTCGATCGACGGCGCCGACCTGGAATGGCGCGCATTAGAAGACGGCATTGTCGCGACCTTCCCGGGGGAATTGGGCCAGGGCGCCTGGTTCTTTGTGGAAGCACCTGAATGTCTGCCGTGGCGGCGCTGAGCGCTAATTCTCGGCAATTTGGCTTTTGCGCTCAGCGTGCAATAGTCGCAGCGCGCAGCAGCGAGACCGCCTTTGCATAGTCCGGCAGACATCGCAACTTCCTGGCCCGACGCGATCTACGCGCATTTTCGCCGCGTCGGCATCCGGCAAGTGGGTTATGTGCCCGACGCGGGACACAGCCGGCTGATTACGTTGTGTCAGAACGATCCGCAGATCGCCGACGTGGTGCTGACCACGGAAGAAGAAGGCGTCGGGCTGGTCGTCGGCGCGACGCTCGGCGGCCAACGCGCGGCACTGCTGATGCAGTCGAGCGGCGTCGGCAATTGCGTCAATATGTTTTCGCTCCTGCGCAATTGCGGTTTTCCCTGCATCGCGCTCGTCACCATGCGTGGCGAGTTCGGCGAATTCAATCCATGGCAGGTGCCGATGGGCACCATCACCGAAGACGTGCTGCGGCTTTGCGGCTTTCTGACTTACCGGGTTGAGAGCGCGGATGCCGTCGATGAGATTGTCGGCGCCGGTTGCGACATGGCGTTTAACGGCAATCTTGCGGTCGCGATCCTGCTGTCGCAACGGCTGATCGGCCCCAAGCAATGGACGCGATAAGAGTGCGATGATGCTGGACCGGCGCGAATTCGTGCAACGGCTCTTGGTCGATCGCAGCGATCTGTTGGTTGTGCCCGGACTCGGTTCGGCGACCTACGATGTTGCCGCGGCCGGCGATCACCCGCTCAATTTCTATCTCTGGGGTGCGATGGGCGGCACCGCCATGATCGCGCTCGGTCTGGCGCTGGCGCGGCCGGAGCGGCGCGTGGTCGCGATTCCCGGCGACGGCGACATGCTGATGGGCCTCGGCAGCCTCGCCACGATTGGCGTCAAACAACCGAAAAATCTCGTCGTGGTGGTGCTCGACAATGCGCGCTACGGCGAGACCGGCATGCAGCCGAGCCACACCGCGGCCGGCGTCGATTTCGCCGCCATGGCGCTCGCCTGCCGTTTCTGCCAGGCGCGTACCGTGACGCGTATCGAGGAAGCGGCGGAAGTGCGGAAATTGCTGCATGCCGGCGAAGGGCCAATTCTCGTCAACGCCAAGATCAAGCCGGAGGACGTGCCGCGGGTGCTGCCGCTGCGCGACGGCCACGCGATCAAAGAGCGCTTCATCGCGGCGCTGAACGACGCTTGATCGCAGTCTACACTCGCTTCAGCACTTGCGGAAAAACTTGTAGATCTCCGGACGCTGCATCCAGATCAGCTGAAACGTCAAGCCGCCGCGCGCTTCGATCCATTTGCGGATGTCTTGCGGATAAATCCGCAGCAACTGATCGGTGACGAACGGAAAGGTCCCGGCGTGAAAGCCGAACGCGGCATCCGGCATAACGCAAATGTCTTTGCGTGGAAAGTAACCGGTCAACAAAGTGCAGGCGGACGCGCAGATACCGACGACGCGGACGTTGACTTTTTGCGCGGCGAGCTTCTCCCATTTCTGCTGGTAGAGAAAGACGAGACCGCCATGGTCGCCGCCGACTTCGATTGTTTCGGCACGCGCCAGCGGCGCGGCGATGATCAGGATAGCCGTCAACGCAACGTGCCAAAGTCTCATTTCATTGCCCCGCGTTTGTTGCCGCTGCCTTGGCCATCTGTACCTTGGCCGTTTATTCCTTCGCCGCCTGTGTTTTGACTGTCTGTGCCTTGGCCGCCTGCTTGACCGCTGCGACAATCTCCGGATAGGCGGCGCAGCGGCAGAGATTCCCCGACAGATAGTGGCGAATGTCTTCGTCGCTTGGATCGGGATTCTGTTTGAGCAATTGGTGGGTCATCAGCACGAATCCCGGCGTGCAGAAACCGCATTGGAATGCCCCGCAAGCGATAAAGGCTTCCTGAACGTTCGACAGCGCGCCATCGGCATCGAGATGTTCGACCGTGGTGACTGATTTGCCGTGCGTCCAGACCGCAAAATAAAGGCAGCCCGACACCGCCTGCCCATCGACCAGCACGGTGCAGCAGCCGCACAAGCCCTGCCCGCAGCTTTCGCGCGCGCCAAACAGATCGAAACGTTGCAAGAGTTCGATCAGATTGCGATGCGCCTCGATCGTAGTCGAGACCGGCTGGCCGTTGAGCGTAAAACTGATAGTGCGCGCGCTCATCATTCGTCCTCGATCGGCCGCCCGGCTTTGAGGCGCAACGCGCGCAGCACCGCTTCAGCGGTGATCGGCAACTCCGTGATGCGCACATCGACGGCGTCGTGAATCGCATTCGCGATCGCCGGCGAGACACCGAAAGTGCCGCTCTCACCTAATCCCTTGGCGCCAAACGGACCGGAATGCTGTTCCGCCGCGACAAGTTCATTTTCCATCGGCGGCACGTCGCCAATACCGGGAATCTTGTAGTCGGCCAAAGACGCATTGGTGACCTGTCCGCCATCGAGCTGCATCGCCTCGGACAAGGTGAAACCGAGCTGCATGATCGCGGCGCCGGACAGTTGCGTGCGCGCCACGGCGGGATTGATCAGCTTGCCGCAATCGGCGGCATTGATCAGCCGCAGGATGCGCACATGTCCGGTTTCAGTGTCGACTTCGAGCTCGGCGGCCGCACCGCCGACCATCCAGAACGGCGTGACATTGTCCGACTGGCCGGTTTGCGCATCCGGCGGTTTGTAGCTCGGAACGAAGGTCCCCGTGCCGACGACATTGCCCGCCTGCATGCCGTAGCGCTTCTTGAATATTTCGGCCAGCGGATAATTGGTCCCTTCCGGCAGCCCGGCCTCGGCGGCGAGCGCCCGCAATTTGGCGCGTGCATCTTCCGCCGCGAGACGCACTGCGTTGCCCATGTGAAAGAGCGAGCGCGAACCGAGCGTGCCCATGTCGTAGGGCGTCACGTCCGTATCCGGCGCGACGACACGGACATCCTCGGCCTTGACGTCCAGCACCTCGCCGACGATCTGCGCGAAGGCCGTGTCGCCGCCCTGCCCCATATCGACCGTGCTCTTGTAAAGGTACACGCTGCCATCGGCGGACACGTTCACCATTGCGACCGAGGTTGTCGGCGAGATCGAGGCCTTGAGACCGATGGCAATACCACGGCCGCGGCGCAGCGTCCCCGAACCGCGGTCGAACGGTGCGTTCCAGCCGATTCGCGCCACGAGCGCGTCGAGCACCTCGCCGAGAGCGGCATCTTGCAGCACCGTGCCGCTCGCCTGCGGCCGGCCGTCGCGCAAAAGGTTCTTGCGGCGAAACGCGACCGGATCCATGCCGAGTTCGCGCGCAATCAGATCGGTGTGGCTTTCATAGCCCCAGACCAGCTGCGGCACGCCAAAGCCACGCAAGGCGCCGGCCGGCGTACGATTGGTGTAGAGCGCGTAAGAATCGATGCTGACGTTTTCGATGTCGTATGGGCCGGCCGCGGTGAAGCCGGATTTCTGCGCGACCCGTGGACCGATATCGGCATAGGCGCCGCCGTTCCAATACACCTCGCAAGCGCGCGCGGTGATGCGGCCATCCTTGTCCACCCCACTTTTGATGCGGAATGTCGTCGGATGTTTGGTGATCATGTAGAACTGCTCTTCCATCGTCAGCGCGATCTTGACGGGACGACGGACCAGCATGGCGAGCGCGGCGACCAGCGCTTCGAGCTTGACGTAGACTTTCGAGCCGTAGCCGCCACCGAGATACGGCACTTTGACGCGCACGCGGTTTTCCGGCCAGCCGAACAGCCGGGCGATTTCGATTCGCACGAATGACGGCGTCTGGTTCGAGCTGTAGATCGTCAACCGCTCATCGCCGGGCTCCGCTACCGCAACATGCGGCTCGAACGGCAAATGCAGACATTGCTGGGTCTTGAACGTGTGCTCAAAAACGCGGTGCGCATCGGCGAACGCCTTGTCGGCGTCGCCGCGACGCAAGTGATAATCGAGCGCAACATTAGTGCCCTTGCGGCCTTGCAGATGTTTTAGATCGGCAAAGGTGCCGGCCGGCCTCAGCACCTCGTGCACCAGCGTGTCCGGCTGCATCGCGGCCAGCTCGTCATAGACAGCCGGCAGCTCATCGTATTCGGCCGCAATCAGTTGCACCGCCTGTTCGGCAACGTGCGGATCGCTCGCCAGAACGGCGGCGACTGGCTCGCCGACATAGCGCACCTTGTCGAGCGCAAGGATCGGCTGATCGTGAAAGGCCGGGCCGTAATAGGGCTCGGGAATGAGCTTGCGGATATCCTCGCCGGTCACGACGCGATATACGCCGGGAAGCGCCCGCGCGGCCGCGGTGTCGATGCGCCGAATGATGCCGTGCGGCACGGTCGAGCGGATCACCTTGCCGTACAGCATGCCCGGCAGGCGTAGATTATGGGTGTATTCTGCGCGCCCGCTGACTTTGGCGCGGGCTTCCAACCGGGGCAGCTCTCGGCCGATCTGCTTCATGGCCGGTGAGCTCCCGCGCCGTCGGCCGCCCGGCGCAACGCGCGGCCGAGATAGATGCGCAACAATTCGCGCTTGTAACCGGCGGAGCCATGCGCATCGGTGAGCAAGATCGCCTCCTTGGCCGCAGCGTCGCCGGCGCGCCGCAACAGATGATCGTCAAGGCGCCCGTTGTGCAGGACCTGTTCGGCGTTGGGCAGGCGCGTCACTTTTTCCGTCGCGGCGCTGATCACGACGCTGGGGTCGTGAACAGCGCCATCCTTGAGCATGAATGACACGGCGATGCCGAGCGCGGGCCAATCGTCGACCGACCGCGCGGTAACCTTCACATAAGCGGCTTTACGTCCGCCAAGCGGCGGCACCGTAACCGCGGTGATGAGTTCGTTCCGCTCGAGGACGGTCTCGTAATAGCCGGTGTAAAGTTCGGCGAGCGGGAGTTCGCGCGTACCTTTCGGCCCGGCAATGGTCACGCGCGCAGCGAGCGCCGCAAGCACCGGCGGCAGATCCATATGCGGATCGCCATGCGCAAGCGCGCCGCCGACGCGGGCGACGTTGCGGACGCGCGGATTCGACAGCGTGCGCAGCGCGTGTTTGAGCACCGGCAACCGCGCGGCAATTTCGCGATCGTGCTCGAGCTGGCTCAGCGTCGCCAGAGCGCCGATGTGCAGTTCACCGGAACCGCTCATGGCAATGCTCGCGTGCTCCGACTCGAGGCGATGCAGACTGACGAGGCGGGTGGGGCGGAACACGCCTGCTTTCATCATCAGCATCAGCGCGGTGCCGCCGGCGACCGGCCGGATCGTCGGCTCCTGCGGATCGAGCATCGCCACCGCTTCTTTGAGCGAGGCTGGCTCGGCCATTTCGAAGGGAATCATGTGCGAATTTCCATCCCGAGAATTTCCATTCTCTGCCTCATGCTTCTGTCAGACCGGCATGATGCTCAAGACGTGATCGGCGATTTCGGCGCGGGTGGCGACCCAGATATCAGGCGACGACATCGCCTGCTCGATGATCTTCTCGTAAAAATATGCGCCGCGATGATGGCCGAAAATGTGGGCGTGGCTGGTCACATCGATAATACGAAGCTCGCTGCCGGCACGCGCGATCTCGATAACCTCATTGTAGGATTCGAGCATCATCCGCGGCGGATGGCCGTACTTCATCGACGGCATATCGTTGACGTCGTACGATAGCGGAATAGCGACAATCGTGCTGTTGCCATGGTTGATGAGCCGCGGAAGATCGAAGTCGAAGACGTCGCCATACCAGCGATAGCCGGCTTCGGCGAGGAGTTTTGCCGTGGATGGCTTCGAGGTGCCGCGCGGGGAGAGCCAGCCGCATACCGGTTTTCCGGCCGCTTCGCCGAGAAGCTTGGTGCAGCGCGCGATGTTTCGCCGCTCCTCGTCGTCGGAGAGCAGACCCGGGATCACGTCCATCGTGTAAGAATGCGACAACACCTCGTGGCCGCGATCCGCGACGGCGCGCACGGTCTGCGGCGAACGTTCCGCGATGATCGCATTCACCATGACGCTCGCCTTGGCGCCATGGTTCGCCAATCCGTCCATCAAGCGGTGAATGCCGACCTCGACGCCATAAGCCGCCCAGGATATCGCCATCGTGTCGAGCGCTCCGGCCGGAAGCGGATTACCCATCGGGCTGATGCCGGGCGCTTTGCCGTCCGACCAGGCCTCGAGACAGACATTGAAAACGACGGCAATGCGTTTGCCGGCTGGCCAAGTCCAATGCGGCCATCTCCAGTCGGGCTGTTTCATTCGCGCCTCGGCAGACCGGCCCGCGGCACTAGGCGCTGACATTGAAGGCCGCGATGGCGGCCATATTGACGAGTTGCGCATCGTTGGCCGCAAGCGGCACGATCTGCACCGAGCGATCGAGCCCGACCAGTATTGGACCGATCACGGTCGCGCCGCCAAGCTCCATCAGCATCTTGGTCGCGATCGAAGCGGAGTGGAACGCCGGCATGATCAGGACGTTGGCGGGCCCGGACAGGCGGCAAAACGGATAGGCCTCGCGCAGTTCCATGTTCAGCGCGATGTCGGCAGCCATTTCGCCGTCATACTCGAAGTCGACGCGTTGTTCGTCCAAAAGCCGGACCGCTTCTTGCACGCGCTGCGAGCGCTCGCCGGGCGGATGGCCGAAAGTCGAGAACGCCAGCAAAGCGACGCGCGGATCGTAACCGAGATTGCGGGCGACGCGCGCCGCTTCGATCGTGATTTCGGCAAGTTCGCCGGACGTGGGCATTTCGGTCACGGCGGTGTCGGCGACCAGCACGGTGCGGCCGCGCGCCAAGACCAGCGAAATCCCCATCACGCGATGGCCGGGTTTGGCATCGATGCAGCGACGAATATCTTGCAGCGCCCCGGAGAAATTGCGGGTTACGCCGGTGACCATGGCATCGGCATCGCCGAGCGCCACCATGCAAGCGGCAAAGTGATTGCGATCCTGATTGATAAGCCGCTGGCAGTCCCGCTGCAGAAAGCCGCGGCGCTGCAGCCGCTCATACAAATACGCCGCATAGGACGAATTGCGCGAGGAGATGGCGGCATTGGTGATTTCGATATTGCCGCCAAGCTCGATGCCAAGCGCTTGTGCGCTGGCGCGCACGCGCGGTTCGCGGCCGACCAAGAGCGCGGTGCCGAGCCCTTCGTGAACGAAGCTCGCCGCGGCGCGGATTACCTGTTCCTCTTCGCCCTCGGCAAAGACGACCCGGCGCGGCCGCCGGCGCAGCCTTTCGAAAACTCCTTGCAACACGCCGGCGATCGGATCGCGGCGACTGCGCAATTGGTGGCGATAGGCCTCCATGTCCTGGATCGGCCGCCGCGCTACCTTGGACTCCATCGCCGCCTTCGCCACCGCCGGCGGAATGTCGGAAATCAGCCGCGGGTCGAACGGCACCGGAATGATGTAGTCGGGCCCGTATTTCGGCCGCGCGCCATAGGCCACGGCAACTTCGTCGGGCACATCCTCGCGCGCCAGCGCAGCGAGTGCGTGGGCAGCGGCAATCTTCATTTCCATATTGATGGCGCGCGCCCGCACGTCGAGCGCGCCGCGAAAGATGTAGGGAAAGCCGAGCACGTTGTTGATCTGGTTCGGATAGTCGGAGCGGCCTGTCGCCATGATCGCGTCCGAGCGGACCGCCGCGACCTCCTCGACGGTGATTTCCGGGTCGGGATTGGCCATCGCGAATATGATCGGCTTGTCCGCCATCGACTTCACCATGGCCTGGGTGACGGCGCCTTTCACCGAAAGCCCGAAAAACACGTCGGCCCCGACCAGTGCCTCACCGAGCGTGCGCGCCTTGGTTTTAACCGCAAAGCCCGATTTCCATTGATTCATGCCCTCGGTGCGGCCTTCGTAGATAACGCCTTTGGTATCGCAGAGAATGAGATTTTCGGGGCGAAAGCCGATGGCGCGAAGAAGCTCAAGACATGCAATTCCCGCCGCGCCGGCACCGTTGCAAACGAGCTTGGTGGTCGGGATTTTGCGGCCGGTAAGTTCCAGCGCGTTGATCAGGCCGGCGGCGGCGATGATCGCGGTGCCGTGCTGATCGTCGTGGAACACCGGCACGTCGAGCAGTTCGCGAAGCTTCTGTTCGATGATGAAGCATTCCGGCGCCTTGATGTCTTCGAGATTGATCCCGCCCCAGCCCTTGCCGAGCAGTTTGACGCAATTGATGAACTCGTCCGGATCCTCGGTCGACACTTCGAGATCGATGGAATCGATATCGGCGAAACGCTTGAACAGGACCGCTTTGCCTTCCATCACCGGCTTGGCGGCCAAGGCGCCGCGATTGCCGAGCCCAAGAATGGCGGTGCCATTGGTGATGACCGCGACGAAATTACCCTTGGTCGTATAGTCGTACGCCTTGCTCTCGTCGGCGGCGATCGCCAGCACCGGAACGGCAACGCCCGGCGAATAGGCCAATGAAAGATCGCGCTGGGTCGCCATCGGCTTGGTGGCAACAATTTCGAGCTTGCCGGGGCGGCCCTGGCTGTGAAACAGCAGGGCTTCCTGATCGGTGAAGGTCGGACGCTGCGCAATGCCGCCGCTTTTGCCGCCGTTTTTGGCCGCCATTTTCGTTTTGCCTGCCGGTGAATGAGCGCTTTAATGAACGGGTTAAAGCAAAGCCCCGTAGGACTTTAGCGAAAGCCCCGGTCCGTACTCAAGGACCCCGCCCGAAGGTTACGCCGACCGCAAATCAATCCGGTCCATCGGTCGAGGCCGAAGCCGCATGGCGCGGTCTTTCGTTGCAGCGCATTGAACTCACCGGCGCGGAAGAGTAATGGCACTGGCGCTCACGACCGGTAATTCTCCGCCAAGGCCGCCATGATCAGATTCCTGTTTCGTTTCGTCGGCCTGTGCCTTCTGGCCACCGCCTTTGTGCTTTTCGTCTATGACGGGACGAAATCCATCGCCAATCATGATCTCCTTTACACCAGACTCGACGATGTCTGGGCGATCATCGATCAGAACAGCCTCAACGCCGCGCAAGACTGGCTCAAGCTATGGCTTTCCTGGGCTTGGGATCCCTATCTGCAGGGCGGCTTCGACCTGCCGGCTTGGGTCGTGGTCGGCGCCATAGCGACGGTTCTGATCTTGCTCGGACGCAAGCGCAAACCCCTGATCGGCTACGCCCGCGATTAGTGCGCGCACGTCTTCATCGCGCGCGGAGGGCATTTCGTGCGACGGCTTGTCAGGAACTTGATAATCCTCGCACTCGCCGTCCTGCTCATCCCCTATGCGATCGCACCGCTTTATCGTTTCGTCGATCCGGTCTCGACGCCGATGCTGTTGCGCTGGGCCGCCGGCAAGCGCGTCGAGCGCATCGTCGTTCCGTTAAACCGCATCGCGCCGGCGCTGCGTCTCGCCGTGATTGTCGCGGAGGACGGCAGTTTTTGCCGCAATCGCGGGGTGGACCTCGGCGCCATCCGCGAGGCGATGCAGCAGTCGGACGAGCTCGGCGAGGCGCGCGGCGCTTCGACGATCACGCAGCAGACCGCCAAAAATCTGTTTCTGTGGGAGGGCCGCAGTTTTATCCGCAAGGCGCTCGAGTTCCCGCTGGCGCTGTGGCTCAATCTCGTGCTGCCGAAGCGGCGGGTTCTCGAAATCTACCTCAATATTGCGGAATGGGGACCGAACGGCGAATTCGGGGCGGAGGCCGCGGCCCGGTGGGCATTCGGTAAATCGGCCCGCGCTCTCACCCCGCCCGAGGCGGCGGAACTCGCGGCGATCCTGCCCAACCCGGTGCGCCGCAGCGCCCGCATTCCGAGCGTGCTGGTGCGCCGCCTCGCCGCCCTTTATGAGCGGCGATCGCTCGAATTCAGCGGCCTGGATGCCTGCGTGCGGGGCTAGCCTGGTAGCGATCATTCTTCTATAAGCCGCCTTCCGAGCAGCAAAACCGCAGAGAGGAGAACGGCTATGGCCGTGCCAAAGAGAAAAACGTCGCCGTCAAGGCGCGGCATGCGCCGGTCTGCCGATGCCCTGAAAGCGCCGACCTATGTCGAAGACAAGGATTCTGGGGAGCTGCGCCGGCCGCACCACATCGATCTCAAAACCGGCATGTATCGCGGCCGGCAGGTACTAAGCAAAAAGTCCGAAACCTAAACTTCTGTCTCGGCGCAGTATTGTCTGCGCCGGCTCGGCCCCTATACGATCCGGGGTTCCTCATCGTGGCAGCATCACCGCTGCGCCGCGCGCCCTCGCCATCGAGGGCGATTGAGCGAGATGGATCATGTTTGCGCTCGGCTTTCCGCTGCTCCTGGTTCCATTCGCGATCTACAACATGATCGCGTTTCTCACCCCCGGCGTGAGCTGGACCTCGCCGGTCACCACCGTGCACATGATGTCGGGCCAGGACTGGGTGCTGACCTGGGAGGATATTCTTCTCGCCTCCGCCATTTTCCTGCTCTGGATCGAGCTGATCAAATCGACCCGGGCCGGTGCGCGCAGCATCATGGATCACGTGCTGGCGATGGCGCTGTTCATCGGCATGCTGGTCGAGTTTCTGCTGGTGCAACGGGCAGCGACCTCGACCTTTTTTCTGTTGATGGCGATCGCGCTCGTGGATGTGCTGGCCGGCTTTATCGTCGGCATGCGCAGCGCCACGCGGCAGATCGAGATCGAGCCATCAGACCGGGCCTAAAGCCTCATTCGCCGCCACCGGTGAGGCGATCGACTTTTCGCTTCATCTCGTCAAGCTGACGTTTGAGATCGTCGATATCGCCCGCTTTGCCCGAAGTTTTTTCGGCTTCACCGCCTTCGCCAGCGTCGCTTTCCCGCCGCGCAAACGGCGCGAACATTGCAAAGGCGCGCTCGAACATCTCCATGTTGCGCCGGACCTGCTCTTCGAGCGACGTGAACGCGCCGACGCCGAAGGCTTGCGCCAGTTGCTGGCGGAACTTTTCTTGCTCGCGGGTCAAGGATTCGATGGAGACTTCGAGATAGCGCGGCACCAGCATCTGCATGCTGTCGCCGTAAAACCGGATCAGCTGGCGCAGGAACGTGATCGGCAGAAGGTTCTGACCCTCTTTGTTTTCCTGCTCGAAGATGATCTGGGTTAGAACCGACCGGGTGATGTCCTCGCCGGTCTTGGCGTCATAGACCACAAAGTCCTCGCCGGTCTTGACCATCGCGGCGAGGTCTTCCAGCGTGACATAGGTGCTTGTGCCGGTGTTATAGAGCCGCCGGTTCGCGTATTTCTTGATCGTAACCGGCTCAGCAGTCTTGGTCGCTGTTTCTGACATGAACTTTCAGGCTTTGCGGAAAACCATTGTCGGCGGCGAAGATGTGACTTTGCCGCCAAAATAGGCTGTTTCACCGCTTGCGGCTACCCTTTTGTGATTGCAGGCCGTCCGCGCCCGACGAAGGGCGAGACATGCAGGCCATGCGGCGGCTTTGCGCGCCTTTGCGCCTTGTCGAGCCCCTGCGACCTCCCTATGACATATATCAAAGACCTGCGGCCAGCCCGCGTCGTAATAGCCCCAAACAGCTCGGAAGGAACCTGTCATGAAAGACGACGTCGTTATTGTCAGCGCGACGCGAACGCCGGTCGGCGCGTTCAATGGCGCGTTCGCATCATTGCCCGCCCATGAGCTCGGCAAAACCGCCATCAAGGCCGCGCTGGACCGCGCCGGCGTCGAAGCGCCGCGGGTCTCGGAAGTGATCATGGGTCAGATATTGACGGCTGGACAAGGGCAGAATCCGGCGCGGCAAGCCTCGATTGCCGCCGGCGTGCCGGTCGAGACCCCCGCCTGGGGCGTCAATCAACTTTGCGGTTCGGGGCTGCGCACGGTCGCGCTCGGCTATCAGGCGATCGTCAACGGCGATTCCGAGATCGTCGTCGCCGGCGGCCAGGAATCGATGAGCGTGGCGCCGCATTGCGCGCATCTGCGCTCAGGCGTGAAGATGGGTAATTTCGAAATGATCGATACCATGATCAAGGACGGCCTGTGGGACGCCTTCAACGGCTATCACATGGGCACGACCGCCGAGAACGTCGCGCGGCAGTGGCAGATCACGCGCCAGCAGCAGGATGCTTTCGCCGTCGCCTCACAGAACAAGGCCGAGGCCGCGCAGAAGTCCGGCAGGTTCAAGGACGAGATCACGCCAGTGGCGGTCAAGACGCGCAAGGGCGACGTCGTCGTTGACGCCGACGAATATCCGAAGCACGGCACCACGCTCGAGTCGATCAGCAAATTGCGCCCCGCCTTCGACAAGGAAGGCACCGTCACGGCGGGCAATGCCTCCGGCATCAATGACGGCGCCGCCGCGGTGGTGCTGATGAAAGCCAGCGAAGCCGCCAAGCTCGGCAAGACGCCGCTCGCTCGTATCGTGTCGTGGGCACAGGCCGGGGTCGATCCCAAGATCATGGGCACCGGGCCAATTCCGGCCTCGCGCGCGGCGCTCAAGAAAGCCGGCTGGAATGTCGGCGACCTCGATCTCGTGGAGGCCAATGAAGCCTTCGCCGCGCAAGCCTGCGCCGTGAACAAAGATCTCGGCTGGGACACCAACAAAGTGAATGTCAACGGCGGCGCCATTGCGATCGGGCATCCGATCGGCGCGTCGGGCACCCGCGTCTTGGTGACGCTGCTCTATGAGATGCAAAAACGGACCGCGAAAAAAGGTCTCGCTACCCTGTGCATCGGCGGCGGCATGGGCATCGCGATGTGCGTGGAAAGATAGATGCTGGATGACAGAGGTCGGAGGTCGATGGTTTTCGTCATGACCTCCGAGATCTGACGGTGTCGACGAAGAGGGGAGGAGTACCATGGCCCGCGTTGCACTGGTCACCGGCGGTACGCGCGGCATCGGCGCTGCGATCAGCACAGCCTTGAAGGCCGCGGGCTATAACGTCGCCGCCAATTATGGCTCTAGCGACGAAGCGGCGGCGAAGTTCAAAGCCGAAACCGGCATCAACGTCTACAAATGGGACGTGTCGTCATTCGAGGCCTGCGCCGCCGGCGTCAAGAAGGTCGAGGCCGAGCTCGGACCGATCGATATCCTGGTCAACAATGCCGGCATCACGCGCGACACGCAGTTGCATCGGATGAAGCCGGAACAATGGACCGAGGTGATCAACACCAATCTCGGATCGCTGTTCAATATGTGCCGCAACGTGATCGAGGGCATGCGCGAGCGCAAATTCGGCCGCATCATCAATATTTCCTCGATCAACGGGCAAAAGGGGCAATTCGGCCAGACCAACTATTCGGCCGCCAAGGCGGGCGAGATCGGCTTCACCAAAGCCTTGGCCCAGGAAGGCGCGCGCGTCGGCATTACCGTCAACGCTATCTGTCCGGGCTATATCGCGACCGACATGGTCAAGGCGATGCCGCAGGAGGTGTTGCAGAAAAACATCCTGCCGCAGATCCCGATCGGGCGGCTGGGCGAGCCGGAAGAAATCGCGCGCTGCGTCGTGTTTCTGGCGTCAGACGACGCCGGATTGTTGACCGGGTCGACGCTCTCGGCAAACGGCGGGCAATATTACGCCTGATCGTTTCTGCACCGCCCCCGATGCATTGCGACGTGCTTCATTCCGGCGACCACCCGGCCGGCGCCAATTCATGCTTGGCAAAATCGAACCCGGGCGCCACCGTGCAGCCAACGAGCGTCCAGTCGCCGGTCGTCTGCGCCGCCTGCCAGACCTCGGCCGGCACCACGGCCTGAGGACGTAAGCCTGCGGGGATGTCGCCGCCGAGCGTGACACGCTCGATGCGGCCGGGTGCGGCGGCGATTTCAAGCTGCAGCGGCGCACCGGCGTACCAGTGCCAGATTTCGGCGGCATCGAGCCGATGCCAATGCGAACGCTCGCCGCGCGCAAGCAGATAGTAAGCCGCAGTCGATGCCGCACGCCCATCCGTGGTTTGTCTTGCATCGCGAAACGTCTCGCGGAAATGGCCGCCCTCCGGGTGCGGCTTAAGCCCGAGCATCCTGATGATGTCCTGTGCGGTCAGCGTGGGCATGAGAGCGCAGCCTTATGAAACGATCGCCGGACAAGCATTTCGCTCGCGGATCATCTTTTGGAAAAGCCCATTTCCGCTTTTCCGGATCATCCTAAAAGCGATTCTTCCGCTCCCGAATTTCGGCGAAAACTTTCCACGCCGGCGCACCGCCAAGACCGAGCGATTTAGCGAGTTCGGGATTGTCGGCGCGCAGAAACGGATTGGCCGCTTTTTCCTCATCGATGGTCGCCGGGATCGTGGGCTTGCCGTCGGCAAGGAGCTTTGCGACTTCTTGCGCGCGTGCCGTGAGCGCCTTGTTGTTCGGCTCGACGGTCTGGGCGAAGCGGATATTCGCGGCGGTATATTCGTGCCCGCAATAAAAGCGCGTGTCGCCGGGCAGCGCGCGAAGTTTGAGCAACGAGTTCCACATCATTTGCGCATCGCCCTCGATCACGCGCCCACAACCGATCGAAAACAGGGTGTCGCCGACAAACGCAAGCTTGTCGGCCGGGAAGAAATACGAAATGTGACCGGCCGTGTGGCCTGGCGTATCGAATACGCGGCCCTCGAGCGTACCAACCTTTACGCTATCGTTTTCCGCAACCGTTGCATCGACATGGGCGATACGTTGCGCCTCGCGGCGCGGCGCGGTCACCCGGCAGTGGTGATGCGCTTTCAGTTCGCCGATCCCGGCAGTGTGATCGCCATGATGGTGCGTCACCAGAATGTCGGTGAGCGGCCACCCGGTCTTTTTGAGCGCCGCCTCGATGGGAGCGGCTTCCGGAGCGTCGATTGCGGCGGTGGCGCCGCTTGCGGGATCGTGAAGCAGAACGCCGAAATTGTCCTTTAAACAACCGAACAAATAGGTTTGCGCCGGCATGGCTGTCTCGTATTGGCTGACGGGAAAGCGATCAGTAACGATATATCACGATGCGATAAAGTTAAGTATTCGGCGCCGCCAACTGCAAGGGCGCAGCAGGCGGCAACATGCTATTTTGCCGCCATGGACGTCGTCGACCTGCGCAATTTCTATGCCCAGCACTTGGGCGTGGTGGCGCGCCGCTTCATCGGCCGCGGTATCCGCGCGCGCTGGAACGATGCGCGCGCGCTGCGCGTCCTGGGCATCGGCTATACCACGCCTTATCTCGGGCTGTTCCGCAGCGAAGCCGAACGCTGCCTCGCTTTGATGCCGGCGCCGCAAGGCGTGGTGCGCTGGCCGTCAACGCGTCCGGCGCTGGCGGCGCTGGTCGAGGAAGACGAATTACCGCTCACCGACTCGGCGGTCGATCGCGTGCTCTTGGTGCATGCGCTGGAAATGTCTCCCGACCCGGTCGAGCTGTTGCGCGAAACCTGGCGCGTGCTGGCCGCCGGAGGACGGTTATTGGCCGTCGTGCCCAACCGTCGCGGCGTATGGGCGCGCCTCGACACGACGCCATTCGGCCACGGCCGCCCGTATTCGCGCACCCAGATCATGCATCTGTTGCGCGACACCTGGTTCACGCCGACCGCGTGGAGCGAGGCGCTCTACGTGCCGCCGATTCCGCGGCGCTGGTTTCTGCGCTCGGCCGGGGCCTGGGAGAGCACCGGCTCGACCTTGTCCGCACCGTTCGCCGGGGTCCACATTGTCGAAGCGACCAAGCAGGTCTATCGCACCGTACCGGCGCGGCGCGAACGGCGGCGGCTCGTCCCGGCGCTCAAGCCGGTGCTGATACCCTCGCCCGGCGCGACCGCGATACGCTGAACCGATCACGCCGCTCAACGGATCACACCGACATGGGCATGACGATCAACTGCGATATGGGCGAAGGTTTCGGGCTTTATCGGCTCGGCAACGACGCGGCGCTGATGCCGCACATCGACCTTGCCAATGTCGCCTGCGGTTTCCACGCCTCCGACCCTTCGATCATGCATGAGACGGTGCGGCTCGCGAAGCAGCACGGCGTCAAAGTCGGGGCGCATCCTTCGCTTCCCGACATGCAGGGCTTCGGTCGGCGCGCGATGGTCATCGCGCCCGATGAGGTGGAAGATCTGGTGATTTATCAGACCGGTGCGTTGAAAGCGTTTCTCGACTCCGAAGGCATGCCGCTCAACCACATAAAACCGCACGGCGCGCTCTACGGCATGGCCGCCCGCGACGAGACCATTGCCGACGCGATCGCCAACGCCGCGCGCATATTCGGCGTGCCGGTCCTCGGCATGGCGTCCACCGCGCACGAAACGGCCTACCGAAAAAAGGGCGTCGCGATGATCGCCGAATTCTACGCCGACCTTGAATATGACGGCGACGGCAACCTCATCCTCAGCCGCGTCCATGACGCCGTCGATCCGGCACAAGCGGCCGCGCGTGTTCTGCGCGTGATGCGCGAGCATGTCGTCGCCACCACGACCGGCCGCGATATTCCGGTGCGGGCCGAGACGATCTGCGTGCATTCCGACACGCCGGCGGCAGTTGCGATCGCCGCGGAACTGGCGAAAACGCTGCGACAGCTAGCGGTGTGATTTCACGGCGACGTCAGACCGGCCACGCTTGCGCGGTGATCGAGGCCGCATCGGCGCCGACATAGTCGGCGATGGCTTGGCTGCCGTCGCGTTCGAGCGCGGCGACAATGGCGTGCTTGATCTCGCCGACGAGGCCAAGGCCGCGAAACACCAGTCCCGAGTAAATTTGAATGAGGCTTGCTCCGGCGCGGATCTTATTGAGCGCGCTCGTTCCGGAATCGATGCCGCCGGCGCCGACCAGTGGGAACACGCCCTCCACCCGAACATAAGTCTCCGCCAGCATACGGTCGGCGAGCGGCAAGAGCGGCCGCCCGGAGAGGCCGCCCACTTCTCTCGATTGGGTATCGCGCAGACCGGCGGGCCGGGTCACGGTGGTATTGCCGATGATCATGCCGTCGATACGGCGCGCGCGTGCGATGCCTACCACGTCGTCGAGATCGGGAAGCGATAAATCAGGAGCGATCTTGAGCAGAACCGGCGTGGGTCCGGCGTTTTTGGTCACACGCTCGCGCGCGTCGATGACCCGCGCCAAGAGATCGTCCAATACGCCGGCCTGCTGCATGTCGCGCAAGCCAGGCGTGTTGGGCGAAGAAATATTGACCGTGACATAGCTCGCCACCGCGGCGAACTTTTCGATCAGCCGGACGTAATCGGCGACGCGATCCGGCGCGTCTTTGTTGGCGCCGACATTGATGCCGACGATGCCGCCCGCTTTCGCCCGCCCCGCCAAGCGCCGCAGCACGGCATCGGCGCCTTCGGAATTAAACCCGAGCCGATTGATGACGGCCCGATCGGCGTCGAGCCGAAACAAGCGCGGGCGCGGATTGCCCGGTTGCGGCAGCGGGGTGACGGTGCCGACCTCGACAAAGCCGAAGCCGGCGCGCAGGAGCGCATCCGGAATCTCGGCGTGTTTATCGAACCCGGCGGCGATGCCGATCGGATTGGGGAAATTGAGCCCAAACACCCGGGTCGCCAGCCGGGCATCGTCCTGCCGCGCCGGCGGCAGTGGCGCGATTTGCAGCATCCTGATCGCAAGGCGATGGGCATCTTCGGGATCGAGCGCATAAAGGAAGGGCCGCGCCAACCGATCGAGCAATCCGATCATGGCGCGAGCTCCGGCAATGCGCGCCGACCGGAGACTTCGTCCGGCACAGGTTTTGTCCAGCGTACCGCGGTGAGCGGCAGCGCGGCGTAGAGATGCGGAAACAGTTCGCCGCCGCGCGAAGGCTCCCATTTCAGCGCCGCGCCCAATGCGTCGGCGGCAACCGCAACCAGCAACAGTTCACGCTGCCCGCCAAAGTGTTTTGCCATGGTTCCGGCAAGCTGTGCCGCCGTGGAAAAATGAATGAAGCCGTCGCGGCCATCGGCCGCCGAGCCGCGATACGTCCCGGTTTGCTCGGCGAGCCGCCAGGACGCTCGCTCGCAGATTTTGTAGATCGTTGTCACGAATCGTTCGGCATCGGCCGCAGGTGGCGCGGCAAGTCGCGGCGACCCTATCGGCCCTTGAGGCATCAGGCAATAATTCCTATCGGGCGAAGTGCTGGCCAAAGAGCTCAAGCGCAAAACCGGCCAAATCGATCACGTTGAAATCGCTCGATGGCCGGTGCGCCGATCGCACGCTGCCGCCGATGGCGAATGCAGCCTGGATTGCGCGGATGGGATTACGCCGACCGCGCCAGCGCGCCGTCGATCATGGCGATGGTGTTGGCGACGCCATAGGCGGCGACAAACGAGCCGAACCGCGGCCCTTTTTCCTGGCCGAGCAGCACCTGATACAGCGTGTTGAACCAGTCGAGCGAAACGCCCGGCTTGCCGTCCTTGGTTTTGATCTTGCCGCTCTTGTCGAGAAACGGCTCGCGGCGGCCGACCTCATAAACGACCTCTTGGATCATCTCGGGCGTAGGCTGCGCCCCCAATTGCGCCAGCGCATCGCGCAGGTCCAAAAGCGCGGCGCGTTCGGCAGCGCTCGGCGCGCGGAACTTTTTCGCCGGCGCCACGAAGTCGCGATAGTAGTTGATCGCATACTCGACCAACGCCGCCAGTCGCGGATGCGTGCTCGGCGTCACGCCGGGCCGATAGCGCGTGATGAAGCCCCATAGCGTCTCGGCATTGGCGGCATTCGAGGCGGTGACCAGCGACAGCAGCATCGCAAACGGCACCGGGTTGTCGGGCGGCGGCGGCGCACCACTGTGAATGTGCCAGACCGGATTGCCGAGTTTTTCCTTCAACCCCTGACGCGGATAAGCATCGAGGAATTGCAGATACTCGTCGACATGTCGCGGGATGACGTCGAAATAAAGCCGCTTGGCGGCTTTCGGCTCGCGATACATGAACAGCGACAGACTTTCGGGGCTGGCATAGCGCAGCCATTCTTCGATGGTCAGGCCGTTGCCTTTCGACTTCGAAATCTTCTGTCCGTTTTCGTCGAGAAATAGCTCGTAATTGAAGCCTTCCGGCGGCGGTCCGCCGAGCGTGCGGCAGATTTCTCCCGAGAGTTTCACCGAATCGATCAGGTCCTTGCCGGCCATTTCGTAATCGACGCCGAGCGCTACCCAGCGCATCGCCCAATCCGGCTTCCATTGCAGCTTGCAGCGGCCCCCGGTGACGCGTGTCGTGACACGCCCGCCTCGATCGGGATGTTCGTAGGTGATGGTGCCGTCCTTAGCGTCATGCTCGACGACCGGCACCTGCAGCACGATCCCGCTTTCCGGATCGATCGGCAGAAACGGCGAATAGGTCTGCGCCCGTTCCTCGCGCAACGACGGCAGCATTACCTCCATCACCTGCTCGAAATGGTGCAACACCCTGAGCAATGCATCGTCGAAACGTCCTGACGTGTAACAGGCGGTCGAAGACATGAATTCGTAATCGAAGCCGAACTGATCGAGGAAAGCGCGCAGCCGGGCATTGTTGTGCTCGGCAAAGCTTTTGTGAGTACCGAACGGGTCCGGCACTCGGGTGAGCGGCTTGCCGAGATGCTGCGCAATGAGCTCTTTGTTTGGAATATTGTCAGGAACCTTGCGCAACCCGTCCATGTCGTCGGAAAACGCGATCAGCCGCGTTTTGACTTTGTCCTCGGTGAGGACGCTAAAAGCATGGCGCACCATCGAGGTGCGCGCTACTTCGCCGAATGTGCCGATATGCGGCAGGCCCGAGGGTCCGTAGCCGGTTTCAAAAATGACTTCGTCCTTGGGCCGCCGCTTGAGTCGCGCCACGATCTTGCGGGCTTCTTCGAATGGCCAAGCGTGGGAAAGCTCGGCCACTTCGCGGAGCGAGGCGGTGGAGGCTTCGATCGCCGTCATGATTTCTTGGCCAATTCCGCGCCATCAGGCTTGCGGCGCGACGACACTAATGCCGCAAATGCTTACGAACTTCGGAATCGGGACACTAGGAAGGCCGCGTCGCATCGTCAAACGCATCGGGTCAAGCCATCGACTCAAAGCTATAGGTTCAAAACGGGCTGATCGGAAAATAGCGCAGCCACAGATCCGTGAAGCCGCCTTTCTCCCAGTCCCGAAACAGGGCCCAGTTCAAAGCCTGTCGCAACAGATCATTGCCGCGTTTGAGCGCGATGCCCACGCCCTCGCCAAAATAACGGCTTTCCAGATACGGGCCGCCGCGGAACGCGCAGCAGCCTGCGGAATCGGAACCATTGAGCCAGAAAGCCAGCGTGATGCCGTCGCCGAATAACAGATCGACGTCCTTGTTGCGGAGCGCTTCGCGCGCGGCTTCCGCATTGGCGTAGGACCGCACCTCGGCCGCGGTGAACATCTTCTTGAGGAAGGCTTCGTGCGCTGTGCCGGCGACAACGGCAATTTTCTTGCCCTCGACCAGTTCCGGCACCACGTCGCCAATCGGGCTATCGATGCGAGCGACGAAGCGCGCCGGGGTGCGATAGTAAGGATCGGTAAAATCGGCGCGCCGGCGCGTGGCCGGTGTGATCGCGATCGAAGCGATGACCGCGTCGCCGTGGTTATTGTCGAGCGCATCGAGCAACAGTTCAAATCGCCGCGCCTGGATGGTGCAGGTGGTCTTGATCTCGTCGCAGAGCTGGCGGGCAAGGTCGACGTTGAAACCGACCGGATTGCCGTCCGGCCCCGCATAGTTGAACGGCGGATAGTCGAGCTCGGTCAGAAATCGAATCGACTGGATGCGTGAAAGGTCTGGCCGCTCCGGCCGACGCCGCGGGTCCCAAAATCCCGGAACGCCAGCTCCCGCCGGCAGCGTCACCCCCTCCTGCGCCTGGAGCGGCGATGCCGCGGCCAAGACGCCCACGACCGTACCGAACAGCGCCGCGGCAAAGATCGCTCGTAGCGCCAGCCGCACGGGCGGTCTCAATTGGGCCACGGCCATCAGAAGTAGCGCCGCAGATCGGCTGCTTCCTGCTCCGGAGTCCGGCTGACGTTGAACGGCGCAACGAAATGCCCGTCCTTGTCCATGAGGTACACCACCGCGGTGTGATCCATGGTGTAGTCGCCGTTATCGAGGGGCACTTTCTTGGCATAGACGCGATAGGCTCGCAGCGCGGCATTGATCGAGGCCTGATCGCCGGTCAGGCCGTGCAAATGCGGGTCGAAATTCGACAAGTAATCCTTGATCACCGCCGGCGTATCGCGTTCGGGATCGACCGTGATGAACAATGCTCCGGTGCGATTGGCATCGGGTCCGAGCGTGTGCAGCACCTGCGAAATCTCGAACAAGGTCTGGGGACAAATATCGGGGCAATGGGTGAAGCCGAAGAACACCAGGAAGGGGCGTCCCTTCATATCCTGATCGGTGAACGGCTTGCCGTTCTGGTCTTCAAGATGAAACGGGCCGCCGACCGCAGCAATCGCGGGACCGACCGGCGACGGCGCGCGGCCGGTGACAAAGAAGATGGCCCCAAAAAACAGAAACAGCCCGCCGAGAAACGCGGCGAGCAGCGGCATGACGCGAGATTTATCGGCGTTCACGAGCGTTTTCCCGTTAGCCAAAGCAGGCCGTAAAGCCGGCGCGGATCATTTCGAAGAACACGGCGGTGCCGTAATGGGCCCAGAGCAAGCCAGTGCCAATAAGCGCAACAGCGACCAGCGCGCTGGCGACGAATAAGGACCCAGAAACTCGCGGTCGTGCGAGGATTTGCGGCATGGCGGACATCCGGCCCGGTTTAGATAGGCCGGAATCGGCGTTCCGACAACGGCGAAAAGCACGGCAACCGCCGCGGTGCCCCGCCACTTGCTTGCCCGATAATTATTGGCAAATCGGGTACAGCGCGCTCAATTCGTGGCCGCGCATCACGATCATTTGCGGCCGCAGGCCGCCATGGCGGTTGATCCATGAGCGGATTTCCGGCGGATAAAGCCGCATGACGACCGCACTGCCCCGGCGGGTCGGCACCAAGGTCCGTGACGCATCGTTGTAATACGAGGCTGCGTGGAAGCCCAAGGCGGCGCGCCGCGTTACGCAAACGTGGTCTCGCGGGACGATGCCGGTGAACAAGGTGCAGGCTGACAGGCATGGCCCGTCAATGACAACCCGCTCGCCGGAATCGCGGATCTCACTGAATTTCTGAACGTAGGAGGAGACCTCCCCTCCCGGATCGCCGACGATTCGCACGTCGGCGGATGCCGCGCACGTCACTAGGGCCGACGCCAACGCGCCGGCCAAGGCTGCTTGCCATCTCATGGAGTACCCTCTCCCCACTCAATCGCGCGCAGTATTTATTCGGCATTGTGGCAAGAGTTCGGGGATTCCCGGCCTTTATGCTGAAATGACTGCCCTGGATTGCCGTACCATCCACAGCAAAGGTGCTATAAGGCAGCGGCAATTGGGCAAAGTTCCCTCCGCTCAGGCAAAGATTTGGTGAGTGCTCACAATGGATACTTCGGTTGCGCGCAAGACCAACGTTCCCGATTTCGCGACGGCTTATTACCTGCTCGAAGGTTTGAAGGAGATCGGCGTCGATTATCTGTTTTGTAATTTCGGCACCGATCACGCGCCGATCATCGACGAGATGGCGCATCGCCGCAGGCGCGGCGAGCCAATGCCGATCATCGTGCGCTGCCCGCATGAGAATACGGCGGCGCATATGGCGGCGGGTTATGCGCTGGTCACCGGCCGCGGCCAGGGCGTGCTGGTGCATGTCGACGTCGGCACCGCCAATACCGCAAACGGCATGCACAATCTGTTTCGCAGTCGGCTGCCAGTGCTGCTGATGGCCGGCAAGGCACCGTACACCGTCAACGACGAATTGGTCGGTTCGCGCGACACTTATGTCCATTTCGTGCAGGAGCCGTTCGACCAGGCCAGCCTAGTGCGACCGTACCTCAAATGGGAATGGACATTGCCCTCGGGCGTCGTCGTCAAAGAAGCGTTACGCCGTGCGGTCTCGATCATGCAGAGCGAACCCTGCGGCCCGGTCTATCTGATGATGCAGCGGGAAACGCTGACACAACACTGGCGGGCTGACGAAATTCGCCGTTACACCGGCGAGCAATTTGCCGCCACTTCCGCCGGCGGCGCCGATCCGGAGCTGGTCGCCGCGCTCGCCGACAGAATTCTCAAGGCGGAGAACCCGATCCTGATCACCGGCTATGCCGGCCGGCACGCGCGTGGCTCGCGCGCCATCGACGCATTGGCGCAATTCGCCGGGGTCGCCGTCTACGAAGCCAATATGACCAACAATATTTCGCACGACAGCCCGTGCTTCGTCGGTTTTACCGCCGACAAGGCAGTGCCCGAGGCAGATGTCGGACTGTTGGTCGATGTCGACGTACCGTGGTTTCCGAGCGACGTGCAGCCCAACGACAAAGCATTCTGGGCGCACATCGACATCGATACGCTCAAGCCGGGATCGCCGATGTGGACCTTCCCGGGCAACATGCGCATGCAGGGCGACAGCGGCCGCATTCTCGATCAAGTGCTCGAAGCGTTGAAGGCGAAAGCAACGCCGCGCTTCAAGGAGGCCGTGGCCGCACGGCTCAAGCGCATCAAGGCGGCGCGCGACGAGCGCGTCGCGCATGCGGGCAAACTCGCCGCCGACAAAGGCTGGCCCGGCGCGATCAAGCCGCATTACCTGGCCGCCGAGCTTGCGAAGCTTCTCGACGATCAGGACATGATCTTCAACGAAGGTGTCACCAATGCTCCCGCGGTGCTGATGCAGATTCCGCGGCGCGTGCCCAACACGACCGTTCGCGCCGGCGGCGGCGGCCTGGGCTGGTCCGGCGGCACCGCGCTCGGCGCCAAGCTCGCCACGCCCGATCGTCTCACCGTCCAGATCTGCGGCGATGGCGGTTTCTATTTTGGCAATCCGAGTTCGGTATTCGCCGTCGCGCAGCAATATAAGTTGCCGATCCTCACCATCGTCATGGACAATACCGGCTGGAACGCGGTGAAGCAGTCGGTGCTGCGCGTGTACCCGGAAGGCGAGGCCAAAGCGGCCAACGGATTCGAGGCGGAGCTTGCGCCCAATGTGCACTTCACCAAGGTCGCCGAAGCGTTTGGTGCCTACGGCGAGGAGGTAAGCGATCCGGCCGACGTGCCGGCCGCGTTGGCGCGCTGCGTTAAGGAAGTTCGCGGCGGCCGGTCCGCGCTCCTGCACGCGCGGGTGACACGGCTCTAAGCTTCAACAACCCGTTGACACCGCGGAGCGCAAGTGTCCGTGACGCGACACCCGCGTCACGGACTGGCGTGATTGATAAATTTCTCCGGCGGCGCCTCGCCCCATTGCGACACCAGCGCGTCCTCGGCGGGCACGAGATTCGAGCCGTTGGCGAGATTGAGCCGGTCACTGTCGGCCCAGTGCTCGTGGACGTGTCCCCAAGGGTCCGCCCAGTAATCGTAGACCTGACTGCCGAGCACGTGCCGGCCGATGCCCCACATGTGCTCGTATTTGTCGAATTGCTTGAGATAGTCGTGGCCCATGCAGACATCGTCGATGTCCGACACCTCGAACGAGAGATGATTGAGCCCGGTTTTCTCGTGCGCCAGGCAGAAGAACACGTGGTGGTCGACGTAGCGATCGCCGCGGTCGCACCGATTGAACGAACCGATGATGTTGTCCTTGTCTTGAACGTAAACATCGTCGGAGCAGATAAATCCCAGTGTTTCGCGAAACCAGTCCACGGTCTGGCGAAAGCGCGGCGTCATCAGCACGCCGTGGCCAATCCGCTTGACGTGCGCCGGGCCTTTCGGCAGCCGCATCAATTCGCCGGCGCGCGATAGCGGCGCCTCGCCGGAATTGAGCTTCTGCCGCCGCACCGGGATTTCGGGCACCCGCGTGATGCCGCAGACGACCTCGATCTGATAGCCGTTGGGCTCGCGCAGCCGCACGCGCTTGCCGCCGCCGGGCTCGTCGATATTCTCAATTCCGCTGGCGCCAGGCGCCTTGGTCAGCCGTTTCAGATCGTCTTCGCTGTCGACGTAATAGGCCAAGCCGACAAATTTCGCATCGCCCTTCTCGGTGACGTGGATGTGGTGGTTGGGATCGGTGCCGCGCATGTAGAGCGCGTTGGCGGTCCGTTCGGTGCGGCGCAGGCCGAATCGCGTGAGAAATTCCTCCATCGCGTCGAGATCGGGCGCCCTCAGGCGACCGTAGGCGATGTCCGCCACCTTGACCCAGGCCATATGCTTGTCTCCATCGGCATCTCGGCACGCGCGATCGCACGCCATACGCAATGTGCCATGAGCAAGGGAGCTTCGGCAACGCGTGGCTTTAAGCGTAGTAGTCGGCGGCGACGGTTGCGTCGCTCTGCCTGCCGCCGAGCGCGTTGAACACCGGGGTCAAAACGATTGTCACGACGAGATTGAGGATCACGGTGTAAAGCGCCGTGTAACCCGGGAAGGTATGGCCGCCAAACGCCAGCGGATAATTCGGCGTAAGATTCGCCGCGACGAACATCCAGGTGCCGGCGGCGGTAGCGACCGCCCAGCCGACCAGCAGCGCCCAATCGTTAAACCAGCGGGTATAGACGCCGAGCAGCACAGCGGGCAGCGTCTGAATAATCAAAATCCCGCCAAGAAGCTGCAAATAGATCGCGTATTGCGACGGCACAAAGAGGATGAAGACAAGCGCGCCGAATTTGACGATCAGCGACACCCATTTCGCCATCTGCGCTTCCTCTTTGTCGGTGGGGTTTTTATTGATGAATTCGCGATGGATGTTGCGGGTATAAAGGCTTGCCGCCGCAATCGACATAATCGCAGCCGGCACCAGCGCACCAATACCGATCGCGGCAAACGCGATGCCGACAAACCAAGCCGGGAAGCTGTGCAGATACAGCGCCGGGACGGCGAAATTGTTGCCGAATTGCTTAAAACCGCCGGCAAATTCCGGAAGATTGCCGACGCCTGCGGCAATGGCGAAGAAGCCAACCAGCGCCAAAAGCCCGAGCATGAACGAGTAGCCCGGCAGCATCGCCGCGTTGCGGCGGATGGCGTGTCCGCTCGACGCGCTCAGGATACCGGTCAGCGAATGCGGGTAGAGGAACAGCGCCAAGGCGGAGCCCAGCGCCAAGGTGGCGTAGATGCCGTAGGCGCCGGTGCTGTTGGCGGGTGGCGCGGCCAATAGCAACTTGGCCGGTGGCACCGCCGAAAAGATCTTGCCGAAGCCGCCCAACTGGATCGGCACGACGAGCACCGCGGCAAAAGCAGTGATGTAGATGAGAATATCCTTGACGATCGCGATCGATGCCGGCGCCCGCAAGCCACTGGAATAGGTGAACGCGGCTAGAACCACGAAAGCGATGACGAGCGGCAGGTCGCCGGCATAACCGGAGCCCGATACACCCATGGCGCCGATCACCACCTGCAGTCCGACCAATTGCAGCGCGATATAGGGCATGGTGGCGACGATGCCGGTGATCGCAACGGCAAGCGCCAGCCAGCGGTTGCCGAACCGGCCGTGCACGAAATCGGCGGCGGTGATGTATTGGTGTTTATGGCAGACGTACCAAAGCCGCGGGAATGCCAGGAACAGGATCGGATAAATCACAATCGTGTAGGGCACCGCGAAAAATGCGATCGCGCCGGCGCCGAAGGCAAGCGCCGGGACAGCGATGAATGTATAGGCCGTGTAAAGGTCGCCGCCGACCAGGAACCAGGTGATGATCGTGCCGAAGCGCCGGCCGCCCAGCCCCCATTCGTGCAGCTGATCAAGGTCGCCCTTGCGCCAATGCGCGGCCGCAAAACCCAGCCAGGTGATGAATGCGAACAGCAATACGAAGATAATCAGGGCGGTCCAATTCACGTCGGCCACGGCAGTACTCCTGGTCTTTAGCTATCGATCCGAGACTTCTCCCTGCGATCAGCGCCGCCCGTGTAGGAAAACCGACTTGCTAATCCTCGGTCGCGAAATAGACGACCGCGGTCAGGATGGCTCCGATGATGACCCACAGGAGCTGGTACCAATAAAAGAACGGAATGCCCGCCCAGGACGGCTCGACCGAGTTGTAGAAGGGAGGCCAAAGCACCGCGACGAATTGGATCACAAACAACAGGTACCACCAGCTCCAGCCCGAGCGGGCGCTGTGCCGATTGGTCCGCGACTGATTCAATTTGCCGCCGTTACTCGAGGAGCCGTTGGCTTTTCAACGCTCACCAGGGCGGCGGGTTCCGGCTAAGCAGAGACCCCGATGCCGCACCGTCACTGTTGACCGCTGGTCTCGGGGGGCGGGACGTTGCCTGACGAAGACTCGCGGAATTTTGCTATACGTTTGTTATCGCCACTGAGCGCTGCATCGAGGGAGGAAACAATTGGACCAGCCGGCTGCCGTTGAAATCGCCAAACATACGCTGATGTCCGGCGGCCTCATCCTGGCAGTGGGCACGGTCGCCGGACTGTTCGCGCAGAAGACGAAAATTCCCGATGTAGCGGTATTTCTTGTCGCCGGAATGATGATCGGGCCGCAGGCCTTGGGCTTGATCGACATCAAAGCCGATTCCGCGCTTTATCAAATTCTCCTGTTGTTCGGCGCCAGCTACATCCTGTTCGACGGCGGCGCATCGCTCCGCTTTCACGTGATGAAGCAGGTTTGGATTACGATCATCATCATCGCAACCGTCGGCGTGGTGATTACCGCAATCATCACCAGCACCGCCGCACATTTTGTACTCGGCGTGCCTTGGATCGTGGCGGCGCTGCTCGGCGCCACGCTGGCCTCGACCGATCCGGCGACTTTGGTCCCGATTTTTCGGCAAGTTCACGTTCGCGACCGCGTGGCGCAAACGGTGATGTGCGAGTCCGCTTTCAACGACGCCACCGGCGCGATCGTCACGTTCGGCGTGTTGACGGTGGCGATGGGCACCGGCGAGTTTTCGTTGTCGTCGTCTTTGCTCGATCTGCTCACGCAGGCTGCGCTCGGCATCGCCGCCGGTGCCGTGCTCGGCTACCTCGCCGCGCTGTTGATCGCGCACGAACGGTGGGCGTTTTTCATGGAATATGCGCCGGTCGTGACGATCATGGCGGTGATCGGCGCTTATTTCGCCGCCGACGGCATGCGCGCCAGCGGCTTCATGGCGGTATTCGTGTTCGGCATCATGCTGGGCAACAAAGATTCGCTCGGATTCAAAATGGGCAAGACCGAAGCGCAGAGGCTCGATCAATATGTCGAGACGACATCATTCATCATGCGCTTGTTTATTTTCATCCTGCTCGGCAGCCAGGTCGATTTCGGCCTGATGAACCGGTACCTGCTGGGCGGCGTTGCGGTGGTTGCGATCTTCATGTTGGTGGCGCGGCCGGTCACGGTGTTCGCTTGCACGCTGCCCGACCGGCGGGCGCGGTGGAGCCTCAACGAGATACTGTTCATGTGCTGGACGCGCGAGACCGGCGTCATTCCCGCGGCACTCGCGGGCATCTTGCTTGGCATGAAGGCACCGGGCGCGCAGATGATCGCTTCCATCACTTTTATCGCCATCCTGATGACAATCCTCATTCAGGCCCCTACCACCCGCTGGCTGGGAGGCAGGCTGGCGCTGCTGGAAGAAAAGAAAAAGGGCTGATCCGTGGCGGTTCCGACGTGGCCTGCGACTTAGCGGCACAGCGCGTGAAAAGGGCACTGCCGTCGTAATGGCGGTCGCCAATTCGGCTTCTTTGCGCTTTTCGCCCTCGCCGAAGGCCCGTAAAATGGATCAACGCCTGCCATCAGGCCAATGCGGGCCGCGAACGGCTCCGCCAGGAGACTGCCATATGAAACGTCGTCAATTCTTGAAGACCGCCGGTTTCGGCGTCGCAGGTGCCGCGATTGCCGCACCGGCAATCGCGCAATCCAATCCGGAGCTGCGGTGGCGCCTGACCGCGAGCTGGCCGAAGTCGCTCGACACGTTGTTTGGCGCTTGTACCTCGCTTGCGAAATATGTGTCAGAGGCGACCGACGGGAAATTCCAGATCCAGACCTTCGCCGCCGGCGAGATCGTGCCGGGGCTGCAAGTGCTCGACGCCGTGCAAAACGGCACGGTCGAGATGGGTCACAGCGCCCAGTACTATTACATCGGCAAGGACCCAACCTGGGCCTTGTTTTGCGCTTCACCGTTCAATCTGAACGCCCGCCAGCAAAACGCCTGGTATTATGACGGCGACGGCAAGAAATTGATCGACGAATTCGGCGCCACGTTCAATACCAAATGCTTGCTGATGGGCAACACCGGCACGCAGATGGGCGGCTGGTTCCGCAAGGAGATCAACAACGTCGGGGACCTCAATGGTCTGAAAATGCGGATCGGCGGCTGGGCCGGCAAGACGCTCGCCAAACTCGGCGTGGTGCCGCAGCAGCTTGCTGGCGGCGATATCTATCCGGCGCTTGAGAAGGGCACGATCGATGCCGCCGAGTGGGTCGGCCCGTACGACGACGAGAAACTCGGTTTCTACAAGGTCACGAAGTTTTATTACTATCCGGGCTGGTGGGAGGGTGGCACGACCAACCACCTGCTGATCAATCTCGCAAAGTGGAACGAGTTGCCTAAAAGCTACCAGGCGCTCCTCGAAGCCGCCGCCGGCTACTGC
>Ga0335081_10002177_pt1 | contig 30725 bp, 32 predicted proteins | sample Lox_Sample_35_FD_206713 | JGI IMG/M metagenome (GOLD analysis project Ga0335081, IMG submission 206713) | Soil microbial communities from Loxahatchee National Wildlife Refuge, Florida, United States - Lox_Sample_3.5 | ecosystem: Environmental > Terrestrial > Soil > Wetlands | place: USA...
AGAACCTTGTGAACTACGAAAACACCTTCGGCGAGATCAAACTCGATCCACGAATCGGCCCCGGCTCTGGGCCGGTGCACTAGGGCATTTTTGGAGTTCTGTATCCCAGCCTTGAAAGGGCACGGCTTCAGCCGTGTCGTCATGGGCGGAGGTGGGCCAGCCGTTAGACTAAACGAGGCGCTGGGAACCACTCCCCTCGGCGGCTGAAGCCGACTTCAGATGTCCTTGTTGCGGCACGCCTGAAGGCGTGCCCTTTCAAGACGGCTACCACCTGACCTGAAAACCACGCGGAATGCCGTTGTGCGGGCGGGCGTTCCGCTACTGAGCGCGTAGGGTGATGGCCGGGTCGACGCGTGCGGCCCGCAACGCGGGCGCGCAACAAGCGATGCCGGAAACCACCGCCATTAGGCCTACAACGCAGACATAAGCGACAGGATCGATTCGCGAGATACCGAAGAGCAGCGAGACCAGCACCTGGCTGGCGGCGAGCGCTCCACAGACCCCGATCACCACGCCGGCTGCGACCAACATCATGCCCTGACGAAACACGAGGGCGACGATATCGCCGCGCGAAGCCCCCAGCGCGGTCCGCACGCCGATCTCGCGGGTTCGTTCCGTGACGCTGCCGGAAAGGATGCCGTAGACGCCAATGGACGCCAGCGTCAGCGCAATGGTCGCGAAGACTGCGAAGAGAATCAACACAAAGCGCCGCTCGGCTTCCGACACCGCGAGCAGCGCGTCCATGGTGACCACACGCACAATCGGCTGGTTCTTGTCGACCGACCAGATCGCGCTTTGCACCGCAGGAATAAGGCTGGCGGCATCGCCGCGGCTGCGGATGACAAACGAGAGCGTATCGTCAGCAAACCATGTCTGTTGCTCTGGGATATAGACCGCATCCGGCTGATCGACTGCCAAAGAGGTTTGCTTGATATTTCCCACGACGCCGACGACCGTGTACCACGGCTTGTCTCGCGGTCCCACATGAAGGCGTTTGCCGATCGGATCCTGGCCGGGGAATTGCCGCTTGGCCAGCGACTCGCTGATCAACGCCACATGCGGGCTGCTGGCAGTATCATGCTCGTCCAGAAGCCGGCCGCTACGCAACGGGATGCCCATGGTCTGGCAGTACTCGGGACTGACGGCGTAGCGAAAGACATTGTGTCCAGTCTGCGGGTCCTCACTCTCAAATTGCGCGCCATAAAGTGCGACTACCGGTGGATCGTCGCTGAGCGGCAATAAACTGGTGAACGCCGCCTGCTGAACCCCCGGGACGCGGCGCACGGCTTCGAGCGCCTGCTCAAAGAAGCGGCGCCGCAGGCTGTCGCCCGCACCGGGAGCGGAGGGGACCTCGTCAAACTGGTGTCCCCAGGTCTGCACCTGCAAGGTGAGCAAATGCGACGTTCTGAATCCGGGATCGACTGCCAATAAACGGCGCATGCTGCGCAACAGCAGTCCCGCGCAGATCAGCAATACCAGCGCGAGCGCCACTTCAACCGTCACCAGGGCGCGCCGCGAGGTGAAGCTGGAGCTGACCGTGCGTTGTGACGTCTCCTCCAGGCGGAGGTGACGTTTCTCGCGCCACACGTGCAGTGCCGGGAACAATCCGGTCAGCACACCGATCAGGGTTGTAACGCCGAATGCGAACGCAAATGCCGCTTGGTCAACGGAGATCGCGTCGAGTCGCGGCAGCCCTGGCGGGCTGAGGGCTACAAGCACTCTCACGCCGGCAAGGGCGACCGCCATGCCGACGGCGCCCCCGAGTAGCGCCAGCAGCAGGCTCTCCGTCACCAGTTGCCGGATAATCCGCAGCCGTGATGCGCCCAGTGCGGCCCGCATGGCGAATTCCCCGCGTCTCTGCGCGCTACGCGCCAGCAGCAGGTTGATGACGTTGACGCCGGCGATCGCCAGTACCAGAAGGACGGCGCCCAGGACCGCAAACAATGCAGACTTGACGTTATGTGCAATGTCCTCCTGCAGCGAATCCACAATGAATCCATCGCGCAGCGAGGCCCAGCGCGGCCGGGGAAATTCGCCCCAAGGTGTGCGTGCGATCTGCTGCAATTCCTCAACAGCTTGATTTCTGTTGATGCCGGGCTTCAGCCGGCCGGCCATATGCAGATGATTGCCCCACACCCACGAATTGAAGTTGGTGGCAATTTGCCGGGTATCGTACTGAAGTGGCGTCCAAATCTCAGCCGATGGCAAGAGGACGTTCTCGAAGCTGCGCGGCATCACGCCAATGATTGTGTAGTTATCGCCGTCGAGCTTGATCTGCGCTGCGAGGACCTTTGGATTGCCATTCCAATGCCGGCGCCAGAACGCATCGCTCACAATCGCGACCTTCGGTCCGTTGAAGACATCCTCGGATGGCAGAAAATCCCTGCCCAGCACGGGAGCGATGCCCAGGACCTGGAAATAACTGGCGCTCACACTCTGTCCGGTGAGGCGCTCAGGCTGCGTATTGCCTGTCAGGGTCGGCTGCCAGGGCTCGAACACCGCCAATGCCTCGAAGGAATGGTTCCGCTGCGTAATTTCGCGGTAGGTGCCGAACGCTACTTCCGCGCGCACACCGTGATAGGTGTTCCAGATCATCATGATCCGGCCGGCATGAGGATAGGGGAGCGGCTTGAGGAGTATGGGATTCACGGCGCTGAAGATCGCCGTGCTCGCGCCGATACCCAGCGCAAGGGTCAGGACAGCCACTACGGAGAAGCCGGGTGATTTGGCCATCTGCCGCCGGGCATATTGCAGGTCGTGAAGCAGGCCGCGCATGGGTGTGATGATAAGCGCAATTCCTATGCCGCAACTCAGGCAAACGGAATCGCTTTGCTTATAGCGCGATGCAGTTCAGTTAGACGGATCGAAACAGTGGCATTCGTTCGCCGACGGACGGCCTCGTCCGGCAATGAACAGGCTAGATTAAACGGAAGAGGCGCGTGCCAGGCTTTCCGCGGGGCATTACGAATGGGGAGGATTGAACCGCGGGCGTCGCGATTCGGACGCCCGGACACTGGATAGGAAGGGTTTCGCTATCGCCGTTCGTCGCTGGTGGTCCGCGCCTTTTTTCGCGCGCGCTTGCGCGCCAGGGCTTGTTTCACCCGCTTCTTCTCGCCTGGTTTCAAGTAGAAGGAGTGGCGCTTCACATCCTTGATGATGTCTTCGGTTTGAACCTTCCGCTTAAAGCGGCGCAGGGCGTTCTCCAACGACTCGCCCTCTTGCAATCGAACTTCTGCCAAATCATCCTCCGCAGGTGCCGTAACCGGCCTCATTTCGAGTGTACATCATTCGCCGCGATCTGTGCGCTGGCGACCCTCGATGGGCCGTTCGGTGCCATCTCCTGCTCTTCGCGCTTCCGACCACCCGCAAAGCGCGCGCCGAATTTGGCAGATTTGACGCGGCTGTCGCCTGCCGCAGCCCCTTGCTCGGTTACCGCCGATGCTGCCTCTCGATTGCCCCGGCGAAATCGGCGGACGCCCCACAAATCGCATCCTCGGCTGGCCAGATAGAGCACCGCGAAGATGAGGAATGCGAGACCCGCGTTCATCAACACAGCCACAGCTTACTCCGGACGAATGCCGATCGCCGCCATCATTCGGCCCGTTCTGCCCAACTCGGCACGATGCGAGAAGAAGCGCGCGTTATCGCAGGCGGTACAGCCCTCGATCACGCTGATATTGTCGGGATGTACCCCGGCGTCCAGCAGTTGGCGCCGATTCGCCTCGACCAGGTCGAGGTGGATCTCCGCCGCCGGTTCGCCATGTCCGGGCGCGCGCTGATTCAGGAACAGCAGCGGATACCGCACTTGGAGCGCATTGGCATCGAAGACCTCTTCGAATAATTCGTGGGCGTATGCGAATTGCGACTCGAATTCTGCGCGCACCTCAGGGCCGACAACATAGCAGCAACGGCCTATGCAGGGCCCGATCGCCGCATACAAGTCGGAGGGCCGGCTGCCGAAGTGACGCCGCATCTCGCCGACACCCTTCTCTGCAATGCGCGCCAGCGTCCCGCGCCAGCCCGCATGGAATGCGCCGGCCACCCGCCGCTTGCTCTCGGCGATCAGCAAAGGGACGCAATCGGCGGTCCGGATTGCCAGCAGCACCGCCGGGGTGTCTGTGATCAGCCCATCGCCCGCCGGCGGTGCTGCGGTTGCCGAGTCAACCCGATGAACGATCGCAGAGTGGATCTGCTTCACCTGGAGCAAGGGCCACGCACCTCCGTCGGCCCGCGTTGCGCCCAGCGCTGTGAGAAACGCTGCGCGATTCCTCTCCACATTCGCCTCAGAGTCATGCGTCGTGAACCCAAGATTCAACGTCTTGCCGCCATAGCAGCTCGAAACTCCGCCCCTCCGCGTGCTGAATCCATGCACCAGCCAGGGCAGCGACGACAAATCTGGCGCGTGCAGAATCTCAAGCCTTTCTTGGATGGCCGCCAGTTCCGACATTTCACCTCTAAGGATCTCTGATTAAATATCGCTTTGAAAGGGGCGGCCTTCAGGTCGTCCGCCATGTCGAGACAACAAACCCGGCTTTAGCCGCTGAGGACGCCGCCGTTGACTTAATCAGAGCCTCCCCTAATGGTAATTACGACTCTGCTTTCTTCTTCGTCAGCAGCTTCTTTCGCAGATCTTCGATGTAGTGATCGGTCATGCCGGCGATGTAGTCACAAACCACGCGCGCCAGCTTTTCGCTTGCGGTACGCTCCTGATAGGCGCGGGGCAGCGCCTCGGGATGCGTCATCAAGTGCATGAAAACCTCCGTGATCACCTTCTCCGCCGTTCGCTTCTCCGGCTCCAGCGGCTTGCAGTTGTACAGCGATTCATAGAGAAAGTTCTTCGCCTGGCGCCGTTCCGCCTCGACGGGCGCGCTGAACCCCGCCAGCCGTTCGGGATAGCGGCGCAGTTGCTCAAGACTTGTCACGTGCGCCTGCGCAACGCGCTGCCGGGTGTTCTCGATCAGATCGGTCACAAGGCGGTTGAGCACGCGCTTGAGCGCCTCGTTGAACTTCAGCTTTTCCGGTGCGTTGGGATACTTTGCCTCAACCTCAACATAGAAGCGCTCAAACACCGGCACTCCCTCGCGGATTGCGGACAAAGTCAGCAGTTTTGCCTCGAAGCCATCGTCCAAATCAGCCGTGCTATAAGCGATCTCGTCGGTCAGATCGATGAGTTGCGCCTCCAGCGGCGGGCGCACGTCCAGAAGATACTCGGCCAGCTCCGGATGCTCCGTTGCGCTGTAGTCGCGCGAATGCTTGATGATGCCCTCGCGCACTTCAAACGTAAGATTCAGCCCGTGAAACTCGGCATAGCGCAGCTCCATCTCCTCGACGGTGCGCAAGGCTTGCAGGTTGTGGTCGAAAAACTCACCGTGCTGCCGCATCAACAGATCCAGAGTGCGTTCGCCGGCATGACCAAAGGGCGGGTGCCCGAGGTCATGCACCAGGGCCAAGGCTTCGGCCAGATCCACATTCAGGTCGAGCGCCGCGGCAATGGTTCGCGATATCTGCGCCACTTCCATGGTGTGCGTCAGCCGTGTGCGGAAGTGGTCGGAGTAGCGGCGGGTGAAGACCTGCGTCTTGTTTTCCAGGCGGCGGAAGGCGCGCGCGTGGATCACGCGATCGCGGTCGCGCTGGAATGGGTTGCGGTAGGGATGGGGCGGCTCGGGATAGCGGCGCCCGCGCGAATCCTCGACGCGAACCGCGTACGGAGCGAGCATAAGCGCTCAGCTGGTCTCTGCCATCGCGGGCGCGATCTCTTCTACGTCCACAATCTTGGTCGGGTACTTGCCCGTGTAGCAGGCGATGCAATACACGGGCGGATCGCTATCGCCCACCGCTTTGCGCAGGCCCTCCAGCGAAAGATACGCCAGCGAATCGGCGCCGATGTAGGCGCGGATGTCCTCCACGGACTTATTGGCCGCGATGAGCTGCTCCTTGGAAGGTGTGTCCACGCCGTAGTAACAAGGAGAGATCGTCGGCGGGCAGGAGATGCGCATGTGCACCTCTTTGGCGCCCGCATCGCGCACCATGCGAACGATCTTCTTGCTGGTGGTGCCGCGCACGATGGAATCGTCGATGAGCACCACGCGCTTGCCCGAGAGCACATTGCGCACGGGATTCAGCTTCAGTTTTACCCCGAAGTCGCGCACGCGTTGCTCGGGCTCTATGAAGGTGCGGCCTACGTAGTGATTGCGGATGAGGCCGAACTGCAGCGGAATGCCGCTTTCGTGCGCAAAGCCCATGGCCGCGGTCACACCCGAATCGGGCACCGGAACGACAATATCGGCAATCACCGGCGACTCCAGCGCCAGTTGCCGGCCCATGGCATCACGCGATTCCTGCACCGCCCGGCCGAAGACCATACTGTCGGGACGCGAGAAATACACATGCTCGAAGATGCAGCTCGACTGCGGCTGTTGCGCCGAGTAGAAGCGCGAGTGCACCCCCTCCGGGCCGACAATCACCAATTCTCCCGGCTTGACTTCGCGCTCGTACGCCGCGCCGATCAGATCGAAAGCGCAGGTCTCGGAAGCGAAGACGACGGTATCGGCATGATGCGCCGCCGTAGCTGGGATTTTGCCCATCACCAGCGGGCGAAAGCCACGCGGATCGCGCGCGGCGAAAATGCGATCCGGCGTCAGCATCACCAGCGAAAATGCCCCTTCCACGCGGCGCAGAGAATCGGCGATAGCATCCGGCAGGGTGTGCTCGCGGGAGCGCGCGATCAGGTGGACGATGACTTCGGTATCGCTGGTGGTCTGAAAAATCGAGCCCTGCTGGTCCAGTTGCGCCCGGATTTCCAGCGCATTGGTAATGTTGCCGTTGTGCGCCAGCGCGATCTTGCCTTTGCTGCACTCCACCATGATGGGCTGGGCGTTGAGCAGCGCCGAGTTGCCGGTGGTGGAATAGCGGGTGTGTCCGATGGCCAGTGAGCCGGGAACGCGCGCCAGGGCATCGGCATTGAAGATGTCAGAGACCAGTCCCATGCCCTTATGCAGGCGAAGCTGCTCGCCATCAGAAGATGCGATGCCCGCCGATTCCTGGCCGCGGTGCTGCAGCGCGTACAGGCTCAGGTAGGCAAGCTTGGAGGCCTCGGGATGGCCGTAGATGGCCACCACGCCGCATTCTTCATGCAACTTGTCGGTATCAGTTGCCAGTCGCCAGTTGTCAGTTGTCAGTTGCATCGGCTTGCCCTGATCGGTCGCTTCGAAACAATCCTCGAAATACGGAATGACCTTGTGGGTGCCCCAGGCCTCGCGGTTTTCGAGACCTGGGTGAGGAGCCAACCTTCCACAATTACCCAGGTCTGGAAAAGCGCCAGACCTGGGGCACCCTCTGACCTTAGCTCTTCTGCAGCGCTCCCGGTACCAGCCGCTCTTCGGTCTCAACGTGCAAAGCGCGCTCCAACGCCCCCGCCCAGGCGGCTTTCAGTTCGGAGACTTCTGCCGCGACGGCAGCCTTGCCGTCCATCCTAATCTCCAAGTTACCGGAGATGGTACTACCAATTTGTTCGGCTGAAACTGTGAATTTCCCCGCTATTTCTTTGATTCTCTCCACATTTTTGGGGTCGCAGGAAATGAGGATGCGGCTGGCGTCCTCACCGAAGAGGAGGAACTCCGGCGGTACTCCTCTCGAACCAAGCTCCACCTGCGCGCCGATCTCATGCCCGTAGCAGCATTCGGCCACGGCCACGGCCAGCCCGCCTTCTGAGCAATCCTTGGCCGAATCGACCAGACCGGCGTCGATCATCTCAATCACAGCCTTTTGCAGTGCAGCTTCTCGCTCGATCTCCAACGTCGGCGGATAGCCCCAAACCTGTCCCAGGATTTCCTTCGCGTATTCCGAGGAGCCGAATTCCGTCTGGAGATCCGACGGCTCGCGACCGTCCGCTCCGCTCAGCAGCACCAATGCACGTCCAGGCTGGCGAAAATCCGGGGCAACGGCCTTGTGTACATCCTCCAGGATCCCCACCACTCCGATGACCGGGGTCGGATAAATCCCCTCCCCGAGCGTCTCGTTGTAGAAGCTCACATTGCCGCCGGTGATGGGCGTTCCCAGCTCATTGCAGGCCAATCGCATCCCATCGATCGTCTCGGAAAACTGCCACATGATGTGCGGCTTCTCGGGGTTGCCGAAGTTCAGGCAGTTGGTTGCCGCGATGGGCGTCGCGCCCGCGCAGGCCACGTTGCGCGCCGACTCGGCGACCGCGTGCATGGCGCCCAGCTTGGGATCGAGCCAGCACCAGCGTCCATTGCCGTCGAGCGCCATGGCCAAGCCCCGCGGCGTGCCTTTCACGCGAATCACGCCCGCCTCGCCGCCCGGACCTTCGACCGTGTTGGTCTGCACCATGGAATCGTACTGCTCGAAGACCCAGCGCTTGGAGCAGATATTCGGGCTGGTGAGCAGGCGCCTGAGGTGGTCAGTGAAGTCGGTCTTTTGGCCAGCCGCGATGTGAGCGGGCATGGTGCGCGAAACCGGCGCGTCCCATGGTTCCATCGGCCGGTGATAGAGCGGCGCATCGTCGGTCAGCGCTGCATTGGGAATTTCCGCGACTACCTTGCCGTGCTCCAACACGCGCATCGTCGGCTCATCGATCACCCGGCCGATGGTGACGGCATCGAGCCCCCACTTCTGGAAGACGCGGAAAACTTCATTCTCGCGGCCCTTTTCGGCGACCAGCAGCATGCGCTCCTGCGACTCGCTCAGCATGATCTCGTAGGGCGTCATGCCAGTCTCACGTTGTGGGACCAGGTCCAACTCGATCTCCAGGCCAACGCCGCCGCGACCGCCCATTTCGCAGGTGGAGCAGGTCAGGCCCGCCGCGCCCATGTCCTGAATGCCGACCACCGCTCCGGTCTGCATGGCTTCTAGGCAGGCTTCCAGCAGCAGCTTCTCCAGAAATGGATCGCCCACCTGCACGTTGGGCCGCTTGGCTTCCGACTCCTCACTGAACTCCTCGCTGGCCATGGTCGCGCCGTGGATTCCGTCGCGGCCGGTCTTGGAGCCGACGTAGATCACCGGATTGCCGGCGCCGGCGGCTTTGGCGTAGAAGATCTGATCGCGCCTGACCAGCCCCAGCGCGAAGGCATTGACCAGTGGATTGCCGGAGTAGCAGCTCTCGAACTTCACCTCGCCGCCGACGTTGGGTACGCCAAAGCAGTTGCTGTACGACGCGATGCCACTCACCACCCCTTCCAGCACGGAGTGATTCTTGTGCAGCGTGGCCTGATCAACCGTAGTTCCGGTCGTGGGTGCCCCACCCTTGTCCGCGTCGGTTGCGGACAGGGTGGGTTTCGTGGGTGCCCCATCCGCTCCCTTCTGTTGGCACAGGGTGGGCGGAGTGATCGGCCCGAAGCGCAGCGAATCCATCACCGCGACCGGGCGCGCACCCATGGTGAAGATATCGCGTAGAATGCCGCCCACACCCGTCGCCGCGCCCTGAAATGGTTCGATGAACGATGGATGATTATGCGATTCGATCTTGAACGCGCAGGCCCATCCGTCGCCGATATCGATGATGCCGGCGTTCTCGCCCGGCCCTTGCACCACGCGCCGGCTGTGCGTCGGCAGACGCGTGAGGTGTACACGCGATGACTTGTAGGAGCAATGCTCGCTCCACATCACGCTGAAGATGCCGAGTTCCGTAAAAGTAGGCTTGCGCGCCAGTGCCTTTAGAATGCGCTCGTACTCCTCCGGCGAGATACCGTGATCGCGCAGCAGTTCAGGGGTGATGGAAGGTTCTTTCGCGTGTGTGGCAGCGGTCTCAACCTGGTTCATGACGAGCGAAGTTCTATTGTCGCACGTCGAATGGGGGCGCGAAACGAGAAAAGCCAGGGCGTGGCATCGGAGTCGTTCCCGCGAGAAACGAGTCCCGCTTTGCGGGACGGAAGATCATAGCCCAGCGCTTCAGCGCTGGGTCAGCGCGGCCACAGAATGCGAGTCCCGGCAGGGACGGCAGATAGCAACCTGATTATCTCGAAGTCGTTGCAACTGCCTTCGCCATCATGCAGAATTGCCACAATGAATATTCCCGATTACCAGACGCTGATGTTACCTCTGCTGAAGCGTGTTGCCGACGGGCAGGAGCATTCGTTTCCCGAGCTAGTCGAAGCACTCGCGACCGACTCTAAGCTCACAGAGGCAGACCGTCGGGAGTTGCTGCCTAGCGGAGGTCAGTTCGTGTTCGACAATCGCGTAGGGTGGGCTCGGACTTATATGAAAAAGGCGGGGCTACTCTCTGCCCCTAAACGAGGGATCGTGCAGATAACCGAAAGGGGAAGGACCCTTCTGGAAGCTAATCCGAAGCGCATAGACAACAAGGTATTGCGAGAATTTCCTGAATTTCTGGAATTTCAAGGCTCCAAGGCGGCTCAATCGAAGCAAGAATCTGAAACTATCGGTAGTGAATCTCTCGATCCCCAGGAGAGCATAGAGGCCGGTTATCACACGATTCGGAAACAACTATCAGCGGAGTTGCTGGCGCGAATTAAGGGAAGCTCGCCCGAGTTCTTTGAGAAGCTTGTGTTGGAACTCTTATTGAAGATGGGTTATGGAGGATCCAGGCGAGATGCCGGCCAGAGGATTGGGAAGAGCGGTGATGGCGGGGTCGATGGAGTTATCAAGGAAGACAAACTTGGATTAGACGAAGTTTATATTCAAGCCAAGCGCTGGGATCTCGGCCAAGTTGGCAGCAAAGAGATTCAGGCGTTTGTCGGTGCGTTGCATGGCAGGAGAGCCCGCAAGGGCGTGTTCATCACGACGTCTGGCTTTTCTAAACCTGCTCGGGATTATGTACGAGATATTCAGGACAAGGTCATTTTGATCGACGGACCCGAACTTGCTGATTTGCTTATCGAGCATGACGTCGGTGTGTCCACCATCGCTTCCTATGACATCAAGAGAATTGACACAGATTATTTCGTTGAAGACTAGGTCATAGCCGGCGGCGGGCGTCTGCCGTCCCTACGGGACTCTGGTTTGGGATCACGCCCACCCAGCGCTGAAGCGCTGGGCTAACCTCTTTCCCGCCGACGGCGCTCGATCCTGGAAGGCAACCACATCTCACCGACGTGAACCGGGAGGTTTTGAGCGCTCGGCCTTCACTCTCTCCCACGGTACACCCTTTTCCTTGCGGCGAGACTCAGAGACAAAACCATCCCAAAAGTCTTCCCACAGTGCTCCATACTTCTTCAGATCGATTTGGACGGCGACCTTACGACCTTTCTCATCGACCACGTACTGAATGCCATTCATGCTCTTCACCTGACTCTATTTTCGCATGTTCACCTCTATACATGCCGCCGCCAACCACCCCTCCAGTTCCTGCAGCGCGCGTCGGCACACCATCGCGTGACGCTGCTTCTTGTCGCGGACGCGGCGGCGGGTTGGTTCATCCAGCGGCAATAGCAGATCAAAGGTGATATTGGCGGGCTGGAAGTTCTTCGCATCGGCATGGCAGATGTAGTTCACCAGCGCGCCAAACGCGGTCGCGCGGGGAGCCGGAATAGGCTCGGCATCGCGCGCCAGGGCTGCTGCATGAACTCCCGCGAGCAAGCCGGTGGCGATCGACTCCACATACCCCTCCACCCCGGAGATCTGCCCGGCGAAGAGCACATTGCCATGCTGCTTCATCTGCAAAGTCTCGCGCAGCAGTGTGGGACCATTGATGTAGGTGTTGCGATGGATCTGCCCGAAGCGCAGGAAGCGCGCGCTTTCCAGGCCGGGGATGAGCCGCAGCACGCGCGCCTGCTCGCCAAACTTAAGGTGATTTTGGAAGCCGACCAGGTTGTACGAGTCCGCGCGCAGGTTCTCCTGGCGCAACTGCACCACGGCATACGGCGTCTGCCCCGTGCGCGGATCGCGCAGCCCGACCGGCTTCATCGGACCAAAGCGTAGCGTGTCGCGTCCGCGGCGTGCGATCTCCTCGATCGGCAAACAGCTTTCGAAATAGTTGGGGTTTTCCCAGTCCTTCTCTTCGACCGATTGCGCCGCCAGCAGCTCATCCAGGAAGCGGTCGTACTCCTCGCGCCTCATCGGGCAGTTGATGTAGTCGGCGGTACCCTTGTCGTAACGCGCAGCCATGTACACACGCGACATGTCGATGGAATCGGCCTCAACGATGGGGCTGATGGAATCGTAAAAGTACAATTGCTCGCTGCCGCTCAACCGCAGGATTTCGCGCGACAGTGCGTCAGAGGTCAGCGGACCGGTCGCGATCACGGTGATGCCGTCGTTTTTGTCGATCGCCGTCACTTCCTCTCGCACGACCTCGATCAGTGGCTCGCGCTCGATCCCGACCGTGACAGCTTCGGCAAAGGCCTCGCGATCGACCGCCAACGCGTGCCCAGCGGGCACAGCCATTTGTCGCGCAATCTCCATCAGCAGCGATCCAGCGCGGCGCATCTCTTCCTTCAGCAGCCAGGGCGCGGTGTTTTCCGCGTCCGACTTCAGCGAATTGGAGCAGACCAGCTCGGCGAAGTTGCCAGTCTGGTGCGCCGGCGTCGAGCGGCCGGGGCGCATCTCGAACAACCGCACCGGAACGCCGCGCTTGGCGCATTGCCAGGCCGCTTCCGAACCCGCCAGTCCGGCGCCGATGATGCGAATGGGTTGATCCATGAGACAGCCGGTGACAACATGGAGGCCGACCTGACTATACTAGCGTGAAAGGGGGTGAGCTTATGGCACGACTGCCCTACGTTGAGATGGCGAATGCTCCGCCGGAGGTCCGCGACATCTACAAGGAGATGCTCGGCGGCAAGCCCGGCAGCGTGCAAATGCTGCTGGCGCATCGCCCGGAGGTCCTGAAGACCTTTCTGGCTTTCTATGGAACCGTGGGCCGCGCGCTTCCGCGCCGGCTGTACGAGATGGTCTACATCCGCGTCTCCACGGTGAACGGCTGCCACTATTGACTGCAGCACCACATCGCTTCGTCGAAGCGAGTAGGGTTGGTGGCGCAGGATTGGCAGGACCTGAAGGATGGCAATTACCAGAGATTCAGCCCGGCCGAGCAGACCGCCTTGCAATTTGCCGACAAGCTGACGCGCGACGTGAGGAGCATCAGCGATGCTGACATACAGGCGCTCAAGCAGCATCTTTCCGACGAACAGGTCGTCGACCTGGACGTGCTGGTCGGCTTGATCAATCTCACCAACCGCCTGACCGATCCTCTGGGCGCGGACCTGGAATTTCCGGCAGAGAAGATCTAGGGAGACTTGGAAGGCTCCGTTTTGAAGGGGCACGGCTTCAGTCGTGCCGTAAGCGCAGCAAAATCAGTGCGGGCTTTAGCCCCTGAGGTCAATCGACACCTCGATCAGAGTTTCCCTAGCTTCAGCACGACATCAGCCTTCGATTGAGAGGAGATTTCATGAGCAAATTCTTGCTGGCACTGCTGGTGGCCACGTCATTCATGCCCGGCTTTGCCGCCGCCAGCCCCGACCAGGCGCCGCAGCCCAAAATCAACGTGGGCGACATGGCCCCTGACTTCACCCTCGAAGACCAGAACGGCAATAAGGTCTCGCTGCACGACTTCCGCGGCAAGAAAAATGTTGCGCTCGCCTTTTACATCTTCGCCTTCACCGGCGGTTGACAGAAGCAGATGCAGGCCTTCCAGCAGAACCTCAGCAAGCTGGAAGCCGCCGACACCCAGGTCTTGGGTGTAAGCATGGATTCTCCCTTCTCCAACAAGGCCTGGGCGCAGCAGATCGGCGTCACCTTCCCGCTGCTCAGCGATTGGGGCGGCGACGTGACCCGGGAGTACGGCCTCTACAATCCCAAATACAAAGCCGCGCGTCGCGTGAATTACCTGATCGACAAAGATGGCAAGGTGATCGAGATGCAGTTGGACAAGGACGCCGTCGATCCGACGAAAGTCGTCGACGCCTGCCAGGCGAGAAAGCTGAATAGGTGAACAGGTTGACACCGTAAATACAATATGTAAATATCGAAATGCGATTCACCTGGCATACCGCGAAAAATCGGCTCAACTTAAGAAGACATCAAATCATATTCGAAGAAGCCATACGCATTTTCGAGGGACCGACAGTCGAAAGATTAGACGATCGCTTCGATTACGGGGAACTCCGTATGTATGCGATCGGACTGGTAAATGATACGGAGGTCACGGTCATCTACACAGACCGGCAGCATGAAACGAGGCACATCATCTCCGCATGGAAATCCACGCCCAGCGAGCAGCAGGCGTTCTGGGAAGAACTCGAAGGCCGCTGAACTGCGAATGGACTGGAAGCGGTTCCGTTCTTTGACGGATGCGCAAGTCCGTGCCGGAATCGCGAAAGACCCGGAAATCGTTCCTACCGACAGGGAGTTCTGGCGGGGAGCGAAGGTCGTTTTTCCCCGACCCAAGAAAGTCGTGACGATGCGTCTCGACGCCGATCTTCTCGACTGGTTGCGTGCAAGTCCCGGCTATCAAACGCGCATCAATGCCATACTTCGCGCGTACATGCGTGCGCAGACGAGCATGTAGGTCGAGCCAGGCCCGCAAGCTGAACCGGTGAACGAGACTATGGCTGCCCAAAAGAAAGCGAAGAAGAAACCCGCCGAGCTGAAAACTGACTGGGAAGCCTCCGCTCGATGACGGACGCGGAGATCGAGGCATCGCCAGCCGAAGACCCCGACATAAAGCCGACAGACGAAAAGTTCTGGCTAGGCGCAAAACTGGTGATGCCTGCCGGGTGCCGCATTCTACCCAAGCGCGGATGATGTTCTCGGATCGTCTTGATCGTTCTCGAATCCTGGTGGGAACCGAGACGGCGCCAGCCGCGCAGCGGCGGGATGGGTTGAGCCCGGGGCGGCGGCGGGATCGGCGGATTGACAACTGCCGACGCGCAGTGCCCCCGTCGCAACGAGAAATTCTGCTCCGCAGGATTGTGCCTTCTGCCCTCGCCAGGCATCCATAGCTTCGAACAAATCCGAGGCTGAGGTTGCAATGAAGAAGCCGCTCGTTCCGTTTTCGCTGGTCGCAATCGTGCTTTTGTTTTCTTGTATTGCTTGTTCTCAGAACCCCTACTCGGCCCCGCGCTCCACCGCGCCTTTTACCGATTTCCGTTCCGAGAAGCCCGGCAACACGCACAAGATCACGCCCAAGGACCTGCCGCCGCCTTACGCGACCAAGTCGGCGGACAACGGCCCTGATGTTGTCGATCGTCCTAAGGACGCGTGGCCGCAAGCGCCCGCCGGCTTCAAGGTTGAGCTCTTCACCGCTGAGGTAAAGGAACCGCGGAAGCTTCTGACCGCGCCCAACGGCGATATCTTCGTTGCCGAAAGCCACAGCGGCGACATCAAAATTTTTCGCGGCATCGGCGCCGACGGCAAACCGCAACAGTCCTCGGTGTTCGCAACCGGACTGTCACAACCGTATGGCATCGCCTTCTATCCGCCGGGACTGAATCCGCAATTCGTCTACATCGGTCAAGCCGAAGCGGTGTTGCGCTTCCCCTATCGCAATGGCGACCTGAAGGCGACCGGCAAAGCGCAGCACATCGCCACTCTGCCTGACCATGAAGACCATTGGACGCGTGATCTGGTCTTCTCGCCCGACGGCAAGCAGTTGTTTGTCGGCGTGGGCTCAGCTTCCAACGTTGACGATCCCGATACGCACCCCGACGAGAAGAATCGCGCCGACATCCTGGTGATGAACCCGGATGGCTCTGACATGCGGGTATACGCCTACGGCATTCGTAATGCCGGAGGCGGGCTCGCGTTCAACCCCAAGAACGGCGAGCTTTGGGCTTCAGTGAATGAACGCGATGGTTTGGGAAACAACGTCCCACCCGACTACATCACGCATGTTGAGGCGGGAGGCTTCTACGGCTGGCCGTATTACTACATCGGCGGCAATCCCGATCCGCGGCTCAAGGGCAACCATCCTGAGTTGAAGAGCAAGGTCATCGTGCCCGATGTGCTGATCCAGCCGCACAACGCCTCGCTGGAGATGGCGTTTTACGAAGGCCGGCAGTTTCCTGTCGAATACCGCGGCGACATCTTCGTCGCGCAGCACGGCTCCTGGAACCGCAACCCGCGCACCGGATATGAGGTGGTTCGCGTCCCGCTGCATCAGACCGGTCACGCCGACGGCGAATACGAAGATTTTCTCACCGGCTTCGTGCTTCCCAACGGCGACGTCTGGGGGCGTCCGGTGGGCGTGACGGTCGCGCCCGATGGCTCGTTGCTGGTCACCGATGATAGCTCGAACTCGATCTGGAGAGTGAGCTACGTGGGGAAGTGAGTCTCGCTTCCGGCTCCGCAGTTGCGTCACGAGTTCGAACGAGTCGCAAAGCCGAACCGGTTTGTATCAGGGCACGACTTTTTAGTTGTGCCGAAAGCGTGCGTTTCCAAGTGGCGGGGCTTCAGCCCCTGAGATCGTGGTGCAGGGGCTAAAGCCCGATCAGTTTCTTACTTCTCGGCACGACTGAAGTCGTGCCCTGATACAAAGCCTTGTCCCGGGTCGAAATGCTCTTCCACTTTCTTCCGGCGCTACACTATTACTTCATCCTCATCCTGAAAGGTCATTCATGCCGGCCATCATTCTTGACGGAACCAAAATCGCAGCGCAGATCAAGGCAGAAGTCGCGGAAGAAGTAAAAGAACTGACCGAAGCGGGGCTTCGTCCCGGACTCGCCGTCGTGCTGGCGGGACACAATCCCGCCTCGGAGATTTACGTTCGCAACAAAGTGAAGAGCTGCGAGCAGCTTGGCATTTACAGCGAGAAGCACACGCCGCCCGACAGCGTCACTACCGCCGAGTTGCTCGATCTGGTTGACGATCTCAATCGCCGCGATGAGATCGACGGCATCCTGGTGCAGCTCCCACTTCCCGCGCAGGTGGACGCCAAGAAGGTGCTGCTCACAGTCTCGCCCGAGAAGGACGTGGACGGCTTTCATCCCATGAACGTCGGCTATCTCTCGACGCAGCGGCCCGGACTCGTGCCCTGTACGCCCGCGGGCATCATGGAAATTCTGAAGCGCAGCAATATCCCGATTGCCTGTGCGGAAGCCATCGTGGTGGGACGCAGCGACATCGTCGGCAAGCCGGTGGCGATGCTGCTACTCAACGCGAATGCGACGGTAACGGTGTGCCACTCCAAGACGCGCGATCTACCCGGGGTATGTCGCCGGGCGGATATCCTGGTCGCTGCGATTGGCAAGGCGGGGATGATCACACCCGAGTTCGTGAAACCGGGCGCAATCGTCATCGATGTGGGGATGAACACCGTGACCGATCCCGAGCAGTTCAAGGAGTTCTTCGCCGGAAATGAAAAGCGCGAGCGTGACTTCGCCGCCAAAGGCTCAACTCTGATTGGCGACGTGCACCCCAAAGTCGCCGAGGCCGCCGGAGCCATGACGCCGGTGCCTGGCGGAGTCGGCCCACTGACTATCGCCATGCTGATGAGCAACACCGTCAAGGCAGCAAAGCTCAGGCGCGGCGAGCGCATACGCAGCCTGGCCGCACGCTAGGAATCAGCCGGGGAAAACCAGCGGTTGAGCAGCTAGAAAATATGCCGATGGCCGTCATATCCCGAGTCGATCGTGATCTGCTGATCGGTATGACGGCTGGCGTACCAGCATGGGCTGACACCCATTTGGGGGAACAGCGAGTTCGCGCAGTCCACGACCTGGTCGCCGCCGTAGTCGTACTCGGTCTTGCCGTTCTTCAGCTTCACGGCGTAGTAGGTGTGAACGGTGACGCTGCCCAGCTTGTTGCGTCGCGGAACGCCGACACGCAGCGAAACAAAATCGGCGCCATACAGGACCATGCCTGCGACAACAAGAATGATGACCAGTCGCTTCAGCATCAGAAGATTACATCGCCCGCAGACGGCATGAATCCATTGTAAGTGACCGGACGACTCGCGCCTGGGGTGGGTGCGAGCAGCTTGGCATGGGACGCAGCTTGCACCTTGGGACTTGCCACGGCGGTGGCGACATCGTAAGGTCAGAGGCGTGGGGCGGCGGAGTTGCGGGGTTGCGAAGCACAGCGGCTTCGTTGAAACTTGAAACTCGAAACTTGCAACTGCTCTTATGAGTGGCGGACGCAATATTCGCGAGCCGAAGACCTCCTTTGGTAAGGGAGGCCGGGGCCCTACGGCACATTGGCCCGGAGGTTGGGGCGGCGGTGGCCGTGGCGGCGACGATCAGCCCAGCTACGGCGAACGGCTGCGCCGTTATCGTCTGGGACTTGTGCTCGCGCTTTGCTCGGTGGTGATGCTGTTCGTCTCCTTCACCACCGCCTATATCGTGCGCAAGGCGGGAGCGATGTGGGACCCGGCGCACAACGACTACGTCAGCAACTGGGTCCCGCTCACGCTGCCGGTTCAGGTGCTGCTGATCAACACGTTGATATTGCTGTTGAGCAGTTCGACGCTGGAAGTTGCCCGGCGGCGCGCGGCGGAAGACGCGGCGCTGGCTCCGATCGCGAACATCCCAGGTATTCGCGCCGACCACAATCACGCACTGCCCTGGCTCTGGACGACGATCATGCTCGGCCTGGGCTTCCTAGCCGGCCAGGCGTATGCGTGGCGCATGCTGGAGCGGTTGAATCCCCACTTCGCCCTGAACGCCAGCAGCTCCTTTTTCTTCATCCTCACCGGTGTACACGCCGTGCACCTGCTCGGCGGCATTCTCGCGTTGCTCTATGCGGGCATTACCAACTGGCTGCACAAGTCGGCGGACACGCGTCGCATGGTTATTGACGTTGCATCCTGGTATTGGCACTTCATGGGCCTGCTCTGGCTCTACATCTTCGGGCTGCTCTACTTCGCGCGGTAGAACAGCAGTCAGCATTTAGCCTTTGTGAACAACGAGCAGCTCTCGAGGCCGCCCCTTGCATGCGCTTCCAGAGAGTGTTGCCGAGCGGCAGGTAAACATAGGCGGTTGTGCGCACCGGGAAGGTTAAGAGCGAGATACTGAGGACTAGTTGCATCCGTGAATTACCGGGTCTGCCTTGACGCCAGGCTCTTAAGCATGAGATCGCGCAGGTTTTCTGCGGGATCGGCAAAGAAGCACGTTATGGCGGCCCATGGAGGCAGGTAATACACAACCTCGCCAAATGCGGTGCTTGAGCGGAAACGGACGCGCACGAGCCGCCGCCAGTACCACCATACGAGCTCAACCGCCTCCACCTGACGGAAAGGGACGTACACCGTTCGCCAATAGTTCGACACCACAAGTTGTCCATCGACCACGCCAATCCGCTTTGTGCGCGCGGAAACGATGGTTATGAATGCCGTAATCGCCAGCACAAAGACACCGACGAAGCCAAGCTTCCGCACATCAGGCAGGCGACCGCTGAGCACCCAGCTATAAATCAGGACTGCCAGCAGCGCGGAGTACCAGAGCGCTGGAAAAACAAACATGTTCAAGGGAGTGACAATGGCTCCGCACAGCCAACGAACACGGGGCTCGCCAGTCTGGGAATTTTGTTCCATCGCCGTAAGAGACCTTTTTACGCCGGAGACAGCGTTTCGCCAAGCTTAGATAAGTCGCCATGATCCACCCGTAAGCCGGTAAATAGTTCTTCTGGGGTTTCGGCGGTTAGGACCTCCTTTCGGAGTCTGGGGGTTGCTCATTAGAGTCAGCGCTCCCCAACTCGCTCATTCGGCGGCAAATCTAGTTCTTGACAATTACAGATTGCAATAGCATAATTGCAAATCGTAATATGAAATTGGGCGAGAAACTCCGTTACCTGCGACTGGTGGAAGGTACCCTGCGCGGCATGGACCGCGAGATGACGCAGCAGGACTTGGCCCGGGCGCTGAAGAAAGAGACCGGCCGCGGATTGAGCCAGTCGTATCTTTCGCAGATCGAGAGCGGCGCGCGCCCGCACCTCACCAACGCTTCGCGCATGCTGTTGGCGCGGTTCTTCAAGGTGCATCCGGGATATCTGGTGGACGATCCCGAGGGCTATCACACCGAGCTGACCAGCGATCTGCGCGCGACCGAGGACCGGCTGGATTTGTGGCTGATCACCGGCGCCGAGCAGTTCGCGCACGATCCGGAGCTGAGCCACGCGCTTCTGCAGGCAGCGAAGCATGGCGACACGCGCAAGTGCCTGGTGCTGCTGGGCGCGATTTTGGAGACCCCGGAGCTGGTGGAGCGATTGGCCGAGGTGTTGAAGCCGGGCCTGGCGGCGCAACATCATCAGGGCCGTCACCTAAGGAAGACGGCAGGAGTGAGCGTATGACGGGCGTTGCGATCTTCTATCTCATTTGCTTCGTAGTGGGAGTGACATTGACCGTCCTGGCATTCCTGGGCGGCGGCTGGCATGTGCCGCACGTGAATGTACACACGCCGACGATTCATGCGCTTCATGTTCACACGCCACACGTGCACGTCCCGCTGCCGCATGGTGGACACGTAGCTACTCCCGGCGCACCGCATGGCGCACCCCCGCAAAGCGCCGAGATGCCGTTCCTCAACTTCGGCACGATCGCCGCGTTCCTGATCTGGTTCGGCGGCTCGGGTTATCTGCTGACGCGCTATTCCACGCTGGTGGTCAGCGTGATCATGCTGATCGCGGTCATGGTGGGATTGGTGGGCGCGGCCATCGTTTTCTGGTTCGTTGCCAAGCTGCTGATGAAGCACGATCGCGAACTGGATCCCGCCGACTACGAGCGTGTCGGCGTACTTGGCCACATTACCAGCCCCATTCGGCAGGGTGGAACCGGTGAAATGATTTTTTCGCAGGAAGGCACGCGTCAGACCTGCGGCGTGCGCAGCGAGTCCGGCGAGGCGCTGGAGCGCGGCACGGAGGTCATCATCACGCGCTATGAGAAGGGGATCGCCTATGTACGCAGGTGGGAAGAGATGGCGAACGGGAAGGATGCCGCGGGCGGTTAGCGATTAGCGATTAGCAGTCAGCACTCAGCCGTCAGCAATCAGCATTCAGTCCCCGGCGCTTTATGGAGCAGCGCGGAACACAAGGACTGTTGCAACGTTCCGAAAGAAATGTGATTGGCTGAGTGCTGAATGCTGAGTGCTGATTGCCGCACTTGAGGAGACGTTATGCCGCACATACCAACTGAAGTTTTAATCATCGCGTGGACCGCTGTCGCAGCGATCATTCTGCTGATGGCTGTCTTCGCCAAACTGTATCGCAAAGCCGGCCCGCACGAAGCGCTGGTGGTGTATGGCTTCCGCGGCACGCGAGTCGTCAAGGGCCACGGCACCGTCATTCTGCCCATGGTGGAGAACTGCCGTGAACTTTCGCTCGAACTGATGTCGTTCGACGTGGCGCCGCAGCAGGACCTTTACACCAAGCAAGGCGTCGCGGTCACCGTGGAAGCGGTCGCGCAAATCAAGGTGAAGTCCGATCCGGAGTCGATCCTGACTGCGTCGGAGCAATTCCTTACTAAGACGCCACCCGACCGCGAGGCCCTGATCCGCCTGGTGATGGAAGGCCACCTGCGCGGCATCATCGGCCAGCTCACGGTGGAAGAGATCGTGAAGCAGCCGGAGATGGTGGCCGATCGCATGCGCTCCACGTGCGCCGACGACATGAACAAGATGGGCCTGGAGGTGATCTCGTTCACCATCAAGGAAGTGCGCGACAAGAACGAGTACATCACCAACATGGGCCGGCCCGATATCGCGCGCATCAAGCGCGACGCCGATGTGGCGACGGCGGAAGCCGATCGCGATACGGCCATCAAGCGTGCCATCGCCCTGCGCGAATCGGCCATTGCCAAGGCGCAGGCCGATCAGGAGCGCGTGGCCGCCGAGACCGCATCGCTGGCCCGCCAGGCGGAAGCGCAGCGCGACCTGGAGGTCAAGAAGGCCACCTACACCGAGCTGGTGAAAAAACAGCAGGCGCAGGCGGACAAGGCCTATGAGATCCAGACCAACGTCATGCAGCAGCAGGTGACGGCCGAAGCGGTCAAGGTGCAGCAGGTCGAGCGCGAGGCGCAGGTGAAGGTGCAGGAGGCCGAGATCAATCGCCGCGAGAAGGAACTGATTGCGACGGTGTTGAAGCAGGCGGAAATCGAGCGCCAGCGGATCCAGACGCTCGCCGAGGCCGAAAAGCAGCGCCTGATGGTGGAAGCCGAAGGCCGGGCGAGCTCGATTCGCGCCCAGGGCGAAGCCGAGGCCGAGATCATCTTCAAGAAGGGCGATGCCGAGGCGCGCGCCATGAACGTGAAGGCCGAGGCCTACCAGGAGTACAACCAGGCCGCGGTGGTCGACAAGCTGCTCACCGGCTTGCCGGAGGTGGTGAAGGCGCTGGCGGCTCCGCTGTGCAATGTCGACAAGATCACCATCGTCTCGACCGGCAACGGTCATTCGGCGGGGATGAATAAGATCACCGGCGACATTACGGAAATGGCCGCGCAGGTGCCGGCGCTGTTCGAGGCGCTCTCGGGCATGCAGATGTCGGAGCTGCTGGGCAAGATCAGGACGATCGGCGACAAGTCGCCGAAACCGGATTTGCCGCCGGCGGATGGTGGGAAGGCGAAGAGTGCAGGTGCGGGAAGCTAGTTGTGATTCGTCCCAGGTTAGGCCAAAAGTGGCCGAACCTGGGGCACCGAATGCACCGAATGCATCGAGGATCGTTATGAACGGGCAGGACGACAGTACGCAGTTGGCAGTGAGCTTCGGTTTAATCGGGACCTTGTCGGGGGTGGTGGTGCGGTTCTTCACTCACTCCAACGTCGCGGTCCTGATGGGCGCCGTAGGAGGCCTGCTCGTCGCCTTCCTGCTGGCGGCAATGCGTGGCGAGCAGGTATGACGCAATGAATTTCTTATGGTGTCATCCCCAGCGTCCCCAGCGCAGGCGACGCTTTTTCGTCGCCGGAGTCGAGCGACCGCTGTTTGCCGCAGGAGGAACGATCCTGGCCATCTGGGCGAACAGCAGGTCCTTCGACTCCGCGCCCGCCCCGACCGCAAAAGACGCGGTCGGGAAAAGCACGGCGGGCGCTCCGCTCAGGATGACACCCAGGATGACACCCTTGAGTCGAGAACGATTGTTGCTAATTGCTAGTTGCTAATTGCTAGCTGCTGATTTCTGAAAGGAGTTGGTTATGGCATTACTGGATCGTGTGGCAACGCTGGTGCGGGCGAATCTGAACGACTTGATCGACCGCGCCGAAAATCCCGAGAAGATGCTGAAGCAGGTGATCCTCGACATGGAGAACCAGTTCATGCAGGTGAAGACACAGGTGGCGATCGCCCTAACTGATCTGCATCTGCTGGAGAAGAAGAAGAAAGACAACGTGGAGAAGCACGCGGAATGGATGCGCAAGGCGGAGCTGGCCGTCGACAAGAAAGACGACGAGCTGGCGCGCGCGGCGCTGGAGCGGGCGATGAGCTTTCAGCAATTGGCCGACAGCTTCGATCAGCAGATTGCCGATCAGGAGACGCAGGTGGAATCGCTGAAGGCCGCGCTGAGGAAGCTGGAGCTGAAGCTATCGGAGGCGAAAGGGAAGGCCGATTTGCTGATCGCGCAGCATCGGCGCACCCGCGCCGTCAGCCGGGCGGCGGATGCTCAGCTAACGCCCACGGGCGACAACCGGACGCTGGATCGCATGCAGACGAAGGTGGCGCATGAAGAGGCGTTGGGGCGGGCCAAGCATGAGGTGCTGGGCGACGACATCGATGGCCGGCTGCACGCCCTCGACCGCGAGCAGAAGATCGACGCGCTGCTGGAGGAGATCAAGTCGAAGAAGAAGATGCTGAGTGCGTGAAAGCGGCGATTGACCATTAGCAATTGGCACTTAGCCAAATCTGCGGTTCGCGTCAACGAGAAATGGAAAGACCTGATTCTTGCCTACTTGAATCGGGGCGCGACTCCAGTCGTGCCGTTCGCGTTTTTTCCTTGTCATCCCGAGCGAAGTGAGGTCGCGCGCGTAGCGAGTGACCTCACGGAGTCGAGGGACCTGCTTTCTGCTCGAGCGGAAGAGAACTTCGTAACCCGGACATACAGCAGGTCCTTCGACTACGCGTCCGCCCGACCCGCAAAGGAGCGGATCGGAAAAAAGCAGGCGGACGCTCCGCTCAGGATGACAGTTTCATGGGAACGCAGGGCAGCACGTCTGAAGACGTGCCGTGCCACAACAGCAATGCGACTATTGCGTTGCCTTCCTCACTCCGATCTTGCCTGGCCACCAGGTGAGTTGCACGGAGCTCGTGAAGTCGCGCTGCCGCGTGGGCGCGAGCACGGGGATCAGCCACGTCTCGTATTGCAGGAAGGGCTGGATCTCGAAGGTCTTGCCGGCCCAGAGATCACCGGAGGCGCTCCAGTCCCACTGCGTGCTGCCGCCGGGAATGAAATTGTCGGCGATTTTGGCGTTGCGCACCGCAACCTGCAGGCTGCTGCGCGGGCTGAGATGATAGGTGCTCCACGCCTGGTAGCCGTTGCCCTGACGCCCGATCCAGCTTCCCATCAGATACCGGCCGTTGAGGTAAACGTCGTGGTAAACGGTTTCCCAGTAAATAAAATGCCCGCTGCCGACCGTCGCTTCGGGAATGTTCGTGTATACCGCTTCGGCGCGGAAGTCGAGCCTGGGAAGACCAGGGATGCTGGCGAAATAGATCCCCGGATTGAACGCCGCGCGCTGTGGGGCGGCGATAGGATTCACGTCGTCATGTACCAGCGAGTCGGTATAGAGCGTGACCGAGCGGTGCAGCAGCGGCAGCCGATAGGAAACGTCAAAGTTGGCGTGCCGCGCGCCGGGATCCTTGCGCGAAAACTTCACCGAGGGCGGCACGTCGTTCAGGCTGCTGAAGGCAGTCCAGAATGAGCCGATGGTGAGCGGCACGTGTCCGTTACCGCCGAACACGTCGTTGCGACTGAAACCGAGCTCCAGGTTCGGCGTCGGTTTGAAGCTGACTTTCTGCCCGAACATGTAAGGTTGGGCCGGGAAGTAATGTCCGGCGAGCGCACCGAAATAGTTAACGAACTCGAATGGCCCAAGGAATTTTGACAGCCCGGGTATGTATGCCGGCTCCTTGCGATTGATCTGCAGATTCCAGAAGGGCGCAGCGTTGTCGCTCATCAGCATGGCGCCGCCATCGTCCGGGCCTAACCACATGCTTTGCTTGCCCACGGAGAAATCCAGGCCCGCATACTTGGCGGCCGCGTAGGTGTCCAGTAGCCGGAACTGGTTGGCGCTGACGGGCGTCGGCGGCTGCAGCGGGTTTTCGTCGATGTTGGCGATCACCTGGCGCACCGAGAGCGGATAGCCAGGAATGGTCGGCGCGTACTGATATTCGCCATCCACATAGAAGGCGAAACGGCCATCGTTGGCGCTGGCGCTGAATCCGCTGATGTTGTTGACGCCCTGCCAATACGGCCGCCCGTAGTCGTTGATCAGGGTTTGCCCGAAGTGCTCGCTGTCGTTGACCGGGGTGCCGGCAATATCCATCACGCGCGTGTAGAGCGAATCGAGTTGCAGCGATTCGCTGGGCTGGCCCGCCCAGGTGGCAATCTCGGGCGCGAATTCTTCGTCGAGCGTCTGCTTTAGTCTGTAGATTTCAGGCGGAAGGTCGGCGTGGAACTCGGCCTTCGAGTTCATTTCGACCAGCATGCGCGCGCACGACATGCGCGTCCACGGCCGTAGTCCCAGGAAGGCGGTGTCGATATATCCCAGGCCGATGAGGCGCTCCATGGCGGGATAAATCCAACTATCCAACGGCACATTCACGCTGGCAAAGTTGGTGGGACGCGGCGCCGACGTCTGTTCGGCGACGATCTTCAAGTCGTCATCGATTTCAGGATTGTGCCGCGTCTTGTAAACATGGCGGCCAATTTCGTAGCCAAGCAATCCGCCAACGAACACGTCGGAGAGGAAGTGCTGGTTGGAGGCAGCACGCGCCAGGCCCACGGCTGCGGCCAGTCCGTAGGCGCCGATCTCAGCCGCGGGATGCGGATACTCTTCCGCAACGACGGACGCAAATGCCCACATGATGGCGGAGTGATCGGAGGGAAATGACGTGCCTCCGTGAAAGAAGATGTTCTGGAAATCTGACGGGATGGGACGCTCGCGGCCGGTGATGCCCGCGAGGGCATAATCCACAGCGATCGCATTAGCGATGGCTTCCGTGGCTAGCACGCCGGTCTCGCGGGCGCGCTCGTTGTTGGTCATGCGGCCCCAAAAATATGCGGCGCCGGTTAATCCGCCGGCCGCGGCGACACCCGAGTCAGAGAAGACGTTGAGCGCGTGCCGGTCGTTCAACCGCATCGCGTAGGAGCTTTCGGGATCGGTGGCAAACAGCCCCGCAGCCATGCCGCTCATGGGCACGAGCCACTTGGCATCGTCCGGCTGAAGACGGAACGGACTGGTCCAGATGGCCGCCTGGTCCTGCGCCAAGTGGATGAAGAATTTGCTCTCGTTGGGATGAGGGAACGTACCGTCGAACGAAGGCGCGACGGCCGGCGGTGGTGAGGAAGCGTTGGACGAGCCCTGCTGTGCCGTAAGGCGGGAGCAGAAGCTGCACTGGAACGCGATGAGAGCCAGCAGGGCCGTGATCAATCTTAGCCGCTTGGTATCAGGGCACGGCTTGAGCCGTGCCGGGAGCAGCGCAAAAAGAATGCGGGCTTTAGCCCCTGTCCACGGTGTGCAGTGGCTAAAGCCCGAGTTTTTTGGAGCACGATCCGGCACGACTAAAGTCGTGCCCTGATACAAAGCGGATGATCCCGAGTGGGCCGACTTCATGCGGCAGGTTTGTAGTAGCGGAAGATGCGCGTCAGAGCATTGGCCACATCAGTGACGTCACGCTCGGACAGGGCTGGGGACAGCGGCAATGAGATCGTGCGCTCGCCGACGAACGTCGCGTTGGGGAAATCGGCAGCCGTGAAACCGAATCGCTGGCGATAGTAAGGCTGCTGGTGGACGGGAACGTAGTGAATGCCGACGCCCATGTTTTCGACATCGAGCGCGGCGACGACTTGCTCGCGCGAGGCGGCCATCTGCTCCAGCGCAAGCAGGGGGGTGTAGAGGTGGCAGGCGTGGCGCGATTCGGTTTCCCTGGGAGCGGGCAACTGGAGCGGCAATCCGGCAAGCCGCTCATCGTAAATCCGCCAAAGATGCTCGCGGCGCTGCCAGTGTTCTTCGACACGATCGAGCTGCGGCAAGGCGAGCGCGGCGGCCACATCCGTCATGTTGCACTTGAAGCCGGCGGCGACCACTTCGTATCCCGATGGCCCGCCCACGAACCGGCTCCACGCGTCGGCGGTCATGCCGTGCAGTGACAGGACCTTCACGCGCTCGTGCAGGGCACGGTCGCGCGTGATCACCATGCCGCCATCGCAGGTGGCGATGTTCTTGGTGGGATAAAAGCTGAAGCAGCCCGCGTCCCCCATGAGCCCGGCGGGGCGTCCGCGATAGGTGGCCTCGATCGCGTGAGCACAATCCTCGACGACGCGCAACCCGTGCCGCTGCGCGATACCGAGAATTACGTCCATCTCGCAGCAGCGCCCGCACATGTGTACGGCAACGATCGCCTTGGTGCGCGGTGTGATCAGCCTCTCGATCAATTCCGGATCGATGTTGAACGTCCGGCGGTCGCAGTCGACCAGCACTGGGGTCGCGCCGGTATGCACGATGGAGTGGACCGTCGCACAGAACGTCATCGCCGGAGCGATCACTTCATCGCCCGGTCCGATACCCAGCGCGATCAGCGCCAAATGGATCGCCGCCGTTCCGCTGCTGACTGCGGCGGCGTAGGGCGCGTCTTTGTAGCGCGCGAAGGCGTCTTCCAACTGCTCGACGCGCGGCCCCAAGCCGATCCAGAGGCTGCGCAGGCATGCTACCACCGAGGCGATTTCGGCTTCGCCGATCATGGGAGCACCAAAGACGAGGCGGTCCTCCGGCGCGCGCACCGGCGTGCCGCCCGCAATGGCGGGCAGATCGTCATCTTGCACGGGAGTGGAATGTCCACTAACCAGCGGAGCGCGTTTCATGGGAGTAGATCGGAGTGCTTGGTCGGCTGATTGTAATTCATCTGGAGTGTACTTCCGCGATGAGATTTGCTTCCGCTATTCTGTTGAGTGGGCGCCGAGTCGTCAGTGTGCGCCCGACGTTCCGATATGCCTTTTACGGTTTCCCATGCGGCTGCAGTGCTGCCATTTCGCAGGCTGAACTTGGTCTGGTCGGCGTTCATTGTGGGCAGCATGGCGCCCGATTTCCCGTATATCGTGGGAAACATGCACGACCGCGATCTTGGACATCACTTGCCTGGTCTTGTCCTCTTCACAATCCCGGCTTCATTCGCTGCCTTGTGGCTTTACCACAAAGTGATCAAGCGCCCCGTCATCGGACTTATGCCGTGGGGCATGCAGGCGAGACTTCAAGCACAAGCGGGCGAATTCCACTTCGGCGGTCCGGCCCGTTTCGCGGCCATCACGGCGTCGATGGTGCTCGGCATTGCATCCCACATTGTGTGGGATTCCTTCACGCACTCGTTTACCTGGGCGTGGCGCGAGATCTATTGGCTGCACCACCGCATACACATTCCATGGCTGGGCAACGTGCCTGGATTTGCGGTGGCCCAATACGGCAGCACGCTGGTTGGAATGGCGGCGCTCGCCATTTGGGTATGGCTGTGGTATCGCAGATCGGTCCCAACTGCGGATGCCGTCCAAAACTCGCCCACTAATTCCCGATTTCCGCTCGCCATAACCATGTTCATGATTGCCGGCAGTGTGGCAATAGCGCGCGCTGTTTTCGTGGTGGGGATTCCGTCCACTCGGGACCAGGCTGATCGGTTCTTTCTGGTGTTTTCTGTAACCGCGATCGCGCTGGCCTTCTGGCAACTGCTGTTTTACTGCATTCTGGTTTCGGCCTGCCAGGCGCGCACCCTGAATTGAGTATGCCTCAGGTCAGCGTCATCATGAACGTGCGCAACGGCGCACCCACGCTGCGGGAAGCGATCGACAGTGTGCTGGCGCAGAGATTCGCCGACTGGGAGCTGCTTGTGTGGGATGACCGCTCCACGGATGCGAGCGCGGCCATCGTCTCGGCGTATAAAGATGCGCGCATCCGCTACCTGCTTTCGCCGCACGACACACCGCTGGGCCGAGCCCGAGGCGATGCCATGGAGCATGCGCGCGGAGAGTGGCTGGCCTTTCTCGATCAGGATGATCTCTGGTTGCCCAACAAGTTGCAAAAGCAGATGGCGCTGGCGGATGAAGGCGTTGGCCTTATCTACGGCCGGACGATCCGGTTCTATCCCAGCGGACGGCAGCGCGATTACGATCAAGCGCATGAATACGCGCTGCTGCCCGAAGGCGACATCTTCACCCAGCTCTTCACCAAGTCGTGCTTCATCGCCATGAGCTCTGCGGTGTTTCGTCGCGCCGCGATTGCGGCTGCAGGTGGTATTCCGGAGGAAGTGCGGATCATCCCTGACTACTACCTTTACGTGGCCGTTGCCCGCCAATATTCCGCGCGCGCGGTGCAGCAACCGGTCTGCCGTTATCGCATGCATTCCGGCAGCATGTCGCAGGTCACCGCGCTGGAGATGCACAAAGAGGCGCTGTGGCTGATCGACAAATGGGCGTCCTGCCTCGATGCGCCGACGGTTGCGCTCTGCCGCCGCCGGCATCTGACCGCCATCGCGATAGAGGAAATGCGCAGCCCGCAAACGTTCCTGCGGGGCATACGACGGATCATCCGGGAAGGCTCGCCCGGTTCACAGCTCGCACGGCCATTCCTCTTCTTGGCGCACATCGTGAGGCGCAACCTGCGTCCGCCGTACTGGCGCAGGCTCGGCGAGAAGCCGGGCGTGTAGCATCGTTGTAATGCCCCCGGTCAGCATCATCCTGAATATCCGCAATGGCGCCGCGTTCCTGCGCGAGGCCCTCGACAGCGTGATGGCGCAAAGCTTCGTCGATTGGGAACTCATTGCCTGGGACGACCGCTCCAGCGACGACAGTGCCAACATCGTTGCCGAATACGCCGACCCGCGAATTCGATACTTCCTGTCGCCGGAGGAGACGCCGCTCGGGCCAGCGCGCGATGTTGCGATGCGGCAAGCCTGCGGCGAGTGGCTGGCGTTTCTCGACCAGGACGACATCTGGCTGCCGCGCAAGCTGGAGAAGCAGGTGGCGCTGGCCGCGGCGGGCGTGGGCATCATCTATGGCCGCACCGTGCTCTTCAATTCGCGGCACGGCAACCTGCGCGACTACGATTACGCCCACGAGTTCCAGCCCCTGCCCGAAGGAGAAATTTTCCCGCAGCTCTTTCGCGATGCCTGTTTCATCGCTATGAGCTCGGTCCTGTTGCGGCGCTCGGCTGTCGAAGAAGTCGGAGGCATACCCGAAAGCATCTACGTCGTTCCCGATTACTACTTGTACGTCGCCATCGCGCGCCGCTATCAGGCGCGCGCGCTGCAGGAGGTCGTGTGCCGCTATCGCATGCACTCCGGCAGCATGACGGCCTCACGCGAGCACCGGTTGCGGCTGCAAAGCGAACCGCTGGCCATGCTGAACCAGTGGGCCGATCAGCTCCCGCCGCGCCTTGCCGCCTATCGGCGCATGACCTACTCGACGGCGCTGGCGCTGGAGGAAATGCGGGATCGAAGCACCGCGCGAAAGGGCCTGCGGCGGTTGTTTGCGGATGGCTCGTTGCTGTGGCTGAGCTCTAGACCGTTCGTCCGCGCCTGGCGCTCCATACGTCGGCGTCTGCAGCGTGCCTGTTGGCTGGCCAGCGATCAGGCATCGGATTCGGGCTGAGAAAGCGGGCCCACCGGCGTCTTCTCCAATTTCTTGTTCGGATGCGC
>Ga0335081_10002179_pt1 | contig 30723 bp, 22 predicted proteins | sample Lox_Sample_35_FD_206713 | JGI IMG/M metagenome (GOLD analysis project Ga0335081, IMG submission 206713) | Soil microbial communities from Loxahatchee National Wildlife Refuge, Florida, United States - Lox_Sample_3.5 | ecosystem: Environmental > Terrestrial > Soil > Wetlands | place: USA...
CGAGATGGTGGAGATACCGACCGTGTTGACGGCCGAGGGCTGCACGTCGAAGTTCGTCGTCGTCGGCGTCTGCGCCGGGTTGTACTGCGGCAGCTGGTTCAGGAAGGACTCGAGATTCAGGCCGGCGCGACTCTCGATCTGCTCGGAGTCGATGGTGACGAGGGGGCTCAAGGCCTCGAGGTCCTTGCGCTTGATGCGCGTGCCCGTGACGGTGACCTCTTCCAGGAGCACCTCATTTGACTTCGAGGCAGCGCCGGTGGACTGGTCGGCTGCTGCATCCGCCGCTATCGCGCGCGGCGTGAAATTCATCATCGCCACAGTGCCGAGCGCGGCGGCAACAGCGGCGCGCACGGAACACGACACAAACCTAGAGTGTTTGATAGACATCATTCCCCCCTCGAACGAGACCACGTCGGTTACGAATTCTCACTGCTATCACGCCCAATTCGTCATAGCAGGAAGCGAATTTTGACGTATGGTCTCCTCTTGCCCTGGCGAATGCAAGTGTTGCGCGAACGCCTCATGCGGCCTGCGAGCCACCCGCAGGCCCCGCAACCGGCGCTGCGGATTCCATAATGCGTCCCGTGCAGAAGCAGGCGCGGGATCCTTGTGCCTGCCGTGCAGCCGCCACCCGCCTCGCGCCACTGCCGCGCGCGCCAGCACCCTGAACCGGCGCCGCGGAGTGCCCCGGAGGAGGCTTTCTCGGGGGTGCGTCGGCGCAACACGGCCACCGGAATACCGTTTGCCAGCAATCTCTTGGGTGCCGAAGACCGCGGCTGGGGCCACCCGATGACTCGTCAACAGCAGCGCCTCGCGGTGCTGGCCCATCCGCCTCGAGCGGCCTGCCCGGACCCTCGCGAGTGCCGTCCCAGTCGCCCACGAGCGCAAAGCCCTCGTTGGCTCAGCGTGCCGAAAGTGCCAGTCAGGATGCCGGGCGTGCCGTCCGTAACATTTAATGCCAGGGAAGGACGCTTTTGCTCTGCGCAGCTAGATAATGCGGCGCCGTGGAGAAGACAACCGATCTACTCGACTACGAGATCTTCTCGCGCGTGATCAAGGCGGGGAGCCTCTCCGCGGCGGCTCGCGAGCTGCATTCCTCGCCCGCGATGATCTCAAAGCGCGTCACGCGGCTCGAGGATCGACTCGGCGTACGACTTCTGCAGCGCACGACGCGGCGGGTCACGCCCACCGATGTGGGTCAGCGCTTCTACGAGCGTGTGCTGGCCGTGCTCGCGGCCGTCGAGGATGCCGAGAACTTCGCCACCGTCGACTCCGAGCGCCCGCGCGGCCTGCTCAAGGTGTCGCTGCCAACCGCGTTCGGCCGGCTGCACATCGCGCCGCGCCTCAAGGGATTCCTGGATACCTATCCGGACCTGCGGCTCCTGGTCGACCTCAATGACGACTATGTGGATCTCGTCGCCGGGAGCTTCGATCTGGCCGTGCGCATCGGCACCCTCCCCGACTCGAGCCTGGTTGCGCGCCGGCTTGCACCAAATCGGCGCGTGCTGTGCGCGGCTCCGGGATACCTCGAGCAGCACGGCGAGCCGCGCACGCTCTCCGAGCTGCACCAGCACAAGCTGCTCGCGGCCGGTCCTCAGATCGTGTGGCGACTGGAGGGGCCCGAGGGCGGCGTAACCTTCAAGCCACAGAGCGCCCTGCAGACCAATTCCAGCGAGGTCGTTCGGGAAGCCGTGGTGAGCGGACTCGGCATCGGCTTTCGCTCCACCTGGGATGTGAGCGGGGAGCTCAAGCGCGGTGTGCTCAGGCGCGTGATGCCCGCGTACGCCGGAGCCTCCGACGTTGCGATCTATGCGGTGTACTCCGGGCGTCGGCTGGTCCCGGTCAAGGTGCGCGCGTTCGTCGACTACCTCGTCAGCATCCTCGGGCCCGAGACGCCCTATTGGGACCGCGATCTCGTCTCCTCCCCGTCCGTCATGGCTGCTGTCGCGGCCGCGAACTCGGCGGCCTCTGCCGCCTCTGCTACACTTTAAGCCAACACCACCAATTTCCTGGTTTGCTCCGCTTTATCTCTTCTAAGGGGGACTGACGCGATGAACGGCTTGTCTAAGTTGGGATTGGCAGTGCTGGGTTCCTTGGTCGTGACGGCCGCGGTGGCGCAGGCCCCGGGTCCGCCCACACCTGAGCAGCAGGCACAGAACGCGGTCAAGGTCCGCAAGGCACTCTTCGACGTTCAGTCGTTTGCCTTCGGGCCCGTCGGCGGCATGCTGCGCGGCGCGCCGTTCGATGCGGCGGTAGTGCAGAAGGCTGCGCAGCGCGTGCAGTTCACCTCGGGAATGATCCCCGAGGTGTTCGTCAACGACACCCGCAAGTTCCAGGTCGAGACCAAGGCTCGCGAGGGCATCTGGACCAACAAGTCCGACTTCGAGGCCAAGGCGAAGGATCTGCAGGATAAGGCCGCTGCGCTCGAGGCTGCCGCCAAGTCCGGCGACAAGGATGCCTCCCTCAAGGCGGCTCAGGCGGTCGGCAAGGCCTGCGGCGCCTGTCACGATCAGTTCCGCGACAAGTAGTCGCTGAGCTCAAATCCGCGACGAGATCAGGTTTCGGACTTCGAGTCGGGCAAGAAAGTCCGACCCCTGATTTCGTCGCGCTTCTGATCGACGCCTAGAACCCGCTCGGCGCAACGGCCGGCGGTGCGGCGCTCACCAGCCAGCACACCGCCGCTGCGGCAACGGCGATGACGATTGCTGCCTTGGCCAGCTGTGAGCTGCGAATCGCCGCGTGCTCCGGCACCGCGGAGGCGGGCTTGTACCCGGTCAGCATTGCCGGCACCAGCGGCTGCCGCTTCACGAAGGTGTAGTAGACGATGGCGACCACGTGCAGGCAGATCGCCGCCAGGATCAGGTTGAAGTTCGTATGGTGCAGGGCCGTCAGACGCTGCGCGGTGGCATCGGTCACCTTGGGGTAGTACGGGCCGGTCCAGGCGATGTCATCCGATGAGAAGAGTCCGGTCGTCACCTGAAACGCGACGAGCAGCAGCATCACCACCACCATGAGAGCCCCCAGCGGGTTGTGCCCGACGCTCTCGAATACGGCGCTCGCCCGTCCCGTGAATGCTCTCGCGTAGCTCCAGATAGTCGAGGGCCCCTTGAGGAAGCTCGTGAAGCGGGCATGCTGCGGCCCGACGAAGCCCCAGATCAGCCGGAACACCAGCAGCCCGATCATCCAGTAGCCGAGCCGCAGGTGCCACTTCATCCACTCCGAGCCTGGCTGGGCGGTGGCCCACGAGGCGAAGACGGACGCGGCGAACAGCCAGTGAAACGCGCGCAGCGGCAGATCCCAGACGAGGCGTTTGCTGTCGGTCATGCGCTAGAGCGGGCGCTCGTGGGCGGGCTGCGGCGCGGGGCCGATGCTCGCGGTCGTGCCGCTCGTGATGAGCTGCTGCAGCAGGGTCGCGGTATCCGCATGCACCGTGCCGCCCTGACCGCCGCGACCGGGGCCACCGGCCCTGCCGAGCGCGGCGTCGATCGGTGTCATGCCCCGGGCGTCTTTGGCATCGAGCCTGGCGTGGTGCGCGGCGAGACACTTCACCACGTCGTTGAATCCGAACAGCGCGGCGCCGTGCAGCGCGGTCTGCCCGCGCACGTTGACGGCATTCACGTCCGCGCCGGCGGCGACCAGCAGGTCGATCGCCTCAATCGCCTGCGCCTGCGTCTTGTACTTGCCGCGCGTATCCACCCCCGTCGTGCCCACACCGGCCGCCGCCATGAGCGGTGTCACGTCCGCGTTGTTCGGCAGATCTGCCCGGGCGCCGTGGGCGAGCAGCAGCCGGATCGCGGCCGCATCGCCGGCGCGCGCCGCGCGCAGCAGCGGGGTCGTGCCGATGGTGAGCAAGGAATCCCCTCCCCGATCCGGCCCCAATGCCCGGTACGGCGGGAACAGCTTGAGCTGCGCGTTCGGGTTCGCACCGGCCGCGAGCAGCAGCTCGATCATCTTCAGGCTCGTCGTTTCATCGAGCGAGATGTGGTCGGGACGGCCGCCATAGGGAAGCGTGTTGAGATCGACGGCCGCGTAAAGCGGCGCGCGCCCCCACCAGTCCCATTTGTTGACATCCGCGCCCTTCTTGACGAGCCACGCGCCCACATCGAAGTGGAAGCTCTCGATCGCCATCAGCAGCGGCGTCATCCCATCCGGGTCGGTGAGATTCATGTCCGCGCCGCCCTCGAGGAGATACTTCACGCAGTCGAGGCAGCCCTGGCGCGCCGCATACAGGAGCGGCGTAAATCCCCCCCGCGGGCGCGCCTGCACGCGCGGCTCGGAGGTCACCTGCCGCAATCCCTCGTTGACGATCGAGCGCGCATTCGCATTGGCGTGGTGGCGCAGCAGCTCCTTCACCATCGCCGGCTGGCTCTGCGCCGCCGCCCAGTGCAGCGCCGTCTGGCCGCGCCACTTCTCCACGGCATTCACGTTGGCGCCGTGACGGATCAGCAGCCGCGCGGCATCCACGTTGCTCGTGCGTGCGATGATCATGAGCGCCGTCTGGCCGTCGGCATTGGGGGACTCCGTATCGGCGCCGGCCTTCAGGAGCTTGTCGATCACGGCGGTATCGCCGAACACCGCCGCCTCGGACATCGCGCTCGAGCCGTACTCGTTGGTCACGTTGGCGCGCGCATGAGCGGCGAGCAGCCGGTCGATCAGCGCCACATCGCCGTGATGCACGGCCCAGTGCAGCGCGGTGGTGCCATCGCTCGAGGCCTGATTCACATCGGCGCCGCTTGAGATGAGCGCGAGCGCCGCGGCGGTGTCATCGCGGCGCGCCGCATCGACGAGCGCAGGCAGCGCCACCTGCGCGACGGCGCTGCCTGCGAGCGTGAGCAGCGGCAGCGCGAGCCAACGCATTGCGAAGCGGCGCCGCATCAGATCTCCGCGATCCGGCCGGTGCTGTCGCCGATCTTGTCGACGGGAACGCCCGCCTTGTCGAGCAGCGTGACGAGCACGTTCGCAAGCGGCGTGTGCTCCGGATACTTCAGGTGCTGTCCGCCTTTCAACTTGCCGCAGCCTCCGCCCAGGATCGAGGTGGGCAGCGGGTACTGGTCATGGGCGTTGCTGTTGCTCATGTTGCTGCCGTACAGGATCATCGAATGGTCGAGGATCGAGCCGTCCCCGTCGGGCGTATCGGCGAGGCGCTGCAGGAACTTGGCGATCCGCAGCGAATGATACGTCTGGATCTTCACCAGCTTCTCGATCTTCACCGGATCGCCCTGATGGTGCGACACCGGATGGAACGCATCCGGAACGCCGATGAAGTTGTAGGTCATGTTGCTCACCTCCGCGGCCATCATGAAGCTCGCGATGCGGGTGAGATTGGCCTGATAGGCGAGCGCGATCATGTCGAGCATGAGCGCCTGGTGCTCATCGAAGCGCTCCGGAATGCCGAGCGGCACCGCGGGAAGCTTGAGATGGGAGAGGTCCTGCTGCTCCATCTTCTTCACGCGCCGCTCGATCTCGCGCACGCTCTCGAGGTAGTCCGAAAGCACCACGCGGTCGCTCGCGCCGAGCTGCCGCTGCATCACGGCCGCATCCTCGGTCACCATGTCGAGAATGCTGTCGTACTGGTCGCCGAGCGCCTTGCGCTCCTCGGCCGTATCGCCGCGGCCGAAGAGGCGCTGGAACAGATTGCGCGGGTTGACCTCCATCGGCAGCGGCGTCGAGGGCGTGCGGAAGGAGATGGTTCCGGAGTAGCTGCAGCCGTACGCGCGGTCGCAGGCGCCGCCACCGCCACCGGACTCGCACGCCACCTCGAGCGAGGGGAGCGGTGTGTCCTGGCCGATCTTCTGCGCCGCCATCTGATCGATGGTGACGCCGCCGAAGGGATCCTGCGACTCGCGCGGATGCACGCAGGAGAGCCACGTGCCGGGCACGATCGCGTGCACGGCGGCGCTCTCGGCCGGGCGGTTGCCAAGGTTGCTGATGACGATCAGCTGCTTCTGGAACGCGGCGAGCGGCTCGAGGATCGGCGAGAGCTTGAAATCCGTGCCGACACCCGTCGGGGTCCAGCGATCCATGATCGCCCCATGCGGAAAGTAGATGAAGCACAGCTTCATCTTCGGCGCCGCCGCGGTCTGCGCGAGCGCGGTCGCGGCCGGCACCATCGCATCCAGGAGCGGCAGCCCGATCGAGGCACCCACGCCCTTCAGGACCGTGCGGCGCGAGAGATGTCGCTTGGTGATGAACATCCGTACTTCCTCTTGCCTCTCAGGGGTGGTTGGCGGCCTGAGTGGTCAGCTGGTTCGGCTTCGTCGCATCATCGCCCGCCGGCAGGCGCTTCATCTGGAACTGCGGGCTCGCCACGATCCCGAGCACGATCGCGGAGAAGCGGTCGTCCTCGCGCGCGGCGTCGCGCACGATCGCTCGCACCTGTGGCATGTCGTGATACTCGAGCGTGCGCCCGAGCGCGAACGTCATGAGCTTCTCGGTGAGCGTCTGCACGAACTGATCCGGCCGGGCCATGAGCGCCTTGCGCAGGTCGTCGGGGCCCTTGACGGGCGTGCCGTCGGCGAGTGCGCCCGAGGCATCGATCGGCACGCCGGTGTCCATGTCCTTGCTCTGCCAGTGCCCCATCGCATCGAAATTCTCGAGCGCCATGCCGAGCGGGTCCATGATGCCGTGGCAGGCCTTGCAGGAGGCGAGCGTGCGGTGCTGCTCCATGCGCTGGCGGATGGTCTGCGCCTGGGCACCGACCACGTTCTCCTTGAGCGGCGGGACCGCAGGCGGCGGGGCGTGCGGCGGAGTGCCGGTGACGGTCTCGAGGATCCACGCGCCGCGCAGCACCGGTGCCGTGCGATTCGCGTAGGAGGTACCCATGAGGATCGCCCCCTTGCCGAGGAGGCCGAAGCGGTGCGAGTCGGTGAGCTGCACGCGCCGGAACTCGCTGCCGCGCACGTTGGGAATCCCATAGTGAAGCGCCAGCCGCTCATTGACGAAGGTGTAGTCGGCGGTCATCAGCTCGCGCACGTCACGGTCCTGACGCAGGATGCTGTCCACGAACAGCTCCATCTCACGCCGGAATGCCGTGCGCAGATCCTCATCGAAGTAGGGATAGACGATCGGATCGGGCTCGATCTTGTCCATCCCGTCGACCTGCAGCCACTGGAACGCGAAGTTGGTGACCAGGGACTTCGAGCGCGCATCGAGCAGCATGCGGCGCACCTCGCCCGCAAGCGTCGCCGGCTCGTGCAGCTTGTCGGCCGCGGCAAGGCGCAGCAGCTGCTCGTCCGGGCCCTCGCTCCACAGGAAGAAGGACAGCCGTGAGGCGAGCTCGAGGTCGCTGATCCGATAACTCATCCCGACCTTCGTGTTCGACGGCACGCTCTCCAGGCGGTACAGGAACTTCGGGCTCGACAGGATCGCCACGAGCGCGTTCTCGATGCCCGCATCGAAGCTCTTGCCCGCCCGTCCCACGGCGAAGAAATGCAGCGGTGCCCGCAGATCCTCGTCGGTCACCGGGCGGCGGTACGCGTAGCGCGCGAGGCTGGTGAGAATCTCGCGCGCGCAGGCCGGCTCCTCCGCCTCGCTTTTCGGGTAGCAGACGAAGATCTTCCGGCGGCTCGGCGTGTCCGTGATGCCGGTCGGATGGGTCGGTCCTGCGAGCTCGAGGCCGCCGATGCGCGGGATGCGATCCATGCCGCCGCGCGGATTGAAGGACTGCAGCCAGTCATCGGACTCGGCGAGCGAGCGCTCGACGAAGGCGGCTCCCAGACGGTGCGGGCCCGCGGTGACCTGGGCGCGGATGTGCTGGAAGCGACCACGCAGCTCGATGTTGGTCTCGTTCGGATGCTGGTCCATCGCCTTCAAGTCCTGAGGACCGCCGATGGTCTGCTCGAACACTTTCTGATCGTCGATGGTGAACACCACGTGATGCGGGCTGTCGAGACCGCCGATGTAGCCGACGCCGCCGAACACGTTGAGGTTGAACTCGTAGCTGCCGTCGGCGGGAAAGTTGTACTCCACCAGCATGCCACCGCGCGTGCCAAGGGGCAGACCCTCGATGTGGAAGGCCTGCTCGCGCGGACCTGCCCGGAAGGTTGCGATCGCCTTCGGCGCCTGCGGATTGCCGATGGCCTGAGCCGCCACGAAGCGCGCGGCCGAGATGTACTGATCGAGAAACGTCGGCGACACCTTGAGGACGTTCGCGACATTGTCGAAGCCGTCGCTCTTGGTATCCTTCGGCAGCAGCTGCGACACATCGACCCGCGCCCCGGTGAGCTGCTCGACGGCCCGCGCGTACTCGGTGCGGTTGAGGCGGTGCAGCGAGACGTAGCCGGGATCGGGAGCCGCTGCCGCCGCGGTATCGAGGTTGCCCTCCATCCACGACACGAACGAATCGATCGTCGCCGGATCGGGCTGCTTCTCTCCCGGCGGCGGCATCATGCGACCGCGCAGCTTCACCATCGCCGCTTCCCACACCTTGGCATCCGCGGGGATGCCCTCGGGCTGCATCGTGTCGAAGGCCACCCCACCGGTCCAGTCGGTGGCGTTGTGGCACTTCTCGCAGTAGGTCCCGAGCATCTGCCAGTGCTTGTCGGGGCCGTCGGCCCGGGCGGCTGCGCTGCCCAGGCTCGCGGCAAGACTCACGGCGAGCGCGGCATTGCGAAGGCGCGATGTTGCTTGCGGCATGGGCTTCACACGACTCCGCGCAGCTCGCGTACGTGGCCATAGAGGCCGCGATAGCCGTTGGTCACGAACAAATCCGGGCTGCCCCACTTGGCGTCAAACCGGCGAGTTGCCCCCGCAGCAAGCATGTCCTCCGCTCCGAACCCCTTGCGCATGAGCTGCCAGAGGTCCTCCTGCAGCGTCGCCAGCATCTCGTGCTCGGCGGCCACGTCCGCCTTGCTCTGCAACGGACCCGTGCCGGGCACGATGCGGGTGTTGTCGTCGGTGATGTCGAGCAGCTTCTGGGTTGCATTCGCCATGCCGCCGATCCAGCCGCCGGTCGAGTAGTCGAGGATCGGGTAGCTACCGACGGAGACCACGCCGCCGGCGACCAGGACGTTCTGCGAGCGAAAGTAGACGTAGATGTCCCCGTCCGTGTGTGCCTGGGGCAGATAGCCGTACTCGACTGGCTCATCGCCGAATTTGAGCGCACCGCTCTTGTAGAACGTCTCCGTCGGCGCCGCCTCGGGCGGGCGCCGACGGTAGGTGCGGTTCTCCCACTCGCTCCAGACATCGGTGCCAAGCCACAGCCGCGTGTTCTCGTGGGCGATAATCCTCGCGCCGAGCTTGCGCAGACGCTCGTTGGACCCGGTGTGGTCCCAGTGCCAGTGCGTATTGAACAGCGTGACCACGGGGCGCTTGCCCGCCACGCGCTCGATCGCCTTGAGGAGCTCGGGGGTGCGCTCCGCGAGGCCGCCATCGACCAACAGGACCCCTTCCCTGGCGGTCAGCACGATGACGTTGCCGCCGGCCCCCGTCACGAGCGTGAGCGTGTCGCTCAAAGGGGTGAGCGCGAGCGGCGCCCGCTCGCTCCCGGCCCGCACCAGAGAGGGCAACGCGGTCGCCGCCGCAAGGCCCGCGGCACTGCCCAGCAAGGTGTTCAGAAAGGCTCTGCGATCGCTCACGGCACGCACGAAATACCCGGGAAATATCGGGTTTCCACGCTGACGGGTAGCACATGTACCCCATAGGGTCAACGCGCGCGGCACGGGGGGTGGTCCGAGGCTCACGGAGTGTGTCCTGGGCGTTACGGAAAACGAGGTTTTTCCGGACCCCAAGTCCCTTAAGATGTCGCCTCCTCGAGGGGGCTCGAGGTGACGGGAGCAGTGCATGACAGCTGAAGCGGCGGTCAACAGCCGCGCGGGTATCCCGCGCTCGCAGTGGCGCGTGATCATCCTCTCGAGCCTGGGCGGGGCACTCGAGTTCTACGATTTCGTCGTCTACAGCACCTTCGCGCAGTACATCGGCGCGGCGTTCTTTCCGGCGAGCAATCCCCTGGGCTCGCTGATGCGCTCCTTCGCGGTGTTCGCCGCCGGTTACCTCGCGCGGCCCTTGGGGGGCATCGTCTTCAGCCACTTCGGCGATCGCTACGGGCGCCGCCGGGTATTCATCATCGCGATGCTCGTGATGTCGAGCGCCACTGTCGGCATGGGACTGCTGCCCCCGTACGCCAAGGTGGGACTGTGGGCGACCTTCGGCATCGTGGCGCTGCGGCTCGTGCAGGGCTTCTGCCTGGGCGGGGAGCTGCCCGGTGCCATCACCTATGTGGTCGAGACGGCCCCGCGCCGCGCGGGCTTCGCCTCCGGGTTCATCTTCTTCTGCGTCAACACGGGCGTGGCGCTCGCCTCGGGTCTCGGTATCGCCGTGCAGCGCCTGCTCACCCCCGACCAGGTCGAGCGGTTCGGGTGGCGCATCGGCTTTCTGTTCGGCGGCGTGTGCGGGCTCATCAGCTTCTACCTGCGTCTGTCGCTGTCCGAGACCGAGGAGTTCAAGAGGATGCGGCACGCGGCCGCGCGGCGCCCGCTGCTCGAGCTGCTGCGCACCCTGCCCGTGCCAGTGTTCGTGGCGATCGGCTCGATGATCGCGACCGCCGGATTCAACGGCCTCTTCTTCATGATGCCCGCGTTCCTGCCGCAGGTGATGCACTACCCGGCGCTCGACTCGGTGGAAGCGCAGTTCGTGGGTCTGGTGGTGCTCTCCTTCGGCCTGCTCACCACCGCGTGGCTCGGCGATCGCATCCCGCGCCGCTGGATTCTCGGCAGCGGCGGCCTGCTCCTCGCCACGCTTGCCTTCCCGTTCTTCAACGCGCTCGAGGCGCACAGCACGGGGCTCATTGCGCTGTTCATCTTCGCAGGCCTCGCGGCCTCGTTCGTGAACGGGCCGATGTGCGGGGTGGTGGGCGATCTCTTTCCGACCCGCATCCGCTTCAGCGGGGTCGCGGTCTCCTTCAATCTCGCCTTCACCCTCTTCAGCGGCCCGGCTCCGGTCGTGTCCACGGCACTCGTCAAGGCGACCGGCTCACCGGCCTCGCCCGCTTATGTCATGCTGGTGTGCGCCGGTATCACCTTCCTCGCGAGCCTGTTCGTGAAGCGCTACGAGGGGCGGATTCTGGAGCCGCCGGCCGCCTCTGCCGAGCCTGCCGCCGTGGTATCGGCACCGTCTTTTCCGGCACACTGAAGAACCTATGGCCTGCCGAGGGCTGCAACCCACCCTTTGCGAAGGCATAGTTGGGGTCGATTCTTGCTGAACGGGAAACAGTTATATGTCCATCGCAGCGACTGACCGCGGTGCACTTCCGCCTGTCCCGGCCGGGGTCGTGCTTCACGGCGCCCTGGCGCCCCGTTTCGGGGAGGTCCTGACCCTCGAGGCGCTCGCGTTCCTTGCCGCGCTCCATCGCCGCTTCGACGCGCGCCGCTCGCAGCTGCTGCACGCCCGGACGCAGCGGCAGGCCCTCTACAACGCCGGCGAGCTACCTGACTTTCTGCGCGAGACGCGCGAGGTGCGCGCCGCCGACTGGCGCGTGGGTCCGATTCCGCGGGACCTCCTCGACCGGCGCGTCGAGATCACCGGTCCGGTCGACCGCAAGATGATCATCAACGCGCTCAACTCCGGCGCCAAGGTGTTCATGGCCGACTTCGAGGATGCCAACTCACCCACCTGGCACAACAACCTCGAGGGCCAGGTCAACATGCTCGACCTGTGGCACGGTACGCTCGACTACCGCGATCCCTCGAGCGGCAAGCAGTATGCGCTCGCGGAGCGGCGCGCCGTGCTGCTGGTGCGCCCGCGCGGCTGGCACCTGCCCGAGCCGGGACTGTCCGTCGATGGCGCACCGATCTCGGGGGCGCTGTTCGACTTCGGGCTGTATTTCTTTCACAACGCGCGCGCGCAGCTCGCGCGCGGCACGGGGCCGTATTTCTACCTGCCCAAGCTCGAGAGCCATCTCGAGGCGCGCCTGTGGAACAACGTGTTTCTCTTCGCCCAGGAGCAGTTGGGGCTGCCTTCCGGCACCATCAAGGCCACGGTGCTGATCGAGACGCTGCCCGCCGCCTTCGAGATGGACGAAATTCTCTACGAGCTGCGCGAGCACATCGTGGGCCTGAACTGCGGGCGCTGGGACTACATGTTCTCCTTCATCAAGAAGCTGCGCGCGAATCCGGCCTACGTGCTGCCCGATCGCTCGCAGGTGGTGATGGGCAAGGCGTTCCTGCGTGCGTACTCGCTCCTGCTCATCAAGACCTGTCATCGCCGCGGCGCCTTCGCCATGGGCGGCATGGCCGCGCAGATCCCCAATCGCAAGGACCCGGCGGCGAACGAGCAGGCGCTCGCGCGCGTGCGCGCCGACAAGGAGCGCGAGGCGGGCGACGGTCACGACGGCACCTGGGTCGCGCATCCGGATCTGGTGCCGGTCGCACAGGAGGTATTCGACCGTCTGATGCCGCAGGCGAATCAGCTCGGGCGCCTTCGCGAGGACGTGTCGATCGGGCAGCGCGAGCTGCTCGAGGTGCACACCGGCACCAAGACCGAGGCCGGCCTGCGCGAGAACATCCGCGTGGGCGTGCAGTACATCGAGGCCTGGCTGCGCGGGCGGGGCGCCGTGCCGCTCTACAACCTGATGGAGGATGCAGCGACCGCGGAGATCAGTCGCGCCCAGGTGTGGCAGTGGGTGCACTACGGCATCACATTGGCGGACGGCACCAAGGCCACCCCTGAGCTCCTGCATCGCCTCATCGATGAGGAGATGGCCCGCGTGCGTACCGAGGTGGGCGCGGCGACCTTCGATCAGGGGCGCTTCAAGGAGGCCGTGAGCCTGTTCCGCGATCTGTCCCTGTCCAAGGATTTCGAGGACTTTCTGACCGTCCCGGCCCTGGCTCTGCTGCGCGCCGGCGAGGAGAACGCTTAGTTGAAGACCGATGCTGCCATTGCCGAGATTCTGAAGCGCGAGGGCGTCGACGTCCTGTTCGGCTACCCGCGCAACCGCCTGCTCGAGGCCGCTGCGATCGCGGACATCCGCACGATCATCGTGCGCCAGGAGCGCACCGGGCTGCACATGGCCGATGCCGTCTCCCGCATGACTCGCGGACGCCGCCTGGGCGTGTTCTGCATGCAGCACGGACCGGGTGCCGAAAACGCCTACGGCGGCGTTGCCCAGGCCTATGGGGACTCGGTACCGGTGCTCGTGCTGCCACAGGGCTACGCGCGCCGCCTCGCTCACGTCCCCCACAACTTCAACTCCGCCATTCAGATGGCGGGGGTCTCCAAGCACTCCGAGCCGGTCACCACCGGCGCCGAGGTGCCCAACATCTTCCGCCGCGCCTTCACTCAGCTGCGCAACGGACGCCCGCAGCCGGTGGTGATCGAGATCCCGCACGATGCATTCGCGGATGAGGTACCCGAGCCGCTCAACTACACCCGGGTGATGACGGCGCGCTCGGCGCCGGACCCTGAGGACGTGGCGCGCGCCGCGGAGGTGCTCGTGAAGGCGCAGCACCCGGTGATCTACGCAGGTCAAGGCGTGCACTATGCGGAAGCCTATCGCGAGCTGAAGGAGCTCGCGGAGCTGCTGGCCATCCCGGTGTGCACGAGCCTGCCGGGCAAGAGCGCCTTCGATGAGACGCATCCGCTCGCGCTCGGCTCCGGCGGCAACGCTCACCCGAAGACGGTACCGCACTTCCTGCGCGCCGCCGATGTGATCTTCGGCATCGGCTGCAGCTTCTCCGAGACCGCCTTCGGCATCGCGATCCCCGCGGGCAAGACCATCGTCCACTCGACGCTCGATCCGGTGGATCTCAACAAGGGGGTCATCGCGCAGCATGCGCTGATCGGGGATGCGCGGCTCACGCTGCGGGCGCTGCTGGAGGCGTGCCGCCGGAAGGTCGCGGCGCCGCGGGATGCCTCCAAGGTCACGAGCGAGATCCGCGCCGTGACGGAGGAGTGGATGAAGGAATGGCTGCCGCGCCTCACCTCCTCCGAGCAACCCTTGAGCCCGTACCGCGTGCTGTGGGACCTGCAGCGCACGGTGGATGTCGCCAATACCATCATCACCCACGATGCCGGCAGCCCGCGCGACCAGCTGATGCCGTTCTGGCGAACGACCCAGCCGCTCACCTACATCGGCTGGGGCAAGACGACCCAGCTCGGCTACGGCTTGGGTCTTGCGATGGGGGCGAAGCTCGTGCACCCCGACAAGCTGTGCGTGAACGTCTGGGGCGATGCCGCCATCGGCTTCACCGGCATGGACTTCGAGACGGCGGTGCGCGAGCGGCTGCCGATCCTCTCGATCCTGCTCAACAACTACTCGATGGCGATCGAGCTCAACGTCATGCCGCAGGCGACCGAGAAGTACCGCGCGACCGACATCTCCGGCGACTACGCCGCCATGGCGCGCGCCTTCGGCGGCTACGGCGAGCGCATCACCGACCCCGGCGAGATCGTGCCCGCCATCAAGCGCGGCATCGCCCAGACCCAGGCCGGCAAGCCCGCGCTGCTGGAGTTCATGACGAGTCAGGAGACTCGGATCTCGAAGTTCTGATGATGCTGCCCGCACTCGCCGCCGCCGCCGCGATCGCTCCGGCGCCCGCTTTCTCGAGCGCGGAGCTCACGGCGCCGCCGCGGGCCGCCTGGGTCACCAACGGCGGCAACATCCTGAACCAGCGCTACTCGCCGCTCAAGGAGATCAACCGGGAGACGGTGAAGGGCCTGAAGGCGCAGTGGCGCACCCACCTGAACGGCTCCGGCATGGGGCCGCAGCACTCGGGCCAGGCCCAGCCGCTCTTCTACGCGGGCGTGCTGTATGTCGTGACCGGAGCGGACGACGTGTTCGCGCTCGATGCGAAGAGCGGCGCGATCCTCTGGAGCTACGAGGCGCACCTCGATCCGGCTCGCGTGAAGGTGTGCTGCGGCTGGGTGTCGCGCGGCGTGGGACTCGGCGAGGGCAAGGTGTTCGTCGGCCAGCTCGATGCGAAGCTCGTGGCGCTCGATCAGCGCACCGGCAAGGTGCTCTGGTCCACGCAGGGCGAGGATCCGCTCCAGGGCTATGCGATCGCGAGCGCCCCGCTCTATTACGAGGGCATGGTCATCACGGGCTACGCGGGCGGTGACATGGGCATCCGCGGTCGGGTGAAGGCCTACGCTGCGAAGGACGGCCATCTGCTGTGGACGTTCTACACCGTGCCCGCGCCCGGTGAGATCGGCGGCGACACCTGGCCGAGCGACAACGAGTACTACCGGTTCGGCGGCGCGCCGGTGTGGCAGACGCCGGCGATCGATCCCGAGCTCGGGCTCGTGTACTTCTCCACGGGCAATGCGGGGCCCGACTACGGCGGCGCGCAGCGCGCGGGCGATAATCTCTTTACCAGCTCGATCGTCGCGATCGAGGCGAAGACCGGCCGCTATCGCTGGCACTTCCAGCAGGTGCACCACGATATCTGGGATTACGACTCGCCGAACCCGGTGGTGCTGTTCGATGCGCCGTATCGGGGCACGCTGCGCAAGGGGATCGCCGAGATCTCCAAGACCGGCTGGGTGTACATCCTCGACCGCGCGACCGGCAAGCCGCTGATCGGCATCGAGGAGCGCCCGGTGCCGCAGGAGCCGCGCCAGCGCACCGCGGCTACACAGCCCTATCCCGTCGGCGATCCGCTCTTTCCGCAGTCCGTGGACATCGCCCCCGAGGGCTTCGAGCTCAAGAACGGCGGCCGCATCTTCACGCCATTCTGGGACAAGCCCATCGTCTATCGGCCACAGATGGCGGTGAACTGGCCGCCGAGCTCCTACGACCCGGAGACGAACCAGTTCTACGTCTGCGGCATCGACAACCTTGCGACCTCCGCCCATGACGCCAAGCCCTTCCAGGGCCCGAAGTTCGAGGGCATGTGGATGCAGCAGGGCAACGTGCCCTACACCGGGGTGCCCGGCCGCGGCATCTTCGCCGCGTACGACCTCAAGACCAATCGCCTGCTGTGGGAGCAGAGCTGGACCTCAGCCTGCATGAGCGGCTCGATCAACACGGCCGGTGGCCTGGTGTTCGTCGGCCGCAGCGACGGCCGGCTCACCGCCATCGACAAGTCGAACGGCGCGCTCCTGTGGCAATTCGCAACGGATGCCGGCGTGAATGCGACTGCCAGCACCTTCGAGTACGAGCACCGCCAATACGTCGCCGTGGTGTCGGCCGGCACGCTGTTCGGCGGCGGCAAGAAAGGCGACAGCGTGTGGCTGTTCTCGCTCGCCGGAAAGATCGAGTCACTGCCCTACACCGCACCCCAGCGGCGTATTCCCGGAGCGACGGCGGATGCCGCGGCGGCGGCGCCCACGGTCGTCATCGCCCCGGGCACTGCGGATGTCGCGCATGGCAAGGAGCTCTATGGCCGCTTCTGCGTCGCCTGTCACGGGGATACGGGCCTCGGCGGACACGGCGGCGGGGCCTCCCTCGCGACCGCGGCGAGAGACATGACCCTCATCATCACCACCGCAACCACCGGCAAGGGTCAGAACATGCCGCCGTTCGGCGGCGCGCTCAAGCCCGAGGAACTGCGCGACATCGCCGGCTACATCTCGCAGGAGCTGCTCAAGGCGCCTTGAGGGATCTGAACAGCCGCTGGTTCGCCATCCGGCTCACATCGTGCGCCGCGTCGGTGCTGGAGGTCATCGCCTTGGTCGTCGCGGCCTCGATCAGTGCCCCGAGGAAACCGTTGTTCGTGCCTCCAGAGCCCGAGCGCCCCTCGCCGGCGCCCTGCCACAGCGTCGCTCCAGTGCGGGTGTCCACGAGGCGTGCGGTCACGCGCACGACGGTGTCGGTGCTCACGATGTGGTACTTGCTGCCGTACGCGCGCAGCACCGGATAGAGCACCGCATCCGCACCCGTCAGCTCCCGCAGCCTTGCGAGCGGGGCGCTGTGCATCTCGCTCGCCGTGGGCAGTCCACTCGTCTTCAGAAGCTCATCGACCACGGCCACCGGAAACACGTAGTAGCCGCGCTCGGCGACCGGTCGGCTGACGGTCGACAGGTAGCCGTAGGTGCCCCCGGCGGCCGCGCTCTCATTGAGCGGCGGCAGGATCAGGATCGAGCGCGGCGGGTGCGGATCGAGGCGGGCGCCGCTCGGGGCGCCACGGCCGTTCAGAGTGGCGAGCAGTCGGTCGACGAGGACCGTCGCTTCCGGGAAGGCCGTCTTCTCGGCGAGGAGCTCCTCGCCGGCAAGATCCGCGCGCCCGAGGCGCGGGCGAGCTCGCGATCCTGCTGCAGCTGATCGGCCTGCAGCTGCGGGCTGAGCACACCCGGCTTCGCGTAGGTGAGGTAGATCTGCTCCTCGTAGGAGCCCCAGGCGTATCGCGGCGGCGTCGTACAGGCAGCGAGGCCGAGCGCCAAGCCAAGCCCTGCGAGGCGCGCGCCGCCGCCCACTTGCCCTGCTCGAGTCCCTCGACCAAGATCGCGCACGGCCGTGCCCTCCAAGCCGATGGTAGCGGTTAACCGGGGAATCTGCTGCAAGCGTGCGCGATTACTTTCACGGCAAAATCATCCTCATCACCGGGGCCTCCTCCGGCATCGGCGAGGAGCTCGCCACCCAGCTCGCGCGCTCCGGTGCCCTGCTCACCCTCGCCGCGCGCCGCACGCAGCGGCTGCGCGAGGTGGCGGCACGCCTGGTCGCCGCCGGTGCGCCCGAGCCGCTGACGCTGGAGTGCGACGTCACCTGCGACGGGGACGTGGAGCGCGCCGTGAGCGAGACGATTCGCGTGCGCGGGCGGCTCGACATCGCGATCGCCAACGCCGGCTTCGGCGTGGTCGGCGCGTTCACCGAGCTCGCTCTCGCGGATTACCGCCGGCAGTTCGAGACCAACGTGTTCGGGCTGCTGCGCACGCTGCAGGCGGCTCTGCCTCAGGTGCTGGCAAACAAGGGCCACCTGGTCCTCATCGGCAGCGTCGCCGGCTGGGTCGCAACGCCTCTCACCTCCCCGTATGCGATGAGCAAGTTCACCGTGCGCGCGCTCGCCAACTCGATCACCCCGGAGCTCGCGCCCGCGGGAGTCAAGGTGACGCTGGTGAGCCCGGGGTTCATCGAGAGCGACATCCGCCGCGTTGACAATCAGGGCACGCTGCACCGGGAAGCGCGCGAGCCGATTCCTGCGTGGCTCATCATGCGGCGTGACAAGGCCGTGCGGCAGATCTTGCGCGCGGTCGAGCACGGGCGCCGCGAGATCATCCTCACCGCCCACGGCAAGCTGTTCGTCGCGCTCGAGCGCTTTGCGCCGTGGATCCTGCGCGCGGCGGGACGCCGCATGGCCGCGCGCGGCCGCGGCTACCGCGGCGAAGCCCGGTAAGGACGGGCTACTTGTTGTAGTCCTCGCGCGCGCGCGCGATGAGGTAGGCGCTGATGTCGTCCGCCTCGGCATCCGAGACCACGTCGGAGAAGCTCGCCATTCCCTTCTGGATCCGCTTGCCTTTCAGCACGATGTCCTTGAACTCGGCACGGGTCTCGGGCGTCATGTGCCGCAGATCCGGAATCGCATTGGTGCTGACCGCATCGCGCCCATGGCACTGCGCGCAGACCCGGTGGTAGGCGACCATGCCCTGCTTCACCTGCTCCTCGGTCCCGCCCACGCTGAACGGCGGCGCCGGAATCGGCGCGGCCGGCGGCACCGGTGGCAGCTGCACGCTGGCGCCGAGCTTGAATGCGAGCACGCGCCCGCCGGAACGCTCGGCGGCCCCGCGCGCGAAGCCGAAGCTCGCACCGCCCGCCTCGATCGCGATGTACTGCTCGCCGTCCACGAGATAGCTCACGGCGCCGGCCATCGGGACGGTCTGCACGGGCATCTCCCAGAGCTTCTTGCCGTCGCTAGCGCGATAGACGGCGAGGTTCTGGTCGCTCGTGCCCTCGACCACGAGATTGCCCGCCGTGGTGAGCGTGCCGCCGTTGCCACCCTTGCCGTAGGGGATGCGCCAGGCTTCCTTTTGATGCACGGGGTCCCAGGCGAGGAGGTAGCCGTCGATCTTCTTGGTCTGCGCCTCGGCGCGCACCGCCGCATTCTTCTCCGAGGGCGGCGCGTTCGTGCCCCAGCTCATGCGGAACTTCTGCGGCTGATAGTTCGGCTCGATCTCGTAGGTGTACCAGTTCTGCAGCACGGGGAAGTACACGAGTCCCGTCCGCGGGTTGTACGACATCGGCTGCCAGCTGTGTGCGGCCACCGCGTTGGGCGTCAGCAGCTGCGGCTCCTCCTCGTAGCGCGCGCTCGGCAGCAGCACCGGCCGGCCGGTCTTCAGATCGATGCTGCTCGCGAAGTTGTTCACGTCGACGAACTTGCCGGCGGAGATGACCTTGCCGTCCGTGCGGTCGAGCACGTAGAAGAAGCCGTGCTTGGGCGCCTGCATGATGACCTTGCGCAGCCGCCCGTCGATCTTCAGATCCGCGAGCATCAGCGGCTGGGTGACATCGAAGTCCCAGCTCTCCTCAGGGATCATCTGGTAGTGCCAGGCGTACTCGCCGGTATCGGCGTTCACCGCGACGATCGAGGCCAGGAACAGGTTGTCGCCCTTGCCCGCGCTGCGCAGCTTGTGCGGCCAGGGCGAGCCGTTGCCGGTGCCGAAATAGATCCGATTGAACTCCGGGTCGTAGACGATCGAGTCCCACACTGCCCCGCCGCCGCCCTGGAGCCACCATTGACCGCTCCAGGTCTTGGCGGCCCACTCCATGGTCTTGTTCTCGAAGCCGTCCGCGGGGTTGCCGGGCGCCGTCCAGAAGCGCCAGATCAGCTTGCCGGTGTCCACATCGTAGGCCGACACATACCCGCGCACGCCGAGCTCCACGCCGCCGTTGCCGATCACGACCTTGCCGTTGAAGACGCGGGGCGCACCGGTGATCGAGTACGGCCATGCCTTGTTGTCGACCGTGAGCGTGCTCCACAGCGGCGTGCCGGTCCTGGAATCGAGCGCAATCAAGCGCCCATCCTGGGTCGCGATGATGACCTTGCCCTTCCACACCGCAGGTCCACGACTCACGACGTCGCAGCACATGAAGCGGCTCCACTCCGGAGGCACCTTGGGGTCGTAGCGCCACAGCTCCTTGCCCGTCCCGGCATCGAGCGCGATCGTGATGCTCCAGGCGGAGGTCGCGTACATCACGCCGTCCACCACGATCGGGGTGCCCTCGATGCCGCGCTGGGTGTTGAGATCGTAGTACCAGGCGAGTCCGAGCTTGCCGACATTGCGCTCGTCGATCTGCCTCAGGGGGCTGAAGCGCTGCTCATCGTAGGTGCGGCCGACGGAGAGCCAGTTGCCGGGCTCGGAGTCGGCATGAACGATGCGACGGGTATCGATATCCGCCGGGCCGCGCGGCGTCGCGCAGCCCACCGCCCACAGCGCCGCGATCGCGGCGCCCGCGCCGAGCCTACTGCGCAAGCGGCGCGCCCGCCGCCCCGCCCGTGCCGCGTGTCGCGCGATTCAGCGTGCCGCTGAACTCCTTCGGCGGCCGGCCCGTCGAGGCCACGATGTAGCCCGTGAGCAACGCGATCGTCTGCTCCTTCTTCACGTGCTCCGGCTCGAGGAACGCCCGCGGGTGGCGGCCGTAGGCGTAGTCGATCGGCGCAAGGCCGTTGGCATCGAGCGGCTCGAGCGCCGCCCCGTCGGCCACCAGCACCTTTACCGTCTCGTCCCAGCCGTGCTCCGCGGCCGCGTGCATCGCGGTGAGCCCTCCGAAGGCATGCCCATTGATCTCACCGCCCGCGGCGTAGATGAGCTTCACCGCCTCGGCGGCCTGCTGATCGGTCTTGTAGCGCCCGCGGGTCGGATTGAAGCTGTGGCCCATGCCGGCGGCGGCCATGAGCGGCGTGACACCCGTCGAGTTCGGCAGGTTCACCAGGGGCTTGTACTTCAAGAGCAGCTTGATCGAGTCGAGATCCCCCGACTTGGCCGCGAGCAGCAACGGAGTCGCGCCGGTCGAGAGCACCTGATCGCCGCCGCGGTCGAACACGCCGTTGCGATACGGCGGGCGCAGCTTCAGCTGCGCGTTGACGTTCGCGCCGGCCTTGAGCAGCAGCTCCGCGACCTGATACCCCGACAGCTTGTCCTCGGAGGGCAGATCCGGGCGCCCTCCCGTGGGCAGCGTGTTCAGGTCGATCGCCACGTAGAGGGGGGTCTGACCGTAGAAGTCCCATTTGTTGACGTCGGCGCCCGCCGAGATCAGGTAGGCCGCGAAGTCGAAATGAAAGTTATCGAGCGCGAGCAGCAGCGGCGTCATGCCGTCGGGATCGGGCAGGTTGATGTCGGCGTGCGCCTTCAGCAGGCGCTGCGCGCAGGCAATGCAGCCGTTGCGCGCCGCGTACAGGAGCGGTGTGAACCCGCCGTGGTTCATGTTCTTCGGCCGCCCTTCGGCCGTGACGCGCCGCTGCCACTCGCGCACCGCGCCGCGCGCGTTCACGTCGGCGTGATGATCGATCAGCAGCTGCACCATCTCGGGCTGCTTCTGCGCGGCCGCCCACATGAGCGCCGTCTGGTCGCCCCACTGCTCGCGGGCATCGACCTTGGCGCCCGCCGCGAGCAGCAGCTTCGCCGCCTCGAGGTTCCCCGAGCGCGCAACGACCATGAGCGCGGTCTGGCCTTCCGGATTGGGCGAGTCAGGGTTCGCGCCGGCCTTGAGTAGATCCTTGAGGATGGCAGGATCGGCGTTGACCGCCGCCTCCTGCATCGGGCTCGAGCCGTAGTCATTGACGGCGGACACGTCGGCGCCGGCCTTGATGAGGCGCTCCACGAGCACCCGGTCATCGTTGTAGACGGCGTAGTGCAGCGCGGTCGTGCCGTCGGGCTCCTTCGCGTGCACGTCTGCGCCCTTCGCGATGAGCGCGAGCGCCGCATCGTGCTGCTTGGCCTTGATCGCCTCCGTCAGCTCGTCCGCGCGTGCGGTCGCTGCGATCAGCAGCGGCAGCACGGCGAGCGTCCAGGCGATGCGCGCGCCGCGCGTGTTCCAGGTGACAGCCACGGGCCTAGACTTCCGCGAACTGCCCGGTGCTGATACCGAGGGACTCGACCGGTATCCCGGCGCGATTCAGCAGCGTGACGAGCAGATTGGCGTGGGGGGTGTCCTGCGGATAGTGCAGGTGCTGCCCGCCCTTGATCTTGCCGTAGCCGCGACCGAGCACGGCGCTCGGCAGCGGATCGTTGTTGTGCAGATCGCTGTTGCTCATGTTGCTGCCGTACAGAATGATCGAGTGATCGAGCAGGTGGCCGTCGCCGTCCGCGGTCGAGGCCAGGCGCTTGACGAAGCGCGCGAACGCCTCCGTGTGGAAGGTCTGGATCTTGGCGAGCTTGTCGAGCTTGGCTGGATCGTTCTGGTGGTGCGAGAGCGGGTGGAAGGCATCCGTCACCCCGAGATTGGGGTAGGTGCGCATGCTCACTTCCTTCGCGATCATGAAGGAGGCCACGCGCGTCGTGTTCGCCTGCCAGGCGAGCGCGATCATGTCGAACATAGTGTCCAGCATCTTGCTGAAGTCCTCCGGCACGCCCTGCGGCGCATTCGGCAGCTGAATGCCGGAGTTCTCCTTGGCCATCATCTTCTGCACCCGGCGCTCGACCTCGCGCACCGAGTCGAGATAGTCGCTCACCATGCGCCGGTCCTGCGCACCGAGCGTGCGCTGCAGATCCGAGGCGCTCTGGGTCACGAAGTCGAGGATGCTGCCGGTCTCCGCGGTGATCTCGTGGCGCTGCTGCGCGGTGTCACCCTGGCCGAAGAGCCGCTCGAATACCTTGCGGGGATTATTCTCCATCGGCAGCGGCTGCGTGGGCGTGCGGAAGGTGACCGTGCCCGAGTAGCTGCAGCCGTAGGCCGGATCGCAGGCACCCCCGCCACCCTCCCCGGCAAGCTCCAGCGAGGGGAGCGGTGTGTCCTGGCCGATGTGCTGCGCGGCAACCTGGTCGGCCGAGACCCCGCCGTGCGGGGCCTGGCTCACGGGCGGCGGCACGCAGGTGAGCCATGTCCCGGCGATGATTGCGTGGGGGCTCGGGCTCTCGCCGGCCTTGTTGCGCAGTCCGCTCACGATCGTCAGCTGCGAGCGGAACGGCTCGAGCGGCTTCAGGATCTGTGGGATCTCGAACTCGGTTCCGGTCGAGGTCGGCACCCAGCGGTTCATGATCGCGCCGTGGGGGAAGTAGACGAAACCCATGCGTGGCGTCGGTGCGGCGGCCGTCTGCGCGAGCACGGTACTCGCCGGGATCATCGCATCGAGCAGCGGCAGCCCGATCGCGGCGCCAACGCCCTGGAGCATCGTGCGGCGGGAAAGGTGCTTCTTGGTGATGAACATGGCTTACAGGGCCTCCGGCCTCAAGGTCATCGGGCAGTCAGGAAATCGTGCGGATTGGGGAGTGCGGGGATTTCCGCCTGCTTGGTCGGCGGGGTGCCCTCGCCGCCGCCCACGGACTTCATCTGGAACGGCTCGCTCTCCACGATCCCCATGATCAGCGAGGAGAAGCGGTAGTTGTCGTGCGCGCTCGCGCGCACGATGGCGCGCACCGTCGGCATGTCGTGGTAGTCGACCGCGCGGCCGAGACTGTAGGTCATCAGCTTCTGCGTCAGGTTGAGCACGAACTGCTCGGGATTCGCGGCGAGCGTGCGCCGCAGATCATCGACCCCGTTGGCCTTGGTGCCGTCCGGCAGGACCCCGGAGGCATCGATCGGCGTGCCGGCCAGGCGATCCTTGTCCCGCCAGCGGCCGACGGCGTCGAAGTTCTCGAGCGCCAGCCCGAGCGGATCGAGGATGCCGTGGCAGGCGAAGCAGCTCGGCTTGTTGCGATGCACGGCCATCAGCTCGCGCACCGTGTGCGCCTGCTCACCGCTCTTGTTCTCCTTCAGCGAAGGCACGGCCGGCGGCGGCGCCGCGGGCGGTGTGCCGGTGATGCGGTCGAGGATCCACTCGCCGCGCAGCACCGGGGCCGTGCGGTTCGGGTAGGACGTCCCCATCAGCATGGCACCCTTGCCGAGGAGGCCCCAGCGGGTCGAGTCCTTGAGCTCGACGCGGCGGAAGCGATCGCCCTTCACATCGTTCACGCCGTACAGCAGCGCGAGACGCTCGTTGAGATAGGTGTAGTTGGCCGTGAGCAGATCCGTGACGTTGTGATCCTCGCGGAAGATGCTGTCGACGAACATCCGCATCTCCGTCTTGAAGTCGGCCCTCGGGTCGCCGACGTACGGGAAGATGTTCGGGTCGGGCTTGATCTCATCGAGGCGCGCGACGTTGAGCCACTGGTAGGCGAAGTTGCTCGCGAGCGTCTCCGAGCGCGGATCGGCGAGCAGCCGCTGCACCTGGGCCCTGAGCACCTGCGGGTCGTGCAGGCGGTTGCGGCCGGCGAGGTCGAGCAGCTGCTGATCGGGTACCGTGCTCCACAGGAAGAACGACAGGCGCGAAGCGAGCTCGTAGTCGGTGATGTGCACGCTGCCGCCCGCGGCAACCTTCTGCAGCACGGGCTCCGCGCGGTACAGGAAGTACGGGCTCGCGAGTATGGCGGTGATCGCGCGACGGATGCCGCCATCGAAGTCCCCGGCGGTCCGGCCCTGCGAGTAGAACCCCATGAGCGGGCGCAGGTCGGTGTCCGTCACCGGTCGCCGGTAGGCGCGCTCGGCGAGAGCGCTCAGGATTCGCCGCGCACACGGCTCCTCCTCCGCCTGCGAGGCCGGATGACAGATGAGGATCTTGGCGCGGCTCGGCGTCTCACTGATGCCGGTCACGCTCAAGGGGCCCTTGATCTCGAAGGACGGAATGCGCAGCACGCGATCCTGGCCGCCGCCGGGAACCTGCGCATCGAGCCGATCGTCGGACTCGGCGAACGTGCGGTGCACGAACGTCACGGCGACCTTGTGCGGCCCGGCCGTCGCCTTGAAGCGGATCTTCTTCAGCCGCGCGTTGATCGCATCGACGGCCGGATCCTGCTTCTGATCGATCGACTTCATCTGCTCTTCGCCGCCGATCGTCATCTGGTAGAACTTCTTGCCGTCGAGCGTTGCGATCAGGGTGTGCTCGAACTCCATGTTGTAGACCCACAGCGCGACGGCCATGTTGCCGATGTTGAGCTCGTACTCGCCATCGGCCGGGAAGGTGTGCTCGACGACCATGCCGCCGCGGGTGCCGAGCGGCAGCCCATCGACGTGGAACTGCTGATTGCCGGCGCCGGTGACCACGTACTGCGTGCCGACGGGTCCCGCGGTCGCATCCCCCATCGCCTGCACGGCCACCGCTCGGGCCGCGGTGATATAGGAGTCGACGAACGCCGGCGACACCTGCAGAACGTTCGCCACGTTGTCGAAGCCGTCGCTCTGGTCATCCTGCGGCAGCAGCGCCGCGCCGTCGACCTTGACGCCGAGCAACTCCCAGACGGCGTCGGCATACTCCTTGCGGTTGAGGCGGTGCAGCGCGACGCGGCCCGGATCCGGGGGATGGGTCGCTGCGGCATCATCGAGCCGTCCCTCGATCCAGCTCACGAACGAATGCGCCGCAGCCTTGTCGGGTTGCGGATTGCCGGGCGGCGGCATCAGGTGCCCGCGCAGCTTCACCGAGGCGAACTCCCAGGTCTTCGCATCCTCGGGAATGCTCTGCGGCGTCATGGTCTCGAAAGCGACGCCGCCCGCCCAATCCTCGGCGTTGTGACACTTGCTGCAGTACTGCTTGAGGAATGCCCAGTGCTCTTCGGGGGCCGCCTGGGGGGCGCCCGCGGTGCTCGCCGCGGGGTTCGCACTGGGTGTCGAGCCCGGTGCGGCGGACGGGCCGGCACCCCAGGCGAGCACGGTCACGCCGGCGAGGCCGAAGCCCAGCAGTAATCGCCCCAAGAGTCGGTTACGCATCAGTGCATGTCTCTCATGGCTTGACCACAGCGACAACCGGACGACTCCGGCGCGGTGCCGAATACCTTATTATCATAGCTCTCGCAGCGCAGCAGTGTCCGGGCAACATCACAGACTGAGCGCCATGTGTCACGGAGTGCCGCGCGAGCGCCACAAGATGTGCGGCGCAAGCCACTAGACGGCCTCCGCGGCATTGCGGAGCAGCCGCACGATCGGTCAACGTTCGAACAGGCGGCCAAGGTCGCGCCCTTTCCTTGCCATGAAATCACGAGGTCGTTCGATGAAGCAGTGTGCGGATCGCCGGGATTTTCTCAAGACGGCACTCGGCGGCGCCGCCGCGCTGTCGCTCGCTCCTTTCGCGGCCCGGGCCTCGGCCGTGCACGACCGCGCCCCGATCACGGCGAACCGTCTGAGCGAGAATCTCACGGTGTTCTCCGGCGCCGGCTGCAACGTGCTGGCCGCGCGCGACGGCGACGGGCTTGCCCTCGTCGATGGCGGTCTGCAGGAGCGCTCCGGCGATCTGATGAAGGCGATCGAGGCGAGCTACGGCAAGGCGCGCATCCGTACCCTCTTCAACACGCACTGGCACCCGGAGCAGACAGGCTCGAATATCCGGCTCGGAAACGAGGGCGCCACCATCATCGCGCACGAGAACACCCGGCTGTGGCTCGGGTACGCGAATCCCACGCCCGGCGAGCCCGGTCACAGCTACGGTCCGCTGCCGCCCAAGGCCCGCCCCAACAAGACGCTGTATGCGACCGAGAAGCTGCAGGTGGGCGATGAGCCGGTCGAGTGCGGCTACCTGCTGCAGGCCCACACGGACGGCGACATCTACGTGTTCTTCCGCAAGGCGAATGTCCTCGTCACGGGCGGGCCGGTCTCCGGCGAGGGCTGGCCGGTCATCGACTATCACACCGGTGGCTGGCTGCTCGGGATGATCGATGGACTGAGAACGCTCATCGGGCTCGCCGATGCCGACACGCGCATCATTCCGGCCAACGGCCCGGTGCTCAAGCGCTCCGACCTCGAGGCGCAGCGGGCGATGTACGCCATGATCGCGGACCGGCTCTCCAAGATGCTGCGGCAGGGACTTGCCCCGGATGAGGCCGTGGCGCGCGCCCCGACGAAGGAATTCGACGCCCAGTGGGGCGAGCCCACGCAGTTCGTGACCCAGGCGTTCAAAAGCCTGTGGGGACACATGGCCCCCGATGCCTGAGGCAGCGGCGCGCGGCTCACCTGCGCCTACGGACCCTCGACGCTGTAGCCCTTGGCGCGCAGCCGCGCGAGCGTGCCATCGGCGCTGATGAGATCGTAGATCGGCTTGAGCGCGAGCGTCGTGCGATTGCGCGCGAGCGCCGCATCGAGCTCCGCATTCCAGTCGGCGTTCACCTTGTCCATCGCGGCGCGGGCCTGCGGTGCGGTCAGCAGCGCGCTCCAGCACACCTGAATCTGCTTGGGAGAGGGGAGCTTGCGCAGGGCATCCACGTCGCCGAGCGCCCAATCGCGCGCCCGCGCCCGCATCGCATCGAAGTCCGTCTCCAGCCGCTCCATCGTCGCATCCAGGCAGGCGATTTCCGCCTCGCGCGGAATCTCGGCGACCTCGGCGAGGGCGCCGCGCGGGTCATCGACGCGCACCTTGGCGCGCTGCACCGGGACGCTATGCCGGCGCGCGAGCTTGAGCACCTCCTGCTGGATGTCGTTGCGCGAGACCAGATCGGCCGATTCGATGGCCTTCTCATAGAGCTTGCCGGCCGCAAAGAAGGGCCGCATCTTCTCGAGGCTCCCCTCGTGCGGCGCGTAGCGCGCCTTCAGTGCCGAGAAGCGCGCGTACTGCGCGGGCGTCAGCCAGTCCTTGAGGCGGGAGTTCTCCGGGATCTTCTCGATGCGCCGGTACTGCATGTACAGGCGCACGAGCATGATCGGCCCGATGCGGGCATCGATGGAGTAGCGATCGTTGGCGGCGAGGACCTCCTGGGACTGGGCGACGACCGCCTCGACATCGCGGGAGCGCCAGGTCATGCGCTTGGGCAGCGGGTCGAGCGTGCCGAAGAGCCACAGCACATGCTCGCCCTTGGAGACTCGCCACATGCCAGGGCCGGGCCGCTCCCCGGTGACTTCAACTTCCTGGAGCGGCTCGGCGCTCGGTGCGGGCGGGGGGGTGCCGCTCAGCGCCCAGCCGGGCAGCAGTATGGCAAAATATAAATAAATATATTTCAAGATCTTACGGGTACTATCTCAACCAAAGATTTAGCTCGCAGCGCGCCCATCCTGCGGCGCGGCCGCCTCCGGCGCAACGTCGGTCAGCCGATCGACGCTCGTGAGCGCCGGGAAAAGCCGGACCCAGGCGGCCACCACCGCAAGCGTCCCGACTCCGCCGACGATCACCGACGGCACCGTCCCGATGAGTGCCGCGGTGACGCCCGACTCGAACTCGCCGAGCTCGTTGGAGGCGCCGATGAAGAGCGTGCTCACCGCGCTCACGCGCCCGCGCATCGCATCGGGTGTGGCGAACTGCACCAGCGCCGTGCGCACGTACACGCTGATCTGATCGGCACCGCCCAGGACGACGAGCGCGCCGAGGGAGAGCACCAGGCTCCTCGACAGGCCGAACACGATGGTCGCGATGCCGAAGACCGCGACGGCCGTGAACAGCCGCCGCCCGATGCGGCCCTCGAGCGGGTGCCGTGCGAGATACAAGGCGACGAGCGTCGCCCCGACGGCCGGTGCGGTGCGCAGCCACCCGAGACCGGTCGGACCTACGTGCAGCAGGTCGCGCGCGAAGATCGGCATGAGCGCCGTCGCACCCCCGAGCAGCACCGCAAACAAGTCCAGCGAGATCGCCCCGAACAGCACCGGCCGCGAGCGCACGAACCGCACGCCCTCCTTCACCCGCTCGATGCGGCTTCCGAGCAGGTCCGCCGAGGCCGGCAGGCGCCGCCCCGAGAGGCGCGTGCAAACGAGGCCGGCGATGAGGAATGCCGCGAGGCAGGCGCCGTAGGCCACCGCCGAGCCCTGCGCGTACGCGAATCCGCCGATCGCGGGACCCGCTATCACCGCGCCCTGGGCGATCGAGGAGCTCAAGGCGAGGGACTTCGGCAAGGCCTCGCGCGGTACGAGGAACGGCAGCAGCGCGCGCACCGCAGGTCCGGCAAGCCCGCGCGCGCAGCCGAACAGGACGATCACCACGTAGAGCGGCCACAACCCGGTCACATGCGCGAGCGTCAGCGCGAGCAGCACGAGGCTGCAGGCGGTCTGCAGATACAGGCTCACGGCGAGAATGCGGCGCGGATCGAAGCGGTCGGAGAGCTCGCCCGCGGGCAGCGTGAGCAGGAACATCGGCACGAACTCGGCAAGGCCCACCCACCCCAGCGCGAGCGGGGTGCGGGCGAGGTCGTAGACCTGCCAGCCGACGGCGACCGACAGCACGAGCATGGCCACGTTCGCGAGGAAGCGCGCGCCCAGGTAGAGCGGGAAATCGTGCGCGCGATAGACCGATCCCGCAGGCGGATCCCCGGACGGTGAGCTCACGTCGCCGCTGGAGCGTCGCTCGCATCCGGATTGATCACGCCGAAGCGCGCCGGAATGTGCGCGTAGAACACGCGGATCTGCTCGCGCCGCACCTCATCGAGCAGCCGGCGCGACTCCTCGTCCGTCACGATGAACTCGACCTCCACCGTCAGCGTGCCGGCGAGCTCGAAGAAGGTGCTCTCGTGCAGCACGTGGTGGCGGCCGAAGCCTGCCATGGCGCGGAACGCCGAGCCGCCGCGGATGCCGAGCTTGTTGGCCTCGACCAGCAGCCACTCCCACAGCGGCCGGCCCTGATGCCGCTGGCCCTCGTGCACGTAGAAACGCAAGAAGCAGCCCTGCATGGCGCTAGGGTACTCTAAACGGCGAGAATGCCGCGATCCGAACCAAGGAGAGCCTCGCCGATGCCAGCCCCTCGACTCGCCTGGTTGCGCGCGACCCTCGCCGTCGCAGTGCTCGCCGCGAGTACCGCGGCGCCCGCGCAAGGCCTGAAGATCGATCCCAAGCTGCGCGAGATCGTGAGCTCGCCGATGCGCTCGGCGCAGCACCGGGCACGCGATCGGTACCGCCATCCGCTCGAGACGCTCACCTTCTTCGGTCTCAAGCCCGACATGACCGTCGTCGAGCTGTGGCCCTTCGGCGGCTGGTACACGGAGATTCTCGCGCCCTACCTGCGCGAGCGCGGCACGCTCTACGCGGCGGCGATGGATCCGGCCTCGACGGATCGCGAGGACCAGCAGTACAACGCCGAGCTCAAAGCGCTGTTCGCCGCGCATCCGCAGCTCTTCGACAAGGTGCGCTGGTCAGTGCTCGCGAAGGGCAAGATGCAAATCGCCCCCGATGGCACGGCCGATCTGGTGCTGACGTTCCGCAACATCCACAACTGGGCCTGGGAGGGCATGGAAAAGGATGTGTTCGCCGCCGCGTACCGCGCCTTGAAGCCCGGCGGAATCCTGGGCGTCGAGGAGCACCGCAACAGCGACCCCAACTTCATCCCGCGCAAGGATGGTGAGGCCTACACCGGTGAGGAGTGGGCCGTGAAGATGATCGAGTCCGTCGGCTTCCGCCTCGTCGGCCGCTCGGACATCAATCGCAATCCCAGAGACACCAAGGACTACCCCAAGGGCGTGTGGACCCTGCCGCCGAGCTACGCCGAGGGCGACAAGGACCGCGCGAAGTACGCGGCGATCGGGGAGTCGGACCGCTTCACGCTCAAATTCGTGAAGCCTGCGAGCTGAAGCCGCATACGTAGCTTTGCGGATCGTGCGGTGGGCCCGAGCCGACGCACACTCCCCGTGCAGCGGACCACGTTTTGCGCATAGCACCAAGCGGAGGGCGAACATGGATTTATTCATTGCCTCACGAGCACGCTCGACTATCGTATTGCTGGCGACGGCGGTGCTCGGCAGTGCCGCAGCCTGTGGCGAGGTTCCGCA